>Ga0308407_1000575_pt1 | contig 25347 bp, 19 predicted proteins | sample HotsprSampleMSe2_FD_203476 | JGI IMG/M metagenome (GOLD analysis project Ga0308407, IMG submission 203476) | Hot spring phototrophic mat microbial communities from Mushroom Spring, Yellowstone National Park, Wyoming, United States - 20060911_MSe2 ...
CAAAAACTTTCTCGCCAGTTTGGGGGTGCGTTCCAAGTTCTCTGTTAGCACTTACTTCGCTACGTTTAATCTCTTCGGTTTCTTCTACTTTGGGGTGAAACTTTTTGTAGAAATCATCAATCATTTTTACCCAATCTTGTTTGCCTTCGGCAATTTCGTCAAATTCTTTTTCCACTTTGGCAGTAAAAGAATAATCCATAATTGCCTCAAAATGAGCTTGTAAGAAATCATTTACTACCATTGCTACGTCGGTTGGGAAAAGTTTGGCTTTTTCTGCTCCTGTGATTTCGGTTTTAGTTTTTTTAGTGATTTTATTGTTTTTGAGCGAAATTTCTTGATATTTTCGTTCTTTGCCTTCACGATTTTCTTTTACTACGTAGCCTCTTTTTTGGATTGTAGAAATGGTTGGGGCATAGGTAGAAGGTCTGCCGATACCGAGTTCTTCTAATTTTTTCACTAAACTTGCTTCTGTATAACGAGCAGGCGGGCGTGTGAAACGCTCTAAGGCTTTCATTTCCGAAAGTTGAAGGATTTGTCCGATTTTGAGTGGGGGCAACATTTTGTTGCCACCTTCTTCTTCGTTTTCATCATCATCTTTATCTTCCAAATACACTTTCAAAAAACCATCAAATTTAATTACCTCGCCTTCGGCAAATAGCGTTGTAGGTGTTGTAGAAATACCAATAGTAGCGATAGTTCTTTCTAATTGAGCATCAGCCATTTGCGAGGCGATGGCACGTTTCCAGATAAGTTCGTAGAGGCGTTGTTCGTTGCGGTCGCCATCTATTTGATGTACGGAAAAATCGGTAGGGCGAATAGCCTCATGGGCTTCTTGTGCAGTTTCGGCTTTGGTTTTGTATTGTCGGCTTTGGACATATTTTTTCCCGAGCCAATTTTCTATTTCGTTGGCGGCGGCGGCAATGGCTTCTTGCGAGAGAGCAGTCGAGTCGGTACGCATGTAAGTAATTTTGCCTGCTTCGTAGAGTTTTTGGGCGAGTGTCATGGTTTGTTGTACCGAAAAACTCAATTTTCGGCTGGCTTCTTGTTGCAAGGTAGAGGTCGTAAAAGGCGGAGCAGGTGATTTTTTAGCAGGTTTGGTTTCAAGATTTTTGATGCTAAACGTTGCCCCGATACAAGTTTGCAAGAAGGTTTCAGCATCTTTTTCGGTAGCGAGCTTGTCTTTGAGTTCGGCAATTAGCGTTTTCCCTTCTCCCAAATCGAAAAGAGCATTTACTTTAAAACTTGAAGTTGCTTTAAATTTTTCTATTTCACGTTCTCGTTCTACGATAAGCCTAACGGCAACGGATTGCACTCTACCTGCCGAAAGTCCTGTTTTGATTTTTTTCCACAACACGGGCGAAAGTTCATAGCCTACGAGGCGGTCTAAGATACGGCGGGCTTGTTGGGCATTAACCAAATCAATATCAATTTTTCTGGGATTTTTGATGGCGTTGAGGATAGCATTTTTAGTAATTTCACGAAATACGATACGTTTTACTTTGGAGTCTTGCAGTTCTAAGGCTTCTTTCAGATGCCAAGAGATAGCTTCGCCTTCGCGGTCGTCGTCGGTAGCCAGCCAAACGGTTTCGGCTTGGTGAGCCATTTTTTTAAGTTCTTTTACCAAAGAAAGTTTATCGGTAGAAATTTCGTAAGTAGGTGTAAATTGCTTAGCAATATCTACTCCAATACCTTTTTCGGGCAGGTCGCGTATATGTCCATAGCTCGAACGCACTGTAAAATCTCTCCCCAAATATTTTTCAATAGTTTTTGCCTTCGCAGGCGACTCTACTATTACCAAGTTTTTCATCGCAAATCTCACTTTTTAGTAAAATTGCCCAAATATGGAAATTTTTTTAGCAAAAAAACAAGATTTTTTGAGAAAGGTTTGGATTTTTACCAAAGGAAGTACCAATAGCTTTCTTCGCAAGTACCAAATCTTTCGCTTTAAAATAAAACTTTTTTCTACCTTTGAAGCTATATTCGTTTTCAGAAAAATTTATGGAACAATATCTTGTAGGCACGTTCAGACAAGCACTCACGCTCCGAAATTTGCCCTTCAAAGGAAGTCTCAAAGACGAAAATTTAGAAGTTCTTGAAAATGTAGGCGTTTGGGTAAAAAATGGAAAAATCTCGGCTATTGATAATTTTGAAAAATTAGCCAAACGAGCCCTGACTGATGGTGTTGAAATTATTGAGCTACCGAAAACGAACGCTTGGGTACTTACTCCCAGCTTGGTTGATTGCCATACGCATATTTGTTTTGGGGGCAATCGTGCTAAGGATTATGCCTTGCGTATTGCAGGCGAAAGTTACTTGAATATTGCCAAAGCAGGTGGCGGAATTTTGGACACAGTTCGCAAAACACGTCTTGCTACCGAAGAAGAACTTACCAACTCAATGCTTGCAAGATTACAAAAAATGCTTTCGCAGGGTGTTACAACTGCCGAAGTCAAAACAGGCTACGGACTTTCGGTAGAGGAAGAACTCAAAATGTTGCGAAGTATCGAAAAAGCCTCTCTGCAAACGCCTATTGATATTATAGCTACCTGCCTTGCCGCACATACGCTCGCCCCCGAATTTGCAGACAAAAAAGCCTATTTGGAATACATTTTGCAAGAATTATTGCCTTTGGTGCAAAAAGAAAATTTCTGCAAACGAGTAGATATTTTTGTAGAAGAAACAGCTTTTCATTACGAAATTGCCAAATCTTACCTGCAAGAAGCAAAGGCTTTGGGTTTTGCGATTACCATTCACGCCGACCAGTTCAGCACAGCAGGAAGCAGATTAGCTGTAGAAATACAAGCCCTCAGTGCCGACCACTTAGAGGCAAGTACCGAAACAGAAATCAAGATGCTTGCCGAGAGCGACACGGTAGCAGTAGTGTTACCGGGTGCTTCCTTAGGTTTAGGAATGTCTTTTGCTCCTGCTCGGCGGTTGCTTGACGCGGGGGCTTGTGTAGCTATCTCTACCGATTGGAATCCGGGTTCTGCACCTATGGGAAACCTTTTGCTACAAGCCTCTGTCATAGCGGCACAACAAAAACTCTGCACCACCGAAACCTGGGCGGCTATTACGTTCAGAGCCGCTAAGGCTCTCGGATTGCACGATAGAGGGCGTTTGCAAGAAAATTTTTTGGCTGATATGATGGCTTTCGCTTGCAACGACTATCGCGAAGTGCTTTATTGGCAAGGGCAAATGCTTCCCAAATTTGTTTGGAAAAATGGAATGTTGGTATAAAAAAAGGAAGCCCTCTTTGTGAATGGACTAAGCAAATTATCCCCGCAGGTTTTGCAGTTTTTCGCTGATTTTTGATTTTGTACTACATTCGGAAACAAGCATTTACACAAAGCGTTTCAGCGTTCTTTGTATAGCAGGCAAATAAGCCTTGCCAAAAAGGTTCAGATGCACAAGCAGAGGATACAAATTGTAAATGTCTATTCTTTCCTCAAAACCGCTCAATAGCGGGTAATGATAATGGTAGCTTTCATAGAAGCTGTCATCAAAGCCACCAAAAAGTTTGGTAAAGGCGATTTCAGCCTCTCTGAAACCAAAATAAATGGCAGGGTCTATGAGCATAGGTGTTCCTTGATTGCTAACGATGATATTGCCACTCCACAAATCGCCGTGCAACAGAGCAGGTGCTTCTTGGGGCAAGAGTTCGGGCAGTTTTTCGTAAAGTTTCTGAAAATCGTCTAAAATATTTTGTTCGATTAAGCCGTTGTAAAAAGCCAAGCCTGCTTGTGCGTGTAGGCGTTTTTCTGCGAAAAACTTAATTCCGTCAGAGTATTGTGTGTTGGATTGAGGTAGAGAACCTAAATAGTTGTCGTATTCGAGACCGAAAAAATTTTGTTTTTCTTGGTGCAGTTGAGCTAAATTTTGCCCTAAGTTTTGCCAAAAATTATTTTTTTCTAAACCTTGATGGTACTCCAATAGCAAGAAATTTTTACCTTGTTGTTTGCCATAACCAACAACAGCAGGCGTATTGATACCTTTTTTTCGTAAAAGTTCTAATCCTTTTACTTCAAGTGCAAAGGTATCGTCGGGGGCGTTTTCGTTCCATTTCAGGAAAAACACACCTGCCGAAGTAGCTACTTTGGCGGCGTTGTTGATATTTCCACCCGAGACAGCCTGAAAAAACTCTATTTCAGGGGTTTTGCCCAAAGTTGTTAGAAATACGACTTCAAGAAATTCATTAGGTTCAAATCTGAACATTATATTTTTGTGTTGATTAAAAAATTTTAACGGATTTCTTGGCAAATTTCAACCAAAACGCCTCCCGTAGATTTGGGGTGCAGAAAGCAGATTAGTTTGTTATCTGCACCTTTTTTAGGTTCTTGATTGAGCAACTCAAAGCCTTCTGCTTGCAGTCTTTTCATTTCTTCTAAAATATCATCAACTTCGTAGGCGATATGATGAATGCCCTCGCCACGTTTTTCAATAAATTTAGCGATAGGGCTATTCTCGTTAGTAGCTTCCAAAAGTTCTATTTTGGTTTCGCCTACTTGGAAAAAAGAAGTGCTTACCCCTTCGCTTTCTACGCTTTCAATTTTGTAATGAGCTTTGCCAAATAGTTTTTCAAATAACTCGTTTGAAGCCTGAATGTTTTTTACGGCAATACCGATGTGTTCTACTTTTTTGAACATAAGCCTAAGGTTTAAAAATACTTTTGCCAAAGGTACAAATTCTTTTGAAAAAAATTACCTCTTATAGCTTTGGGAGGGCTGTAAGAGGTAAAAAATTGATTTTCAGGTCTGCTATTTTCTGACTGCCGCTGCTCCTGCTACGATTTCATCAACGACTGCGGGGTCTAATAGCGTAGAAGTATCTCCGAGGTTCGATATATCTCCTTCGGCAACCTTTCGCAAGATACGACGCATAATTTTACCGCTACGCGTTTTGGGAAGCCCTGAAACTACTTGTATTACATCAGGTTTGGCAATTGGTCCGATAACTTTACTTACGGTAGTAAGCAAACTTTGTTTGATTTTCTCTACGTCGTGGTTTTGGCTTGCTCCGTCTAAAATTACGTAGGCATAAATGCCTTGTCCTTTGATTTCGTGAGGGTAGCCTACTACGGCACTTTCCAAGACAAGTGGGTGCGAGTTGATAGCATTTTCTACTTCGGCAGTGCCAAGGCGGTGTCCCGAAACGTTAATTACATCATCAACACGTCCTAAGATACGGTAGTAGCCGTCGGCATCACGTTTTACACCATCGCCTGTGAAATAGAGATTTTTGAAGGTTCGGAAATAGGTATTGATACAGCGTTCGTGGTCGCCATAGGTAGTGCGTATCATTGAAGGCCAGGGGAATTTGATACACAAATTACCTTCAACATTATTCCCTTTGAGTTCGTTGCCCTCATTATCTACAATTATGGGCTGTATACCGGGCATCGGAAGCGTCGCGTAACCGGGTTTGGTAGGCGTAATACCTGCTAATGGTGAAATCATCACGCCGCCTGTTTCGGTTTGCCACCAAGTATCTACTATCGGGCAATTTCCTTTGCCTACGTGATGATAATACCACCACCAAGCCTCCTCGTTGATAGGCTCACCAACCGAACCAAGCACTTTAAGGCTTCTTAAATCGTGCTTTTCGATAGGTTCTGTACCGTACGCCATCAAGGCACGGATAGCCGTTGGAGCGGTATAAAGATGAGTAACTTTGTGTTTTTCTACAATAGCCCAAAATCTATCTACATCGGGGTAGGTAGGTACGCCCTCGAACATTACGATAGTGGCACCGTTGAGCAGAGGTCCGTAGGCAATGTACGAATGTCCTGTAATCCAACCTACATCAGCCGTACACCAGAAAATATCTTGCGGTTCGTACTGGAATACATTGCGGAACGTATAAGCCGTATAAACCATATAGCCGCCTGTGGTATGTACTACGCCTTTGGGTTTGCCCGTAGAGCCAGAAGTATAAAGAATAAAAAGCATATCTTCTGAGTCCATTTCTTCGGCTTTGTTGTGGGTAGAAACACCTTTTACGGCTTCGTGCCACCAAATATCTCTGCCTGCTTTCATCGTAACAGGCGTTTTGGTGCGTTCTAATACAATCACCTTTTCAACCGAAGTGCAAGACTGCAAAGCCTCATCTACTACGGCTTTTACCTCAATAGACTTCGCCCCTCTGAAATTACCATCGGAAGTGATGACCATTTTGGCTTGGGCATCGTTGATGCGGTCGGCAAGGGAAGTAGCCGAAAAACCTGCAAATACTACCGAATGAATTGCCCCAATTCTGGCACAGGCAAGCATCGCAACCACAGCTTCAGGCACCATAGGCAAATAGATAGCTACTCTATCCCCTTTACGGATGCCATTGGCAAGCAATACGTTTGCAAACTGACATACCTGCTCGTAGAGTTGCTGATAGGTGAGTGTGCGTGTGGCTTCGTTGGGGTCGTTGGGTTCAAAGATAATCGCGGTCTTATCGGCAAGGGTAAATAAGTGGCGTTCAAAGATGTTTTCGGTGATGTTCAACTTGCCATTGATGAACCATTTTACATCTAACTGGTCAAAGTTCCATTCTACGACTTTGTCCCAAGTTTTACGCCAGTAAAACTGCTGTGCTACGCTATCCCAAAAATCCTCGGGATTGGCAACGCTTTTCTGATACTCGTACAAGTATCCGCTGAGGGTGTTGATTTTAGTGAGCATATTGGTAAAATTTTAGAGTGAATATTGTAAGATGTTGCGTTTTTAGGTGCAATTACGAATTAATTGGTGATAAAAGCTCTTTTACTTTGGTGACAATCGCTTTATTTGAAAAAGGTTTTGTGATATAAAAATCTGCTCCTATTTCGTAGCCTTTTTGTATATCGCTTTCTTTGCTTTTGGCACTGATGAAAATCACTTTGCAATGTTCTAATTCGGGCGTTTGCCTGATATGTTTGCAAATTTCGTAGCCATCGACATCGGGCATCATAATATCCAAAAGTACTAAATCGAGCTGATTTTGAGCAAGGCTTTCTAAGGCTTCTGTACCATTGCGAGCTACAAATACCTCGTAACCTTCTTTTCGCATCAAGAAATCAAGCGACATTAGGATATTGGGTTCATCATCTACAATCAGAATTTTCATATAATTTGGTGTTTAAGCTAAAAAATCATTGGGTATTGGGTAATGTAAAATAAAATTTTGTAAGCCCTTCTTTGCGTTCTACGCCTATGTTTCCTTTGTGGTACTGAATAATTTTTTTGGAGATAGCCAGCCCCAAGCCACTTCCTTTGGGTTTTCGGATAGTTTGGTTTTCAGCTTGGAAAAATTTTTCAAAAATTGCCTCTCGCAATTCGGCAGGTACGCCTTTGCCATCGTCAAATACGGCTACTTGGGTATATCTGCCATTGGAATTGGTTTCTACGATAATTTCTTTTTGAGCAAATTTCACAGCATTTGAAAGAAAATTCAGCACTACTTGCAAAATTCTGTCTTTATCAAACTCAATAAACTCATTTTCGGCTTTCAAATTCACGTTAAATTTAAACTTTTTTTCCGAAATAACCCCCAAATAAATTTCAACAGCTTCCTGAACTATCTGATTGATTTGATATTTGGCAAAATAAAGTTTCTGCTTGCCCGACTCGAACCGCTCCAAATCCAAAACCTGATTGATGAGCCGTTCCATACGTTCGGTTTCGCTGATGACGGTTTGTAAGAAGTGCCGTTTTTGCTCTTCGGGCAAATCAGGGTTTTCGTAGAGAATTTCAGACATTGAGCGGATAGAGGTAATAGGGGTTTTGAGTTCGTGAGTAACCGTCGAGATAAACTCGTTTTTGAGCCTATCGGCTTTTTTGAGTTCAAAATTGATTTTTTTGAGTTCTTGGGCTTCTTTCAAAATCTTGATGACCTCTTCTTGGCTAAGTTCTTCTTCTTGCACTACCGAAGCTACCAAAATACGAGCCGATGTAGAACCTACGGCACTGGCGAGGATTTTTTCGGCATACTTGACGAGCTTGGCGTTACGTTCTTGTTCGTTTTCAAATAGTTTGCCTTTATTTTCTTGTTCAAATTCTGCCAAAAGATTTCTCACTTTTTCTTTTTCTAAAAATCTTGAAAGCAAATTTTCCAAATCGGCTTTGTGGGCAATGCCTTTCCAAACAACTGCCTCTTCGTAGGCATCGGCATATTTGAATACATCTACGAAAAGTTCGGCTTGGTTGCGTTCTTGCGGGCTTTGCGAAGAATACACCGAAACTGCTACATACGCCAACACATTAAATAACAAAGACCAAAATAATGAATGCGACACAGGTTCTAAATCTTGCAAGCCAAAAAGTGCATAAGGTTTCAGCCAAGCAATACCCCACAAACCTTCTGAAAGTATTTTTTCTGAAAAAGTACCATTAGCAACCAACGTAGGAAGCACAAGCGTATAAGCCCAAACTGCAAAACCTGCCAAAATACCTGCCATAGCTCCCTTGCGTGTGGCTTCTTTCCAATACAAACCCCCGATGATAGCAGGTGCGAATTGCGATACCGCTACAAAAGAAACCAATCCGATAGAAACCAAAGGCGTATTGAGAATAAAATGCAAGTACGCATACGCCAAAATCAATACCAAAACAATGCTTGCTCTACGAATATAAAGTACCCATTTACCCCACTGCTTATCTCTGAAATATTTGGCAAGTTCGAAATGCAAAATGATAGGTATGAAAAAATTGTTCGTAAGCATTAGGCTAAGAGCCAGCGAGGCAACAATCACCATACTCGTTGCGGCAGCGAAACCACCCAAGTACGTAACAAGAGCCACTACGTACTGCTCATTTGCCAAAGGCAAAGCCAAAACGTAGGTATCGGCATCAATGTTGGCTTCTTTGAAAAATAATTTTCCCGCCAAAGCAATAGGAATTACGAAAATATTGATAACCAACAAATACAACGGAAACAGCCAAATCGCTTTTTCTAAATGTTTTTCCTGCTTATTTTCGGCTACGAGCATCTGAAACTGACGTGGCAGAAACATTACGGCAAACATCGATGCCAGCCCTATCAGAAACCACTCCAAAGCTTTGTTAGCATCACTTGTATCAACAAAGAGTAGGTTTTTCAGTTCTTCTTTGGCAAAAGCCTTTTGGAAAATATCTGTAAAGCCATCGAACATAAAAAACGTAATGTAGCCTCCCACAAGCAAAAATGCCCAAAGTTTAAACACAGACTCAAAAGCAATGGCAAAAACCATTCCTTCGTTTTTGCGGTTGAGGTCAAGTTGGCGTGTGCCGAAGTAAATCGTGAAAAGTGCTAAGGCAAGCGTAATGTAAAAGGCATAATCAATATAAACAGGCTTTGTAATATTCGGATTTTCGGAAATGGTGATAGCAAAACTTTCGCTGATGGCTTTGAGTTGCAAGGAAATATAAGGGATAATTCCCAGCACCGAAAAAATAGTTACCACACCGCCCAACAAAGCATTTTTGCCGTAGCGAGTAGCTATCAGGTCGGCGATGTTGGTAATATTTTGGATTTTGGCGATACGAATGATTTTACGAATTACAAACCACCATAAAGGAGCAGAAAGCGTAGGTCCCAGATAGATGAGCAGAAAATCTAAGCCTGTTTTAGAAGCCCTGCCCACTGAGCCGTAGTAAGTCCAAGCTGTACAATACACTGCCAAGGACAAAGCATAGATGTATGGCGAATTGATAATGCTTCGCTGCGACTCTGCCTTGCGTTCAGCCAAATACGCCAACCCAAATAGCAGTATCAAATACAACAAAGACAATATGACAACTACAATGCTCAAAGCTACTTTCAATTAGTTTTCTTTTTACGAAATACACTCCAAAGAGCTACAATTACTAAAAGCCAAACAGCAAAAATGTACAAAATCGTTTGAGGTACTCCCCCCACAAGGAGGGACTGGTTGAAGATAGATAGCACGGGAAAGTTAAACAATATAAGTGCTATCACAAATACAAGCAATATTTTCTGATTAAATTTTTTCATAACTTGATGCCAATCATAAGCATATCGTCGCGTTGTTGGTTTTTGCCTTGATACGTTCTGCAAGCCGCCTCAATGAGGCTACCTTGCTCTTTCATTGGCAAGTGATTAGTTTCTTGAATGATACTAATTAAGCCATTTTCGCCCATTTTTTTTCTTTCAGGATTATTTTGGTCTGTAAAGCCATCGGAAAACAGAAACAAACGAGAGTTTTCAGGTAGTTCTACTTCTTCGCTGCTAAATGTACCATAATTATCTTCTGATGCTCCAATAAACTGACGGCTACCTTTCAGTCTATAAATATCCTTATTTTTATTGATGGTGTAAAATAAATTTCTTCTTGCCCCTGCGAAAGTAACTTTGTACTCTTTTCCTAAGATTTTTTCTATTTTGCATAAGGCAATATCTGCTCCTACGTTTAGTTTGGCTTCTTCGTCGCTTGCTCGGAAAATCTTTTTGAAATCTTCATTTAGTTTTTGTAAAATTTCGCTGGGTTCAGTATGTTTCTCCAACAAGACAATATCTTTGAGCAACATATTCACAATCAGGCTGGTATAGGCGGCGGGTATGCCGTGTCCCGTGCAATCTATCAGAGCAACTATTTTGGTAGCAGGATTGATACTTTCAACCCAATACGAATCGCCACTTACTACTTGCAATGGCTTGAATATCAGGAAGTAATCTTTTGCAAAACCCTGTAAGTTAGAAAGTTGTGGCAGTGTTGCTTTCTGAATGAGCTGTGCTACACGGAGGCTATCGTTGATAAGTTTGTTTTTTTGCAGTAAATCAGCATTTTTAGCAATAATATCATCTCTTTGTGCCGAGATTTCTTCTTGTTGTTGGCGAAGTTCTTCGGTTTGGGCTTGTAGCTCGCCGTTTTGTTCTTCTATGGTTTGCTGTTTTTCTTTCAAAATATCGTTGATACGAATATTTTTAATGATGAAATACACCGCAACCAAAATCGCTAAGCCTGCCAGCAAGAAACCATAAATGGCTAAATTTACTTGAAAATTCTTTTCTTTTGCTTCTTTTCTGTAAATTTCCATCTGGGCTTCGTAGTAAGCTTTTTCTTCTTTTTGCTTTTTTTCTACTTGTAGCAAAATGTTTTTATAGAGATGAGCCGCTTCTGCGAAGTTTTCTTTTTTCAGATTTTCTTCGGCTTGGAGTTTCTGTTCCTCTAAGTCGTAGCTTACTCGTTTTATTTGTTGTGCCAATGTTTGTCCCAAACAACACACCAACATTACTAAGATTATCATTACCCTTTTCATAAGCATATTTTTAGAGTTTCAGTGGCAAAAATTGAAAAATATAGATAAATTTTTTAGAAAGCGATGTTTGAAACAAACACCGCTTTGCTGTTCTTAAACACAACATTATTTTCTTATGCCATAGCGTTTTCGTTATATTCGCCTTTGAGCGAGTAGTAACCGAACAAACCTAAACCTACCGAAATGGGCATAAAAATCATAATTGTAATAATCCAAAACAAGTAGGTACTTTGCAATTCGCTGGCAGGTTTTTTACCCGCCTCTATTGCTGCCTTTAAGGCAGGGATTTCTGTAAAAAACTGATTGAACATCAGAATTATCAGAACAGGTGCTAAAAGCAACCAAACGATACCGAGAATTTTTTTTAATGCGTCCATATTGAGTGATGAGTTATGAATGATGAATATTGATAATTGTTCATTGATAATTGTTCATTGATAACTGTTCATTGATAACTGAAATTAGTCTTCCATACTTTTATCGGTACGAGCAGGTAGATACACCATTCCGATAATGAAGGTAAGAGCCGCAATACCAATCGGATACCACAAGCCCGAAAGTACATCGCCCGTAGGGTTAGCCTCAGATTTAGTAGCCTCAATGATACGCGTAACGATATAAGGCGTAAGCCCTCCGAAAATACCATTGCCGATATGATAAGGCAAAGACATTGAGGTATAACGAATCTTTGTGGGGAAAATCTCAACCAAAAATGCCGCAATTGGTCCATACACCATTGTTACGAAGAAAATTTGAATGAAAATCAAGAAGATCATAGTTGTTTTGTCGCTACCGCTCAATTTTACAGCTTTTGATTTTTCTTCTTTGGGTTTTTTGCTGGTGTCTTCAAATTTAGTAACTTTCGTAATCAGAATGGCGGTTGTTCCATCTTCAAAACTTTTGGTTATTTTGGTAGTAATGAGTGAGTCTTTTTTATCTTTTACCAATTCACTTTTTACTACAACATCAGCTTTTACTTCTTTTTTCTTGCTAAGGTCTGAAATATCGTACATTGCTTGGTAGATAGGGCGATACGCCAAGATAGCGGCAAGCAAGCCTGCCATCATAATGTACTTTCTACCGATTTTATCGGATAAAGCCCCAAACACTATGAAGAAGGGCGTTACCAGCACGATGGCAATCATAATGATTTCGTTGGCTTGTGCCGAGTCGATGCCACAAGTTTTGTTCATAAACGAAAGTGCATAGTATTGCCCCGTATACCAAACTACCCCTTGCCCTGCGGTAGCCCCGAAGAGCGAAAGTAAAACCATTTTCAAGTTATCTTTCTTGGTAAAACTTTCTTTCAGCGGATTTTTAGAGGTTTTTCCTTCAGCTTTTACTTTCTTGAACATTGGTGATTCGTGCATTTTGAGGCGTATAATCACCGAAACGATAATCAAGAAAATGGAAATCAGGAAAGGAATACGCCAGCCCCATTCCTCGAAAGCGGCATTAGGATTGACGGCTTTGTCATCTCTTAGCACCAATTGCGTAAGGATAATCACCCCGATAGACATCAGAAGCCCCAGCGTAGCCGTAGTTTGAATAAAAGAAGTAAAATAACCTCTCTTGTTTGAGCCAGAGTGTTCGGCAACGTAGGTAGCGGCTCCGCCGTATTCACCTCCCAAGGCTAAACCTTGCAAAAGTCGTAGAATAAGCACGGTAAGCGGTGCGGCGGCTCCCCACGAGGCATAGCCGGGTATCAGTCCGATAAGGAAAGTAGAACCACCCATCAATAAAAGCGTAACCAAGAAGGTATATTTTCGCCCGATTAAATCGCCCAAACGCCCAAAGAACAAAGCCCCAAAAGGACGCACAATGAACCCAGCGGCAAAAGTCGCCAAAGAACTTAAAAATGCTGCTGTGGGGTTGTCGCTAGGGAAAAACTGCTTGCCAATAATTCCCATTGCCGCCAGACTTCCGAAGATGTAGAAGTCGTACCATTCTATCAGTGTTCCCACTGATGAAGCCGTAATCACGCCCCAAATATTTTTATCTGTTTGGGTGTGAGTTACTTGTTGTGATGTTGAGGGAGTTGCCATAAGTATATGATTTTAAGGTTAATTTTAAAAAAGTTGATTTTAAAAAGAGTGTCAGTTCTACTTCGGGTGATTGAGCGTAGCCGAAATCACCCGAAGTGTTTTTTACAGATAAATCATTGTTTGTACGATTACTTCGCCGAGGCGTTTTCTGCCCCCTGCTAAATTTGGATTAGTGTTCAGTTTGGGTTTCTCACCTGTGCTTGCATTGAATTCCCCTTCATAGATAGCCCTACTTTGGTATTTGAGCGATACTTTTGCGTGATGCCCATCAATAAAGTAATTGAAGCCACCTGCATACGTGAGAGCAGGGTCAGCGGTTATTTCTAAGTTTTTGTATGTACCTGTTGCGAAAATTTGTAGCTTACCTTTATCGCCCAAGGTATTTTTGGGTAAAAGATAGCCCACTTCGCCATAGATGAGGTCGCCTGTTCCGATACGCCAGTCGGCATTGCCTCCCCCTTGTCTCACTGAGCCCACGGGAGTTGGTAATCCCTCGTTCATAATACCAATAGCACGAGCATAATTAGGACCGAAATTCATATTTTGGTAAAGCAGATAGGCTGTGAGAGCTGTACCTTTTTCTTTGTTGAGGGGTAAATCGGCAAAGAAATCTACGCCGAAGAGTCGCATATCGTGTCCGTCAAATTTCACATTGGTACTGTCCCAACTTTTGGTAGCTTTGGGGTGCAAATGAAACCCAGCTCCGATATTGATTACTTTTTTCGTACCCATATAAGTTCCTACAAAAAAAGGTAATACGTTGCTTTCTTTTTCGGCAAGTTCAAAACTAAAATAGCCTCCTACTGCACCTGTGTTGTTGTTTGTGGCAAAAGCTCTACCGGGCGTTTTAATAATGTCTGCATCGGGGGTGGGGGTAGCAAAGGGCTTGTTGAGATAGGCTCGGTAGTCAAGACTTTTAGAGCCAATAGGTATTTTTCCTTTTGTATAAATACCAAATTGACGGGCGAACTGGTCGGTTTCTTCAATGAGTGGCCAGTTGAAAATAGGTGCATCTAAGGCTAAAAAGTTGAGCGTACTGGCACTTGCCATTCGGCTTACGCCATTCCAGTAGTGCAAACCTGTACCGATGTAGAATTTGTCTTTTACTATTTGGTACTCGTTCCAGAAGTCGTGGAGGAAAAGTTGTGGTTTTTTTCCCACACCGTAGCCACCTACGCCTCCCGTTCCTGAGCCACCGCCATTTACGAAGGTTTGGTTATTGATACCAATATGAGCCAGCACCAAATAACGTGGTGAAATTTGAGTGTACCACAAAAAACGAGAGCGTCGCAATCCGATGTCCCAAGTGCTGGCTTCGGGGATTCCATTTACCGTGGTACCGGGGTTGTTATCGATGTAACGCATCCACATCTGATGCCACGTAATAAAGCGTATGTAACGCTTGCCTGTGGTATCCAAGTTGATACGGATACCTTTGCCGTACGTCTCAGAGCCTTGGGCTTGGGCTTTTTGCGTAAAGCCCAAGGCAAAGCTGGCAAGAAGGGAAAAAATGAAAATCTTTTTCATAATGGGATAAGGATTAAGTTGATTTTAATTTGCATATCCCAAAAATGAAAGTTTTTATCGGAAAAATATAATCTTAGATATATTTTTGCTAATAAAGTATATTTGTTTTATGAATATTTATTAAACTTTAAAGTCAAAAAATATTGCAATTTTTATACAGAAAAATGAAGTGAAGTAATAAGAAGGTGTGTAAAAAACAAATGCAAAATTTTTTATTCTTTACTTTTTTATTTTTTCAGAATAAAATTTTATTGTAAAATTCTTTACAGAAATACTATTCTAAGTAGATATATTTTTTTAGCAAAGATATATCAATTTAGCAAAATTAAAAGCAAAAACCTTATTTTCTGCTTTCTAAAGCATTTTTTGAAAAATGAGATTGAAGCAAAGACAACAAAAAAATCTCTCCAAAAAATTGAAATTTTGGAGAGATGATAAGTTTCGCAAGAGCAAATACTGAAAAATGTTAAGATTTTATTTTCTTTTTCCTTTCAAATCGGTGTTTTTGGTGTTTTTGTAGGGGTAGATGTTGTTGTTACGTTCAATATCAGCCATACGTTCCGAAGGGTCGATTTCTATTTTTTCGATATCTTTCAGTTCTGCGGGGATTTTGAGTGTATATTCGGGGTAAGTCCAAGTCCAATCGTCTAACAAAATAGTAGTTGCTGCTGCGATAGTTTCCTTCTTTTCGCCACGCATCAGGTCTAAGGGAATGTAGTAAAGCTCTTTTTTGCCATTTTTATAGGTTACGAGCAAATCAATAGGCATAATCATATCGCCTTTACGTTCTAAAACTACTTCGGTTTCGTTGTTTGAAACATTCACACTTTTGATGGCATAATCAATGGTTTTGGTTGTGTAAATCCAATATTCTTTGTACCAATCCAACTCCAAATCCGAAACTTTTTCCATTACTCTGATAAAATCATTGGGGTTAGGGTGTTTGAACTTCCAAGTATTGAAATATTCTAACATTCCTTTCTCGAAGGCTTCTTTACCGATTATATAACTTAATTGATTTAGAAATACCGAACCTACCGAATAACTGCTAATGCTATACGTTCTATTGGTGCGGTAGTGGTCGGCGTGGGTGCTGAGGGGTTCTTGTTGGTTGGCTTTTACCAAGGCAAAATAATTTCGGTAGCTTTCAATATGTGGATTTTCTTTGTTAATGCCCATAATTTCAGCCATTACTATGTCTTCGGCAAAGGTGGTAAAACCTTCGTCCATCCAAGGGTATAGACTTTCGTTGCTGGCAAGCACACCATAGTACCAATTATGAATAGACTCGTGAACGGCAACGCCTACCAGTCCTTCCATAGTTTTATGCCTGCCCAAGATGAGTGTAGCCATTGGGTATTCCATACCGCCATCGCCTCCTTGTATGAACGAAAATTGTTCGTAAGGATATTTACCAAATTTTTGGTTCATTATCCGAAAAGATTTTACCATATAATCGGGTAATTCTTTCCATTTCTCTTCAACTTGTCTTTCTTTTTTGTAGAAAAAATGCAATTCGGGCAAATCGGCTTCTTTACGGATTGTATGTACAAAATCGGGGTCAGCCGCCCACATAAAATCGTGTACATTGGGGGCTTTGAAATGCCAAGTAAGTTTTGGACTATTAGGACGTTTTACGGGCTTGCCTTTGGTGTCGTAGCCTTTGCCTATTTCGGTAGCGTTTTGCAGGTAGCCTGTACCGCCCACCATATAGCTTGAGTCAATAGAAATTTTTACATCAAAATCTCCAAAAATGCCATAAAACTCTCTTCCGATGTAGGGGTGAGCGTGCCAGCCTTGATAGTCGTAATTGGCTATTTTCGGATACCATTGAGCCATTGAGTAGCGAACGCCCTCAGCATTATCTCTACCTGTACGCCTAATTTGGATAGGCACTTGTGCCTCAAATTCCATATCAAAAGTTGCCTGCGATTTGGGTTGTATAGGTTGGCTTAATTCTACCTCCAAAATAGTGCCTTCTACCTTGAATTTACATTCTTTGCCATTTTGTTTGAGCGAAAGAATTTTCTGATAGCCAATTTCATTTTCTTTGAGTTTTGAGATTCTATCTCTTACGCGTGCATCAGGGTCGGCTATGGTACGCGAACGCACATCCATAGCACTGCCCGGTTGGAAGGCATTGAAATACAAGTGATAAAAAACTTTCGTAAGCACATCAGGCGAGTTGTTGAAGAGTACGGCTTTTTGCTTGCCTTTGAAGCGGTTGCTCTGTACGTCCATATCAATTTCCATTGTGTATTGGACGCGTTGTTGCCAGCGGTCGGGTTGGGCTTGCGTGCCTGTTGGCATTAGAATAATTGCTAAAAATAAAATGAATATACTTTTTTGCATTGCATTAGAGTTTTGGTTTGATAAAAACGACTGAAAATACTAAAAATGTATAAAATTTTCCTTTTTTACGAATAAAAACATCAAAAATCTAACGAAAAACGTTTCTTTTTAGTAACTTTGAGTTTAAATTTGTTTGTTTTATGGCTGATTTAGTGCAAAAAATACAGCAAAAATTAGAGGCTAAAACTGATGCTTCTTTTGAACTTCGTTACAGCCACAAAGGCGATTTGTACGAAATTGAGTTTATCTCTGATGAACCTGCAAGTCCTTTGTGTAGCATTTTTTTTGAAATTATCAACTCCGAAGAATTTGCCGAACAAATCTGGGGCTTACGCCTACAAAGTGCCGATGAAGGTATCAATGGGACAAATCATTGGGATTTGGCTACACTTGCCGAAAATCCGAAAATTGTTTTTACAAACCTCAAATACCTTGTTCTGCCTCTCAACGACAAAAATCATAATAAAATCATCGTAACGGGCAACGACCATTACAACGAAAACGGCATACTTGCCAAAGTGCTTGCCAAAATGCCACATTTAGAGTTTTTGCAGTCGCCTTCTGCCCCGAATGAAGATTTTTTTAAACATTTTTCTTCCATAAAAACTTTACACATACAAGCAGGCTACAATCATCAAAACTTTATCTGCAATCTTGCTCAAAGTAAAAATTTTGAAAATTTAGAAACACTAAAATTTTGGGATTATGCAGAAACTTATGTGGAAAATTATGAGCAAAACACTACTTCCGTAAGCGACTACGTTGCTTTGTTTTCCTCTACGCATTTGCTTAGATTAAAAAAATTGCATTTGTATAAAACTCAACTTAGCCATCGCGACCAAACAAAACTACTTTCTTTGCCTTTGGTGTTACAATTAGATGAACTTGTGATAGAAAATGCTGTATGATTATCGTAAAAAACACATATCTTTCTGATGATATTGCCGAAAATGCCTTTTTGTGCGATTTAGAACGCTGTAAAGGAGCTTGTTGCGAAGAAGGCGATTTAGGTGCCCCACTCGAGCAGGAAGAACTTAGCATTTTGGAAGAAATTTTTGAGCAAGTAAAACCTTATATGTCTGAAATAGGCAGGCAAACTGCCGAAAAAGAAGGTTTGTATCTTTTAGATAGCGACGGCGATTATTCCACTACTACCGTAGCAGGCAAAGAATGCATTTTTGCCAAAAAAGATGAAAAAGGTTTTTGGAAATGTAGCATAGAAGAAGCCTACAACGAGGGTAAAATAGCTTTTCCCAAACCAATTTCTTGTCATTTGTACCCCATTCGTATTACCAAATATGCCGAGTATGATGCTATCAACTATCATCAATGGCATATTTGTTCGGCGGCTTGCGTGTTGGGCGAAAAATGCAAAGTTCCTTTGTATGAATTTCTCAAAGCTCCGCTTATTCGTAAGTATGGAAAAGAATGGTACGAAGAACTACTTTGGGCAATAGAACAGAAAAAAAAGCAAATCAGAGATTAGAGTTTTTATTCCAAAGCAATTACTACTTTTCCGAATATTTGTCCATCTCGCATTGCGTTGAAAGCCTCTATGATTTGGTTGAATGGGCGAATCGAGTCAATGATTGGGTGAATTTGATGCTTTGAGATAAAATTGAGCATTTCGGCAAATTCTTGGTCGTTGCCCATAGTTGTACCTTTTATGGTGTATTGTCCGAAGAATACACGAGGCATATCCAATTTTACACTTCCCAAAGTTGCTCCATAAAAAACAAGCGTAGCAGACATTTTCAGTGTTTTGAGCAAAAGATTAAAATCATTGCCCCCTGCACTATCAATAATTACATCAAAACCTTCGGTCATTTTGAGCAACTCTTTGTGCCAGTCGGTTTGTTTGTAATTTACGCCCCCTTTGATGCCGTATTGTAGCATAGTTTGGATTTTTTCGTCGCTACCCGAAGTAACCCAAACATTTGCCCCTACGGCTACGGCAAATTGAGCGGCAAATTGAGCTACACCACCTCCGATACCTGTTACGAGTACGTTATCGCCTGCTTTGATTTGTCCTTTGTAGAAACAAGCTCTGTAAGCCGTAAGAGCCGCTAAGGGAACGGCCGCTGCCTCACTTGCCGAGAGATAAGCGGGTTTTTCGTGCAATCTATCGGCAGGAATGGCAATGTATTCGGCAAAAACACCATTGGTAGGCATACCGAGTATGGTGTAGTTTTTTTGAGGGTGGCGAGGGTCGTTGCCCCAATTTTGGTTGGGATTGATGATGACTTCTTTACCGAGCCAAGTGTTATCAACATTTTCGCCAAGACTTTCCACTATGCCACAGGCGTCGGAGCCGAGTACGCAGTTGTAGGTCATTCCGGGGTACAAGCCTACTCTTGCCCATTGGTCGCGGCGATTGAGAGCCGCATACCGAACTTTCACTAAAACTTCTCCTTGCTTAGGCGTAGGTTTCGCAATATCCTGAATTACAATATCTTCAGTAGTAAGAACGAGTGCTTTCATAAATGATACACTTAATCAATATAATTCGGGAAAATCTTTTGGACGCACTTCGCTCATCATAGCATACACTTTATCAAAAATATCTTCTGCGTTTGGTTTGGAGAAATAATCGCCATCGGAAGCGTAAGCAGGTCGGTGGTCTTGTGCGTGAATCGTAACGGGAGCGGAGTCCAAATATCTGTATGCTCCTTGCCCTTCTAACACTTGTTGCATCATAAAAGCTGAAGCTCCTCCTTCTACATCTTCATCGGCAAATATTACTCTATTCGTTTTCTTTACCGACTCCAAAATCATACTATCTACATCAAAAGGTAGCAAGGTTTGTACATCAATTACTTCTACGCTGATGCCTACTTCGGCAAGTTGCTCGGCGGCGTCCATTACAATTCTGCACATTGAGCCATACGTAACAATCGTTACATCTGTGCCTTCTCGTAAAATTTCAGGTTTGCCAAGTGGCACGGTGAATTCACCTAAATTTTCGGGCATTCGTTCTTTGAGGCGATAGCCGTTGAGGCACTCAATAATTAGGGCAGGTTCGTCAGATTGAAGCATTGTGTTGTAGAAGCCTGCGGCAATCGTCATATTACGAGGCACAAGTACCCTAATACCACGAATAGCGTGCAGTATCATTCCGATAGGTGAGCCTGAATGCCAAATTCCTTCAAGCCTATGCCCACGCGTACGGATAATGACAGGGGCTTTTTGCCCTCCTTTGGTGCGGTACTGCAAGCAAGCCAAATCATCGGACATAATTTGAATAGCATAAAGCAGGTAGTCTAAATACTGAATTTCGGCAATGGGACGCAGACCTCGCAGAGCCGCCCCAATTCCTTGTCCTAAAATCGTACATTCGCGTATGCTCGTATCGGTGATACGGATTTCGCCAAATTTTTCTTGCAAACCTGCAAAACCTTGATTGACATCACCGATTTTACCTACATCTTCCCCAAAAGCAACCACTAAGGGATTATTTCTGAAAATCGCCTCAAAATTTGCTTGCAAAACCTCTCTGCCATCAACCAATTTAGCATTTTCGGCATAACGAGGTTTAATTTCTCTCACAAAAAGTGCATTTTGCTCCGATTGGCTGTACAGATACGAATTATATTCCTCGTGAGCTAATTTTTGTTTTTTGTATAAAGTTTCAAGCAAAATGCATTTCTGACTTTGCGGTTCGTGGCGTAGCACTCGCAAGGCTTTTTTGAGAGCAATGATAGAATCTTTTTTGATAGGATTGACGGTTTTTTGCAACTCAGTTCTAATATTTTGCAGTGCGATTTGGTGTTTTGGATTTTGAGAAATAGCTATTTCTAAGGCTTTTTCGGTATCTGTCTGATAATTTTTTACTGATTTGAGAAAATTGTTCCAAGCAGTCGCTTTGGCTTGTTTTACACGTTCGCGGGCTTCATCTTCTATGCGTTGGAGTTCTATAACGTTTGCGATTCCGTGTTCTAAAATCCAATTTTTAAATTGGCGGTTGCAGTCAAAGTTGATTTCCCACTCCAAACGTTCTTTGGATTTGTAGCGTTCGTGTGAGCCAGAGGTAGAGTGTCCCTGTTGTTGAGTAACTTCCAGAACGTGTATCAGCACGGGTGTATGTGTTTCGCGACAGAGTTTTGCGGCTTTCTGATACACGTCTATCAATTTGAGATAATCCCAAGCCTTTACCCTGAAAATTTCAATGCCTTTGCCATCGGCGTTAGTCTGAAAGCCTGCTAAGGCTTTGGAAATGTCTTGTTTGGTGGTATGATATTCTTTTGAAACCGAGATGCCGTATTCATCGTCCCAAACCGATATGAGCATGGGTACTTGTAGCACACCTGCGGCGTTGATAGCCTCAAAAAACATACCTTCCGAAGTGGAAGCATTTCCAATCGTACCGAAGGCAATTTCATTGCCGTTATTAGAAAATTGCGAAAAGCCTCGCAGTTCGGGATTGTTGCGGTAAAGTTTTGAAGCCCAAGCCAAACCGAGTAGGCGAGGCATCTGCCCTGCTGTGGGAGAAATGTCGGCAGAGGAGATTTTCAGTTCTGTCAGATTTTTCCAAGAGCCATCTTCATTGAGAATGCGAGTAGCAAAATGCGAGTTCATACATCTACCCGCCGAGGCAGGTTCATTTTCTATTTGTGTATCGGCATAGAGTTGAGCAAAAAAGGCTTCTAAGGTCAGCTCTCCGATAGCCATCATAAAAGTTTGGTCGCGGTAATAACCCGAACGCCAATCACCTTTCTGAAAAGCCTTTGCCATAGCAATTTGGGCAAGTTCTTTGCCATCGCCAAAAATGCCGAATTTCGCTTTCCCTGCAAAAACTTCTTTGCGTCCCATTAAACTTGCTTCGCGGCTCTCGCAGGCAAGTTGGTAGTCCTTCAAAATATCTTCTTTCGTCAGGCTGATTCCTGTGGCTGTATTTTGAATATAAAAACTCATAATCGCTTAAAACTTACTTGAAAACTTACAAAGCAACAAACCGCAAGGCTTTTGCTAAACTTTTCGGCAATTTATGAAAAAACTACAAAAGAACAACTCAAAAAAATAGCTTTTGATAAATTCGGCTTAATTTTGAGCAAAATCAAAAACTTTTTACTATTTTTGAAAAAAACTCTTTGGAGCAATGAAAATCACACCTATTGAGATAAGACAAAAGTCTTTTGAAAAAAAGGCTTTCGGAGGCTATGATAAAGATGAAGTAACCGCTTTTTTACAAGCTCTTTCGCAAGAATGGGAAAAAGTAAATAATGAAATGCGAGAGTTGAAACTTAAATTAGAAATGGCAGAAAAAGAGGTAAGCCAACTCCGACAAGTGGAAACATCATTATTTAAAACCCTCAAAACAGCCGAAGATACAGGTACTTTTATCGTAGAACAAGCCCGCAAAGATGCAGAAATCAAAATAAAAGAGGCTCAACTCAAAGCCGATGAAATTTTGAGCGATGCCCGCAAACAAGCCAAAACAATGGTACAAAAAGCTGATGCAAAGGCAAAAAAACTTTTGCAAGAAGCCCTTACGGAAATGAAAAAAATCAAGCAAGAATGTGTGATGCTTGAAGATTATAGAGAAAATCTTATCTCCGAACTCAAAAATATAGCTTACTCAATGCTTGATAAAGCCAGCCGAAGCGAAAATAAGAACATTTTAGAGAGTTTTGACACAAAAATAAAAGAAGCCGAAAGTAGCCTCGAAAAACAAGAAGAAGAATTTGTCCAACTTGAAGAAAAATTTAAAGAAGACAGCGTGAATCTTGAAGAAAAAGATAAAAAAGGAAAAAGTAGTTTGGATAACTTTTTTGACTCGATTATCTGAACCTTACTCTTCTTCTCACAGCTTCTCGGCTGAAAACCTCTTATGGACTCTCTGCAAAACTACCAGTTTATCAAAAATTTCTTAGAAGAACAATACAACCTACATCATAAAAATTTTTTCATAGAAACAGACCCTATCTATGTGCCTCACCAATACAGCAAATTGCAAGATATTGAAATTGCAGGCTTTTTTGCGGCAATTTTAGCTTGGGGACAAAGAAAAACTATCATCAAAAATTGCCAAAAGCTGATGCAAATGATGGATAACTCGCCTCACGAATTTATACTAAGCCACAATGAAAATGATTTAAAACCTTTTCTACAATTCAAGCATCGCACTTTCAATGCTGAGGATACTTTATATTGTATCTATTTTTTGCGTTGGTGGTACAGCAGGCACAAAAGTCTTGAAACGGCTTTCGGTCAGTTTATTACAAAAGATGATAAAAATATTGAAAATGCCCTTGTCGGATTTCGGAATTTGTTTTTCAGCCTGCCCGAAGCCCCCAAACGCACCCGCAAGCACATTCCTACACCTGCCCGAAAGTCGGCTTGCAAAAGGCTTTGTATGTATCTACGTTGGTTAGTGCGAACCGACAGCGAACAAATAGATTTCGGACTTTGGAAGCAAATCAGCCCTTCGCAATTAGTCTGCCCCTGCGATGTGCATACCGAACGAACCGCCCGATTTTTAGGCTTAGTAAGCGAAAAAAAAACTAACTGGAAAATGGCAGTAGAACTTACCGAAAACCTCAAACAATTCGATGCCCGAGACCCCGTAAAGTACGATTTTGCCCTTTTTGGAGCAAGTCAAGCAAAAATGATTACATAACCTCCAAAAAAGGTTTGAATATAATTTTTTCTATCTTTCACTATTTTTTGTACTTTTGTCCGAGTGTATGCAATCCAAAACCTCCAAAACTTTTAATAAAATGAAGAAATGCTCTATTCTAATCGCCTTATGTTTATTATTTGCCTACCATAACACACTGCAAGCCCAAATAGGGGCTGCCCAAGTAAATCTGCAAGATGGCAAATTAGATAAAGCCAAAGAAGCTATCGATAAAGCCCTCAAAAATGAGAAAGATGCCCAAAAATCGAAAACTTGGTTTGTGAAAGGTGAGGTTTATAGTGCCATAGCTGGTAGCCCTATTCCTGTGTATGCCAATTTGGATAAAAATGCTTCCCAAACTGCTTACGAAGCCTACAAAAAGGCTATGGAATTAGAACCACAGCAGAAAGGTTACTACAAAGATGCTGAAAACTCTCTGAAAACTCGCCTGTACCCTGCCGCTATCAATCAAGGAGTAAATTTTTACAAAGTAAAAGATTTCACTAACTCGCTGAAAGCCTTAGATGTTGCCATCGAGATAATGCCTAACGATACACTTGCCGTTTATTACGCCTCTGCAATTGCTTGGGAAGCCAAAGATTACGACAAATTCATCGGATATGCCGAAAAGATTGATAAAATGAAGTTTAATCCTGAAACCCTCAAACTCAATACGCTGCAACTTGCCTACTTGTACGCGGGCGAAAAGAAAGATAATGCCAAAGCTATTGCTATTTTGGAAAAAGGTATAAAAACTTATCCCACAGAAGCTGAATTTTGGAAACTTTTAGGCGATTTGTACGAGCAACAAGGCGACAGAGACAAAGCCATAGAATTTTATCAGCGTGCCTCGGTGCAGTTTCCCACAGAAGCTGAATACCCCAAACGCCTTGGCTTTGCTTATTACAACAAAGCCGTAGAGCTAAACAAAGAAATCAACAAGAAAAAAGAAGCCGAAGGACTTACAGGCGAACTCAAAGACCCTAAAAAACAGCAAAAAGCACGCGAATACAATGCTATGGTAGATGAAGAACTCAAAAAAGCTATTCCTTTCTTAGAAAAAGCCGATCAACTCAAATCCGACGACTTCGAGACAATGGACTTGCTTCGTTTCCTTTACGATATACTTGGAATGAAAGACAAATTCACCGCCATTGATAAAAGAATCAAAGCAATGGGTAGAGAGTAAGCACTCGCTTAAATTTTTATAGCCTTAACGAGCAAACCTCACTAAGGCTTTTTTGTTGTACCCAATGAAAGTAGTTTTTCAACAATTCCTTCAAAAAATCTGTTTTCTTGTACATTTTGGCAGTTCGGCTATGCTCAATAAAAAAGTAGTACGCTCACACCAATACTTCTACGTACGGTAAAAACAAAGCCAAATTATTTTGAGTTGAACTGATAAAATTACAATTAAAGTATGTAGAGTTAGTAAATTTCACTCGCTTATTACAATAGTTAAACCTAATGTAATACCAAAACTTCAATTTAATGTAAATCCTATGCGTAAAGCTATTTTCTTGTTCTTGTATTTATCTGCTTTTGTTGCTTTCGGGCAAGAAAATCTTGCTATCAAATCTTCTAC
>Ga0308407_1000576_pt1 | contig 25316 bp, 12 predicted proteins | sample HotsprSampleMSe2_FD_203476 | JGI IMG/M metagenome (GOLD analysis project Ga0308407, IMG submission 203476) | Hot spring phototrophic mat microbial communities from Mushroom Spring, Yellowstone National Park, Wyoming, United States - 20060911_MSe2 ...
CAGAAAGGGCAACTGTCAAATGCTTTAAGAACACCTTTAGCTCTTAAGACTTCTTCTGCTTTTTCTTCGGATGATGCTATTTGTAATAGTTCTACTAAGTTCATGTTTTATTACCTCCTATACTATAGGTGGAATTAAATAAGCAATTACCAAAAAGTATCTTTTTTCCTTGTTTTTTTGTATTCACATTTCAATTCTCAAACTTCTGAATGGGTTATGTTTCAAGCCGATGGAAGAAAAGTAAGATGCCTTGTTGAAGAGAGAAATTATGTATGGGTAGGAACAGATGGAGGCGGGCTCGCAAAGTTAAACAAGAATAATAATGAGTATATTATTTATGGAACCTGGAATTCCAATTTGCCTGATAATAGCGTATTGAGTATAGCTATTGACAAAAAAGGAACTAAATGGATAGGAACGAGATATGGAGGATTGGCAAAATTCGATAATTTAAATTGGAAAATTTACAATAGATACAATTCTGGTTTGCCAGAAAATGAAATAAGAGGAATAGCTATTGATAGTTTTGGCATAAAGTGGATAGCTACTTGGGGAGGGGGTTTGTTAAAATTTGACGATTCAGTGTGGACAGTTTATAATACTTCTAATAGCGGTCTGCCTGAAAATATTGTCAAAGCAATTATTATAGACAGACAAAATAATATATGGCTGGGAACTTTTTTCAGTGGAGCAGTTAAATTTGATAGAAATAACTGGATTGTATATAACACCTCAAATTCTGGCATTCCAAATAACAATATTACATCTTTTGCAATTGATAAAAATGGATCTATGTGGATAGGCACAAAAGTAGGCGTTGCAAATTTTGATGGCGTAAATTGGAAAGTATACAATACTTGGAATTCAAGTATTAGCAGCGATTACATTTTTTCAATTGCAATTGATCAATATAACAATAAATGGATTGGAACACAAAACGGCTTGAACAAATTTGACGGAGTTAATTGGTAATCTTATAAAGATTGGACCTCTGGATTGCCTAATAATGAAGTTATGGCGATTATAGTTGATAATAATAACTTAAAATGGGTAGGAACATATAATGGATTAGCAACATTCGACGGAATAAATTGGACTATAAAAAATCCCTACAATTATTCATTGCCTAACAATTATATTAACTCAATTGCAATAGATTTAGAAGGTTATAAATGGTTTGCTACAGGTAGTGAAAATACTGTTTTAAAATTTGACGGAGAAAATTGGATTGTATTTAAAATGCCGCATGATATTTTAGGTTCAGCCGATCCTATATCTTTCGCTGTAGATAAAAAAAATATCATATGGGTCGGAACATATAGAAAAGGAGCCTTCAAAATTGATGGAACAAGAGTAATTGATTTGAGATTTCCACAAGCTTCAGGGATAGGTTCAATTTCAGTTGATAACTTTAATAACAAATGGTTTCCTCTTATGGACTTCATAAATACGACGATTCTGTTTTTACTTCGTATTACAAAGAAAATTCCGGTCTGCCTACAAATTTTATTAGCAGCCTAATTATTGACAAACAAAACAATAAGTGGATAGGCTCTTATGGAGAAGGTTTAATAAAATTCGATGATTATAACTGGAAAGTTTACAATGATTCAAATTCAGGATTGCCAAATAATAAAGTAACAACGATTGCAATCGACGATTTTGGAAACAAATGGATTGGAACAGATAACGGTCTTGCTAAATATGACGATTTAAATTGGACAGTTTATAATAAATCAAACTCAGGCTTGCCAACCAATAATATTAGATGTATAGCAATAGATAAAAAAGGGGCAAAGTGGATAGGTAATTTTTATGGACTTGTTAAATATGATGATAGCGTATGGACTGTTTTAAATTCCAATTTGCTTTCAAATAAGATTTTATCAATTGCCGTAGATAGACATAACAATAAATGGATTGGAACAGACAAAGGACTTATGGTTTATTGCGAAGAAGGAGTTATATTACAAGTTGAAGAAATTAAACGGCAAGAGCCATTGTGTTTTGAGTTATATCAAAATTACCCAAATCCATTTAATCCATAAACAATAATTAAATTTGGTTTAAAGGAAAAAAATCTGGTAAATATTAAAATATATGATTTGCTTGGAAGAGAAATTGTAGAATTGTTAAACGAAGAAAAAGAAAGAGGCATTTACGAAATAGAATTTAATGCAGGCAAATACGGGCTAAGCGGAGGTGTTTATTTTTATAAAATGAAGGCGGGAGAAAATATTGCTATAAAAAAAATGTTGTTGTTAAAGTAATTCGAAGGGGACGGAATTTAACCGTCCCTTTTTTAATTGTTCAAAAGATTCTTAGGAGGTTTTTTATTAAAACGCGATTATATTGAGTTTACTGATCGCTTGTTTTTTATAAAGAATTAATAGACGAAATCATTTATCGTTTTAATTGGCAAATCATAAAAAAACTCGATATATCATTTTGAAAAGATTTTTTGTAAAATTTTATTTTTATAAAAATTACTGAAATATTTTTTTATTAAAAGCTAAATTATTATATTGCGAACTAAATTTATAAAAATTTTTCTTGACAAATAAAGCAAATAATTTAAATTACAGTTTGTAATTCCAAAAGAATTACAAACAAATTAGCGCTCGCCACAAGCCAGCCTTTAAAATCAAATAAATGAGAGGAGAAAAGCGTATGAGAAATCATACTAAAGCGAGCGTTTTAAATTCTAATTCTCGTAGCATCGATTTATATGATTCTTCTTTTGAAAAAGACAGTTGCGGCATTGCTTTTTCCGCAAGAATAGACGCCGAGCCTGATCGAAAAATTGTTGAAATGTCTTTGCAAGCTTTAATCAATTTAGAGCATCGCGGAGCTTTGGGCGGAGACAAATCGACAGGTGATGGAGCTGGGATTATGATAGAAATTCCGGATAAATTTTTTAGAAAAAAGCTTGCTTTGCCTGCGAAGGATAATTATGCGGCGGGAGTTTTCTTTTTGCCAAAAAATGAAAATAAGAAATTAAGAATAAAAAAAATAATAGAAGTCGCTTTGGAATTAGAAGGCTTTAAGTCGATTTGTTGGAGAGAAGTTCCAGTCGATTCTTCTAAAATAGGAGAAATAGCTCGCTTATCAGAGCCAGCCATAGAGCAATTATTTATAGCGGTAAATGGATTGGATAAAGATATAATAGAACGCAAATTGTATATTGCCCGAAAAGCGATAGAAAAAAGAGCGAAAGAACTAATTGAAGATCCTTCGGAGTTTTATGTTTGTTCTTTGTCTTATTATAAAATAATTTATAAAGGAATGCTAACTGCAAGTCAGTTAAGCGAATATTATTTAGATTTGAAAGACGAAGATATAATTTCAAAATTTTGCATAGCTCATCAGAGGTTTAGCACAAATACTTTTCCGGCTTGGAGATTGGCTCAACCTTTTAGATTTATCGCTCACAATGGAGAAATAAATACTTTAAGCGGAAATATATTGCGTATGAAAATACGCGAGTCAAAGTTGAAGTCGGATTTGTTTGGCGAAGATATTGAAAAGATTAAACCAATTATAGACGAAAGCGGTAGCGATTCGGCGATATTTGACAATGCGTTAGAGTTGCTTGTTATGGGAGGAAGATCTTTGCCTCATGCAATAATGATGATGATTCCCGAAGCATATGGAGGCAAGATTCAAATGAGCGAAGACAAAAAAGCTTTTTATGAATTTCACTCGGCGATAATGGAGCCTTGGGACGGTCCTGCGGCGATGATTTTCTGCGATCGCAAATATATTGGAGCGACATTAGATAGAAACGGATTAAGACCCGCGAGATATTCAATTACAAAAGACGGCTATCTTTTCTTAGCTTCTGAAGCCGGAGCTTTTAAATTAGATGATGAGAACATTTGCGAAAATGGAAAATTATCTCCCGGAAAAATGTTATTGCTCGATTTTGAAGAAAAAAGAATTATTTCCGATAAAGAGATTAAATCGAAAATATCAAGACAACAGCCATATCGAAGATGGATAAAAGAAAATTTAATTAGCTTGCGCGGGCTGTTTTCTCCGCCAATTCCTCCTAAAGTGGAAAGCAAACAAGAATTATTTCAAAAGCTTCAAGTTTTTGGCTATACTCAAGAAGAGTTGACTAAAATTATAAATCCAATGGCTTCATTCGGTCAAGAAGCAGTAGGCTCGATGGGAAATGATACGCCTTTAGCCGCGCTTTCAGATAGACCTAATCTTTTATTTTATTATTTTAAGCAACGTTTTGCGCAAGTTACTAATCCTCCAATTGATCCATTAAGAGAGGAACTTGTAATGTCTCTTGAAACTTTTGTAGGCGGCGAAGGAAATCTTTTAGTTGAATGTCCAGAGAATTATAAAGGATTTAAATTATCGCAACCAGTATTGACTGAAGAGGATCTTCTAAAAATAAAACAAGCTCTAGCGAACGGAATAAATGTGGTTGAAATAGATGCATTATTCGATAAAAAAGAAGGCGCATCAGCGCTTGAAAATGCAATAAATAAAATATTAGAAAAAATTAAAAATTTGGTTAAGGGAAATACTATTATCATACTTAGCGATAGGAATTTTAACGAAAGATTAGTTCCTATTCCATCTTTGCTTGCAGTGTCGGCAGTATATCATTTTTTAATTGATAATGGATTAAGAGCCGACGCAAGCATTGTTGTAGATACTGGAGAAGCTCGCGAAGTAATGAATTTTGCTATGCTAATCAGCTATGGCGCCGATGCAGTTTGTCCATATGTGGCTTTGCAGACGGTAAAATACTTAGCTGACAATAATTTGCTTGAAAGAAAAATATCGGCAGAGGACGCTATCGATTTTTATATATTGGCTGTAAATAAGGGATTGCTTAAAACCATGAGCAGACTTGGCATTTCTACTCTGCATAGTTATTTTGGTTCTCAAATATTCGAAGCTATTGGGATTAAAAAAGATGTTATTGATAAGTACTTTAAAGGAACGATTTGTCGTCTAGAAGGAATTGATTTGAGCGATATTCAGGAAGACGCTATTCGAAGACATAATCAAGAATTTGACAATGTTTCGAACGATAATAGTTTTTTAGATCCGGGCGGCGAATATTCGGTTAGAATAGGCGGAGAGGTTCATTTTTGGAATGCGGAAACAATAGCGAAATTTCAATATGCAGTAAGAAACGAGGATTATGCGGCGTTTAAAGAATTTACAAATTTAATTAATAATTCCGATAAAGTCCCTTTGACAATAAGGCGGCTATTTAAATTTAAAAAAACAAATCCGATACCAATTGAAGAAGTCGAGCCTGTTGAGAGCATTGTAAAAAGATTTGTAGTTTCTGCAATGTCATTTGGATCTTTAAGCAAAGAAGCTCATGAAACGATTGCAATTGCCGCAAATAGGATAGGCGCTCGAAGCAATTCTGGAGAAGGCGGAGAAGATCCATTAAGAAATGTTGTGTTGAAAAATGGAGATTGTTCTAATTCGAAAGTCAAGCAAGTCGCTTCGGGCAGGTTTGGAGTTACGCTTGAGTATTTAACAAGCGCAGAAGAGCTGCAAATTAAAATTGCGCAAGGAGCTAAGCCTGGAGAAGGCGGACAATTGCCGGGACATAAAGTGACTCAGGATATCGCTCGCGTACGAAATACAACGCCGGGCGTGACTCTAATATCGCCGCCTCCGCATCACGATATTTATTCAATTGAAGATATTGCTCAACTTATATACGATTTGAAAAGCGTTAATCCAAAGGCTAAAGTTTCAGTAAAGCTTGTTTCTGAAACGGGAGTTGGAACTATTGCCGCAGGCGTAGCAAAAGCAAATGCCGATATTATTTTAATTTCAGGTTATGAAGGAGGAACTGGAGCATCGCCGCTGACATCTATTAAACATACTGGCATTCCTTGGGAGATAGGATTGGCTGAAACTCATCAAACTTTAATTTTAAATAAATTGCGAGAAAAAGTAAAACTTCAAGTTGACGGGCAACTTAAAACTGGACGCGATCTTGCTATTGCCGCTATTTTAGGCGCCGAAGAATTTGGTTTTGCGACTTCTGTTCTTATAGCAATAGGTTGTTCGATGTTGAGAAAATGTCATTTGAACGCTTGCTCTTTTGGAGTTGCAACACAAGACGAGCGTTTAAGAAAGAGATTTGACGGAAAACCGGAATATGTCGTTAATTTCTTTAAATTTTTGGCTATGGAACTAAGAGAAATAATGTCAGAATTAGGTGTTAGAAAAGTCGATGAATTAGTTGGAAGAACTGATCTTATCGAATACGATCCGCCTAAGAATTTTAAGCGAGCTCAAAAGTTTGATCCAACTCCAATTTTAGGCGGGTCATTTGCGTCAAAAAATTTTATCTGTAGTTCAAGCTCGATTTCTATTGTCGAATCTCTTGACGAGAAAATTTTAATCGAAGTTGAAAAATTTTTATCGCATCGAAAAGAAAATGAAACTTTACAGTTGTTTTATGAAATTTCTAATGTCAATCGCAGCATAGGAGCTCGATTAAGCGGCGAATTATTTTTGAAGAAGAAAAAAATTAATTTGTCAAAAGAATCAATTATAATAAAATTCAGAGGTTGCGCTGGGCAAAGCTTTGGAGCTTTTCTTGACGAGAGCTTAGTTTTTGAATTAGAAGGGGAAGCAAACGATTATCTTGGAAAAGGCTTATGCGGCGGAAAAATTATTGTAATGAAGCCATCAAATGCGACATTTTCAGCCGAACAAAACGTTATTTGCGGTAACGTGGCGTTATATGGAGCGACAAAAGGTTTTGCATATATAAACGGAATAGCTGGCGAAAGATTTTGCGTCAGAAATAGCGGAGCTATAGCGGTTGTCGAAGGAGTTGGAGATCATGCTTGCGAATATATGACTGGCGGCGTTGTAGTTTGCCTTGGAAAAACAGGGCATAACTTTGCTGCTGGAATGAGCGGCGGAATTGCTTTTGTGTTCGATGAGAATCAAATGTTCGATCGTTATGCTAATCTTGATATGGTTGATCTTGAAGCAATTAAAAACGAAGAAGATGAAAAATTGTTAAAGACTTTAATTTCAAATCATTATTATTATACGAAAAGTAGAAAAGCTAAAGAAATTTTAGATAAATGGATTTCCGCTTTGCCTTTGTTTGTTAAAGTTGTCCCTCTAGATTATAGAAAAATTATCGAAAAAATTAAATTGCCTGTCGATTTAATTTCTGAAACAGTCTCGTCGACAGAGGAGGTGTTCCATGTCTAAATTGATGGGGTTTTTGGAGTTTCAAAGAAAGGACACAGAAAAGATATCTATAAAAGAAAGAATAAAAAATTTTAATGAGTTTGAAATTAATTTATCAGAAGAAGAAATATACAACCAGGCGGCGCGTTGTATAGATTGCGGCGTTCCGTTTTGTCATGCTTTTGGTTGTCCTCTTTATAATTATATTCCCGATTGGAATCATCTCGTCTATCAGAAAAAATGGAAAGAAGCTCTAGATTTATTGCATGCAACGAATAATTTTCCAGAATTTACAGGGAAAGTATGTCCAGCTCCCTGCGAAAAATCTTGCGTTTTGGATTACAATGATAAAGCCGTCAATATTAAACACATCGAGCTGCAAATTGTAGATCGAGGCTGGGAAAATGGTTGGATTAAACCTTTTATAACAAATTTGAAGAGCGGAAAAAAAATTGCCGTAATTGGCTCGGGTCCTTCTGGTTTGGCGGCGGCTCAACAATTAGTTCGCAAAGGGCATAACGTCGTAGTTTTTGAGAAGAGCGATAAAATAGGCGGATTGCTAAGATATGGAATTCCAGATTTTAAGCTGAACAAATATTATATTGACAGAAGAATTAATCAAATGCTCGCTGAAGGCGTTATTTTTGAAACTGAAGTTAATGTCGGTTATGATATATCCGCTAAATATTTAACTAAATCATTTGACGCAATATTATTGGCGCTTGGAAGCGGGAAACCAAGGGATTTGCAAATACCAGGAAGAGAAGCCCAGGGAATTTATTTTGCAATGGAATATTTATCGCAACAAAATAAAATAAATTCTGGATTTAGATTTCAAAACGGAGAAAGGATATCTGCGGAAGGAAAAAACGTTATTGTAATTGGCGGCGGAGATACCGGTTCTGATTGCGTCGGAACCTCTATTAGACAAGGAGCAAGAAAAGTTTATCAAGTAGAAATTTTGCCAAAGCCGCCTGAAAAAAGAACGACTAACAATCCCTGGCCGTATTGGCCTTATGTTTTGACAACATCAACATCTCATGTAGAAGGTTGCGAAAAATTGTGGTCTTTGTCAGCAATAAAAATTGAAAAGATCGAACATAAAGTTGCTGGAGTTAATTTTGCTTCGCTTGAATGGACAGAGCCTGACAATTTAGGCAGAAGAAATTTTAGAGAGATTAAAGGAAAAGAGATTTTTATTAAAGCCGATATGATTTTGCTTGCAATGGGTTTTGTTGGAGTCGAAGAAAATCCTTTATATCTCGAAGCAAACATAAAATTAAACCAGAAAGGCACGATTTATACTGAAAACTTTAAAACAACTTCTGAAAAATTTTTCGCTTGCGGCGATGCTGCAATAGGTCCATCGCTTATAGTAAAGGCTATTGCTCAAGGAAGAAAAGCGGCCGAAGTTATAGATCAATATTTAAAATCGAAATAAATTTGGCAATCAAGCAAAGATTCTTAGAATTTTTTAACTTCTGGCATTATGAATGCAAATATGCTGACGTTGAATAATTTTTATATATTTTATGTTATTAGAAAAATATTCTAAATATTGAAATAACATATCTATATCAAAAGCGCATAAATGAAAATAAACAATAAGACAAAGTTTGTGGATAAATAAATGTTAAATAATTAATTGAAGCCTATCTTAGCAACAATATTTTTGAAGTTGCAGAAAAATTTAAAAGTCCTTAAATTCTTTTATACGATTTACTTTAAGTTTTGATTGAAACATTAAATAAATTTTTAAAATTTCGACGGCGATTTTTCAATTAATGTTTATTTTAAATCTGAATCTAAAATTATTGTTACTGGTCCGTCGTTAAAAATTTTAACAAGCATCATTGCTCCAAAAATGCCTGATTTTACTTTGCTTTCTCCGATATCTTCTTTGACAAACGAAATAAATTTTTCATACAACGGAATAGCTTTGTCGGGTTTGGCAGCTGCTGAAAAATTTGGACGATTGCCTTTGCTGGCGTCCCCATAAAGAGTGAATTGAGAAATGATTAAAATTTCTCCGCCTATGTCTTTGACTGACAAATTCATTTTATCGTTTTCATCCGAAAAAATTCTTAGCGAACAAACTTTTTTTGCTATAAAAGCCGCGTCTTTCTCATCGTCGTTTTCATTTATGCCTAATAATACTACTAGACCTTTTCCAATTTCTTGTTGATAATTTTCCCTTTTAATATAAACCGCTCCGCTTGAAACTCGTTGAACAACGGCTCTCATTCTTTTTCTCCAATTATAATGCGCGGAATTTTTTGATAATCTTCTATAATTTTCAAGGTTTTGATTTTATAATTTTGAAATATTTCAGCTATTGATTCGCTTTGATCTTTTCCTATTTCGCAAAAAATTTTGCCGCCTCTTTTTATTAGCGTTTGAGAATTTTCGGCTATTGAGCGATAAAAATTTAATCCATCGCCATTGTCCGTTACTGCAATCTTAGGTTCAAAATCAGTAATTTCTTTTTGAAGATTTGCATACTCGTCAATTGAGACATAAGGCGGATTTGCTACTATTGCGTCAAACTTATCGGGGCAATTTTTTTCTACAAATTCGATAATTTCCTTTGAATTTAAAATATCTAAGATATAAAGATATAAATTGTTTTCTTTTAAAAGTTTTTGAGAATTTATTCGAGCCGCATCTAACGCATCAGTTGAAATATCAATTCCGAATATTTTTGAATCGGGCAAATCATTCGCTAAACAAATTGAAATATTTCCAGAGCCAACTCCTACGTCGAGTATATTGCCATTAAAATTTTTGCCGAGAGAATTAATTGTATATTCTACTAATATTTCTGTTTCTGGTCGCGGTATCAAGACTTTCGAATTGACATAAAATTCGTATTTATAAAAATAAGCTTTATTTATAATATATTGCAAAGGCTCTCGATTAGCTCTACGTTTTAAATATTCTCTCATTTTATTTATTTCATTTTCGCTTAAAGGTCTGTCATAATTTAAATATAAGTCAAAACGTTTGCATTTTAAAATATCGGCAAGCAAAAGTTCGGCGTTTAAACGCGGGGATTCGACTTCGTATTTTTTTAGATACTCTGCAGACTTTTCTATAATCTGTAAAACAGTCAACATTACAAAATTAAAAATATGAAATTAAGTAATTTAAAGTATTAAATTTTTCTTACTCTATAAAGTTAATCTTTAAAAGAATTTTCTAATATTTGTCTCTGAGTGATATTATGAATTTTAGTTTTGCCCGACGCTGGCGAAGAGCTTTCGACTCTTCCGACATATTCTAATTTTAAATTAGTTTCTAAGTTATTCCATACTCGCGAAAAAAGATATGTCCACGCTCCCATATTTTTTGGCTCTTCTTGAACCCATCTAATTTTTTGCAAGTTTGGATATGATTTTATTATTTTATTCATTAATTCAAAATTAAAAGGATAGTATTGTTCTAATCTAATGATTGCAATGTCGTCTCTATTTAGCTTATTTTTTTCTTCGAGCAATTCGTAGTAAATTTTGCCGGATGTAATAAGCATAGTTTTAATTTTATTTTTATCAATCGCGTTAGGATCGTCTAAAATTTCGACGAATTGCCAAGTGGCTAATTCGTTAAGAGACGATTTGACTAATGGATGTCTTAACAAGCTTTTGGGAGTAAAAAGAACAAGCGGTATTGGATCAATTTGAGCTGCTTGAAGTTTTAAAAGCGAGAATAATTGCGACGGTTCGGTCAAATTGCAAATTCTCATATTATTTTCAGCGCATAAAATTAAAAATCTTTCTATGCGAGCGCTGCTATGTTCTGGACCTTGTCCTTCGTAGCCGTGCGGCAGAAACATTGTTAATCCGGAAGCTATGTTCCATTTAGCAAGCGAGCTTGAAATAAAATTATCAATTAGTACTTGAGCCCCGTTTGCGAAATCGCCAAATTGAGCTTCCCATATTGTCAAAGTCAATGGATCGGCTAAACTATAGCCAAATTCATAACCTAAAACTGCCGCTTCGGAAAGCAACGAATCAATAGTTTCAACTTTTATGTTTCCAGTTATCAAAGAAGATAAAACTTGATATTCTTTTTGAGTTTCATAGTCGTACCAGATCATATGCCTTTGATTAAACGTGCCGCGAGAGCTGTCTTGACCGCTTAATCGTACGGAAATTCCTTTGGTTAACAACCACCCAAAAGCCAATGCTTCCGCTGTTGCCCAATCGACCTCTTTTAAATCGGGCTTGCCGATAAGTTCGCGACGTTTCTCTATAAATTTTTTTAATTTTGGATGAATTTCGAAATTTCGAGGAGCTTGCGTGATTTTATCAAGAATATCATATAATTCTGAAGTTTCAGTTTTAAGCGAAAAACTTTTATGTTTGACAATTTCTTCTTTCGAATAAGGATAAACTGCATCTTGAATAAAAACGGAAGGAGATTTTTTCAATTTTTCATAAGAGAGATTATGGCATTCGGTAATTTGTTTTTCGATTTCATTTTTTTCCTCGATAGAAATAATTTTTTCTGACAATAATTTTTTTGCGTATATTTCTTTTACGGATGGCTTTGATTTAATAATTTTATACATTACTGGTTGAGTTATTGAAGGTTCGTCTCCTTCGTTGTGGCCATGTCTTCTATAGCCGATGATATCGATAACGACGTCTTTCTTAAATTTGTTTCTATATTCAAAAGCTAATTTTGCAGCCGCAAGAACCGCTTCGGGATCGTCGCCATTGACATGAAAAATTGGAACTTGTATTGCTTTAGCGGCGTCGGTTGCATAAGGGGAACTTCGAGCGTCTTGCGGATTAGTAGTAAAACCGATTTGATTATTTATGATAATATGAATCGTTCCGCCGACGGAATAACCTTCTAATTGAGAAAGATTTAATGTTTCCATAACGATGCCTTGTCCTGCAAATGCTGCGTCTCCATGAATCAAAATAGGCAAAACTTTGGTTCGATTTTCGTCGTTATAAATTTTTTGTTTTGCTCTTACAATTCCCAGCAAAACTGGATCTACAAATTCAAGATGACTCGGATTGTATGCCACAGAAACTTTAATTTTCTTGCCTGATATCGTATGAAAATAATCCGAAGCGCCAAGATGATATTTAACGTCGCCGCTTCCTTGAAACGAATTAGGATCGAAATTTTCCTCGAACTCGGCAAATATGACGTCGTATGGTTTGCCAATAATATTTGCCAATACGTTCAATCGTCCGCGATGAGCCATGCCTATGCAAGCTTCTTTGAAATTAATTTCTCCAGCGAGATTTAAGACATAGTCAAGAGCGGCGATCGTCGATTCGCAGCCTTCAAGCGAAAATCTTTTATGTCCCACAAAATTAGAATGCAAATATTTTTCAAAAATTTCAGCCAAGGCGAGCTTCCACAAAATTCGTTTTTTTTGTTCTGCGGAAAAGATAAGCTTGTTTTTATTAGGCTCCATTTTTTCTTGCAGCCAAGCTCGTTCTTCTGGATTTTGAATATGCATATATTCGACGCCAATTTTATCGCAATAAGTTTGCGTTAGTATATCAAGAATTTCTCTCAACGTAGCTTTTTCGATTCCGCCCATATTTACGGCGTGGAATGTTCTATCGTAATCCCAAATAGTCAATCCATAATATTCGGGATCCAATTCCTTGAAATAATAATTTTGATGGTATAATGGATTAATATTAGCTATTAAATGCCCGCGAACTCTGTACATATTTATCATTTGCATCAGGCGAGCATGTTTAATCATTAAAGAAGGAGACGAGCTTGACGAAGCGAAAATTTCTTCCGCGTCAATTTGCCAACGCAAAGGCTTTTGAGCTATTCCAAGATCGGCGAAAAGCTCTTCATAAAAATTATTTTTGCCAAGCAAACATTCGTCAATTTCCCTGACAAATTCGCCGCTTTCTGCTCCTTGAATAATTCTGTGATCGTATGTGTTAGTTATATAAAAGACTTTTCCGACGCCTAACATAGCCAAGCTGCGCTCGTTCATAGCTTTAAACTCAGCAGGATAATCAATCGCTCCAATTGCTAAAATGCAACCTTGATTAACCATAAGGCGCGGATATGACGCTACTGTGCCTAACATTCCGGGATTTGTTATCGATATTGTAGTATTTAAAAAATCTTCGGGCGTAATTTTGCCGTTTCTAGATCTTTCAACAAGATCGTCGTATTGTTTAACAAATTCTTTAAAGTTAAGCTCGTTGGCTTTTTTAATATTTGGAACCAGTAGAGAGCGAGAACCGTCTTTTTTTGTTATGTCTATTGCCAATCCAAAGTTGACGTCTTTTTTCTTAATCAGATAAGGCTTATTGTCTATATATGCGAAAGAATTGTTAAGCGATGGATATTTCTTCAATGCTTTTATTATTGCAAATGCGATTATATGAGTAAACGATATTTTTCCGCCGTTCATTAAATCCAGTTTAGAATTTATAATTCTGCGATGTTCTTCCAGCAATTTTGCCGATATTGTTCTTATTGTAGTTGCAGTCGGTATGCTCAAGCTATTTTCCATATTTTCTATAAGCTTAGCGGCGGGTCCGACAATTGGAATGACTTCTCCAAGTTCAGACGCTTGAGTTAGTTCTATATTTTTTTTCTTTAAAATATCAGATATTTTCGATTGCTCGACGTTATAATTTATTCTTTTATCAAAATTTTTTTCTCTATTGTTTTTTCCATTTTCTATAAAATTAGAAAAATATCGAGCCCAACTTTCCTCTATATTTGATGGATTTTTTAAATACTCCTCATATATATCTAAAACATACTGAAAATTTGAGCCAAATTGCTCAATTATTTTTTCTTGAATTTCTTGACGATTCATTTTAATCCTAAATTTTTTTAACAAATATAAAAATATTTGCTAAGCTAAAAAATGACATAAACCGAGCATTAAAAGTTTTTTTCAAATAATTAAATATTAATTATTTTTTATTATATTATATTCTTTTAGCGACTCTTTCAATTGCTCGAATGGCATTTTGTTTAAAAAACTTTTTTATTCGGAGAGAAAGAATTAATAGCAATTTGATTTTTTTTTTACAATTTTATCTACATAACTTAAAAAATATATTTACATTTTTTTAATAACTATTTCAAGATATTTCTTATTTTCAAAAGAAAGATTTAAACAAGAGAATAAGAATTTTTTAATTTTCTTCTATCGCTGCCAAATTTTATAAAAGAAAAAATAATTTTTATATTTATAAAAAAAGAATGAATTTTTTATGGAATATCAAATATTGTTATTAAGCGCTTTAATTATTTTAAGCGGCTTTTTTTCATCTACTGAAATTGCTTATATTTTATCAAATAAAATAAAATTGGAAATTAAAGCAAAAAAAAATTTTTTTGGAGCTAACAGCGCAAAATTCTTTTACAAACATCCAGAAAAGTTTTTTTCAACAATTTTAATTGGAAATAATATCGTCAATATATCCTTCGCTTCCTTATTTGCGTTTATCGCTCAAAGTTATTTTAAATGGAACGAATACGAAATTCTATTTTACTCTACTGTGTTGCTTTTAATATGCGGAGAATTGCTTCCAAAATATATAGCCGCCGAAGCGCCTGACGCCTTCATTTATGCGCTGACTCCATTTGCAAAAACGTTTTATTACGCCGCTTTTCCAATAATTCGATTACCGGAAATTTTTTCTAAAACTTTTGTTTCAATTTTTTCGAACGCAGAAACTAAAACAAACAAGTTATTTGATATCAGACAATTTAAAGAGCTTATCGAAGAAGCGACTGAAAAAATTGGGGGAGACAAAAATGAAAAAAAAATTTTGTCAAACATTTTAGAGATTAAAGATCAAAAAGTTTACGAAGCTATGCGTCCCAGAACAGAAATTGTCGCAGTTGAAATAAACGCCGATATTAAAAAAGTAGCCGAAGTTTTTGCCGAATCTGGATTTTCAAAGCTTCCAGTTTACGAGAAAGATCTCGACAATATTAAAGGAATGATTATAGCTTACGATTTATTCAAATATCCGAAAGACGTCAATTCGATTTTAAGAGAAATACTTTTCGTTCCGGAGACTAAAAAAAGCATCGATATGTTAAATGAGTTTTTATCTAAAGGAGTCTCTATTGCAATAGTTGTAGACGAGTTTGGAGGGACCGCTGGTTTAATTACCGTAGAAGATATTATAGAAGAATTATTCGGCGAAATTAAAGACGAATACGACGTAGACGAGGAAATATGCAAAAAGATAGACGAAAAAAATTATATCGTTAGCGCTAAAGTTGAAATTGATCAAATTAACGAAAAATTTAACTTAGATTTGCCTATTGGAGAATATGAAACAATAGGCGGCATGCTGGCTTATTATTCGGGCAGAATTTTATCTCAAGGAGAAAGTATTAAGATAAGCAAATATAGTTTTTACGTGGTAAAAGCGGCTCCAAAGAGAGTAGAACTTTGCAAAATTGCGATATTAGACGAATTATAATTTCATTGATTTAAGTTCTTTCAAGTAAGATTTGGCTATATATCAATTTTGTTCATAAAAAAGATTTAATTTCAATTAAGGACAAGTCTTTAAAAATTTTAAATTTGTATTAGCTTAAAAATTTAGCGCTAATTAAGCTTTATAATTTTGTAATATTTAAATCAAATTGATATTTTCTAGATGGGCTCTAAAAATAAGATTTTTTTCTAAAAAAATAATTTTTTTCAAAAGATTTATTGTCCTTGAAAAAGTTTATCTAAAATTAGGGTTTTGTTAAATAAAAAAACGCCGTGGGAGAGGGCGCAACCACGGCGAAAAAGAGCGTCAATTAAAGGAGGGATGAGAAACTATGCTGATTAATATGATTCAAATATTATGCCATTTGTAAAATGAATAAATTCACAAAAATTAAATAACTTTTATAAAGTATTATATAAAATTAAAAATTTTTTCTAATTATTAAGAATTATCGAAGTTATTTAAAAAATTTTTAATTCAAAAAATATTTTTTTCTAAAATTATTGCTAATCGAAAAAATTTTTTTTATCTTAATTTTAAAAAAAGTTGGGTATAAAAAATTGGGGGGTTTATGAAAGATAAACTATTCTTTTTTTTAATTTATATTTCAACGCTAAATTTGGCTCAAACCTATATTCAACTTGGAAACGGAAATACTTGGACCGGTATTGCTCCTATGAACTATTATTGGCAATACGGCTGGACGGCAATGTTGTATGACAAATCGGAAATTAATGCCGCAGGTTATAATCAAAGCGGCTTAATTAAAGAAATACAATTTAAAGTTCGAAACAACAACAATGCGCTTGCTGCTAATCAAAAAATTTATCTTTGCGAAACTACTGTCAATAGATTAACCGAAAACAAGCCTTCTACTGATAGTATGACTTTAGTATTTGAAGGACAAATAGATTGGCGAGATAGCGGTTGGGTAAGTATAACTTTTAATAAATCGTTTTTTAATTTTACAAATACAATGAATTTGTTAGTTTATCTTGAAGATTGGGCGGGAATTAGTTTTTCGCCAAAACCAACTTTTGACGCCACCTATTTTTCATTGCCTAAAGTGTCAGCGTTGCATGACCATAATTTTCCTGAATCAAATAGAACAGGTTATTTATTTAACAACAGACCAGATATAAAGTTTAATTTTTTAGAAAATGCTAATATGATATATATAGCTTCAAGGTGTTTTCTTTCTCAAGAACTTTTATATATGTATCCCGCTGGAAATTTGAACCGTTTAATCTCTTTAAGAATAAATGTTGGGGGTCAGGCAAATCCTTTTAACCTTTCGAGCGTTACATTTTCATTCGCTGGTGAAACAAATTTAGATTTAGCCTATATTAAAAGAGCTCGATTGTATTATACAGATACTGTCGCTTTCAATGATCAAAATTTGCTTGGAGAAATAACTTCATTATCTCAGCAAATAACATTTAGCGGATTAACTCGTCAACTAAAGGATGGGTATAATTATTTTTGGCTTGCTGTAGAAATAGACACTAACGCGCCTATAGGGGCTATAGTTGACGCAGCTTGCGAATCTTTTGTATTGACAGACAGTAATCTAAATCGTATACCTACATATTCAAATCCAAGCGGATATGCTTTGACTGTGAATAGTGGAGCGATTTTAAGTTATGGAACTAGAAATGATCATTTGCCTATTGATTTTTGGTGGAATTATGGTTGGAGCGGGTTATTGTACAGGAAAGAAGATTTAAATTTGCAAAGAGATGATGATGAGCTTATACTGACGGATTTATATTTTTATGTTACAAATGCTAATTCAATAAACTATTCAAATCAAAAGATATATGTGAGTATGACAAACTTACAAGAAGCTCCTAACACAAAGCCAAATCCAGATACGATGACGTTATTTTACGAAGGAGCTATAGATTGGCAAACACCCGGTTGGAAACGAATAAGATTTAACAGAAGTCCGTTGATTTATAATAAAAACAGCAACTTATTCATATATTATGAAAATTGGGCGGGAGTCTCGAATGGTAACAAACCAGCTTTTAGAGTTCATGAATTATCAATAAACATAAGCTGCAACAAATATCAAGAAAATAGATTTCCTTTGCCTGAAGATGGAATTAATAGATTAAATATAAGACCCAATACGATAATTTTATTTGAAAAGAAAAGTGATATGAGATATATCGGATCTGTAGTTTCAAAAGCCAACAGGAATGAGTACATTGGAATATATCCACTAAGAGACATACCGTTGATAAAGATACAAGTTTCAACTTTTGGAACAAACAATCCAATCAACTTGAATAAAGTTAAATTAAATTTAAGCGGAACTACAAATTATGCAGATATAAAGCGAGCGAAATTGTATTATACTGTTAATTCAGTATTTAATTTATCTGAGCTGTTGGGAGAAATAAGTCAGATAGGCGAAGAAGTTGAGATAACGACAAGCAAGCCATTAAGAGGAGGTCAGAATTACTTATGGTTTGCCGTAGAAATAGACACTAACGTATTGGATAATAATAAAATAAAAATTCAGGATGTAAGTATTTATCTCAGCGACAGCGCGCAGGCGAGGTTGCCGCAAAACAATATTGCGTGGAATGAATGGATAATAAAGAATGCGGCTCTGCTAAGCAAAGTAGGGAATGGTTCAGAAAAAAAATCTAACGGAGTGTATTTTTTTGATTATTCTTATGGCTGGTCAATGTTTATGGTAAAAAAAGAAGAGTTATATGAAATAGTAGATACGCAATCAAGAAGGATAAGCTCCATAGGATTTGAAATAAAAAGCAATCCAAATTTTACGGCTACAAATTGCAAAGTATACGTAGGACATTGGAAAGCGACGCAATTGCCGTCAAGCAGGCCAAATCCCGATACATTGTTTTTATTGTATGAAGGAGCGATAACATTAAATAAATCGGGATGGTTTGAAGTGCCATTTAGTATTTCATTTAATTACAATGGAAAAGATAATTTGTTGTTTTATTTTGAGCGAAGAAATGGGAATACAAAAACCGGAATAAATTATGGAGTACATCCCAATAATCCTGGTATGGCTGAGTATTTTGGAAATAGCGATTATGTTTTCAATAACAGGATGAACTGGGGCTACAGGCCAGATTTCTTTTTGAGTTTAAAAAATCCAGATGAGATGGCATACGCAAGCTCTATAGTTGAAAACGTAGGAGAAGAATATCAATCGACAAAAAGAAATACGCAAAATGTAAAAACATCTCGATTAAAAATTTTAGTAGACGGAAATAAAAATCCATTTTCAGTGGACACGCTTGCGATTTCATTTAGCGGAACTAGCAATTTGTCGGATATTAAGAATGTACGAGTATATTATACGCATTATCCAATCTTCTCGACGGCAAATTTATTTGGAGAAAGCCAAAATATAAACAATATGGTTTATATAATAGGCAGGAAGACATTAACGCAAGGTTCTAATTATTTCTGGATAACTGTCGATATTGATACTGCCGCTGCTGATGAAAATTTAGTAAATGTATCTTGCGAGTATTTTGTCACGAGCGATTATAATTTAAGGCGAATTCCATCAATTAAAGATCCTCAAGGAGCATTGAAATTAGTAAGACCGTTAGGCGGGAAATACCTAATCAAAAGCGGCGAAAAATTTCAGACTCTGACAAAAGCAATAACTTATCTTAATATTTCTGGAATTTATACAAACGTTGAGTTAGAATTGCATAAAAGCGAATATTCCTCGGCTGCGGGGGAAAGCTTTCCATTAAGGTTAATTAAAGTTAATGAAAAGAATTCCCCTTATAGGATAACGATAACAAACGCGGATGGAATAACATCAAGCATAAAAACAAACCAAAATTCGGGAATAATTTTAGAAGGCGTTTCAAATTTTGAAATAAAAGCAAAGACTCAAGGAGGTATAAAAATTACGTCGCCTAATAATTATTCAGATTTAGTTATAATAAAAGCGATTAATAAGGATACCGTATGCGAAAATATATTAATAGAAAATTGCGAATTTAATGGATATTATAAAGACGGCTCAACGGCAATAAAAATTATTGGATGGGAATCTAACGAATCTGGCGGAGGGCATAAAAACATAATCATAAAAAATAATCTGTTTAGGAAAATTAAACATTCGATTGTAAGTTTAAATCCAAACAAGAAGTATAAAAATACAAATCTTCAAATAAAGCAAAATATTTTTGGGGATGACGACCAAAATAACAGTGTTGGGAGCCAGCCAATAATTTTAAAGAATTGCGTTAATGTTGCAATAGAAAACAATGTAATTAAGAATTTGTCAAACTGGGGAGGGGCCATAATAGGTTTGAAATTAGATATGTCGAGAAACGTAACAATAATTGCAAATAAGATATATAAATTAAATGAAATGCATCCAGCAGGCGCGGAAGGAGTATGTGGAATAGAAGCAATAAGCGATACTACAGATGCAAATATTTTAATAGCGAACAATATTATTGATAAATTAGAATCTGAATTTTCAGGTTGTTACATTTATGGAATACGATTGACAAAATCAGGGGACTCATACGGCGGCGTTAGAATTATAAACAATACGGTAATTTTGAACAAAAAATACAACGACTACGTAATTTCAGCATTAAAAAGCGCGGCTTTGTTTATAGACGCTGGAGGAAGCAATTTGAAGGTAAAAAATAATATTTTCATAAACGCGCTCGATAATGTATCGTTGTCTGGACGATATAAATCGGCGGCAATATATAGCTTAAGCGCAAAAGAGGCGTTTGTTGAAATAAATAGAAATATATATTATTCTGAAGGAAGATTAAACAGCATAGGATACTTGAACGGATATGCCGAGACTATAGAAGAATGGAGATTGAAGACGCAAAATGACACGCATTCATTAAGCGGTTCTGTGAGCATAAACCAAGAGTATAAACCGCTAATGAATTCGCTGGCTTATCAAACAGGACAAAAAGATTTAGAAGCCACGACAGATTATTATGGACAAACAAGAGCAGACAATTGCGCAATAGGAGCGGTAGAAAGTTATTATACGACGACGGCAAAGCCAGATAATGTAGAAGCAATATATCCTATAAATAATCAGCTCGGCGTATCTAATGAAATAGAATTAAGATGGAAAGCGGCTCAAAATGCTTTGGGTTATAGATTATATTTTGGAACTAATAATCCCCCAAGCAATATAATTAACAATGTTGATTTATCCTCAAGAGTTAAATCTGGAAATTTGGGAGAATTAGAAGAAAATAGAACCTATTACTGGAAAGTAGTCGCATATAACAATAACGGCGAATCTGAAAATCCTGCGATATATGTTTTTACTACTGGCTCAAAGTACGACGAATTGCCACGCTTTGAGAATTTTGATTTAACAACCGCGCCGCATTTTCCAGTTGGTTGGATTTATGCCGTAGGTTGGGGGCTGACTACAGACGGAACTAAAGTCTATTCGGCGCCTAATGCGTTGGAAGGATACGAGTATAATAATGCAAACAATCAGATTGTTATGGGAGGAATAAAGTTAAAGAAAGATATTGAGTACGAAATCGAATTTATGTATAAAACGCAAAACAAGGCGTATTTGGAGGCTAAATTAGGCTTTAGCTCCAATAATTTTAATCAAACGATATTTACAATGAATGGATTGACCGCTGCAAAGTGGAAAAAATATACGTCTATTTTTAGCGTTTTAAATGACAGCGTTTATTACTTACAATTTAAGATGTTAAGCGGACAGGATAACGGACAAATTTATATAGATAACATTAAAATTAGAGTGAAACCTGATTATAAATACAGTGGAATATTGTATGCAAACGATATGAATAAGGTAGAATTGGGACAGAGCGGATTTTATGTTCAATTTACGACAGCAAATACGAGCAATATAAAATATACAATAGAAAAAATAAAACAACGACCGCGCGGAGGCTTGCCCTTTGGGCTAACAAATATAGCAGAAATGTACTGGGAAATCATTATAGATTCCGGAAGCGTTAACGGAGTTTTCAATGTTGAAATCGACTTCGATAGAGCTCAAGTTCCGGGAGTTTTGCAAATTAATAAAATAAACTTGCTTAAGAGGGAAAACGCAAATTATTCCTGGAACGATTTAGGTTTGCCTAATCAAACTCAAGGCAGAATAGCCAAATGGACAGGATTAAATTCGTTTTCTGAATTTGCGATAGCAAGCGACGCGAGCAATCCACTACCAGTCGAATTAGAGTCATTTGTTGCTAAAGTTGCGGGTAGAGATGTTGAATTAAAAATTAAGTTTGGAAATAATTCAATTTTTACAAATTGCATAATAGAAAGAATAAAAGAAGGCGAAAAACAATGGAAGATTGTGTCGACTATAAATTACGAAGAATTGCGACAGAGAGAATATTATGGAATAGATAGAAGATTGACAAGCGGAATATATACTTATAGATTGAAAGTAATCGATTTTGAAGGGACATATTATTTGCAGAAAGTCGCAAAAGTTGAAATAGAAACGCCAAAGATTTACGCTCTCGAGCAGAATTATCCAAATCCATTCAATCCGACAACGATAATAGAATATTCTTTGCCAGAAGAAGCATTTGTTAAAATTGACTTGTACGACGCAGCTGGAAGATTAATAAAAACTTTATACGAAGGAAATAGCCAGTCTGGATATTATAAAATAGAATTAAATGCGACGGAATTAGACTTGAAAAGCGGCGTTTATTTTTATAGGTTAATAACGAATAAAAATGGAAAAACAACTTACGTTAAGACTCTTAAGATGGCGTTGATTAAATAATCCAAAGAAAGAGCCGGCAAACGCCGGCTTTTTTTTTAGATGAAAATATTTTTTTATTAAAAAATTTTTTTTATTAAAGTTTTAAAGATATACAATTAAATTTTCATTGAAAACGACAATAAAAAGTAGATATAAAACATTTGTTTAAAAAATTCTATAAAAAATTATTTTATAATATTTTTAACAAATATAAAATTCACAACGAGTTTAATAAGTTGCTTTATTAAAATGAATTAAAATTCAGACAAAAAAAATAATGCCCTATTAGTTTTCAATTATAACTGCCGTGCCATAAACAATAATTTCTGCTGCATTTTGCATAACAAAAGAAGAGCTAAATCGAACGCCGACGATTGCATTTGCGCCAAGATTATAAGCGTTTTTAATCATCCTATCAATAGCTTGTTCTCGAGCGGAACTTAATAGCTCGCTATATTCTTCGATTTCCCCGCCAACGATATTTTTAAATAGGGCTGTTATATCTTTTCCAATATGACGAGTTCTTACAGTATTGCCTTTTACAATTCCTAATATTTTTTGAATTTTTTTCCCGGGAATTTGTTCTGTTGTTGTTATAATCATTCTTTAATGCCTCCGTATTTGTCATTTATGTTTAAATAAACTTTTTTTCTTAAAATTGAAATAAAAAGCAAAATTAATCCGGCTATAATTAAAAACAAGCCGATTTTAATTACAAAGTTTATTTCATCGATAACAAACAAAAACATTAAAAAGTTTAATCGAGCGTAAAAGGCAATAATTGTAAATCCTAAAATTAAAAAAAAACACGATGGAGTTCTTTCGATATGATTAAATTTACTGTTCCAATATTGATCGTAATTATTATGATTCATAATTTAAATGTGTTTTTTTATGCAAAAAAAATTAAGTTTTTTTATTAAAAAGTTAGTATAATAAAAATAAATTAAAAAATAAATTAAAAAATAAATTAAAAAATAAATTATAATTTATTACGATTTTGAATATTTGATTCATTAAAAAGAAATGATAAAGCTTAATTAAAGATTCAAGGTTAATTTTGATAGAAATTTAATATGTTTTATTTTAAATAATACAAAAATTCAAAAATTATTTATAAGGAGATATATGAAGATAGAGAGGTCGGCGGGCGTAATATTGCATCCAACATCGTTGCCGGGAAAATATGGCATAGGCGATTTAGGCAACGAAGCCTATAATTTCGTAAATTTTTTAGAAGTATGCGGTCAGCGTTTATGGCAGGTTCTGCCGCTTGGTCCGACAGGCTATGGAGATTCGCCTTATCAATGTTTGTCCGCATTTGCTGGAAATTCTTTGTTAATTAGTCCGATGAAATTATACGAAAAAAAACTTCTTGATTACAACGACGTTGAACTAGGATTAGATTGCGATCCTAGAAGAGTAGACTTTGGAATGGTTTATGAATTTAAGAAAAAATTGCATCGCAAAGCTTTTGAAAACTTTAAGAAGCAAGATTTGCATCAATCTTTCGACTTTAAGAAATTTGAGGAAGAAAATAGCTATTGGCTGGAAGATTACGCCTTGTTTATGGCTTGCAAAGAATATCACAATGGCAAATTGTGGACAGAATGGGAAGAAGAAATAGCTTTTAGAAAAAAAGGATCAATAGAAAAATGGAAAAAAAATTTAAGCGACGAAGTTCTTTATCATAAGTTTCTTCAATTTGAGTTTTTCTCAGAATGGTTAGAATTAAAAAATTATGCGAATAAAAAAGAAATAAAGATTATCGGCGATATGCCGATTTATGTTTCTTACGACAGCGCAGATGTTTGGGCTAATAAAGAATTATTTACAGTTGACGAAAAAGGAAAACTTGAATTTGTTGCTGGAGTTCCGCCGGATTATTTTAGTCCAACCGGTCAATTATGGGGAAATCCTTTGTATAAATGGGATGAAATGAAAAAGGATAAATTTGCTTGGTGGAAGAAAAGAACAGCTGCGTTATTAAAATTATTTGATATTATTAGAATAGATCATTTTAGAGGATTTGAAGCTTATTATAAAATTCTCGGCGACGCTAAAACAGCCGAACATGGAGAGTGGGTTAAAGCTCCCGGCGAAGAATTATTTGACGAGCTGCTAAATCATTTCAAAGAATTGCCTTTTATTGCAGAGGATTTAGGCGTCATTACTAAAGAAGTCGAGCGACTGAGAGACAAATATGGATTCCCTGGAATGAAAATTTTGCAATTTGCTTTCGGCGAAAAAATGGAAAAGAAATTTTTGCCGCATAATCATATACAAAATTGCGTCGTTCATACTGGCTCGCACGATAACGATACTACTCGCGGTTATTTTGAAAAGGCTCGTCATAGCGACGACGATATTTACGAGTTCGCGCAAGAATACTTGCGTTATTATGGCGATAATATTGCTCAAGAAGTAATAAGAGCGGCTTACGCTTCTGTGGCAAATATGGCTATTATTCCTATGCAAGATATGCTCAACTTAGGTTCTGAAGCTCGTATGAATTTCCCTGGCACGATGGGCAGTAACTGGAGTTGGCGTTTTGAATGGAAACAAGTTCCCCCAGATTTGCCTATTAGGTATAAAAGATGGTGCGAATTATACGAGCGCCCGCCAAAAAAAAGAGAAGAAATAACAATTGAAACTAAAGGTTAATAATTAATTACAGGCTTTAAATAAAATTTAAGAAAATTGAAGAACAAGAATTATCATGATTTGCCTATTAGGTATAAAAAATGGCGCGAATTATACGAGCGCCCGCCAAAAAAAAGAGAAGAAATAACAATTGAAACTAAAGGTTAATAATTAATTACAGGCTTTAAATAAAATTTAAGAAAATTGAAGAACAAGAATTATCA
>Ga0308407_1000584_pt1 | contig 25166 bp, 17 predicted proteins | sample HotsprSampleMSe2_FD_203476 | JGI IMG/M metagenome (GOLD analysis project Ga0308407, IMG submission 203476) | Hot spring phototrophic mat microbial communities from Mushroom Spring, Yellowstone National Park, Wyoming, United States - 20060911_MSe2 ...
CACCTCTTCCCATCCCGAACAGAGTAGTTAAGCCCTGTGGCGCCAATGATACTGCTACGGCGGGAAAGTAGGTCGTCGCCAAGCCCCTCTTATCTAATGGCTGCACATCATTATGGGCAGCCTTTTTTTATTTTATAATCTTAAATTCATATTAGTTATAATTTTTACCCAATTGTTTAAATAAAAAAGCAATACTCACCTTTTATGTGAAATATTTACTATTTGATAACTAATGTTTAAAAATTTTAATAATTCATCCTTTGCTCTTTTTTCTTTTCTTTTTTATCTTTATTTTTATTAAAATTTAACATATATTTTTTCAATATGTCTAAATCTACTCACTGGGCAAAAGAAGACATACTTCGGCTATCGCTTTTGCGAGCTGTTCCTTATCGCTTGCAAAATAAAATAATCGAGAGCTTCCCGTCATTAGATGCTTTCCTGCAAAATCCGCCCGATTGGTTTAACGCCAAAATTAACGATATTTTTAATAAATACCCCGATAGCAAAGACTTTGATATTATACTGGAAAAATTACACAAAAATAATATTGCTTTTACAACTATTTTCGAAGATGATTACCCACAAAATTTAAAACATATTGAATATGCTCCAATTGTCCTTTACTACAAAGGCATCATAAATAATGACCGCAAATGTATTGCTATTGTTGGAACACGCAAAAACACTCTCTACGGCAAAATCGCTACCGAGAAAATTGTTGCCGAACTTGTTGCAAATGGGATTGCTGTTGTCTCTGGCTTGGCTTATGGCATCGATAGCATAGCTCACCGCGAAACACTGAAAAACAAAGGAATAACCTACGCTGTTGTTGCCTCTGGAATTGATGAAATATCACCACAAATATCGAAAGAACTTGCCGCAAAAATTATAAACTCCGGCGGTGCAGTAATTTCTGAATACCCACCTGGGATGAAAGCAAAACCACAATACTTTCCCCAACGCAACAGAATTATCAGCGGTATCTCAATTGCTCTTATTGTCATCGAAAGCGACACCAAAGGTGGTTCGATGATTACTGCACGCTTTGCCGCCGATCAAAATCGTGAAATTTTTGCTCTGCCCGGGCAAATCTCATCCAGCAAAAGCGCTGGCTGCAACAGGCTAATCCACGATAATATTGCTACTGCGATCTTATCGCCTGAAAGCCCACTTGTCGATCTTGGTATTGTTGATAAAATTGATTTCTCACAAAAAAATCAAGAAATTAAATTTGATGATGATTTGCAAAAAATGATTTTCGAAGAAATTTCGTCTGAACCTCTACATATTGACGTTTTAGCTGATAAACTAAACACAGATGTTGCAACTTTGCTTGTAAAGCTGCTCGAGCTCGAATTTAAGGGTCTTGCTCGTCAACTTCCAGGCAAATATTTTATTAAAAAATAAGGGGTGAATATGAATTTTGAAACAACTTTTAATGAATTACGCAACAAAATAGAAAATCGTATCAAAGAAGTTACTCAAATTTTTGAACCACGTGATCTTTATGAACCATACAATTACTTTATGGCTGAAGGCGGTAAGCGCATCCGCCCTGCTCTTACTATGATCGCCTGCGGTGCTTCCGGCGGCAATCCAGATGATGCAGTCGACTGCGGAGTGGCAATCGAGATAATGCATAACTTCACTTTGGTGCACGACGATATTATGGACGGCTCCGATTTCCGTCGCAATCGCCCAACCGTTCACAAAAAATGGAACGAAGCTATTGCAATTCTCACCGGCGATGCTATGATCGGTTTTGCTCTGAAATTAATACCTGATTGTAACAGATATTACGACATTATTCAGACTTTTACCCAAGGGCTCATCGAAGTCTGCGAAGGGCAAGTCTTAGATATGCAATTCAATACTTCACAGAATGTTAAAATTGATGATTATCTGCGTATGATTTCTAAAAAAACTTCTGCTCTGCTCGAAACTTGCTCTAAAATCGGTGCCCTGAAAGCTAATGCAAGCGATGAAATCGTTAGCTCATTAGTTAATTATTCAAAAAATTTAGGACTTGCTTTCCAAATACAAGATGATTTGCTCGATATGATCGCCGATGAAAAAGTTTTCGGCAAAAAAGTCGGGCTCGACATCCAAGAAGGTAAAAAGACTTTCCTTGTTATTCTTGCTAACGAACGTGCCGAAAAACCTGAACATAAAGAGTTACTTAAAAAATATTACCAATCCAATGGATTGCCCTCTGATTACGTTGCTAAATTCAACGAAATGTTCCACGAATTAGGTGTTTTCGATTTTGCTAAGCAAGAAATTCAAGTTTATTTCGAAAAAGCTAAAAATTCTCTCCAATATGTGCCTGATAGTGAATATAAAGATATGCTTGTCTGGCTATTAGATAAATTAAACAATCGCAATTATTAATTTCAATACATTGCAAATTCATTCGTTAATTTAATTTTAAATATTAGTCAGAACTTACGAGAAAATTATGAGCAACGATTATCCAAAGCTTCTACTACCGGATATAGCGGATTATCATAAACTTGAAGTGTATCAAAAACACGGCGGATATGAGCAATTTCGCAATGTATTGAAACTTTCACCTGACGAAGTAATTGATGTCGTGAAAAAATCTGGTCTTCGCGGACGCGGTGGGGCGTGTTTCCCTACTGGTTTGAAGTGGTCCTTTATGCCTAAGGGGAATGATAAGCCCAAATACCTTTGTGTAAATGGTGATGAATCCGAGCCCGGATCCTTCAAGGACAGGCAAATATTTGAGTATAATCCGCATCAATTGATAGAAGGAATTCTCATTGCTGCTTATGCTATGGGTATTACTGCTACTTACGTCTATATCCGTGGCGAATATCACAAATGGATTAACCTTTTCCAAAAAGCTTTGGACGACGCTTATGAGGCTGGTCTTGTTGGCGAACGTATGAAACATACTTTTGCAACCACATTCTCAACTGAAATCTACGTCCACAAAGGTGCTGGCGCTTATATCTGCGGCGAGGAAACAGCCCTTATGAACTCCATTGAAGGGCAACGTGGCTACCCGCGTGTAAAGCCACCTTTCCCTGCTCAGTATGGTTTGTGGGGAATGCCTACCACAGTCAATAATGTCGAAACTATAGCAACAGTGCCCGCAATTTTCAAAATTGGTGCCGAAGCTTATTCTAAGATTGGTGCCCAGGGGCATCCCGGAACTTTGCTATTCGGTGTTAGCGGGCATGTGAACAAACCTGGAGTTTATGAATTGCCAACTGGTATTTTGCTTACTGAACTGATTTACGATATTTGCGGTGGTATCCCCGGTGGTAAGAAAATAAAAGCTGTAATCCCTGGTGGCTCTTCGATGCCACCATTACGTGGTGATGAGCTCGAAGGTGTTCATATGGACGAAGAATCGCTCAAAAAATATGGCACACACATCGGTACCGCTGGCGTTATGGTGATGGATGAGGATACCGATATAGTTGCTGTTACTCTGCGTATCGCTCATTTCTATCATCACGAATCATGTGGGCAATGCACACCCTGCCGTGAGGGCTGCGGCTGGATGGAGAAAATTCTCAAACGTATTGCTCATGGCGACGCCGCTTTAAGCGACCTTGATCTGCTTGTTGATATTGCGAATAATATCGAGGGCAACACTATCTGCGCTCTCGGCGATGCTGCTGCTTGGCCTGTTCGTGGTTTCGTTACAAAATTCCGTGATGAATTCGAGCGTGCAGTCAAAGAAAAACGTATTTTCGTTGCTCCAAATGTTGTTCACGGTAAGCGTGCTACTGCGCAAAACCTTGTTTTCGATGAAAAATTTGAATACAAGCCAGCTATATAAATGACCAAAAAATATATTACATTAATTCTTCTTTCTTTTCTGCCGACTGCTCTACTGCTTTCGGCAGAAAATTTTTTTAATTCTAATTCCCATTATGCAAGCTTTCAAAACCGTTCGAATTTTAATTTGGATCAATATGCAAATAAAGTTCTTTTCTCAAATCTTTTCATCAAGGCAATAACAGATAAAAATGAATATTTTCTGGGCGAACCTATTGTTGTTGATTATCTTCTCTACGTAAACGATAAAATTATCTTAACTGAAATTATCGAACAAAAAACACCTGTTTTCGAAAACGCACTAAGCGAAGAAGTCGATATTGGCAAGCTAAAATATGAATACGAAACAATTGGTCAGGATCTTTTTCGCAAGGCGCTACTGCGAAAGTTCGTAATTTCCCCAACAAAAGCAGGAACCTACACAATCCCAGTTTTTTCGCTCAAAATCAATGCCTTGCTCGAATTCAGTCCCGATTATCCAACAGACGAAAAATACTTCACAAAAACCAATACTTATAGTTCGCAGCCGCTTTCCATTAATATTGTTGAAATCCAACCTATACAAAATTTTTCTGGTGCAGTCGGTAATTTTTCATTGAAAAATATCATAAATGTCGATTCTCTGCAGCTCGGTGAAAGCTTCGAATATACTTTGGAGCTTAGCGGCACTGGTAACTTCTACTTGATAAAAGCTCCAAAACTCGCTTTGCCAGCAGGATTAATTCAAACTAATGAACCCCAAATTATCGATAGCTTGAAAATCGATAGCTCGATTTCTGGCAAAAGAATTTTTATCTACAACATTAAGTCACTCAAATCTGGTTTGCTGCAAATTCCTGAACAAGTCTTTACATTCTTCGAACCAACAACTCGTCAGTTCATTACGCTTAAAACGCAAGCTCACAATCTGTTTGTTCTTGGTAGTGCCTCTGTTGAAATTGAGCAAAAATCATTTGATACAAATATAGTATTCCAATATTTCTCCTATGCAGCAATTGCAGTAATTCTTATATTTTTAATAATTTACATTGCAAAAAGAATCACCTCTCGCGACTTTAGCAAACATCAAGTTCCAAGAGAAGATGCTTCCCAGAGCAAAGCCGACTTTGATTTCCAGGAATTCCAATTCCAAGATAAAAATGAATTGCTTGATTATATCTATAAATCGATAGTTGAATTATTGGTTAGAAAAATTAATTTGCCTAAAAATCAAATCTCAACCGAAAAGATTGTCTCACAAATGAAACTTTTCAATTATTCGCAATATGAGATTGATAAAGTTGTTGAATTCCTGAACTTGCTGAAAGAACTAAGATTTTTTAAAAAAGAAGAAAATATTGATGTTAATTTTCTAAAAAATAAAACTTTCGAATTTATCAGTATAATTGATAAAAAGTCTAATTTTTGACGTAAATATAAGATTAATAAAAAATCATCATTAAAATTAAAACTAATTCAAAAAGTTTTTCGTTGATACACAAGTTATAAATGAAAACTAATCAGGTAACTATATGTTCGAGTTAATACAGTATGTTGTGTTATTCCCTTTACTTGGTTTTTTAATCATTGGGCTATTCGGCAAATACTTAAAAAGTGAAAAAATAATTGGGACACTCGGTTCAGCAACAGTAGGAATATCATTCCTTATTTCAACAATATTATTTTTCAATATTATTTCAACAAATCTGAAAAAGCCATACATTGTGGATGTTTTCACTTGGATTGCAACAGGCGACTTTGCTGTGAAGGTTTCCTACCAAGTAGATCAGCTTTCGATACTATTCTCGCTGATTGTTACAGGGGTTGGTTTTCTCATACACGTTTACTCAATTGGCTATATGCACGGCGATAGAAGCTTCGCACGCTTTTTTGCGTATTTGAACCTATTTATTTTTATGATGCTCAACCTTGTGCTATCGAGTAATTTCTTGCTAACTTTCTTAGGATGGGAGGGCGTAGGTCTTGCTTCGTATTTGCTTATAGGCTTTTGGTACGATCGTCAGTTCCCAGGTGTGCGAATCACTTGGACAGGCGATGCGGCAAATAAGGCTTTCATCGTTAACCGTATTGGCGACTTCGGCTTCCTTATCGCAATGTTCCTTATTTTTACTAACTTCGGCACTTTGAGCTATACAGGCGTGCAGGATGTCGCATACTTAGGCAAAAATATATATTACGACTCTGGTTTAATAACAGCAATCACATTGCTTTTATTCTTAGGCTGTACCGGCAAATCTGCTCAACTTCCGCTTGCTGTGTGGTTGCCCGATGCAATGGCGGGTCCAACACCTGTTAGTGCACTTATCCATGCAGCTACGATGGTTACCGCTGGCATTTTCCTAATCGCACGCAATTCAGTCCTATTTTCGCTTGCACCGATTACAATGGACGTCGTTCTTATTGTTGGTGTAATTACTGCATTCTGGGCGGCTACAATTGGCATTACACAAAATGACATCAAGAAAGTGCTCGCATATTCAACCGTTAGTCAGCTTGGGTTTATGTTTGCTGCTCTCGGTGCAGGGGCTTATGTTGCAGGTGTTTTCCATGTGATGACCCACGCATTTTTCAAAGGATTGCTTTTCCTTGGTGCTGGCTCTGTCATTCACGGTATGCACGAAGAGCAGAACATTAAGAAAATGGGCGGTCTTGCTAAATATATGCCCGTAACATATAAAACATTCCTTTTGGCATCGCTTGCTATTGCTGGTGTGCCGTTTTTCAGCGGCTTTTTCTCCAAAGATGCTATTCTTTGGGAAGTTTATAGCAATGGCGGTTTTCTGCCCTGGCTCATTCTGACAATTGCGGCTTTTTTCACGGCATTCTATATGTTCCGCCTTGTTTATCTTGTTTTCTTTGGTAATGAACGCTTCGATCATCACAAAGTGCATCCACACGAATCACCAAAAACTATGACAATACCGCTTATTGTATTGGCATTTCTCTCGGTTTTCGGTGGATTTTTGGGTGTACCTTATGTGCTTGGATTTTGGTTCTCACACCATCCAAATTTGCTCGAAAATTTCCTAAATCCTATTTTTGCTAATGCCAAGAACGTGCTCGGAGTGCCTTTGCACCACGAGTTGCACGCAATCGAATATTTATTCATTGCTATCGCAATAGCTGTTGCACTTTTTGCTATAAAAGTTGCAATAAATTATTACAAAGACGAAAAGCTTTCCCGCCCTCGTCGCCTTGCCGAAAAATTCAAATCAGCTTATACTTTGCTTTGGAATAAATATTATCTCGATGAAATTTATTTCTATCTAATAGTCGATCCAATTGTAAATGGTTCGCGTTCGCTTTTGTGGAAGAAAATTGACGTCGCAGTCGTCGATGGTGCTGTCAACGGCTCGGCAAAGGTTGTTGCAAGCTTGGCTGAATTTTTACGCCGCCTTCAAACTGGTATCGTGCAAAATTATGCATTGCTGATGATTGCTGGTATTGCTGGCATATTGATTTGGATTGTTTCTGGTTTTTAATTTGTGTGAAATTTTAAGATTATAGATATGACTGAATTATTAGTTACTTTGTTTTTACCGATTGTTGGTGCTCTTACTTTGTTATTTATCAATAAAGAGCAAACAAATTTAATAAAACGTGGAGCATTATTATTTTCAGTTGGAACTTTTTTAGTTTCTCTTTTGTTGCTACTAAAATTTAATCCATTAAATCCTCAAATTCAGCTATATTATGAAGCTATTTGGGTGCCAACACTCGATGCTGGCTTCCGCATTGGCTTAGACGGGATGTCGATGTTGCTTGTTCTTCTTACAACGTTCATCTCACCAATTGCAATTTATGCATCGTTCGAACCAATCAAGAAAAGGCAGAAAGAATACTACATAATGATGTTGCTCTTGCAATTTGCGATGACTGGCGTTTTTGTGGCAATGGATTTATTCTTATTCTATATTTTCTGGGAACTGATTTTAATCCCAATGTATTTTATCATAGGTATTTGGGGTGGAAAAGATAGAATTTATGCAACTGTGAAGTTTTTCATATTCACAATGGTTGGCTCTCTTTTTATGCTTGTAGGAATAATTTGGCTGGGCAGTTTTGTCGGTTCCAATTTAGCCTTTATGCCACACGGATTTACTACGAATTATCTGACAATCAGTCAATACAGTCTATTTATTCCGCTTGAATATCAAAAATGGCTTTTCTGGGCATTTGCTTTATCGTTTTTGATTAAAGTGCCGCTATTCCCGCTTCATACTTGGTTGCCCGATGCGCACACAGAAGCACCAACCGCAGGCTCGGTAATTCTTGCTGGTGTCCTGCTCAAAATGGGAACCTATGGCTTGATCCGCTACAACTTGGAGCTTTTCCCGCAGGCAAGTTTTCAGTTTGCTTCGCTTATTTCCTGGTTCGCCGTAATTGGTATAATCTATGGTGCCCTTGTTGCAATGGTGCAATCCGATGTTAAACGTCTTGTTGCGTATTCTTCGGTGAGCCATTTGGGGTTTGTTGTGCTGGGAATATTTTCTATGACAGTTGAAGGATTGCAAGGTGCAATAATACAGATGGTCAATCATGGGCTTTCCACTGGTATGCTTTTCCTTTGTGTGGGCGTGCTTTACGAGCGTCGCCATACACGCGAAATCGAAGAATTCGGCGGCATCGCTCGTATTATGCCTGTATTCACTGTATTTTTTGCAATTGCGATGCTTGCTTCGGTTGGATTGCCTGGGCTAAATGGATTTATCGGCGAATTCCTTACGCTCCTTGGTGCATTCAAATCGCCTTTCTTGAAATCTATTTGGTACACTATTTTTGCCGCTACTGGTGTAATTTTTGCCGCTGTCTATTTGCTCTGGATGTTCCGCCGTGTGATGTTCGGCACTGTTACAAATCACGCAAATCTTGCACTTAAGGACATCAACAAACGCGAGTGGGCTACACTTTTGCCAGTAGTCGTCTTCATCGTTTGGATTGGGGTTTATCCTTCCTCTTTTTTGCATATTTCAGAAAATTCTACAAAGAAGCTTGTCAATAAATTAGAACTTATTAAATTCGGCAAACAGCGTTATGATTTGCCTGAAATACCAGAAATCAAACAAAATCAACAAATTAAGTCTAATAATCAGTAAGTAGTATGGCAAACGAAATCATAAAAGAACTCACTCTGGCATTCCCAATACTGTTTCTGTCGGCTATGGGAATAATTTTAGTTATTGTTGACGCAATAACGGGCAAAAATAAAAAGATTAACTACATCCTTTCAATTGCAACATTAGTTATTACAATATTTGCAGCTGCAGTTTTGCTTTATTACCGCAATTACGAAAATATCCACTTGGAGAGTTTCCCAATTTCTTTGGGTATGCTTGCCTATAATGGATATGCCTATGTGTTTGATTTAATTTTTAGCCTCTCCGCACTACTTACAATCATTGCTGCACGTGAATATAATGAAAGAGCTGAATTTCAATACAAGGAATTTTATTCGCTTGTGATTCTATCGACATCTGGAATGATGATGATTGCCCACGCTGCCGATTTGCTGTTGCTATTCATCGGCATTGAATTTATGTCGATAACCTTTTATGTCCTTGCTGGATATTTCCGCAAAAGAATTTTTGCCGTCGAGTCGGCTTTGAAATACTTCCTACTGGGTGCATTTGCATCGGCTTTCTTGCTTTATGGCATCGCACTCATCTATGGTTCCACTGGCACTCTCACTTTCAGCCTAATATCGCAGAAAATTTTAGCTCAAAATTATAACAATTTATATCTGATACTCGGTTTGGGGCTTGTTTTTATTGGGCTATCATTTAAAATCGCGGCATTCCCATTCCACCAATGGGCGCCGGACGTTTATCACGGAGCTCCAACAGTGGTTTCTGGGTTTTTAAGCACAGCAGGCAAAGCAGCAGCTATATTCGCATTTATTCTAATCGGCAAAAATATAATGATTTATGCGTATAGTTCACAAGATGCTGCACACGTTATAACCCTTCAAAATGTGCTTGCGGTGCTATCAGCTGCTACAATGCTTATTGGAAACATCACCGCAATTGCCCAAAACAACGTCAAGCGAATGCTCGCATATTCCTCCGTTGCACACGCTGGCTATATGCTTATGGGCGTGGTTGCTAATACTCACGAAGGTTGGGCAGGTGCTTCATTTTATGCGGCAGTTTATGTCTTTATGCAGTTCGGTTCTTTCGCAATAGTTGCCAATTTGGAAGGCAAAGATGGCGATAAGCTCGAGTTTTCGCATTACTCTGGCTTGTACAGAACACGTCCTATGCTTGCTGCGATGATGACCATTTCCCTGATTTCCCTTGCAGGCATTCCACCAATGGCTGGCTTCTTCGGCAAATACTTCATCTTTAAATCTGCAATTCAAACAGGCTACCTTTGGCTTGCCATTGTTGGTGTGGTCACATCAATTATTTCTGTTTATTTCTATCTGCGTCTTATCATTTATATGTATTTCCGTGAAGCAACCGATCAATCGTCAGTTGAAGCTCCACCACGTGCGGCAGCATTTTCGCTTGTTATTTGCACAGCCTTTACTTTGCTACTCGGTATTTTCCCAACCTATTTGATTGAACTTCTATTATATTTGCAGTAAGTATAAAAACTTTTTGAATTTTTTAAAAATCTCTATCTAAAGCCCTTCGCAATAATTCCGAAGGGTTTTTCATATATAACAAAAATTAACCGTTAAGTGCAATATAAAAACATATTTAACGTTACCTAAATTTAATTCTGTTTGGTAAGTTATTAAAATTTGAATATAAATTATTTTTTTATTCAATAAATGGAGTTTTTTATGAAAAAAATAATTTACATTCTAACAAAAAAACTTTCAATAATTACAGTTATTTTACTTTTTTCTAATATTATGTTTGCTTGTAGCAATTCTCAAAAAGACCAACCCCAGGAGGTTGAAATTTATAAAAATAATGATCTTGGTTGGGAGATGCCAATTGCTTCTGGATGGGAAAAAATGAGTGATGAAAAAATCAATAGAATGATAAATAGAGGAAAGTCAGCCTTAGAGAAAAGTACCGACACCGAGGTTGAAAATATTGATGCAACTAAGCACCTATTATCATTAGAAAAAGGACTAAATAACTTTATTTCTAACATAACAAAACAGACAGAAGAAGAGTTTCAAGAAAATTTAGATATTTTAAAAGAAGTTATGTACAAAACGTATTTAGATAATGGATTTAATGTTGAAGTATTAGAAAATCCCGATGTTGATATAGACGGAGTGAAATTTAAAAATGTTACGTATAAATTATCATTCGACGATAAAAAATTTGAGCAAAATTACTATTTCGCTTATCACAGAGGATACTTTTTCAATGTGGCATGGACAACTTACGAAGATGCCGCAAAAAAAGAAATTGAAAACGCATTTAAAGCTTCTAAATTCTTAAAATAGAAGTGAATTAATTTTTTTGTTAATATCATTTTTAAGGCGGTAATTATTAAATTTTTACCGCCTTTAATTTATTTTTTATATATTAAGCTAAATTTTTATAATAATCAGGATATAAAAATGAAAGTGTTTATAGTAATTATATTAATTGCATTGCCAAATATCGTTTTAGCCGAAAATTTTACATCATATTTTTCAGGCAATACCAATGATGCAATAGTAAGTCCATCTGGCGGCGTTTGCCTTATGGGCGGTGCCACTGAGGACGACAGTGCGATGCGCTGGTTCTTAAAACGTGCGAACGGTGGCGATATACTTGTGCTGCGTGCATCTGGAGCCGATGGTTACAACAACTATTTCTACTCGGAGCTGGGCGTTCAGGTTAATTCAGTGGAGACCATAGTATTCCATAACCGTCAAGCAAGCTACGACGAATATATATTGCGCAAAATCGACCAAGCAGAAGCAATTTGGTTCGCTGGCGGCGACCAGTGGAAATATGTTAGCTATTGGCGAGGCACTCCCCTTGATAGTGCAATCAATCGAGCTATTGCCATACGAAATATTGCCATTGGTGGCACAAGCGCCGGCATGGCTATTCTCGGAAACTTCTACTTTACTGCACAAAATGGCACTGTAACTTCACAAATTGCTCTTGCAAATCCTTTTAATAATTTGGTAACAATCGACTCGACTGCTTTCATTAAAAATAAATTCTTGATTAATACAATCACCGATTCTCATTTCGACAATCCTAACCGTAAAGGACGCCTTGTTGCCTTTATGGCGCGTATTTTCTCTGATTATGGTGTATTCGCAAAAGCTATTGCTTGCGATGAATACACTGCTGTTTGCATCGATACAAATGGCATTGCTCGAGTTTTTGGCAATTATCCAAAGTATGATGATAATGCATATTTTATCCAATCAAATTGCGAACTGCTCGAAAGATCTCCTGAAAATTGTACAGTGGCGACTCCTTTGACTTGGTACCGTCAAGCAATGGCACTAAAAGCATACCAAATTAAAGGCGATAGCTTAGGTTCTAACTACTTTGATTTAAATAATTGGCAGAACGCTTCTGGTGGCAAATATTACGATTGGTCAGTTCAGCAAGGTGTTTTCGCAGAAAAAGAAGGTTTGCCTATAAATTGCTCTCCGAATTCAACAGAGTTTTTATCTAATAAAATTGATTTCGAACTTTTCCCAAACCCAACTAATGAAAACTTAATCATAAAATATGTCAATAATCAATTTGAAAATTTAAATGTATTTCTGTTTGACCAGCTTGGTCAAATTACTCGATTTAATTTTGAAAAAAGCAATAGTTCCATCGTGTTAAGTTTAAACGGAATAAGTAATGGTATCTATTATCTTGTAATTATGAATGGAAATTATGTAGTTTATAAGCAAAAAATATTAAAATTTTAAAACATAATTTTTCTTTTGATACAAATTAGAAATTAAATATAAAAATTTTACTTTTTTTTGTAAATTGATACAAGATTTAGTTTTTTCTTTGGAAAATCAATAATTTTTCGATAAATAATTGGAGTATCAATTTAAACAAGAAATTGCCGATATAATAAATTGCAAATGTGCAACATATTAGGTGATTCTTTTGAAAAGAAGGGGAGATAATATATGTTTGTAATTATAGGAATTGTTGTTGTTATAGGTTCAATGCTTGGCGGATTTATGGTTTCAGGTGGTAATCCGCTTTCTCTAATTGTGCCTGGTGAATTTATCGTTATCATAGGTGTTGCTTTTGGTTCGCTGATGATTGCAAACCCATTACCTGTTTTGAAGAATATCATTGCTCACGTTTTAGCAACTTTGAAGCCACCGAAAGTAAGTAAACAAACATATTTAGACCTGCTAAAAATGCTCTACGAGCTTTTCCAATTTGCAAAACGTGAAGGTTTAATTGCACTTGAGCAACACGTTGAGAATCCCGAATCAAGCTCTATCATTTCCAAATATCCATCATTTCTGGCAAATCACCACGCTGTGGATTTCCTATGCGACACACTTAAAGTTGTGCTCTCAGGCGGAGTCCCTGCTCACGATCTCGAAGAACTAATGGATATGGATCTCGAAGCTTTGCACCAGGATGAAGAAATAATTCCAACTGCGCTTCAAACATTTGCTGACTCCTTCCCCGGCATCGGTATCGTTGCTGCGGTGCTTGGTATTATTGTAACAATGGGCTCCATCAACGAAGGTGCCGAAGCTGTTGGGCATCACGTCGCTGGCGCTCTCGTAGGTACTTTTCTCGGTGTGCTTATGTCCTACGGTATTGTCGGTCCTCTTGCTTCGATTGTTGGGAAAAATATTATGAAAGAATCTAAATATTTGTTGTCTATAAAAGCTGCATTGCTTTCCTTTGCTAAAGGTGCACCAGCAACAGTTGCAATCGAATACGGTCGTCGTGCTATTGATCCTGAATTCCGCCCAACTTTCAAAGAAACTGAAGAAAACTTGAAACGTTAATTTAAGGAGATTTAACTATGTCTGCTGATGAACAGCATGGTCATAAAGAGCAACCGATTATAATAAAAAAGGTCAAAAAAGGTGGACACGGCGGTCATCACGGTAGTGCTTGGAAAGTTGCTTATGCGGACTTCGTTACAGCAATGATGGCGTTCTTTATCGTTATGTGGATCCTTGCATCAAGCGAAGAAGTTAAACAAGCAGTTGCTTCTTACTTCCAAGAACCTGGTGCATTTAATTTCCTTACTGGCAAACGCACTGTCCCTGTGGATTTAAATCTCATCCCAGAACCTAATAAGGGCAAAGGCAAAGGCAAGGGCGAGTTCACCATTTCATTCTATACACAAAAACCTGATACATTAAAAGCTGAAGAATTATTCAAAGCTATAAATGATAGTATTGCTGCTGCTAAACGTGTCGAAGTTACAGGTGAAAAACTAAAAGAGATTTTAGAGCAAGAGCTCGCAAGAAAACCAGATTTACAAGATATTATCTCATCAATTAAAATTGAAATGACAAACGAAGGGCTTCGCATTGAGCTTATCGAAACAAGCGAGTCGCTTTTCTTCGAGGTTGGCAGTAGCCAACTTAAAAGAGAAGCGGTAGAGTTATTGAGAAAATTAGCATTAGAAATCGGCAAACTGCCAAATAACGTTGAAATTGAAGGGCATACTGATAGCCGTGCCTACCGCAGTGGTGCTGGATTCTCGAACTGGGAGCTCTCCGCAGACCGTGCCAATGCCGCTCGTCGTGTGCTCGAACGCTCTGGCCTCTGGGAAGGGCAGATTGTTAAAGTTACAGGTTATGCCGATAGAAAATTACGTAATTCTGACAATCCTTTCGATGTAACAAATAGACGTGTTAGCATTTTAATTAAACAGTTGTCAACCGATCAATTTAAATCATTTGCTGAGGAAAAGAAAAATGAGTAGTCAAATTTCCATTCTTGTCGTTGATGATGAGAAAGCTATTCTCTTAACTCTGGAAAAGCTTTTGGTGAAAACTTTTCCCGAGTTAAAGGTTTATACAGCTGAAAATGGCAAAGATGCTTGGGATATAATCGTTGCTCATCATCCAAATATTGTGCTATCCGATATAAATATGCCAGTTATGGATGGTATGCAGCTGCTCATAAAAGTCCGTTCTAATCCTGATTATAATGATATTGTCTTTATTTTACTCACTGGTAATACAGAAGTAAGCGAACGTATCAAAGCCTTAGATAAAGGAGCTGATGAATTTATCACTAAGCCGGTTGTTTCCGTTGCCTTAGAAGCTCGTTTGCGTTCAGCTTTGCGTATTATCAAATTGCAACAGCAGATGAAAGAAGAAAACCAGCTGCTTATTGAATTAGCCGAAGAATTAGAAAAAGATATTCACGATATGGCTCTGCTTGCTGTAAAATTTATGCAAGCTCGCATCCCTACTTCGCAGGAAATGCTCACTCGGGTGGCTGATGCTTCTGTTTGGATTGCTAAACAACTCGGCAAATTCAGCGATGATGAAATTCGCGATATCGAAATTGCCGCTCTTCTTTCCCAAGCCGGACGTATGACTCTCCCCGATCATCTTCTCAAAGAACCAATTATGCTCGATGGCAAGCCAACCGATCCAATTATGATGCAAGTGCCTCGGGCTGCTCGCGATATTGTTTCTGGTGTTCGTCGTTTTGCCGATATTGGCAAAATTCTTTACGCTCTTTACGAAAACTTCGATGGTAGTGGTTTCCCACAGCGTTTGCAATCCTGGCAAATTCCTTTTGCTGCTCGTATTATTCGCGTCGCTCTTGATTACGAAGAAACTAAGGCTCGTCTTGGCAAAAAAGGCTCCGATGTTATCAACTCATTGAAAATTCAAGCTAATCGCCTTTACGACCCACGTGTCGTTTTCCTTATGGAGCAATATATTTATACTTACGAAAAAGAACTACAAAATCCTAACGAAGTTGCTGTACTGCTCTCGGACTTAAAAGAAGGTATGGTGCTTGCTCGTGAAATTGTTACCGAAAATAATATGAAACTTCTGCCTGCTGGTGCTGTACTTCGCAAACCAATTATCGATAGAATTATAGCCCATAACGCTACTGATCCAATCTTAGGCAATATTTATGTGAAAAAATCTTCTATTCAATAATGTGGAACCTGCAAAATAAAATCGCACTCATAACCGGTGCTTCTCAAGGTATCGGTTTTTCTATTTTAAAGGAATTTCTAAATTTGGGAGCCCATTGCATTGCTGTTGCTCGCTCCAAAAGAGAAATTCAATCGCTCGAAGATGAATTCCAAAGCAATCTTTCGTTCATTTATGTCGATTTATCCAAGAAACAGGATCGAAATTCTCTTATTTCGTATATCAAAAGCAACTACAGCAAAATCGATGTGCTTGTTAATAATGCGGGGACAAACATTCGCAAATCAACCATTGATTACACCGATGATGAGATAAAATATCTGTTCGAACTAAATTATTTCGCAGCTTTGGAGCTTTCTCGTGGGCTTTTACCACTACTCAAGAGTTCTGGAAATGCTTCTATTATCAATATCTCATCCATTTCTGCAACTCGTATAGTGCGCTCTGGCGCAATTTATGCATCCGCAAAAGCTGCACTCTCGCATCTAACACGCTACCTTGCGGTTGAGTGGGCTCAAGATGGTATCCGCACCAATGCAATTGAACCTTGGTATATAAACACTCCGCTCGTTCAAGGTATTTTTCAAAACAAAGAGCGGTACGATAAAATTATCGCCCAAACACCAATGCAACGCATCGGCTCGCCTGATGAAGTTGCTCGCGTTGCTGCTTTCCTTGCTATGGACGCCTCTTCTTATCTTACAGGGCAAGTAATTTCTGTTGATGGAGGTGCTTCTTGCTTGCTTTTATAGATTTATCAATGATTTCTGATTACTTCCAGAATCAGCCGATGTGGTTTAATATTGTGATATTTTCGCTTATCATTAGTTTTGTTATTTCGCTAATTAAAAAGCTTGTCAAACTCGCTATTTACATTTGTATTCTAATTATTTTAATTATAGTTATAGACAAATTATTAAATTTGTATTTATTTGTTTCTTAAATCTGAAGGGAGAATATGGCTTATAAAATTGGTGTCATCGGTACTGGATATGTTGGGCTTGTCTCAGGAACTTGCTTTGCGGCAACAGGGAATATCGTTACTTGCGTTGATATAGACGAAGAGAAAATTAACAAGCTACGTCAAGGAATTTCCCCTATTTTTGAACCTGGGCTCGATAGACTTCTTGTGCATAATATCGAAGAAGAGCGTCTTTTTTTCTCAACTGATCTTGCGAAAACTGTCGAACAATCGCAAATTATTTTCCTTTGCTTGCCAACTCCACCTAATGAAGACGGTTCAGCCGATTTGCATCACGTTTTGAACGTTGCAGAGCAAATTGCTAAAATAATTCGCGAAAAAAACATACAAGATAAAAAAATCATCGTAAATAAAAGCACCGTACCAGTTGGTACAGCGGAAAAAGTTCGCAACATATTGCTTCAATACATCCCAGAAACACTTTTCGAGGTAGTAAGCAATCCGGAATTTCTACGCGAAGGCTTGGCAGTAGAGGACGCAATGAAGCCTGAGCGTGTTGTTGTGGGCACTCGTAGCAAATGGGCTGAAGAAATTATGACCGAGCTCTATAAGCCGTTTGTTCGCACTGGCAATCCCATAATTATTATGGACGAAAAAAGCGCTGAAGTTACAAAATACGCCGCAAATGCCTTCCTTGCTACAAAAATTTCTTTTATGAACGACCTTTCAGCTTATTGCGAAAAAGTTGGTGCCGATATTGATAAAATCCGTTATGGTTTGGGTACAGATAGCCGTATAGGCAAAATGTTCCTTTTTGCTGGCATTGGCTATGGCGGCTCGTGTTTCCCAAAGGATGTGCGTGCGTTAATTTACTCCGCCGAAGAACACAAGCAACCTTTGCGCATTGTTAAAGCAACGATGGAGGTCAACGAAGCTCAAATTAAAAGATTTTTCGATAAAATTAAAAATAGATTTGGTAATCTGCAAAATTTGCGTTTCGCTATCTGGGGACTTGCTTTTAAACCTAACACCGACGATGTACGCGAAGCCCCTGCTTTTAAGTTAATCGATATGCTTCTTGCTGATGGTGCCCACATCAATGCTCACGATCCAGAAGCACTCGAAAATACACGTCGTCATTATGGCGATAAAATAAATTACTTCACTAAAATGTATGAAACATTGAACAATTGCGATGCTTTGATAATTGTAACAGAATGGAATCAATTCAGAACTCCTGATTTCGAAACAATAGCTTCTAAGCTTAAAAATAAAATAATTTTCGATGGTAGAAATTTATACGCTATCGATCAAATGAGAGATTTAGGCTTTGAGTATTACAGTATTGGTCGCAAAGAAGTTCGTCAAGAGTAGCCTATGGAACCGAAAATATCAGTTTGCATTATTGCAAAAAACGAAGAAAAAATGATTGGCGCCTGCTTGCAGTCAGTCAAGCCAATTGCTTATGAGATAATCGTTGTCGATACAGGTTCGGTTGATGACACAGTAAGGATTTGCCTATCGCACGGGGCAAAAGTTATCCGCTCGCAGTGGCAAAATGATTTTTCTTATTCACGCAATTTATCTTTGAATGAAGCAAATGGCGATTTCGTGCTTGTCATTGATGCAGATGAACGTCTAATAAACCCAGATGAATTGCTGGATACTGTCCGAAATGCCGAACCTAACGAAGGTGGTTGGCTTCTGGAGCTACTTTCCACGGTTGATAGCCGTTCTAATATTACACAATCGCATATATCTTATGTTTTGCGTCTATTCAGAAATAATCCGAAATTCCGCTTCGAAGGTGTTATCCACGAGCAAATAGCATATTCAATACTGCGGCAAGGGTACAAGGTGGGCAATTGCAAAGTGCAGTTATTGCATTTAGGCTACGACCTTGATCCTGAGAAAATTCGCTTAAAACAGCTTAGAAATCTTGATTTACTAAATAAAGCCTTAGAAAAAGATCCAAATAACGCATATAATTTAACTCAAAGAGCCCATACATACGTAGCTTTGGATAGAGGTGAAGATGCTGATTTAGATTACGAGCGTGCTTTAAGCTTAGTGCCACCTTCAAACAAACTGATAATTCGTATTTTAAGCAACGGTGCCATTAATGCTTATAAACTTGGCAAAAAAGATAAAGCTTTTCGCTGGGCTCTGAGATCCTACGAAACCGTTCCTAATCAATCTCTTGCAAATTTTATACTTGCCGAAATTTATTTCGAACGTCAGCAGTACGAGCTTGCTTTGCAGCACTATTTGAAGATGCGTCAAGTGCACAGTAGCGATAAAGATTTCTTTGCTGTGCTTGCTGGCGATTTCTTCATACCGCTCGATCATCTTGCTTATAAGATTGGTCGGTGCTATTTCCTTTTGAAAGATTACAAAAGTGCAAGCGAAGAATACGAGCTATCATATAAGCTTAACCCCAAAAACGAGCTTGGGCTAATCGGGCTGGCTAATGTTGCATTTGTGCTCAATAAGTATGATGAAGCATTGCAATTGCTCAATGCTGCACTGAAAATTAATCCAAATCAATCGAAAATTTACGAATTTATCAATACTGTAGAACAAGCAAAAAAAGAAGCCGCAAGCATTTACATCCCGTCCCCACAAGTTGCCCAACCAGACGTTGAAACAAAAAAAAATTACATCAGCTTGGGCAAAAACGCAACTCTATCGGTTGCAATGATTGTGAAAAACGAGGAAGATATGCTGGCGGGCTGCCTTGATAGCGTCAAAAATATTGCCGATGAGATTATCATAACAGATACTGGCTCGACCGACCGAACAATAGAAATTGCCAAAAGTTACGGTGCGAAAGTTTTTCAAATGGAGTGGAAGGACGATTTCTCCGCAGCGCGCAATAATTCACTTATGCATTGCACTGGCGATTGGGTGCTCTACATTGATGCCGATGAAAGACTTACGGAGGAAAGCCAGAAGAACATAAAAACATACATTAGCAAAGCATTGCCTGATGTTGGAGCATTGATTTGCACAATCGAGAGTGCCCACAACTATCTTGATGGTAATTCTGAGGTGCATCGCGGTGGCTACCCCCGGCTTTTCCGCAATCTCGGCTATCCGAAAGTGAAGTTTGTCGGGCGTGTTCACGAGCAAATATCGCCATCACTAATGGAGGCTGGATATACATTTGCAATTTCAGACTTAAAAATAATGCATCTTGGATACAATGTATCGCGCGAGGAGATGGAGCAGAAAGTCCGCCGCAATTATCGAATGCTTATTGCACACGTCCAAGAGGAGCCGCTCAACGGATATGCTTGGTTTCAGCTTGGGCAAACATTAGCCCAGATGAAGCTTTATAAGGAGGCTGAGGAAGCTATAAGATTTTCTATAAAGTGTGGTGATTTATCGAAAACAGTGTTTTCGTCTGCTGCGGCATCACTTTCGCAAATTTGCGGCAGTCGTGGTGATTTTCAAGAGGCTTTGCGTTGGGCTGAAGCAGCTCTCGAACGCTCACCAAACCAAATATATGGGCTTGCGCTTAAAGCTTTTGCTCTTCTTAATTTGAAACGTGGCAATGAAGCTATACCGTATTTCGAGCAGGCACTCGAATTGGTGCGTGCTTCGGAAAAATATTTCAATTTTGGCAGCCCCGCTTTCGATATTGACATTTCCGAAGAATTATTAATCAAGGGGCTTAACCAAGCTCGCAATCAAGCTGAGCATTAATGTTTTTTTAATGAAGAAAAAGAGGCTGCGCAATGTGTCAGCCTCTTTTTGTATTTTTGTTTAGTGGGAAATTTTATCTTTTACGGCGAGTCTGTCCCATTCGAGCAATTTTTTCAGCTTCTGGGAATAAAGTTTTTGCAATTTGTAATTGCCTATCAATATCGCCTAAAATGAGTGCTTGCTTGTTACGATCAAAAATTATATTTGCAATCAATGATTTTAAAACTGCTTTAAAATAATCTTTATCTAAGTTAAATTCGTTTTCATTCCAAGTAATATCTTTTTTTTCGACAAATTTTTTGAATTCACTTAGGTCTTTATCTGAAACATTGAATTCTTTGTAGAAAGCATCGAAATTATTCTTATAAATATTTTTAAGATCTTTGGCGTTGTTATAATAATCGTTAATAAACATATTGAAGAGATTTTTGCTGCGTATAATTGCAGAAAGCCGAGTTATGGTGTCTGGTTTTACAATGTAGTCTGGTGTAATACCACCGCCACCGAGAACAGTGCGTCCAGAACGAGTTTTATAAATAGGAATTAAGTCAAGATCGATTTTATCTTTACCTTTTTCTCTTTTCATTTTTTCGATAGTATGATCGATATTAGAGCCTTCCTGCAATTCTAAGTTGTCGATAAAGCGACGGTAGTATTTATTTTTGTCTTCAAAAGGGCGTTGAATGCAGCGACCCGAAGGCGTGTAATAACGAGAGATAGTTAGTCTGAAAGCAGAACCATCGGGCAGAGGAATTTGCCTTTGCACAAGTCCTTTGCCGAAAGAAGTAATACCAACGACAAGCCCACGATCCAGATCTTGCACAGCACCGGAGACAATTTCGCTTGCAGAAGCTGAGCCATTATCAATTAAAACGATAAGTGGGATATTTTCGAGTTGTTGACCTTTGCGAGCGCGAAAAACTTCGTTTGCATCGAAAGCACGTCCCCGTGTATAGACGATTGTATCGCCTTCGCCGGGCAAAAATTCATCAGCAACTAAGAAAGCTTGATTTAGTAAGCCGCCGGGATTATTGCGAAGATCGAGAATTAGTCGTTTCATCCCTTGTTTGCGTAAATCATTGGCAGCGTTAACAATTTCTTCGTGTGTGGTGGCAGAAAAACGATTGACAGAAATAACGCCAATATCGGTTCCATAGAACATATATGCGGCTGAAACGCTATGCAAAGGTATTTTATCTCTAATTATAGTGAATTTCAAAGTGCCTTCCATTCCTGGACGGAAAATATCCAATTCAACTTTTGTTCCTTTCGGACCGCGAAGTTTCTTAGGTACATCATCTTGTTTCAAACCAATTGCGGATACCCCATCAATTTTTACAATTTTATCGCCAGCAAGAATGCCGACTGCTTCTGATGGACCACCTGCAATTGGAGATATGACGGTGATTGTATCGTTGATAATATCGAATTGCACACCGATACCTTCGAACGAACCTTGCATATCTTCGTTTACACTTTGAATTTCTTCTTTGTTTATATATTGCGAGTGTGGGTCCAAACTCCCGAGCATACCTTTGATAGCGGCTTCAGTTAGAGCATTTGCTGATACATCATCAACATAGTTTTTATATGCAGTATTGAATACAAATTTATATTTTTCGAGCTGATCAAAAAGATTATCGCTCGAAATAAGTGGACTTAAGAATACTCCAGCAATTATTCCAAATCCCAACAAAGAAAGGTATAGAGCTATTTTCTTATACATTTGCATAATCCTTAAAAAAAATTTTTAAAAAATACAACAAAATAAATATTTATTAGTCTATATAACGTAACAATTAAAATTTAAGTTTCATAACTAATCAAATTTATAAAAAGAATTTTAAATTTTTATCAGAACTTATCTAATGCTCAATTTTTTTGTCAAATATAAAAAAAAAGTTTTGATTTTATATTTTATTTATTAGATTTGTTTTATATATAACTAAAATAAATTAGATAACAGGCTAATAAACAATTTTTTACTATAATAATCGTGAACATATTAATGATTATAAATTCTATTTTTTACTAATATAGGAGCTTTTCAATGAAGCGTTTTTCTCTATTTTTACTTCTTTCAATATTAACACTTGGGCTATATAATAATATTATGGCTCAAAGTTCTGTCCCGGCATCTTGGGCGGTAACACCTAATGCGGGTGAGTATGGGACTATACTGTTCAAGCCGGTGCAGTATGGTGGTGTGTTTATGATTAATGGGCGTGCAATGGCAGCCGGCGATGCTATCGGTGTGTTCTTCTATGAAGGCACCGTGCGCAAATGCGGCGGCTATCTTGTATGGCAAGGCACAACAAACGACAACAACTACGCATTAAATGTATGGGAAAACGATACATTAACACCAAATGTAAAGGAAGGTTTCTTCCCTGGTGAAACACTGAATTTTATGATGTGGGATGCTCAATTGCAAATTGAAGTCCCTGTTACAAACTTAGTGTGCAACACCAATGGTATCCCTGCAATTAACTATCCACCTTTAGGTCCGTGCCAAACAACTTATTCTGGCAATATGTTGTTTATGTATGATGCAATTTATGGGGATGCACTCGTTGCACCAACACTGGTTTCACCAGCCAATGGCGCTACAAATGTTGCACTGAATCCAACACTTTCTTGGGATGCTGTCCCAACCGCAACTGGCTACAAAGTGCAAGTTGCAACTTCAAATACATTTGCTACTCCATTAGTTGACCAAACAGTAACAGCTACATCCCTCGCATTGAGCAGTTTAGCAAACAACACTACTTACTACTGGCGTGTTAAAGCTCTGCGTGGTACAACCGAGACCGACTGGTCAGAAGTCCGCTCATTTACTACTGAACCACCTCCACAGACTGGATATACAATTTCTGGTACTATTAAATATAAAAACAATGCTCAAACTCCTATGAATAATTGCACAGTTGTTTTAAAGGACTCTCAAGGACAAACTGTAGCTACAACAACAACTGGCACAAATGGTGATTATTCATTTTCTAATATTCCAAACGGTAATTATACTCTGGAAATTACAACTGCTAAAGCCCATGGTGGAGTTACAAATCTAGACGCTTTTCGTATACGTCAACATTTACTAAATATTACATCAACAATAACTCCATTAACTGGTATAAGATTACTTGCTGCAGATGTATATGTTCTCGGCACTTTAAATAGCCTTGATGTTCTTCAAATTAGAAGACGTATTTTAAATTTAACATACTCTTGGTCTGCAGCAAATTATTTATTCTTACCTACTCAGGTATCAGTTAATAATGCTGATGCTACATTGAATATTGAATCTCTGTGTTCAGGTGATGTTGATGGTAGCTATACTCCACCAGCAAACTAAATTTAAATTAGATAGAATTTTAAATATTTTGTAAAATAAATTAAAGAAAAAGTTATGAAAAAATTATTATTAGTAGTTCTGTTTTTATCCTTTCTCTTTTCAGCTAATGCACAAACCAATGTAATCACCTTAACATTAGGTACAGTGCAGGCAACACCGGGTCAGTTAGTATCAGTACCAGTGATAATTGACGGTGCAAATGGTCCAAATGCTATAGTATTAGTAGAGTTTTACTTTCAACATGGCACAGGAATAACAAAGACAGGTCCAGGCACAGGATTTGGGAATTATCATCCTTTGACACAACCGAGCGATTGGTTAGGGAATATGAACTATGCAGCGAATATCATTGCGAATTCGTGGATCAATGGTCCACTAACCGATGTAAGTTTCCCGAATGGTTCTGTATTGTTTACAATCAGTGTAATATATAATGGACCTGGAACAGTACCATTTACGTGGATGACAAGTGGTAATCAAACATCATTTGTAGAGAATTCGAATGTAGATTTGCTGGTAGAGAACGGTGGCTCTGTAACATTGAACTTTATCAATGGTGGGATACAGCCAGCAGCACCGACACTTGCAGCACCAACTTTATCATTGCCAGCGAACAACGCAACTAATGTATCGATAAATCCTACATTAGAATGGAACAGCGTAACTGGTGCAACAGGCTATGTAGTTCAAGTATCCACAAGCAGCACATTTGCAACAACAGTAGTAAATCAAGCAGTAACAGGTACAAACTATGCGGTAAGCGGCTTGAACTATAACACGACGTATTACTGGCGTGTTAAAGCAACAGCTGGTGCAAACGAAAGCGACTGGTCAACTGTCTGGTCCTTCACTACTGAGCAACAAACTTCAACCAATGTAATCACCTTAACATTAGGTACAGTGCAGGCAACACCGGGTCAGTTAGTATCAGTACCAGTGATAATTGACGGTGCAAATGGTCCAAATGCTATAGTATTAGTAGAGTTTTACTTTCAACATGGCACAGGAATAACAAAGACAGGTCCAGGCACAGGATTTGGGAATTATCATCCTTTGACACAACCGAGCGATTGGTTAGGGAATATGAACTATGCAGCGAATATCATTGCGAATTCGTGGATCAATGGTCCACTAACCGATGTAAGTTTCCCGAATGGTTCTGTATTGTTTACAATCAGTGTAATATATAATGGACCTGGAACAGTACCATTTACGTGGATGACAAGTGGTAATCAAACATCATTTGTAGAGAATTCGAATGTAGATTTGCTGGTAGAGAACGGTGGCTCTGTAACATTGAACTTTATCAATGGTGGGATACAGCCAGCAGCACCGAC
>Ga0308407_1000587_pt1 | contig 25053 bp, 22 predicted proteins | sample HotsprSampleMSe2_FD_203476 | JGI IMG/M metagenome (GOLD analysis project Ga0308407, IMG submission 203476) | Hot spring phototrophic mat microbial communities from Mushroom Spring, Yellowstone National Park, Wyoming, United States - 20060911_MSe2 ...
TATTAGTAAAGTATTAATGTTCTTCTTCTTTTTCTCTTAATTCTTCAAGTTTTTTTTCAATTTCATTTGAATAAATAGTTGCCCTATTTCTTCCATTTCTTTTTGAATAGTATAAAGCAATATCTGCTGTCTCAATAAAGTCTGTTAGAGTAAAGTCTTTTTTTTCCTTTGGAAACTCAGCAATACCACAACTTATTGTAACAAATAGTGGTTCTTCTTGACCAGGGTATGGGTGTTTTTCTATTCTTTTCCTTATTTTTTCAGCTACTATTAGTGCGTCTTCAATACTTGTTTCAGGCAGTATTACAGCAAACTCTTCTCCACCGTATCGTGCAGGTATGTCGGCTGCCCTTATTGAGTCTTTTATTAGTTTTGCTGTCTCTTTGAGAACTATATCCCCTTGTTGATGTCCATATGTGTCATTAAAACTTTTAAAATGGTCTATGTCAAACATTATAAGTGAGAGCTTCTTATTGTACCTTTTACTTCTTTCTATCTCTTCTATAAGCCTGTTTTTAAAATACTGATGGTTATACAACTTTGTCATTCTGTCCATTATTGCCATTTCAAATAGTTTTGCATTTTCTATTGATATAGCAGATAGTTCTGAGAATTGATATATGTATAATATTTCATCACTGTTAAAGTTTTCAGCATCAAGCTTTTTACCGAGTATTAAAAATCCATATAAACCATTTTTTCCCCATAGTGGTGAAATTATGTGAGGATTAAGCTGTTCAATATTTGCTAATTCAATAGGGTCCTCAATCTTATCCTTTATTGTCTCAAATAGTAGAGCTGACTTTACTTTTGTTGAATCAGGGTTAAATATTTTAAACAAATAACTTTCTTTAGACAGTGTTATCCTAAAGCACTCTTTTTCAAGCCCTATTGAAAGTTTGTCTCTGAAAATAAGAGAATCAGCGTCTTCCAATACAAATATTGTTGCATTCTGTATTAGGAACTGACCTTGGCAAGAGTATAGTATTGTCTGAACCAGTTTTGCTTCTTCCAGTGTTGAGTTTATTATCTTTACAATTTCAAGCAAGTTCCTTAATTTCATTATCTTTCTTTCATACTGGTCAAAAAAAGCAGTGAATTCACCAAAGTGTTTAGCAATATCGTCCATATATAAGCCTTTCTCTTTATTATCTATTTTAAAATAAAATGAGAAACAATTTTTTTGTCAAATTGATTTTCCAAGCCTTGTTAATTTATTATCGACTTCTTCCATTTTTGTTTTTATTATTTCTCTTATTTTAGGAATTACCTTATCTTCTTCTAACTCATATTTTTCTGTGTTGTCTCTTAGCTTTATTTCTATTTTACCATTCTTAATCCAGTTTTTTCCTATTGTAATTCTTATAGGTATACCAACAAGGTCAGAATCATTAAACTTTATTCCAGGGCTTAAGTTCCTGTCATCAAGTAAACACTCTATTCCATTGTCATAGAGTTGATTGTAAATTTTTTCAGCTTTTTCATAAGTTTCATCTATTAATGGGAGTATAATGACCTTATAAGGTGCTATAGTTATTGGCCATATTATCCCCTTATCGTCACTTGATTGTTCTATTACTGTTGCAAGTGTTCTGTCTATTCCTATACCATAACAACCCATTATAGGTTTTATCTTTTCTCCATTTTCATCCAAAAACTCTATATTCATATCATTGCTGTATTTATATCCAAGTTTAAATATGTGTCCAACCTCTATTCCTTTAAAAGACTTTAAAGGAGTTTTACAGTTTATACAAAGGTCATCATCTTTTACAAGGCTTATGTCTGTGTATTTTTCAACCTTAAAGTCTCTATCAGGATTAACGTTTTTTAGGTGATAGTCTCTTTTGTTAGCCCCTGTTATTCCATTAACTATATATTTTACAGACTCATCAGCAAATATCCTTACACCTTTAATACCAACAGGTCCAACAAACCCTATCTCTGAGCCAATATCCCTTACTGTTTCATCACTTGCCAACTTTATCTCTTTCCCACCAATAGAGTTAGAAAGTTTTACTTCATTGATTTCCAAGTCTCCCCTTATCAAGGCAAGTATTTTTTCATCATCACTTGTATAAACAAGGGATTTTATAAATTTTTGTGAGTTTAGACCAAAGAATTTTATCAAGTCATCTATTGTTTTTACATTAGGAGTGTGTACTTCTTCTATTTTTTTAAGTTCTTCTTCTTGTTTTGAATATTCCCTATAAGAAACTGCTCTTTCTGAGTTAGCCACATAACCACATTTTGGGCATTCTAATATAGTTTCTTCGCCTATTGTACTTTTTACCATAAACTCTTCACTCTCTTTTCCACCCATTGCCCCTGAGTCAGCCATTACTGGTACAGTATCAAGCCCACATCTTATAAAAAATCTTCTGTATGCTAACCTCATGTCTTTATAAGTTTTATCAAGGTCATTAGGGTCTCTATGATATGAGTAAGCATCTTTCATTATAAACTCTCTTCCCCTCATTACACCGAACCTTGGTCTTATTTCATCTCTAAACTTTTTATATACTTGATAGACTATTAATGGCAATTGCCTATAAGAGTTTAAGTATTTTCTAACTATATCAGAGAAGACTTCTTCATGTGTTGGCCCTAAAACATATTCTTGCTCATTTTTATCTATTGTCTTGAACATAAGACTCTTCATAAGTTCATATCTGCCTGTCTCAACCCATAATTCTTTTGGTGTTAGTATTGGCAATAAAAACTCTTGGCCGCCTATTCTGTCCATCTCTTCTCTTACAATATCAATTATTTTTTTTATGGCTTTATATCCTAATGGTGAGTATGAGTATATACCACTAGATGTTTTTATTATAAGACCAGCCCGCATCATTAATATGTGGCTTTTAACAGTTGCATCTCTAGGTGGCTCTTTTAGGGTATTAAAATACATTCTACTTATTTTCATCCTTGAACTCCCTTGTGATCTTTTCTATCCTTCCTAGTATTATATCTTTTTGTATTATCTGGTCTTTTATTGTTGTTGTAAATGAGTCGTATGCATCAATTATTTTTTGTTTTTCAAGTATTTCTTCTCTCGCTATATCAGAAAGCATCTCTCTTACACTTATTTCTTTTTCTTTTTCTATCAATTCTTTTCTTGCAAGTTCTTCAAATAGTTCATGCATCTTGATTATTTTTTCTCTCTCTGACATTTCATTGTTATAAACTTCTTGTAGTTTTTCATATGCTGCTATAAGATTATCTTTTTCTAAGAGCTCTTTTCTATAAGCTTCTTGTAACTGCTCATGTGCTTTTATAAGTTGTTCTTTTTCAATCTGTTCTTCCCTCATAAGATTAGAAATAAACTCCAATGCCTTTATTGTATCATCTTTTTGTTTTTTTTCAAGGTTGGCCATCTCTAATGCTCTCTGAGTTGCATCAAGTATTCTATCTCTCTCCATTATCTCATTTCTCATCAATTCTTGTAGTTTCTCATATGCCTCTATTATTTCTTCCCTTTCTCTTAATTCATATGTCATCATATCTCCAACACTCTCAAAAGCGTTTACTGTTGTCTCAAGTTCTTTCAGCTCTTCTCTTCCAATATCATTTAGTTTTTCAAGTGTCTTTATAAGTTTTTTGAATATGTTTATTCTTTTTATAAGCTCAGATATAGAGTTTGTTAAAGGCACAACTCTTAAGAATGAGAATTGAGATAGGAGTTTTTCAAGTTCAACATCATTCATGTTTTTTATATCTATTTTTTCAAGTTCATTAACATACTCTATTATCTCTTTTTCATCCTTATCCCAGAAAGATATAAAATTATTTAAGTTTTCCCTGTCTATCGCTGGTATGTCTATGAACTCAACACCTACCTTTGACAGGTTATAAAAATAGTTTTCTTTATTCCATATAATTTTTGCTTTGTTTATTTTTATTGATTTGAAGGATAAAAACCTTCCAAAGTCTATTATAAAAGAGATTTCTTTTAAGTCGATTTTAGGGTTTACAACTATACCAGCACCGTTTAATGAAAGGTCTTCTATAAAACCTTCAATCCTTCCTTCTATTATTAATCTTGGCTCTGGCATTATCCTTCTTTGAATTTTTCTCTTGTCTCTTTCATTTTCCATTTTCAAACTCCTTTAATTTTTCTAGTACTTCTTTTTTTATTGATTCTATGTCTTTATTTGCATCTATTATATTTATATTCCACCCTTCTTTCTTTAAAATCTGTAATGAATAAGCATATTTTTCATAAACCTTTTCTAATGTGTTTACATCTTCATATAGGTCTAACTTGTGTTTTTGATTCTTTTTTCTTTTTATGCCCTCCTCTGGGCTTATATCAAGATAAAACAATATATCAGGTTTTTTAAAGTTTTTGTTTAATTTATATAGATCTTCTACTTCAAATGTGATACCCTGATATGCTAGTGTTGATGGTATGTATCTGTCTAGTACAAGAGTTTTTCCATCTCTTAAAGTTTTTTCTATTTTTGCTTGATGATTTGCCCTGTCTGCTATAAAAAGTTGAAGTAGTGTTATTGGGTTTATGTTTTTGTGTTCAAGCAGTATTCCCCTTATCATAACACCTATTTCATTTTCTGTTGGTTCTTTATCCCATTCAGCGTTTATCTCTTCTGCTATTAATTTTGATATTGTTGTTGTTCCGCTCCCATCTATTCCTTCAAAAACTATAAAAAGTGGTTTCAAACGATTGCTCCTTGATATATTTTCCTAAGTTGATACAACAATGCTTTCATGTCTTTTGGTATTGATGAAGAAAAAGAGTAGATTTTATCTTTATAGATAAACTCAATCTTATTTGAGTGAAGTGCTGTTCTTTCTATTATAGGTCTTTCTTCCTCTTTTTTCTTGTATTTTTTCTTAATCTCTGATAAAAAAAATGGTTTATTATACCCATATAATCTGTCTCCTATTATTGGGTATCCTAAAAATGATAGGTGTAGTCTTATCTGATGTCTTCTCCCAGTGTGGGGTATTGCTTTTAATAGTGTAAAATTACCCAACCTTTCTACTATACTTACTGTTGTTATTGATTCTTTACCTTTTTCAGATACTTTCATCCTCCTACTTGCTTCTTCTATTGGATAATTTATTTCAAGACTATCATAAGGGAATGCACCATGAACTATTGTAATATATTCTTTGTATATTTTTCTCTCTTCAAAGAGCATGCTAAGCATTCTATGAGCATCTGGATTTTTCGCAAATATGACAAGACCTGAAGTCTCTTTGTCTATTCTGTGTACAGTATACAATTCTTTGGACATTTTTTCTTGTAGTATAGACTTAACAGAGTATTTACTATTGGACTCATTTATTGTTGATATACCTGAACCCTTGTCTATTACTATAAAATCTTCATTTTCTTCTATTATTTGATAAATATTTTTCATTTATATCCTGTTTATGTTTTTAAATTTTTTCTAAAATTTATTTTAGATATTTGTTTATTTTATCTACAAGTATCTGCACATTTATAGGCTTGGACATGTATTCATCAGCACCTGCTTTTAGTATTTTTTCTTCATCCCCATCCATTGTATGAGCAGTTACTGCAATTATTTTAGGCTTTTTCTCAAGTGTCTTTATGAAGTTCATTATTTCAAAACCATTTAAACCAGGTAGGGCTATATCAAGGAGTATTAGGTCATATTCGTTTTTTTTAATTAGGTCTCTTGCTGCTAAACCATCAATTGCATAGTCATAGTTTATATTATTCTTTTCATCTATTATCTTAAAAAGTTTAAGATTTATAGGGTCATCATCAACTATCAATATCTTTTTTTCCATTCATTTTTCCTTAAAGTATTTAAGAATCTATCTTGGTATTACTTCCCCGTGTGTTTTAACATATTCTCTAAATAGTTTTATAAGTTTTTTTGTTATATTGCCAACTTTTCCATCACCTATTGGTCTTCTGTCTATCTCTACAACTGGTATTATTTCAGCAGCACTGCCTGTTAAGAAACTCTCGTCAGCAGTATATATGTCGTACCTTGTCATAACTCTTTCTTCCACCTTAATCCCTTCTTTTTCTGCTATTTCCATTACACTATTTCTTGTTACACCAACAAGAATTCCCATATAAGAAGGTGGGGTTATCAACACGTTATTTTTTACTATAAATATGTTATCTCCTGTACATTCTGAGACATATCCTTCTTGATTTATCATTAATGCCTCTTCTACCCCTGCATTTATGGCTTCTATCTTTGCTAATACATTGTTTAAGTAGTTTAAAGACTTTATTGAAGGACTCAATGCCTCAGGAAGGTTTCTTCTTGTAGGTACTGTGACTATTTTAAGCCCTTTCTCATAAAACTCCTCAGGGTATAGTTTTATTGTTGCAGCTATTATTATAACATTAGGTTTCTTACAGTTGTATGGGTTTAACCCTAAGTCTCCCTCCCCTCTTGATACAACAAGTCTTATGTATCCTGAATCGTATAGATTGTTTTCTTTACATGTTAGTAGTGTGTCTCTTATTAACTCTTCCTTACTTAAAGGCATGTTAAGCATTATTGCTTTTGCTGAGTCATAAAGCCTGTCTATGTGTTCTTTTAATTTAAATACTCTACCATTATATATCCTTATGCCTTCAAAAACACCATCTCCATATAAAAAACCATGGTCAAATATTGAGATCTTAGCCTCTTCTTTAGTAAAAAACTTACCGTTTATATATATTTTCATAAAAACCTCACTTTATTATTTTTTATAAAATAATAAAAAATTTATTTTTTAAAATTTTAAAATTAAAATTCTAAAATTCAAGTCTATAATCCAAAAATATCATTAATAGAAACTAAAAAAAGTAATGATATTAATATAAATATACCAACTATCTGTATTACACCTATTATTTTTGGGTTAGGTTTCCTTCTTGTTATAAGTTCAAATAGGTTTATAAAAATATGTCCTCCATCTAGTGCTGGGAAAGGGATAAGGTTGAAAAATGCTAATGCAAGGCTTATTATTGCTGTGAAGTTTAAAAATACAAAAATACCCCCTGAACTACCTGCTTCTCCCAACTGTTTAAATATTTTTATTGGGCCTGATACATTTGACTTTGCATCAAGTTCACCTCTAAATATCTTAAATACTCCTTTTAGGCTTAGGCTTATTACGTTGAATGACTGGCTAAAACTTTTGTCTATACTTTCTATAAATGTGTATTCAATCTTTTTTATGTATTTTTCTTTATCAAAGTCTCTAAAGTAATAGTATATACCTATTATTTTTTTATCATTGTCTGTATCTGGTACTATTTTTAGTTCTTTATAGTCCACAACTTGCTTAATTAATGGGTATAACTTTTCTCTTTCATTTATCTTATCTTTATAAATAATATCCATAATATCTAGTGTTATTACTCCAATAATATTTTTAGGAATTTCACACTTTACTTTAAGTGGCAAAGGTAAATAATTTATTGCATAGACCAGTTTTGCCTCATCAGTAGGTATCATATTATTAATAGATGTTATCCTTGAGTAGGGCAATATTCCTGCTTTTTCGGCTGGGCTGTCTTTTAATGTTGATAGCACAATAGGTATTGACTTTTTGTATTTTGTTATTATGTCTTTATTGATATCATAAACGAAATTATCTATATTTACTATACTTCCATTTCTCTTTACTGTAATTTTTATATTTTCTTTTGCCATAGAAGTAAGTTCTAATCTAAGTTCTTGCCATGTATTTATTTTTTTCTGGTTTATACTTATTATTTCATCCCCGTCTTTGAGAAGAGAGTTTGGCATTACTGAAACTTTTGTATAAAGTGTTTGAGTGTCTCCCTTGTAGTAGAATATGGCAGTTAATAATAAAAATCCTAGTAAATAACTAAATAATGGCCCCCCAAAAGCAACCAATATTCTTTGTAGTGGTGGTCTCCCATAAAAGCTGTTTTCATCAAAACTTTCAATCTTACTACTAAAGTCATCTTGTCCTTTGAGTTTGCAGTATCCACCTATTGGGAAAATATTTATTTTATATATTGTTCCTTTGTACTTTTTAGTTAGTATTGGGCTTCCCATACCTATAGCAAACTCTTCAACTTTTATCCCGAATATTCTAGCCATTATAAAATGCCCAAACTCATGAAAAAATACGAGTATTGTAAACCCAAGTATTGCATATAATATCATTTTTCCTCCTAATCAATTATATTTTTACATATCTCTTTTGAGTAATCTATTGTAGAGTATATATCCTCAATACTTTCTATTTTTCCTAAAAAATTAAACTTACTTATCGTATGTTCAACATACTTTGTTATTTCTAAAAACTTTATTTTGCCCTCCATAAGCTTTTTTACAAAAAACTCATTTGCAACAGTATAACATATCTGGTATGCCCCACCTTTTTCTGCAACCTCATATGCTATTTTCAACATAGGGTATTTTTTAAAGTCTAAATTAATGAAATTAAGTATTTTATTCTCTATTTGAAACTCATTGTAATAATAATCAGGGTATTTAATTGCACCTATTATAGGCTCACACATATCAGGATTTGAAGCATATGATATTATTGCACCTGACTTTAGCCTTACCATAGTGTGAACAATAGCCTCTGGATGTATCACAACCTTTATTTCACTTGGTTTTATATTAAAAATTTCTTTGGCCTCTATTATTTCAAGTCCCTTGTTTGCCATTGTTGAGCTGTTTATTGTAATTTCAAGTCCCATATCCCATACAGGGTGCTTTTTTAGTGTTTCTATACTTATGTCTTCTGGTATATTGTCGTATTTTAACAGGACTCCACCTGATGCTGTAATGTAATATTCTTTTATAGATTCTCTGTTTAAGATATTGAGTAGACTGAACATAGCCCAGTGTTCACTGTCTATTGGTAATAGGCTTGATCTTGTAAAATTTTTTTTTAAAATTTTACTTCCCATAACTATACTTTCTTTGTTTGCCAGCAACAGGTCAAAACCGTTTTTTCCAATTATAAAAGATGGTTTTATGCCTTCTATTCCATATATTCCGTTTATGAACTTCACGTCTTTATCTAATTCTGCTATTACCTCTTCTAAACCTTCAATCCCAAAATATACTTTTTTTATTTCTTTTTTTATTTCTTTGTAAGATTCTAAGTCAAAAGAGATTACGTACTTAGGATTAAAGTCTTTTATTATTTCTCTTATTTTTTTTATATTTTTATAAAAACTTACACCTATTAAACTTGAATCTGTCTTTCTTATTGCCTTTAAGGATGAGTCTCCTATACTTCCAGTTGCTCCAAGTACAAAAACTTTATTTTTCAATTTTTTCATCCAGAATTTTATTGATTCTCTCGTTCAATAATACTATTTTATTTGTTATAAAGTCTTTTATATCTGAGCGTAATGTATTACCCTCTTCCTTTAGTGAAAAAAGTTCATCTGCAATGTTTAGAGCTGCTAATATAGATATTTTAAGGCTTGAAGATATCCCTGTCACATTGTATATCTCTTTCATCTTTGAATCCACAAACTTTGCTATTTTTGCAGTTCTCTCTTTGTTATTTGATATTAGTGTAAACTTTGTATGAAATATTTCAACGTCTATTTTTTCTTCCATTATTCTTCATCTATCATTTTTATTTTTATTCCAGTCTTTGGCTCTTCTCTTATTTCAAATGTATTTTTCTTTATTATATCTTTTATTAAGTTTAAAGTCTGTATTGTTATCTCTTTGCCTTTTCTATAGTTTTCTATTATCCTCTCAGCTTTTTCTAGTTCTTCTATTAAAAAAGAGTTTTCTTTTTTTAAGTTTATAATAAAGTTTTCAAGTTTATTAAGTGATTCTTCTAGGGTTTCTAGTGCTTCTTCCAACTGCATTTTTATTTATCTCTTAAGGCTATACCTTTTTTTGCAACTTCATCAATAACTTTTTTCATTATTGAGTTTATCTCTTCATCTGTAAATGTATGATCTAGTGCCTGTAGTACAAATGAGAATGTAACACTTTTTTTATTTTCTCCTATCTTAGAGCTTGTATAGACATCCAAGACATCAACAGACTGTACTAATTGATTTTTCTTTATCTCATCTATTACTATTGAGGCATTAACATTCTTATCCATAACAAATGAAAGTTCTTTTCTTACTGCTGGATATTTACTTATTTCTCTATACTCTAATTTTTTCTGTGAACTTATTATTTCTCTTATAATTTCAAGGTTTATCTCTGCATAAACTATTGTTTTTTCTCCTGATATGTATGGATTGATTTCTCCTATAAAACCTAGTATATAGTCTTTATGTAAAATATTTGCAGTCTTGTAAGGATGCAAAAAGTTTATATTGTCAGTGCTTTTATACTCTGAAGATATGTTTAAACTGCTTAAAAGTTTATCTATTATTCCTTTCAATAAGTAAAAATCTATTTTCTCTTCACCTAACCAGTTTTTATATAAAAGCCCAGTCCCTATTATTCCTAATCTTTTCTCTTCTTTTATTTCTTCTTTATCTTTATAAAATATTTTACCTATTTCAAAAAGCAAGATATTCTGATTACCTTTATCAATATTTGTATTCAAATTATTAAAAAGTCCGGGAGCCATACTTGTTCGCATAGTTGAATAGTAAGGGCTTATAGGGTTCCTTATTGTTATTATATTTTCCTCTTTTAGTAGATTAAATCTTTTTACCTCTTCAGGGCTTGCAAATGAAAAGTTATATGCTTCATATAGGCCTGAGTTTGATAATATCTCTCTTATCTTATAGTCTATTGGTAATTTGGAGGTGAATGATTCATAGTCAAGTCTTATAGGTCTTATTGTTTCCTTTATGTTTGAATAACCATAAACTCTTATTATTTCTTCTACAGCATCAATATCTCTATAACAGTCTCTTCTGAATGTTGGAAAAGTTACATTATATCCATCATCTGTTTTTTTAAAGTTAAACTCAAGTAGTTTAAAAATTTTTTCTATGTCCTCAGTTTTTATTTCAAATCCTAATGTGTTATTTATAAATTCAGTTTTAAGGTCAACTGTTCTCTCTTCATTTTTTAAAGGATAAACGTCAGTAATTTCTGATACTTCTGCACCAGTTATTTCTTGAATTAGGTAAGTAGCATAATTTAGTGCTTTTATAGTGTTGTCAGGATCCATGTCTCTCTCAAATCTGTATGAAGAATCAGTCTTTATACCAAGTTTCTTTGATGAGTTCCTTACAGCTTTAGGAATAAAATAAGCTGACTCTAACAATATATTTGTAGTCTTTTCGTCTACTTTTGAGTTTTCTCCACCAATTACACCTGCTATTGCAACAGGTTTGTTTGAATCAGAAATTATTAGAATATCATCATATAGTTCATACTCTTTTCCATCAAGGCCTGTTATTTTTTCACCTTTTTTAGCATTTCTTACTATTATTTTTTTACCATCAAGTTTATCATAGTCAAAAGCATGCATAGGGTGACCTAGATGCAACATTATATAGTTTGTTATATCTACTATATTGTTTATTGGTCTTGATCCCATTTTTATAAGTTCTTCTTTTAACCAGTCTGGACTTTCTGTAACTTTTACATTTTTTATTATCCTGCTTACATATCTATGACATGATCTTGAGTTTTGTATAGTTATGTCTGGTTTTTCAATATTTTTATTTTCTATAATCTTATATTTTGGGTATTCTATATTTTTACCTTCTATTATCCCTGCTTCTCTTGCTATACCTATGGCACATAAACAGTCTGACCTGTTAGATGTTATTGATATGTGGAATATATAGTCTTTCTCAGGAATAATTTTTTTGATATCAGAGCCTACTTTTATATCTTTATCTAATATCCATATTCCTTCACTCTTTTCTTCAAGAGCCAATTCTGATTTGGAACACAGCATTCCCTCTGATTCAATACCCCTAAGTTTTGTCTTTTTTATTTCAAGACCATTTGGTAGTTTTGCACCTTCAAGAGCCACAACAACTTTATCGTTTTCTTTGTGGTTTTTTGCTCCGCATATAATTTTAAGTGTTTTTTCACCTATATCAACAGTACAAAGGGTAAGCTTATCAGCATTAGGGTGTTTTTCTATCTTTAATATCTGCCCTACTATGAATTTATTTGGTTCAAAAGAATATTCTTCTATTTTTTCAACTTCAAGCCCATTGTGTGTTAGTTTTTCTGCCAACTTGTATGGGTCTTCTTTTATATCAACATATTTTTTGATTATGTTATAACTTACTCTCATCTTAAGTCTACTCCCTTATTTTAATTGAATTAGCATGTTCATAAAATCCTTCAGATTCGGCAAGAGTTGTTATATCTTTTTTGTCTTTTTGTAAAGCATCCCTTGAATATTCTATGTAAGATATGGTTTTAACAAAATTGTTTACAGATAGTGGAGAATAAAAGTGTGCAGTACCGTTTGTTGGCAGGGTGTGATTTGGACCTGCATAGTAGTCCCCTGTTGCAACTGGGGTATATTTTCCATAAAATATTGCACCTGCATTGTTTATCTTTTTTATTACATCATCTTTTTCTATCTCTTCAGTCATTATCTGAAGGTGTTCCGGGGCATAATAGTTTATTAGATCTATAGCAGTCTCTGGTTCTTCTACTATGACTATACAAGAATTGTTCTCTATAGATTTCTTTAATATGTCTTTTCTTTTGGATTCTTCTAATCCTTGTTTTATCTTTGAATATAACTTATCGGCCATTTCTCTTGATGGTAATATTACTATAGCCTGTGCATCTTCACTGTGCTCTGCTTGAGCAAACATGTCTGCTACTATGTATTTTAGAGGTACATACTCATCAACCCATAGCATTACTTCAGAAGGGCCTGCTATAGAATCTATATCAATATAACCATACAGATATTTTTTTGCTAAGGTGACATATTTATTACCTGGTCCAACTATCTTGAAAACTTTTGGAATAGTTTCTGTACCAAAGGCTAAGGCTGCTATGGCTTGTACACCACCAATTCTAAAAACTCTGTCAACCCCTGTTGATATTGCAGCGTATGCTACTGCAGGTGTTATGTTAGGAGTTACCATTATTAATTCTTTTACACCTGCTATTTTTGCTGGTATAGATGTCATTAATACTGTTGATGGATATGAACCTTTGCCACCAGGCACATAAATACCAACTTTTTCTATTGGTTTTACTATTTGCCCCAGTGTCTTGCCATTTTTTTCATATTCCCAGTTTTTTGGTTTTGTGAGAAGGTGATATTCAAATATGTTGTTTTTAGCATTTTCTATTGCTATTTTTAGGTTATAGTCTGTTTTCTCACTTATTTTTATAAGTTCTTCTCTTTTAATCTCAAAAAAGTCCAATTCCAGGTTATCAAACTTTTTTGTATATTCTCTTACTGCTTTATCACCTTTTTCTTTGATATCGTTTATTATGCTCTCTATTTCTCTTGTATTTAGAAAGTTACTCCTTTTTTCTTCAACCCATTTTTTAAAGAGTTTAATATCTTCAAAAATCATTTTTTATTCCCAAGAAGTCTTATTTAACTTCTAAGTTTTTTAGTCTTTCTATTACTTCAATGTTCTTTTTTGCCTCAAAATTATAAATTGAGTTTTCTGTGATCATTTTATATGAACTTATTGCCATATTTATGTCATTTTTCATTTCATAACATATTCCCCTATAGTATAATGCAGTGTCTTTAAAATATCCTTCATATTTTTTTATGATATAATTGAACTTTTCTATTGCCTCATCTATTTTTCCATCTTCCATATATATTCTGCCTGTCATTATCATTGACATAGGTTTGATTAAAAAGTCAGAGGGTGCTTCTTCAGCCTTAGATAAGTACTTTAAAGCAGTCTCTTTTTGATTCATTTTTAAATAAAGGTCAGCTAAATTAAGGTATGCAATGTATTTTTCAGATGAGTTTCCAGGTAAGTCTATAGTCTTTTCGAGTTCTTTTATTGCAAGACCTATCCTTTCTTTATTTAGATTATCCATTTTATCAGACACAGGTTTTAATTTGTTAAAAGCATTTATATATACCTCTTGTATTTTGTCAGTTCTCTTTTCGTTAGTATATGCTATTATCCCTAGTATTATTATGAATAAAAATATGCCTAATATAACAGGTAGAAAAACCTTTTTATTAAACAAATATTTCTTTGAGAAGTTTTCAAACTTTTCCCAAAACTTATTCTTTTCCATCTAAGTTTTCTCCTTCTTTTTTTTCCTTGTTTTCATTTTTAGGATTTTCTACTTCTTCTTTTTTCTGTTTTTTTATTTTTTGTTTTGCTATGTTTTCAATATTTTTTCCGAGTATATCACCAAGTGTTATGTTTTTAGTCTCTGAAGTTGTTATATATTTTTCTAACTCTTTTTTTCTTTCAGCATCTATCATTGCTCTTATACTTACAACAAGTTTATTTTCATAAGGGTCTATTTCTATTATCATAGCTTCTATTTCATCACCTATTTTACAAAACTCATTAATGTTCTCATACTTTTTGTCTAAGTTTTTTTTAGGTAAAAATCCTGTTATATCCTTGTTGTATCTTAATGTTATCCCATTATCTTCTATTTTTTCAACAATACCTTTTACAATACTTCCCTTTGGATATGACGCTGCAAAGTCTTGCCAAGGATTATCATAAAGCTGTTTAAGCCCAACTTTTATTTTTTTGTTTTTTGTATCAACTTTTAAAACTACTACCTCTATTGTATCTCCCTCTTTATATTTTGATAGGTCTACATTAGATATTGTCCAATCTATGTCGTTTTTGTGAAGGAGTGCATCAACACCTTCTTCAATCTCTAAAAACACTCCGAAGTCTTGTTTGTTTATTATTTTACCTTTAACTTTTTTACCTACAGGATATCTTTCTTCTATATTTTCCCATGGGTCTTTGCTAACCTGTTTTAGTCCTAGTACAATGCTTCTCTTTTTAGGGTCTATTTTTAATATTTTTGCTTCAACATTGTCATTTATCTTTACAATATCAGAGGGCCTTTTTATCCTTGAACTCCAACTAAAGTCCTCAGATCTTATTATTCCTGTTACACCTTCACTTATTCTTACTATGACATGTTTTTGCCCTATTTCTATAACTTTTGCTTGTACTATATCCTCCTCTTTGTGAGTTTTTTCAAATATTCTCCAAGGGTCTTCTCTTAGGTCTTTTATACTAAGGAGTATTTTTTTCTTGTTTTTATCTATCTCTATTATTTTTGCTTTTATATTTTGGCCTACTTTAAATACTTTTTCATGGTCAATTTTATCCCAAGATATATCACTACCTCTTATTAATGCTGTCTCTGTATCATCTATTAATACTATTATACTCTTAGGATTTATTTTTATTATCTTTGCATTTACTTCATCCCCGACTTTTAGTGTATCGTAAAGTTTTTCTACTTTTTTTTCTTTAACTTCTTCAAGTATTGGTTTTCTTGATACAACAATATTAAGTTTTCCATTTTTTCCTTCTTTTAATTCTACTATTTTTAATCTAAATAACCTGTTTTTATACTTTTCAGGATTATCAACTCTTTCTAATGAGACTTGAGATAGTGGTAAAAATGCTTCTATTGTACTATTTATTAAGATTTTATAACCACCTTTAACTATTTCAACTACTTTTCCTTCTATTTCCAATTTATTTTTATATGCTTTTTTTATTTCTTCTATTGTTTTTATTTCTAAAGCCTTTTTATGAGATACTTTTATATAATTTGGCCCTACTTTTTCTATATAAACTTCTATTATATCTCCTTCATTAGGGATAGAACTAAACTCTTTTATATCAAGCCTTGTTTCAGACTTTGTTCCTATATCTAAAAGAACCTCGTCTTGAAATACTTTTAATACTGAAGTCTTTATGATGTTTCCAGCAGAGACTAGATTTTCTTCAAGACTCTTTTCCATTAATTCCTTAAAGTTTTCTGTCATGGATTTCCTCTCTAAAATAAGTTTTAATCTTAAAAAATTTAATTTAGAAAAATTTAATCAAAGTAGAAGGTAGTATTATAAAATATTTTAATAAAATCTAAAAAAACTTAAATAAAAACTATGTTTCTAAAGTTTTATCTAAATGAGTCGATCTTTGCTTAAAAGTTTTTATGAGGTTAAAATATATGAAAGTATTGTTGCTTGGTTTAATTCAGGGATTAACAGAGTTCCTACCTGTAAGTAGTTCAGGGCATATAGTTATATTGGGAAAGTTTCTTCAGGTTGATAATCTTTTATTTCTTAATATAATACTTCATACAGGGAGTCTTCTTGCCATATTCTTATTCTTTTTTAAAGATATTATAGGTCTTTTTTCAAGTTTTTCATATTCTAAAAATAAAAGTTTATACCTTGTTGTTGCCACAATACCTACAGCAATAATAGGTCTTTTTATAAAAAAATATTATTCTCTTATGGAGGATATAGTCTTTGTTTCCTTTATGTTGATTGTTACAGGCGTTATACTCTTAACAACAAGACTTGCTAAGGAGAAAAAGGATATTGGAATAGTTGGTGCATTTATTATTGGGGTTTTTCAAGGAATTGCTGTTATTCCTGGTATCTCAAGGTCGGGAATAACTATTTCTACTGGTCTTCACTTGGGTATGAAAAGAGAAGATGCTTTTAACTTTTCTTTTTTAATAGTCATACCTGCAATATTGGGTGCTATTCTTTTGGAAATACTTGATGTTATAAAAAACCCTGTTAGTTTTGATTCTTTTGGATTGTATACATTAGGTTTTTTATCATCTTTTATTTCTAGCATAATTGCTCTAAAGTTTTTAAGTCTTGTAATAAAGAAAAACAAGATCTATTTTTTTGGGTCATACTGTATTTTAATCGGTTTAATAGGGATCATAGGGGGGTAATATGGCCTATGTAAGAGAGTTTATTATTTTTATAACATCTTCTTTTACTTTTCTTTATATAATAAGTATTTTTTCATTTAACTCTAGTTATAGGAATATTCTTTATTATCCTACTCCTAATTCTGAAAACTTATTGGGTAGTTTTGGTTCTTATATAGCTTCTATCAGTTTTTTTATTTTTGGAAAGGCTGCTTATTTTCTTGTTTTCCCACTCTTCTTTATTATTATTGCTTTAATATTTGAAAAGAAAAGGCTTTTGATATATTCAAGAAACACTTTTTTCTTACTTTTAATTGTAAGTGGTTTTGTAGGCTTGTTTTCTAAAGAGTTCTATGGTGGACTTATTGGTGGATTAACAGGGATTTTATTTAGAACACTTTTTGGTTTTATTGGTACATTGTTTATACTCTTATTGGCTACTATTTATGTTTTATCACTCTTTTTTGAAAATAAAATAAGTCTTAAAAAGACTTTTAACTTCTTAAAGAACAATGTATTTATTAAGAGAAATGATTATAGTAATGTTAACGAGAGAAAGGATAATGTAATTGAAATAAGTGAGTATAAAGTTTATGATGATTACAACAATACTGATAATAGGTCTTTTGACCATAACGATTATGAAGGTCAAGATTCAGAGAGATTAAACACTGATCATACTAACAATAATACAAATACAAATATTATAAACTTAGAAAACACGGTTGAGTATGCTGACATTGATTATGAAATAGAAGATAATTTTTATAAAGATATTGTTGATAATAAAGATTCTGAAATCAATGCTACAGATTGTAGAATTGATGATTATATTGATGAAGAGAAGTTTAAGATTGTTGGCTCTATAGAAATAGAGGCTAATGAAGAAGATAATGTTCTTGGTAATGAAAGTGATATTGAATACAAGAGTTCTGATTATAGCGAAGGTGCATATACTAATTTTAAATTTCCTAGTTTAGACCTATTAAAAGACCAGGTAAGACCAGTTGAAAATGATGAGGAAGAAAAGATTAAAATAGGGTCTCGGCTTATAGAAGTGTTAAAAGAGTTTAATATAGAAGCTTCTCTTGCTAACATAGTTTCAGGTCCAGTTATTACCAGGTATGAGATTGTGCCACCGAAAGGATTAAAGCTGAGCAAGATTGTGAGCCTTGAAGACAATATATCATTGGGGCTTGCTTCACATGAAAAGATAAGGATAGAGGCACCAGTGCCTGGGAAAAATGTTGTTGGTGTTGAGATACCAAACAATAATAGAGCAGTTATTTCTCTTAAAGAAATGTTTTCTTCTCCTGATTTTAAGCATGATTCTATGGCAATACCTTTTGCACTTGGAAAAGACATAACAGGCAAACCTTATTATGCTGATATAGCAAAAATACCCCATCTCTTGATTGCAGGTTCAACAGGCTCAGGTAAGAGTGTTTGTCTTAACTCACTTATAACGACTATACTTTATACAAAAAGACCCGATGAACTAAAACTTATTCTTGTTGATCCAAAGAGGGTTGAACTTAAGCTCTATGATGGAATACCACACCTTATAACACCTGTGATAAAGGAGATAGGTGATGCTATAAATATGCTTAACTGGGCAGTGTCTTATATGGAAGAAAGATATAGGATAATAGAAAACTCAAATGTAAGAAATATAAAGAGTTATAACCTTATTAGTAAAAAAGATAAAATGCCATATTTACTTATAATAATTGATGAGTTTGCTGACTTTATTATAACTGGTAAGAAAGAGATTGAAGAGCCAATAATAAGGCTTGCTGCAATGGCAAGGGCTGTTGGAATACATCTTGTCTTGGCAACTCAAAGGCCATCAGCAGATATAATAACTAACCTTATAAAAGCAAACTTTCCTGGAAGAATATCTTTCAAGGTTGCAACTAAACTTGAGTCGAGGATAATACTTGATGTTAATGGTGCTGAAAAACTCTTAGGTAAAGGGGATATGCTTTATGCAAGTCCTAACTCACTTTCTATAAAGAGGCTTCAGTCTCCTTTTATTTCTGATGAAGAGGTTTATAATGTTACTGAGTTTTATAGAAAAAACTTTAATACATCTTATTGGGATATTTTAGAAGAGGATGATAAAGAGTTTTCTAGCCCTACTGATGAACCTCTTTTTAATGAGGCTGTTAATATAATATTAAGGGATAAAAAGGCATCGGCTTCATACCTACAGAGAAGACTTAAAATAGGGTATAACAGGGCAGCAAGAATTATAGAAATGATGGAAGAGATGGGAATAGTAAGCCCTGCTTATTCTGGGAAGAGAGAGATCTTGATAGATTTTTGGGCTGGGGTATAGTAAGTTGCTTTAGGCCTTGGGGGCATAAAAAAGTTTATACCAATGTAACTTGATAAGAATTTGTTTAAAAATTTTAAGAGAAAATTTTATTATGCTTATAAAACCTAAGTCATTTTAATTAAACCTGAGTTTTTTGTAAAAACCTAAGTAAATCAATATAATTTCTATTGAAGGAAATAAAAGAACTTAGTAAATTAATTTTATATTAACTCAATCTTAAAATATAATAAGACTACTCATTTTTTTAAAAAAGGTAATTTAATCTACCCTTAAATTGATAGAGTTGAAAGTCAAAAGTTTTTTTAACTAATCCTAAAAAGTAGTTTTAATCATTTTAAATATTTATGCCCTTCGATTTCTGTTATATAAGAATGTATATGGTTTTATAAAAGTTGGAGGATTAATCTTTAGAGCAAGTTTTTAACAAGTTTTTTGCTTATTTTATTTTGAAGGCTTAAGAAAAAAGAATATATAAGTTTTTATTCAAAAGATACTTATATCTATGCAAAAAATAAAAAACATAAGATTTTCTAAAAAACAAGATTTTACTTTAAAATTTTATAAAAAATTTTCTACTATAAACTAGTTTTTCTTAGTATTTAAGAATTAACTAATCGCATAAAATCTTTTAAATCTTTATAAAATAATTTACAATTCATTATACAGATTATACTCATAAGGGAAAGGCTCAAGTGCTCGAGGGAGAAGCCCATTTGCCCATGCAAGAAAAAGACCGTAGTTTGTTGATGGTATATTGTTCTCATTAAGTATTTTAAGTCTATAGAGTATTTTACGCCTTGTTGCCATACATGCCCCACACTGAATAACAAGAGAATACTCTTTTAATTTCTCTATTGGTGGTAAGTCTCTTGCAAACTCAAAATGACACTCACTCTGAACCATTTGCCTAAACAATCTTGGGATCTTTACAGTACCAATATCATCTGCCTGCTGGTGATGATGGCAAGCCTCAAGTATTAAAATCTTGGAGCCTGGTTTTATATTATTAAGCCTTTTTATCCCTTTTACAAAGAGTGCAAGGTCACCCTTCTTTCTTGCAAAAAGTATTGAAAATGATGTCAATAGTTGAACAGGAGGTATATCTGCTGCAACCTTTGAAAAAGCTTGGCTATCTGTTATAACAATCTTAGGTTTAATACCAATAGAGTCATAAAAATATTTAAGTTCCCTCTCCTTCACAATCATAACAGAGCAGTCTTTATCAAGTGCATCTCTTATTGTCTCAACCTGTGGGAGTATAAGCCTGCCCTTGGGTGCAGCAAGGTCAATAGGAACAACAAGTAATACAAAGTCTTGTTCTCTTACAATTCCCTCAAGTGGTGGTATCTCAAACTCAAGTAAATTAGAAAAAGATATTATAAGTTTTTTTAAGTCTTCAACACCTTCCCCAGTCTTGTTGTTTACTATAACATGTTTAAAACCTTTTGCCCATTCAATCTTTTTGTTATTAGGCTCTTTATCTTTAAAAGTCAAAACAACAATAAAAGACTTTTTAGAGTCTATAATATTCTTAACAAACAAAAGTTCAGTGTCCTCTGGCTCTTTGTTTATAGGAGTAACAAGTATAGCCACATCAGATATATTAAGGAACTCAACAGTTCTTTCAACCCTAAGAGCCCCAACCTCATCAACATCATCAACCCCACCCGTGTCAGTAAACACAACAGGTCCTAAACTACCAAGCTCTATTGACTTTGTGACAGGGTCTGTTGTTGTTCCAGGTTTATCTGATACAATAGAGACATAGTTTTTAAATATATTATTCATCAAGCTTGACTTTCCAGCATTCCTTAGACCAAATAAAACTATCCTTATCTGCTCTGAAATAGGTGTATTCAACATTTTTTCTCCCATTTTTTCCAAAAACTCGAAAGGTTAATCGGATCAAGATAAAAGTCTATTTCCTCTCTACTAAGAGAAGTGTTTTCTGCAATTATTGCCTTTACTGCATCTATGTCTCTTATCCTTCTTTCTTCAATTATGTGATATATCTCTTTTACCTTATTGTAACCTAAAACCTTGACAAGCCCATTAAGTAAAACTTTTGAGTTTACAAGATTTTCCTCTATTCTCTTGTAGTTAACCTCAAAGTTATTTAAAAACTTACTGATAAAGGAATCTATAGCCTTATAACTTAAGTCGAAAACCTTTATAAAAGACTCAAGCATAAAAGGTAAATAAGGGTTCAATTGAAGTTGGCCATTCTCACAAAAAGAGGAAATCTTTTCACACTCATACTTTATAGAAATAGAAATACCTCTTACATACTCAAGGATTACAGGGTTAGTCTTAGCAGCCATTATACTTGATCCATACTGTAGTTCAGGGTGTTTTATCTCTCCGATAAATGAAGATGTATATAAGAGAAGGTCTCCTGTTATTTTGTAAAGATTCTCACCTATTATTTTTATTATACCAGCAAGCTCAGACCATTTATCCTGATTTGCAATCTCATCAGGCAAGTTTTGACTCCTTGAAAGAGGAAGACCTGTTATCTCTCGTAAAAACTTTTCAGATGCAAAGACAATAAGTGCTGGTGTTGGATATCCAGTGCCTATTGCTGTCCCACCCAATGGTATAGTTCTTATCCTTTCTTTAAGTTTATTTATTCTCCACCTGTCTCTTTCAACCATACCCGCCCAACTACCAAAAACCTGTCCTAATGTAATTGGAAGTGCATCCTGCATTTCAGTCCTACCTGTAATAACAACCTTTAAACTATTCTCTTTTTTTATAAGTTCTTCTTGAAGCCTAATCACCCATGACTCCAAGTCTAAAAGCCTTTTATAAAGGACTATAGTAACTGTTGTTGGGAAAGTGTCATTTGTAGACTGGTATGCATTTACATCTTCAATAGGGTCAAACCTTTTATCACCATATATTTCATTTGCCCTATTGGCTATTACTTCATTAACATTCATATTTATACTTGTGCCTGCTCCACCTTGATAAAGAGGTAGAGGGAAATTATCATCCAATTTACCTAATATTACATCTTTACAAGCTGTCTCTAATGCATCCCATTCTTTTTTGTTATATCTCTTTTCAATCTCTTGTATAGCCAAAAGTACAGCAAGCTTAACCTGGGCATAAGACCTTACTAATTCATTAGGCAATGACCCTACCCCAAAGTTTTTTATAGCCTTTTCTGTCTCTTCCCCGTAATAAACCAATCTTTACCCTCTTCTCCAAACTTTAATTAAAAAAAATTTAAAACAAAAATTTTTGATTTAACACTTAATACTTACTAATTTATTAAAACTCTATACAGATATATCTTTTAAAATTGATCTTACCTAAGCAAATCACTCAAATATTTAAAAGACTAAGAGTTAAATCATGTTGATGATCTGTATTTTTGAATAAATATTATCTATAATTTTCAATAAAAAATCAAGTCATTATTACTTAATTAGATATAATTTATTTTAAGATTATATTTTAGTATATTTTTTAAATTAATAATTTTAAATTAATAATAGGTAATAACCTAAAATATAATCAAGGTGGTTTATTTTAAAAAATCACCTAAAATTAATCTAATTTAAGGTTTTTTATGAAATTAAGTTTAAATGAAAAGAAAGATGCTCTTATAAAAGAGCTTATTAGTATGGGCATAAAAGATAATAAAGTTTTGGAAGCAATAAAAACAGTACCAAGAGAAGAGTTTGTGCTTGAAGATATGATTGAGAGTGCTTATGACAATAAACCTTTACCAATACAGTTTGGGCAGACAATATCTCAGCCATACATTGTAGCTCTTACTTTACAGGAATTAGAACTTGAAAAGTCTCATAGGGTTTTGGAAATAGGGACAGGATCTGGATATCAGACAGCACTTTTATCATTTTTTGAAGTAGAAATATTTTCTGTTGAGAGAATATACTGCCTTTATATTTCTGCAAAAAAAAGACTTGAAAGGTTAAAGTATAAGTCAAACTTGTATTATCTTGATGGAAAGAAAGGCCTTCCTCAAGAAGCACCTTTTGACAGGATAGTAGTGAGTGCATCAGCTCCCGAAATTCCTAAAACACTTGAAGACCAATTAAATCATAAGAATGGGATAATGATAATACCAGTTGGTTATGAGGATGAGACTCAAATACTTTACAAGATAAAATATAAAGACAATAATAGGACTGTGGAAAAATTAACATATTGTAGATTTGTTCCTTTAAAATAATTTTTTATACCCCTTTTTTGATATAAAGATTTTTGATGAGAGGTCGAATATTATAAATATGGAGGGGGTATATATGAGAATAAGTGGAGGAGTTTCTAGTATTGGTAATAGTGTGTATATTTATAATAAATACCCATCAGAGCCTGTAAAACCAGTTTCTAAGATAAATACTTCTATATCTCAAAACATGGGTGGGTTAAACTCTATGAAGATAATAGCTGGGAATTATTCTCCAGGGCCAGTTTCTTTTAGTGTTCCAGGTGGTATAATAGTTGGGTATTATATAGACTTGTATGTATAGGAGTTTATTATGAGTTTGTTAAAAGATATAATAGATACTTTGAACGAGGCTAAAGAGTTAAGCAGTAAGTTAAATAGATTGCTTATTGAGAAAAACTTTGAAAAAGAGTTTAGGGATGCTAATATAGGAAAAAATATTTGTCTAATTACAAAGGATAATGGAGAAAAAAAAGGTAAACTAATAAGTATAGATAAATATAAAATAGTGATAGAGATAGATGGAAAAGAATATTCCTATTATAAGAATGGCTTAATAGGATTTTATGCACTACAATAAAATCTCTTCTGATAAATTAAAAGAGGGGAAGAGACTTTTCTATAACTATCCTTCTTATAGTTTTTACTTTTTGCCATATCTTATTGATACTGATTATTATATTCTATCAGGTCCTAATCTTAAATGTGGGCTGGATGTTAACTGTTTAGTAATAAGTAATGTTAAGGAAGAAATAGAAACTATAATTTCTTATCAACAAGATATTTTAGGAAGAAACATAGGATTTGATGATAAAATATTCTTTCTCTATAATAACCAAGATGATTTTAACTTTTTTTATGATGCACTTAAGTTTCCAGTAAACAAGAGGAATGTTATAAAGTATTTTTGCAGTATTGATAGAGTTGTGTTTAAGACTCTTTTGGAAAAAGGTATTTCAACATTAAGAGAGGCTGAGTATTTCTATTTTATAGATGATAGGCTAAAAAAACTATTATTATCATCAAATGTTTCAAAAAAAGACTTTAAGTTAGCATTAAACATATGTTTTGAAATAACAAAACTTGGTTTACCATTAATAGATATTGACTCAAAGAATGTCTTTGATTATTTATTGAAAATAAGATATCCAGAGTTTTACAAACATAAGAGCAGCATTGATATGGTTATTAAAGACATAAGTTTGAATAATGTTAAAATAGACTTTGATAGATTTTTTGAAGGTAGAAAGATTAATATAATTGCTGAGATTAAAACTAAGGAAGAGTTTTTAAGGTATTTAAATACTATAGTTTTAAATAAGGATAATATCTTAAAAATAATTGATTATCTGTATAATAACAAATAAAAATTATAAATAATTTAGTATTTTTATTTATAAAAATTTTATTATGAAAATTTATTTTAAAATCTAAGACTAAAATTTTAGATGTTTTTCCAATTGAAAAGTAGGGGTTTATCTGGTGTCAAAATGATAATTAGTGATTATTTGTCTGGCTTAACAGGGGTTATAGATGAAATATTTCCTGAAGTTGAGCATCAACTTTGTTGAAATATTAAGAACAAAGTCAGAAAACAGCATTTTGAACAGATATTAAAGAAAATGGAATATATTTTTGAATCAGAAACAAAAGATGAGGCTAAAGATAGACTTTCTGTATTTATCGAGAAATGGAGCAAGCTTTACAGGTATTTTAATAATCTT
>Ga0308407_1000589_pt1 | contig 24986 bp, 23 predicted proteins | sample HotsprSampleMSe2_FD_203476 | JGI IMG/M metagenome (GOLD analysis project Ga0308407, IMG submission 203476) | Hot spring phototrophic mat microbial communities from Mushroom Spring, Yellowstone National Park, Wyoming, United States - 20060911_MSe2 ...
ATGGGGGCAGTTGCTTTCCCAAAGATGTACAAGCCTTAGCTAAAACAGCCGAAGATAATGATTATGACTTCAAAATTTTAAAATCGGTAATGGCGGTAAATGCCACGCAAAAAACTAAACTTATCGCTCCACTCAAAGAGTATTTCGGTGGAAATCTGCAAGGAAAGCAAATTGCTGTTTGGGGGCTATCTTTCAAACCTTACACCGACGACATCAGGGAAGCTCCTTCGTTGGAAAACATAAAAATTCTATTAGAAAACGGTGCCAAAGTACGTGCCTACGACCCCGAAGCAATGGAAAACGTAAAACAACTTTTAGGCAACCAAATAGAGTATGCCGATAGTCCTTATGGTGCTTTGCTCAACTCCGATGCACTAATGATTATGACCGAGTGGCCTGTATTCCGTACCCCTGATTTTGAGGTAATTGGTAGTTTGCTGAAAAATAAAGTGATTTTTGATGGCAGAAACCTCTACGAACCCAAAGATATGAAACAATTAGGTTTTACGTATTACAGCATCGGCAGGTAACAGATAAATTTGAGAGTGTTAAGTAAAGATAGATAAAAATTGATTTTGAAAAAAGTTGTAATAGCCATATTCATTTAAACAGCAAGTTATTCGCAATGAAATATCTATCATTTCTATTGATTTTGAAACTACTTTTGTTTTCCGTGTCATACGTCCAAGATAGTGTCTAATGTTAGCATTATTTTGCTCTATACCTATTGTAACGTGAGTTATAAGCAGTTATCTTAAAAAAATCATATTTTGTTCGACCATACTTCGGCAGGCTCAGTAACTACCCCCAACCCCTCCTTCAAAGGAGGGGACTAAGGGGTGGTTAGAAAAGTACAAATTTAATTTGCACCGCTGTAATTTTTGAAAAATATAGAAAAATAAAACTTTGTAAATCAATAAAATAACCTTATAACTCACATTACGTAATATTTAAGTGCATAAGTCCTGTCAAAATTAAATTATTCTTCTATCAAGATTTTCAAAATAAGAAACTTTCATTAAATTTGCCCTTCCGAATTTTTAAGTAAAAATCTTTACCAATGGCATATTTATTTACCTCAGAATCGGTATCCGAAGGACACCCCGATAAAGTAGCAGACCAAATCTCCGATGCAATTCTTGATGCAATGCTCGCTCAAGACCCAAACTCTCGCGTAGCTTGCGAAACCTTAGTAACCACAGGACTCGCCGTGATTGCTGGCGAAGTAACCACACAAGCCTATGTTGATATACAGGAAGTTGTACGCCAAACAATTGAAAGAATTGGTTATACAAAATCCGAATATCAATTTGAAGCTAAATCTTGCGGTATCATAGTAGCCTTACACGCCCAATCGCCCGATATTGCACAAGGTGTAGATGAAGGAAAAGGACTTGACAAAGAACAAGGAGCAGGCGACCAAGGAATGATGTTTGGTTATGCCACCAACGAAACTCCCGAATTTATGCCTATGGCTCTGGCTTTTTCGCATAGAATCGTAAAAGAATTAGCTCGTATCCGTAAAGAAGAACCTCAACTGATGCCCTATCTTCGCCCCGATGCTAAGTCGCAAGTTACTATTGAGTACAACGATGAAGGTAAGCCCCAAAGAGTTCATACTATCGTAGTTTCTACCCAACACGACGAGTTTGATACAGAAGCCAAAATGCTCAAAAAAATTAGCGAAGATGTAAAAAAACACGTAATCGCTAAGGTTATTCCTGCTAACCTTTTAGACAAAAAAACGATTTATCATATCAATCCGACAGGAAAATTCGTTATTGGCGGTCCTCACGGCGATACAGGACTTACAGGGCGAAAAATTATCGTTGATACCTACGGAGGAAAAGGAGCTCACGGTGGTGGGGCTTTCTCGGGCAAAGACTCCTCTAAAGTAGATAGAAGTGCCGCCTACGCTGCTCGTCATATTGCTAAAAATATAGTAGCCGCTGGCTTGGCTGATGAGGCTCTTGTGCAAGTAGCTTACGCTATCGGTATTTCTAAACCTGTATCTCTGAATGTCAATACTTTCGGTACTGCCAAAGTGAAACTCTCTGATGCAGAAATCGCCGAAAAAATCAACGAACTATTTGATATGCGTCCCAAAGCTATTGTTGAACGTTTGGGGCTGAAAAATCCCATTTTCGGCGTTACTGCCGCCTACGGACACGTAGGACGAGAACCCTACAAAGCCAAAGTTGATGTTTCGTATGTGGAAGTAAAAGAAGATAAAAACAGCAAACAAGAAATCCGCAAAAAAACAAAAAAAGAGGTAGAATTCTTCACTTGGGAAAAGTTAGATTACGTAGATAAAATCAAAAAAGCCTTTGGCATTTGAGAATGCCCCAACGGAGCGAGTCGTTTTATTTGGCTTGCTCTGTTTTCTTTTCTCCAAACAATTTTTCATAAACTTCTTGTGCTGATAGCTCTCTCACTTCGCCTATCTGCATATTTTCTAAGCTAAGTCCCTGTATCTGAGAGCGAACTAATCTGAGTGTAGGAAAGCCAACCGCAGCAGTCATTTTACGAACCTGATGTTTTTTGCCTTCAACAATAGAAAGACTTATCCAAGAAGTAGGAATGTTTTTTCTGAAACGAATAGGTGGATTTCTTTCGGGCAAGTTAGGTTCATTTGCAAACCTGAATGCTCGTGCGGGCAAGGTATGGTATAATTTGCCATCTACTCTGATTGTTACGCCTTTTTTCAGTTTCTCGATAGCCTCATCGGTAATATCGCCTTCTACTTGCACCCAGTAGGTTTTTTCGTGCCTAAATTTAGGGTTGAGCAACCTATGATTGATACTTTTATCATTCGTAAGAAGTAACAAACCTTCGCTATCAATATCCAAACGCCCTACGGGATATACATCTTGGGGGAAATTGTACAAAGAAGCCAAAGTCAGTCTGCCTAAGCTATCGGTAAATTGATTTAGCACACCATAAGGTTTGTAGGCAAGGTAATATCTGAACATTTTATCAATTGTTCAACCAATTTGTGAGTATTTCTTTGCCAAATTCTGTCAAGATACTTTCGGGGTGAAATTGTACGCCACGCACATCAAAATTCTGATGTTTCAGTGCCATTACGAAACCTTGTTCATCTTCGGCAGTAACTTGTAGCGGGGTGTTTTGCAAAGAGATTTTATCTACCACCCAAGAATGATACCTACCTACTTTAAATCTTGAAGGCAAGTTGGTAAATAGTTGCTCATTACCAAAGTGTTGTATGTGAGTAGCCACGCCGTGCTGTACTTCGGGCAAATTGAACAAAGAAGCCCCAAAAGCCTCACCAATAGCCTGATGCCCTAAACATACGCCTAAAATACTTTTTTCTTGGGCATAACGTTGAATAAGTTGAGGCATCACACCTGCGTCTTTGGGCAAACTGGGACCAGGAGAGAGCAAGATTTTATCGTAATTACCAACTTGCTCTAAGTCAATTTTGTCGTTACGAAATACGTCCAAACTGACACCTATTTCACGCAATAGATGCACTAAATTGTAGGTAAAACTATCGTAATTGTCTAAAACTAAAAGTTTCATTTAAAATTTTTCAAAATTTTCTGCCAAACTATTGCTTTTTTCAGAAAAAAACAATATTGTTGCATTATCAAAAATAATAGCAAAACTTTAAAAAAAAATAGTTTTAAAAATTTTTGTTAAAAATACGAAAAAAAATATTAAACAAAATTTGGAATTTTGTTTAATTGTTTCTAAATTTGTCTTAAACAAAACCGAAGCAAACCTATGACAGCTCTCGAATTCGATTACCAGCTCGAAAAAGCCTCCAAATCGCTCAAGCCATTTGCATTGAGGCTCACTAAGGACTTAGAAGACGCTAACGACCTGATTCAGGAAACTTTGTATAAAGCATTTACGAATAAGGAAAAATTTACCGATGGTACAAATCTGAAAGCGTGGCTCTATACTATTATGAAAAATACGTTTATCACCAACTACCAACGTATGGTGAGGCGTAAAACTTTCATAGATACTACCGAAAACCTACATTTCATCAACAGCACTGCTACTGTTACCGAAAATGCCGCATCCTCTTCTTTTGCTATGCAAGAAATCAGCAAAGCCTTAGAAGGACTTGATGAAGTGTATAGAACTCCTTTTATGATGTACTACAAAGGCTTCAAATATCACGAAATTGCCGAGAGATTAGCCATACCGATAGGCACCGTGAAAAATAGAATTCACATTGCTCGTAAAGAACTAAAAGACAAACTCCTGAAATTAGGCTATCACGACAAAAAAGCCTGAAATGTAAAAGCCCCTTATTGTGGGGGCTTTTTTGATTTAGGAAAGACTAACTTCTATTCCTTTTTCTATAAGTTGTGTAATGTCAATCCGAACACCTATGTATTTGTGTGGCTTGCCTTCTGTATCCAACACACCTCCAATAGTAGCTATCACCCAATAAGGAGAACCATCTTTGGCTCTATTTTTTATGATACCCTGAAAAATCTCCCCTCGTTTGATGGTATCCCACATTTCCTTAAATACGGCCTTGGGTGTGTCGGGGTGGCGTACTATGTTGTGTGGCTTACCGATGAGCTCTTCTCGGCTATATTTAGCTAATTTGCAAAATGTATCATTCACAAAAGTAATTGTTCCGAATTTATCAGTTTCCGAAACGATTGCCGCAGTGTTGAGAATTTTGGTTCGGGCTTCTATTTCGTTGGCGAGTTTTTCTATTTCTTCCTCTCTTTTGCTAATATCTTTATGAATGGTTTTGAGCAATAATTTTATTTTTTCCTCCTGACTAATACTTTGTGTTTCCACAGGTTTTAGTAACAAAAAACGAAATCTTTTGCCTTCGTAATCTACATTACTTTCAGTAACATTTACCCATTGTTTGTTTGCATCTTGTTTCAGATAGGCTTTTTTCTCAATATCTGTGCCACCACTGAAAGCTAATAGTTCAGACAAATTTTTGTGGTGCAAATCTACTGATGTAGCATTGAAAAGTTGCAAACCTGCAGGATTTGCATAAAGCACTTTATCCTCTGGATTTATAATGAGTACGGGTTGATACACCTGCTCAAAAAAGTGTTGAATAGGTTGTATTTTGGGTAAATCGCTGAAACTAAATCTCATTTTTTTAAAATTTTAGCGGTGAAAACTATTAAGACCAATGGCATAAAGTTCAAGTCATTACATAATATCTACTTGCAAACCTCTTTTGATGAGTGGAGTAATATTAATTCTCACGCCGATATATTTGTAGGGTTTGCCATCAGTTCCCATAATTCCGCCAATAGTGGCGATTACCCAGTAGGGTGAGCCGTCTTTGGCTCGGTTTTTTACAATTCCCTGAAAAATCTCTCCTCGTTTTATCGTGTCCCACATTTCTTTGAAGACCGCTTTGGGCATATCGGGGTGGCGTATTATATTATGAGGTTTTCCTAACAACTCTTCACGTGAGTATTTGGCTACCTTACAAAAAGTATCATTCACAAATGTAATTGTGCCATACTGGTCGGTTTCGGATACAATGGCGGCGGCGTTTAAAATTTTGGTACGTGCTTCAATTTCATTTGAAAGTTTTTCTATCTCTTCTTCTCTTTTGCTGATGTCTTTATGAATGGTTTTGAGCAGTAATTTTATTTTGTCCTCTGCACTTACAAATCCTTTTTCTACGGGTTTGAGCAATATCATACGATAAATACCGCCCTCATAATCAATGGTGCTTTCTATCATATCGGCGGCTTGTTTCTCGCCGCCTTGTTTCAATACCGTAACTCTTTTCTCTGTATCAATATTGATGTGAGGAATTTGCAGGTACTTGTTTATATTTTGCCCTTGCACTTCTACGGAAGTAGAATTGAGCAACTGCAAACTGGCAGGATTGGCATAAATAATCTTCTCTTCGTTATTGGCGATTAGAATAGGTTGATACACTTGCTCGAAAAAATACTGAACAGGGCGAATGATGTTAGAAACAGCCATAGTTTTTTGATTTTAAGTGTCAGTATCTAAAAAGCTTGTAATAAAAATATCCAAAAGAAAATACTTGCAGAATGATTTTGCTCATTGCGTTTGGTGATAAAGAACAGAAAAAAGCAAGTTCTTTGGTTGATAGCTTACAACTACGAAGATTTTTCTTATATTTACATAAAATTTGGTTTCTAAAAATTTTCTATTGATGTCAGATTTACCTTTTCATATCACTTCGCTTGCTATTGAGGAAATCAAAAATATAATGCTAAACAAAGGAATTCCTCGCAAATACGGCTTACGCATAGGCATACGTGGCGGCGGCTGTGGAGCAAGTTTTTTGATAGGTTTTGATAAACAAAAAGAAAGCGACGAAACATACTATCTGCAAGATATTCCTATTTATGTGGATAAAAAGCATTTGATGTATGTAGTAGGTATCAGCATAGACTTTGAAGAAACCCAAGAAGGGCGTGGTTTTACTTTTGAAAGACGGAAGGATTAACTAAAAAATCTTTCAAAAAGATGTAAAAAGAATACAAAAAGTGTTATTTTTGTCTAAAACATATTAGCTAACAATGCAAGTAAATTTAGAAAAACTCAACGAAGATTTAGTAAAACTAATTGAAAAACGTATGGCTCTGGCTACATTGAGCTACGATGATACACGTTACGATGAAATAGAAGAAAATTTGCACAAAGCCGAAGATGATTTCCTGAAAAAATATGACGATTTTCTTGAAGATGTACTATTAGATATTCATGATGAATTTTGCCCCGATAACGAGGTGCTTTCGCCAATTGCTTACATAGCCAAAAACTATCAGATAAAGGATAAAAACCAATATGATGTGGGCGAAAACCAAGGGGTTTGGGTAGAAATAGATGCAATCCCGGATAAAGAAGCACATTTGGTCATTTTACCTAATCCTTTACGTATTGTACTTACAGCTGGAAGTTTCAAAAAAAACGTCTGGAAAGCTGACTACTAAGCCCATGAAAAATATCAAAATACGCCATATAGCCTATTTTTTTGGAGCAATATTAGTGCTTTTGGCTCTACTCAATTACGTAGTAGTAAGTACGCTTGCTATCAAACCTCAGCAAACCGAAATTATAGGTTATACCTTACAGATACGTGAAATCGCCAATCAACTAAAACTTACCCTTACAATTTTGGCTAATCAAGATTTTTTCAACGAAAATTTAGCCGATGACATCAGACGCTTAGAAGCTACCTACAACACTCGCTTTTCTGTTCTTGAAAATGGCGGTGAAGTAGAGCAATACGGGCAGAAAATCACTATTCCCGAACCTGACGAAGAAACCAAAGTGTTGCTTTCGCAAATCCGCAAACAATGGAGTACATACAGCCAAGACGTGAGTTTGGTGATAGATAAACTCACCAAGGGCAAAAGCACCGATACTCTCAAACTTGACCAAAAGTTTGTGGCAGATAAATACAAAATCTTTGTAAGCACTCACGACCAACTGACCGCTATGTATCAAGACCGATTGGAAAGCCAATATGCTCGCCTCAACTGGGCATTTATAATTTTGGGAATTATCAATTTTTGTATCATAGCGGGCATCTACTATGTAGTTCGTAATCTGATACTTATACCTATTTATCAAATTTCAAAAAGTTCTCGCCAACTTGCTTTGGGTAATCTTAGCGAGCAAATTCCTTATGCTTCAAGGAATGAAATAGGATATATTGCTCAAAATATTAACGATTTGGCGGAAATTCTACGACAAGCCACAGAATTTTCACGTGAAATAGGTAAAGGAAACTTAGAAGCAGAATACAAAGGTAAATTGAGCGTTTTGGAAAACAAAGAAAGTATCGTTTCGGCATTAGAAGTAATGCGTCAGCAACTTATTGAAGTATCTAAGAAAGATAGTCAAGAAAAGTGGGTGAGCCAAGGAATTGCGGAGTTTTCGGAAATGTTACGTGGTTTAGATACACGCGATTTGCCCGGAATGTCTTACAGTATCATTAGCTTCATAGTCAAGTACATAGATGCCAATCAAGGAATACTATTTGTACTCAACGATGCTATTCCTAACATCAACGAACACTACTTAGAACCAATGGCAGGTTATGCGGCTAATAAACGCAAACTTTTTAAGCAAAAAATTAAGCTCGGAGAAACCCTTATCGGGCAATCTTTTAGAGACAAAGAAACTATCTTGCTTGATGAAGTCCCCGAAACCTACGAAAAAATAGCCTCAGCAATGGGTAACAGCCTTCCTCGTAATGTACTTATAGTTCCTATTATTTACAACGAAAGTGCTTTGGGGGTATTAGAAATCCTGTCGCTCAAACCTATCCCTGCTTACAAGATAAATTTTGTAGAAAAACTCACCGAAATTTTTGCTTCTTCCATATACAATGCTAAAAACTACAACAAGAGCCAAAAACTTTTTGTTGAGTCTTTGGAAATTGAGAAAAGAATCAGCAGGAGAGGAGGCTAAAAGTCTTCCAAAACAACCTTACATTTTGGGTGAGCCTTCTTGAATTCCTCAATTTCTTCATCAGGAATTTGTGTATTGTAGCAATACAAATTTCGCAAACCTCGTAAGTGCATAATTGGCTCTAAACTTGATACCTTTGTGTGGCTTATGCCCAAACTTTCCAGACGAACCATTCCTCTAAGAGCATCAATATTTTCAATCTGTGTATGTTGTACATAAAGTTCTTCTAAATATTTGTAGCGTTTGAGTGGGTCTAAGGATTTGATACGAGTTTTCTGAAAGTTGAGATATTGTACTTTCTCTAAGCCTGCAATTGGGCTAAGGTCTTCTACCAAACATTCGGCGGCAAAGATTTTCTCTAATCTTCGCAAGTTCTGCAAGGGGGTCAAATCTCGCACTTTGGTTTTTCCAAAAGCCAAAGTATGCAGACTAAATAAATGAGAAAGCGGTTCTAAGGAATTGACAGAAGTATCGTGCAAGTAAACTTCTTCAAGTCTTCGCATATTCCGTAGAGGTTCTAAACTCTTTACGGGGGTTTTCATCAAGTCCAAATGAGAGAGGTTTTCAAACTGCTTGACAAGTTCCAAATCCGAAACTTCTGTTTCTGCAATTACAAGTGTTTCTAAATTGGGGAGTGCTTCTAATGGCTCCAAGCTATCTATGCGGTAATCTTTGCAAATGAAGAAAGTAAGTTTTGAAATTTCTTGCAATTGCTCTAAGGTAGGCTCTTCGTTCTCGTCCATATGGATAGCCTCTTTGAAGGCTAATTTCCAAGCCTTTTCTAAGTTTCTCCACCATTTGTTCAGATACCATTGTGTATAGAACTCTTCCCAAATGTCGGCGTGTTTGATGATGTCTATTTGGGCGGCAATTTTTTTCCCTTTGCTGTCGGTCAGAAAGCTGATTCCTTCCATAGTGTTTCGTGGTGATTACAAGCCTAAATTAGAAAAAAAAAATAAAAATCCGAAATTTTCTTACAAAAGTATGTTTAAAAAATATAAAACACTGACTTTCAATTTTAGAGCAATAAAATGTTTTTTACGTATTGAAAAAGCCAAGTTGTGATTACTTTTTCAAGCTAAAATTGCCTTTTTCAAAGATATTATGAACAGCAAAGCCTTTTTCGGTAGCTTCTTGCGAGAGTTTTTCGGCAATATAGGTCTTGTTAGAGGCGTCAATAATCAAGCATTTAGGCTTTTTAGTGATTTTTTCTAAGTTTCTTACAGCATTATTCTGTACAATCAAGTAAGCATTTTCTACTATTTGGTTAATATTTGCCCAATCTCTGCTATTCAATCTATTTTGCAAGAAAACGAGTTTTTCACCTTGCCAAATCCAAAGTTTCCAATTGTCAAAATCTTTCCAGTTGGGTGGCGATGCGTAGCTTTTTTGTCTTGTTCCCAACTCATCAAGCAGATTTTTCGTATTGAAATTGAGCCTTCCGATTTGTTTTTGCAAAGAGCTATCCGTCCAGATTTGGCTTCTGAAACCTTCCGTAAGGCTACAAGCCCAAGCATTGGGTATGCCATACACTACAAAAACCTTCTGCTTCGCTTGCTTATGATTTTGCCACACAAACGAACCCGATACATACGCATAAGCAATTATCGCAAAAGCCAAATAAAAAAACTTCCTAAACTCAAAAAACCAAACCAAAAACAACAAAAACACACTCAAAGCTATCGCCTGCGGAGCGTCCAGAACCAAACTGGTAGTAGCATAATCTAAATTTTCTATACCAAAAACAATTTTGTTGGTTGCCCAAATAATTTTCTGCAAACTCCACCCCAAGCCTTCGGCAAGTGGTGGCAAAAACGAAAATACTATTACAGCTATCCCCAAAGGAAGAATAATTTGCCCCAAAGGGACAACCAAAACGCTTGCCAAAATGCCATACGTTGGGTATTGATGAAAATGATACAAAGTAATAGGCAAAGTAAAAACTTGTGCCGCCACCGAAACGCAAGTCATTTGCCAAAGAAAATCTATGGCTCGGTTGGGAGCTTCGTAAAGAGCATACAACTTCGGATACAAATACACAATGCTAATCACTGCCATATATGATAGCTGAAAACCTACGTCCATCAGCAAAAATGGATTCCACAGCAATAAAAAAAATGCTGAAGATGCTAGCGTGTTGTAGATATTGGTATTTCTGCCCGTATTGGAGGCAATCGTGATGAGCGAAAACATAGTTACAGCTCTCGAAACCGACCCCGAAAGCCCCGTCACGAAAGCATACAACCACAAAGCCCCCAAAATCAGCAATACATACAAAATTTTGCCATTTCGACGTTTTTTCAAATGTTTCAGCAGTATGTTGAGCAAAGCAAAAATAATTCCTACGTGCATACCTGAAACTGCCAGCACGTGGGTTACACCTGCGTTGGTGTAGGCTTGTTTGAGGTCTTCGTCCAAATGATACTTTACGCCCAGAATAAGTGCCGCCGCTATGCCGTGTTCTTGTTCGGAGGCGATGTATTTTTCTAAAACTCTATCACAATATTGCCTAATCTGAATAGCTACGGCTTCAATTTGCTCGTACCAAGCGATTTCGTTTCCCAAATAGCCAAACTCTTCCTGCCGAATGTATTGCTGATGATAGATATTTTTGTAAGCTAAAAACTTTCTGTAATTGAATTGAAATTCATTTAAAGGCTCATTGATAAGTTGAAGTTTGTTTTGTGTTACGAACACATCACCAAAACGAGGCTGGTAGGTGCTATTGCTATCTTTTTGCAAAAAAATATTGACCTTATCCCGAGCCTTTTGCCACTCTCCCTCTATTTGTATTTGCTCAATGGCACAAACAAACTGATAAGTTTTAGGTTTTTCTTGTACTTCGGAAATAATGCGAACCTTGTAATACTCAAAATGTCTGCGTTCTTGTAAAACGTGATAAGGCAAATGGCTTTCGTTGCGAAAATGAACCAACAAATAACCCGCAAAAGCAATAATGAAAAGCAACAAGCCCCCACGAATAGGCGAAAAATAAACTCTTTTTCTTTTGGGAACAAGATAAACCAAACACAAGTACAACACAAACAAAGCTCCCCATACGATTGGCAGAAATTCATTATATTTTCCCCAAAAGTGGGCAAGCAAAATTCCCAACAGCAAAGCCAAAAGCAAGCGGACAAAAGGCTTGTTTCCCATAGCCCAAAAGATAATGGCTAAGATAACAAAAAAATGTGTATGGATTGCATACACCTTTCAGATTTTTTATTTATGAAATTATTTTGTTAAGTAATAGCGGAAACCCAAAGAGAAAGTAGGCTGAATAGAATTAGCTCCAAAACCGAAGGAACTATTGGTAGTTTTTTTCGTAAATGTTTGATTAATAATTTGGACTTCCTCCTTTGTTGTAATAGAAGAGAAGCCCACAAATCCAAAATTAGTTTCTAAACCCACTTTATTGGTAGGGAAGAAAACAATACCGGGTGTAATGCCTACTTCCAAAGTTGTAGTTTTAGGACCACCAGTAGTATTAGTTGTGCTTCCTCTTCTTCCTTCCCTTTTTGATGAGCCAAAGCCAACTCCTACACCAAAAGTTCCTGTAAAGCCAAAATTATCAGACAACATAAGATATTGACGTACATAAGGAGTAAAACTTATGACCGTGCCTGAAGTTTTATCGTAATCGCCAGGTTGAGAGTTAATACCGCCGTCGTCGTAGGGGGTTTTATTAGAACTGGTGCTAAATGAAAGGTCTAATCCAACCGCCAACTTGTCAGCTATAAAATAGCCTACACCTGGAACAATAGAAAATTGAGAAGATTTCGGTCCGTCTTCGGTAGTGGTTGTACCTCCTCTTGAAGAGGTTGTTTTTGAATTAGAGGCACCAAATCCGAGCCCTCCGCCAAAAAATAACATACCCGCAGAGGTTTGAGCAAAGCCACTTACAATGGCGGCAAAAATGAATACAAGTGTTAAATTTACTTTTTTTATTGATGTTTTAGTTTAGGTTAAAAACTAATGCCAACTTTTCAAAAAATATGCCAAAAATCTGTCCTCAACTTGTATTTCAAAAACACAAACAAATAGGTATTTGATAAGCAACTATTTGGAAAGATTTTTGCTATAATGAATTTCTAAAAAATAAGCAGATATAGCAAATTCGTAACAAAAAATACTTAGTTTTACGTTCTAAATAAACAAAACAACACCAGTAATGACACTGATAAAATCTATTTCAGGCATTAGAGGCACTATTGGCGGCAGTGTTGGGGAAAATCTTACGCCTCCTGATATTGTCAAATTTACAGCCGCCTTCGGGCAATGGCTCAAAAATAATGCTTCAGATAAAAAAACCAAAGTAGTTATCGGCAGAGATGCACGTCTTTCGGGGCAGATGCTCAGCCAACTCGTAGCCGCTACTTTACAAAGTTTGGGAATTGATGTCGTAGATTTGGGCTTAGCTACTACTCCTACCGTAGAAATAGCCGTACCCTTAGAAAACGCCTTAGGTGGCATTATCCTGACAGCCAGCCATAACCCTATCCAATGGAACGCTCTCAAATTGCTCAACGACAAAGGCGAGTTCATCTCGGCAAAAGATGGTGAAGAAGTTTTAGCCATTGCCGAAAAAGAAGATTTTAGTTTTGCAGATGTAAAACATCTTGGCAAATACAGCCAAAATGACAGCTACCTACAAAAACACATTGAGCAGATTTTGGCTCTGCCTTTGGTTGATGTAGAAGCTATCCGAAATAGAAATTTCAAAATTGCCGTCGATGCTGTCAATTCTGTTGGGGGAATAGCCGTGCCTGCTCTGCTTAAAGCCTTGGGCGTAAGCCAAATAGGTTTATTCAACTGCGAACCAACAGGATATTTCGCTCACAATCCCGAACCCCTGCCCGAAAATCTCTTGCAGTTTTCGAGAGATGTAGAAAAAGGACATTTTGATTTGGGCATCGTAGTAGACCCTGATGTAGATAGGTTAGCTTTCATTTGTGATAATGGCGAACCTTTTGGTGAAGAATATACCCTTGTTGCCGTTGCCGACTATGTGCTTCAACACCAAAAAGGCAGTACGGTTTCTAATCTTTCTTCTACACAAGCCCTGAAACTCATTACCGAAAAACGAGGCTGTCAGTATTTTGCTTCGGCAGTGGGCGAGGTGAATGTAGTAAATACAATGAAACTCTGCAAAGCCGTAATCGGCGGAGAAGGCAATGGTGGTATTATTTACCCTGATTTGCACTACGGTCGCGATGCTTTGGTTGGAATTGCTTTGTTTCTAAGTCATTTAGCTAAATTTGGTAAATCTATTACACTGCTTAGAAGTCTGTATCCTAATTTTTATATCTCAAAAAACAAAATTGAACTTTCAGAAGGTTTAGATTTAGGGGAGATATTAGAAAAATTACAGAAAAAATATGCTAAGTTTGATGTTTCTACCATTGATGGTTTGAAAATAACCTTTGAGAGTGCTTGGGTGCATCTTCGCCGTAGCAATACCGAGCCTATCATTCGCATCTATGCCGAGGCGGATAGTGCTAACACAGCAGAAAACTTAGCAGAAAAATTAATGAAAGACATTAGTGAGATGGCTAAACATTAAATTGCCTTTTTCCTAAAAACCTTCGGAACACGAGCCGCCCAATAAGCCACTATTACCATCAGCAGGGCGGCTACCCAATAGGGCAAAAAATAATGATAATCATACACCAACCCCCCAAGCACTGGTCCCGTAACACGAGCCACCGCCCCAAACGATTGATTGATGCCTAAAACTTTCCCTTGTTCTTGCATAGAAACAGCCTGCGAAAGCAATGCGTTGAGAGCAGGCGTGAAACAAGCGTTCGCAAGACCTATCAAAAGAATCGCTAAAAGCTCAAAAGGAACGAATAGATGCTTATTTGCAAAAATTGGAAATAACACCCCCGCAATAAGTATGAGTATCGAGCCATAAAAAACAAGTTTTTGCTCGCCAAATTTTTTGTTGAGTTTTCCTACAAAAAAACCTTGTGTAATCACCGTAACAAGCCCCATAAACGAAAAAGCATAGCCGTTCTGTTTATCATTGAAACCTACCTGCTCACTCCAAAGCAGTGCCAAAGTGGTTTGTATCATCATAAATGCCACAATAAACCCGAACGAAAGTAGCATTAGTTCGCCAATGGTATCTCTCCGCAAAGCTAAACGAATATCTTTGACAGGATTGAGTTCTATACGAGTTGCCCGATTCTTTTCTTTGATAGACTCGGTAAGCAAAAAGAACGCCAAAGCAAGATTGAACGTACAAAGTGCAACGATTAACCAGCCGATGTACTCAATGCCGTACAGACTTTTCACAAAACCCCCGATAGGAGGCCCCAAAATAAGCCCCAAACCGAATGCCGCTCCAATGATACCAAAATTTTTGGCTCTATTTTCAGGGGCGGTAACATCGGCTATGTAGGCTTGTGCCGCCGAAATATTAGCAGAACCTATCCCTGCAATAATTCTTGAAACAAATAAAAGCCATAGCGTATCAGCAAAAGCAAAAGCTATGTATGCCAAACCTGTAATAACTACACTAATCAGAATGATAGGTTTTCTGCCGTATCGGTCGCTTAGCGAACCCCAAAATGGAGCAAAAATAAAGTTCATTAAAGAGTAACTGGCGGCTAAGAAGCCTATTTCTAAGGAGCTCGCCTGCAAAGCACGAGCATAAGTGGGCAGAATAGGAATAATAATTCCGAAGCCGAGTAAATCTATGAATATGGTAACGAATAAAACTAAAAGGATATGACGCGATTTCACGAAAGAAACGTAAATTTTTCAGGCATAAAAAATCATCTTTTACACCTGAAAGGGTTTTCACGAGAATAATCATTCATGCTTGCAGTGCCGACAAAAGTGTTTTCAATTCGTTGAGGGCGTTATCGGTTAGAGGTTTTGTGATGAACTTAATCACATACTCATTATCTACGATTTTTTCAATATCTCTTTTGTTATCGGAACTGGAAAGAATAACTATTTTACATTTCTTTTTAAGTTCGTCAGGGAACATCTCAAACTCAAACAAGAACACAAAACCATCAACAATAGGCATATTGATATCTAAAAAAATCAAATCGGGTAAGTTTTCGGGTTTATTTTGATTTTCTTCTAAATATTGCAAGGCACTCTTGCCTGAGTTTTTTATCTCTACTCTTTTGGCGAATTTGTTGATTTCGATAATACGCTTACTGATAAAGTTATCGGTATCGTTATCATCTACGAGCATCACAAGGTCAATCATATTTTCTGCAGGCTTAGATGAGGTCATTTTTGTAAAAGCAATTATATTTTTTTGTGAAAAAACGTTCAAAAGTAGCAAAATTTCTACTTGTTTCTTATGCAATATACAAAAAAACTTACATAAAGTCAAAAATGTTTGAAAATGTGTGCTTCACTCTTTCAGCAACTCACTCATCAAAGCATTGAACTCCTCACGCCATTCTTGGTAGTATTTGCCTGTGGCAGGTCCCGAGAAACCTGTATGAATTTTGCGTACTTTGCCGTTCTTATCAATAAAAATTGTTGTAGGGTACGAAAAAATGCCATTAAGCATAGGCAATGTTTTGGCTGCAGTTTCCTTGTCGTTTGTGCCTGCTATCAGAAAATCGTATTCTACGCCAAATCTTTTTACAACTTTTTGTACCATTTGGCGAGCATAGTCAAACTCGGGTTTTCTTTCGTAGGCAAGCCCAATGATAGCAACAGGTTTGTTTTTATTTTTTTTGTACCAATCTGCAAGGAACGCTGTTTCATCCATACAATTCGGACACCAAGAGCCAAAAATCTGCAAGATTACCACCTTATTTTTGTATTTTTCGTCTTTGAGCGAAACCATTTTGCCGTTCAAATCGGGAAAGCTGAAACTGATTTCGTTGTAACCTTCTTTCAAATAAGTAATTTTTGAGGCATCGGGCAAAGTAGCATTCGGATTTCTTTCAGCTACCCAAGTAGCACTTTTCGCTTTTGCCGACCAAAATTCGCCTTCTAATTTTTCGCCCACAAGCCGAGCCTTAAACAAAAACGCAAAGCCTCCGTCAAAAGTAGAAAGATACAATTCTTTGCCACGAGCATTGCCTTCCAAGTAGCGATAGTCGCCTGTGGTGGTAAGTATTGAGGCTGTAACTCTACCATTTTTAGAGTTTTGGTTGATTGTAGCAATTGCAGGATAGCTTCTACCTTCGGTATTGGTGAATGTAACCGCCCATTTTCCTGAAAAATCTACTTCTTTTTGGGGTGTATCGGCAAAGAACCGATATTTTTCATTTTTCGTGGCTATCAAGTTTTGGTCTGTTTGGTTAAAATGCTTTCTATACACGCCTGTGATTTGGTTTGCACCGATTTTAAGAGCCAAGCAAGCATCAAATATGTGCAGAGGAATAAAAATAGAGTCTTTTTTTTCGGAAAAAACAATCGTTTCTAATTCCAATCTTTCGGAAGCATTGAGCAAAAAGGTTTTGTAGCTATCTTTGTGCTTTACGATTTCCATATTGAACGGAATGCCTCCGCCTTCGTTGGCAAGCACAAAACGCCAATGCCCTGTGATGTCTTGTGCAAGAGCCATTTTGTAAGAAAGTATTAGGCTAAATAGCAGGATTTTTTTCATAAACCAAAAACGCCAAAGTTCAGTAAATATTGTTAGCTTACAAAAATTGCAATATCTTTACCCGCAAACAAAATTTTGAGTAAAAAATGTTTCAATCACAAACGCAAATACGTGTTCGCTATGCCGAAACTGACCAAATGAAATACGTTTATTACGGAAATTACGCTATTTATTTTGAAGTGGCTCGTGTGGAATGTTTGAGAAATTTAGGTTTGGACTACAAAAAATTAGAAGAAGACCACCAAATAATGATGCCTGTTTTGGAGCAATATTCCAAATATATCAAACCTGCTTTGTATGATGATGTTTTGGATATTAAAGTTTCAATCCCCGAATTGCCCCAAATGCGAATACGTTTTGAGTATGAAATTTACCGAGAAAATACCCTTCTGCATAAAGCCTACACGGTGCTGGCATTTGTAGATATGCAAAAAATGCGTCCTGTACCTTGCCCCAAAGTGCTTTTAGATTTGTTGCAAAAACATTTTTCTTGAACTCAAATTCAAAATTTATTGCATAAAATTATCTGCGTAAATCTGCGAAATCTGCGAGATAATTTTTTTTCAGGTTTGGTGTAAAAATTTAGGAACAGGAAAATACATCGTAAAACGAGGCACAGCAATAGCGGCTAAAAGTTTTTGCTTGCTAACATCAGGGAAATAATGGCTATCTATTTGCAGATTTTTTATTTTACAAAGTTTCGCCCAACCTTTTCCTTGCGGGTGCGTAACAAGCACTTGCTCTCGCAAAGGCTGATAAAACCAAAACGGCAACCAAGCCGTATTTACATAAAAAGGCAAGCCAAAAGGTTTTAAATCGGCTTTAAAAAAGGTTTTTTCTTCAAAAAAAGCCTCAAAACGCTCATAGCCATTATTTTGCTTTTCTATACCGAACTTTGCTAATTCCTTTGGAATACCCCAATTTTCAATGCCATTATAGACGCTTTCGTAAGTAGAAACATAAATTTTTGAAATATTGAAAGCCGTAGCATCTTGGAAACGAAACAATCCGGGAATAAAAAGCAACTCCTGATATGCTCCCACAGGCGAGCTGTTGTAATCCACGAGCATCACCGCCCCAATAATACCTTTGAATGTATGTTTTCGGTGAAAATCCGTCAGAAATCCTTGTTTTTCGACGAAATCTTTTGAGAAACGATATAGCAAAATATATCCCTTGCCTTGTAATTTCCAAGGAGCAGGAGCTATCAGAGTAGGTTTTTCAGGATAGCTTAGGTGCATAGCTTTACAATTTCTTACTTACAGCAATGTAACCGGGATATTTTATGTAGCCTTTCCCCACCGAAATAGAAGGTTTTACTCGTAAAGTAAGATTTTTAGGGCGATTATCGTCATCTTTTATGCCTAAGGCTTTGGCTATCAAATCTCTGCCTTCTTTTTGCGAAAAAATTTTATACAAATCGGAACTGATTTGCAACGGCATCACGATACTTTGTCCTGCGGGAATTTCATAACGCTGATTTACAACACCTTTGGCAATTTCTACTTTATCAATTTCGGCTATCCATTCCAAATAATTCAGTGCCGCTAATTTTTCGTTAGGATTGTTGATGTTGATGTTAATCGTAAAAGAAAGAGGCAAGGTTTTTTGCGATACCGAACGCAAAATATTCGCAATTTCTAAGGGACCGATTTCTGCAATTTCGGAAGCATCTTGCACATTTACATTAGCAAGTTTTAGGTTTTCTATGGTGGTGGTACTAAACTCACATTGAGCCAAGTTCTTGACCTCTCGGATAGTTCGGCAATTGAACAGAATAAAAGAAAAAAGCAATAATAAGCTAAATTTTTTCATACGAAGAACTAAGTTCATAAGGGAGTTTAGAAATAGGCGAGGTTAGTGGAATTTGTTTTTTTTCAAGTTGTTTTTTTTCAAGAGTTTTTCTTCTTCTTTTTCTGATGATTAGAAAAGTTTGTGTAAAGCTAAGCATAATTACCCACAAGATACCCATATAAATGTAGGCATTGAGATTTTTGCTTAGATAGGCTACGAAAATCACGAAAATATTTAAAGCATATAAAACGAAGCTGGCTTGCAGGTGTGAAAAGCCTGAGTCCAAGAGCAGGTGATGCAAGTGATTGCGGTCGCCTGAAAAAGGAGAGCGTCTGTTGAGAGTTCGTACAACAAACACTCTGATAGTATCAAATAAAGGAATGGCAAGCACCGCTATGGCAAAAATAGGAGCTTTTATACCTATGAACGATTTTTCAGAGCCGTTCATTTCTATAAATTTGATGGCAAAAACTGCTGTAACAAAGCCCAAAATCAGAGAGCCTGTATCGCCCATAAAAATTTTCCCTTGTAACAAATTGTAACGCAAAAATCCAATAGTAGCTCCACAAGTAGCAACCGCCCAAATAGCCAGACTTTCTTCGTTATACAAATAAAACCAAGCCCCAAAAGTAATCAGTACGATACAAGCCACGCCTCCTGCCAAGCCGTTGATGCCGTCGATGAGATTAAACGCGTTGATGATAACAATTATCGTGAAAATAGTAGCAAGTATCAAGAACCAGTCGGGAGCTTTGTAGGTAAAAAAGAAGCCATACAAACTGCTAAGTCTTACATCGCCCCAAAGCACAATGATAAGCGTAGCGAGTAGTTGAGCTAAAAACTTCTTGTAGGGTGGTAAGGGAATAATATCATCTTTAATGCCCGTAAAAAACAGAATGGTCATTGCCGAAAGAAATGCCCCCAAATCAAGATTTTTGCTTTCGTGAGCAAAAAACGTAGCCGAAATAACTGCACCTGCAAAAATAGATATTCCCCCTAAGGTAGGAATTTTGCTTGTATGCGATTTTCTGCTCTCGTCAGGCTCGTCGTACAAATGTTTTTGCTGTGCAACTTTGATAATAGTAGGTATGCTTACCCAAGCTATCACGAGGGCAATCAAGAAGGTCGTAACGAATATGTAAATCATAAAACACCTGTTTTTTCGGTGATTTTCCAATCACCTATTTTCATAATATAACACTTAAAATGCGTTTTTATCACCTTTCAGCACGCTTTTTATCGTCCAGAACACGATACGAATATCCAACCAAAAAGACCAGTTTTCTATGTAAAAAACGTCCATTTTCACACGATTTATCATCGAACGCACATCTTTGGTTTCGCCTCGGTAGCCTTTCGCTTGGGCAAGCCCTGTTACGCCGGGTTTTACCAAATGCCTCACCATATATTTATCTACAATGTGCTTGAATGTTTCGTTCAATTCCAAAGGGTGGGGTCTGGGTCCTACTACGGTCATATCTCCAAGCAAAACATTAAAAAATTGAGGCAATTCGTCGAGGCTTGTTTTACGTAAAAATCTGCCTATCTTCGTTACTCTGCTATCATTTTGGGTAGCTTGTACAAATTTAGCATCTTTTTGGTAAGTCATTGTCCTGAATTTATATACCCAAAAGACTTTATTATCTCTGCCATTTCTTTTTTGTTTAAAGAAAACAGGACCTTTGGAGTCTAGTTTGATTAGTAAGGCTAAAATAGGAAAAAGCCACGTAAAAACAAAGACAATTACGCATAAAGAAAAAACCACATCAAAACTTCTTTTGAGCATTCGGTTGGCAAAGTCGTTGAGTGGTTCGCTACGCGAAAGCACCACAGGGATATTTCCGTATTGCTCTACGGCAACTTCGGCGGCGGTGAAATCTTTTAAGTTTGGTAGAAGTTTTACTCTTTTGAGGTGTTGGTCGGCGAAGGCAGTTATTTTTCGTAGTTGCTCTCGGCTGATGCTATCTAAGGAACAGAAAATTTCATCTACCTCATTTTCCAATACAAACTTTTCCAAATCGGCGATACGCCCTTTGATGTTGGAGTCATCTTGAAATTTATCATCAAAAAAACCCAAAAACTGATAGCCTTTGTCTTTGTTTTTGGTAACAAAATTATACAAATCTAAACCTGCTTTTCCATAACCTACGATTACGATTTTGAGTTGGTTGTAGCCTAAGCGTCTGTAAGTTCCTAAAATCCAAATGATTAGCAAACGCCATAGCAAAATGAGTGTAGCAAATAATGTGTAAGAAACAAGTAAATGAAAACGCGAATAGCGGTATTCTTGCAACAACACAAGCAACACGGCTACTACGGCAAAATGCCACGCAATAGCACGCAAATTTTTTCTGGCAATCGTCCAGTAGTCTTCGAGGCGGGAAATCTGATAAGTTTTGGCAAAAAAAGCTATTGCTCCCCAAATGATATTAAAAGTTATTCCCAAATACCAATACGGAGCATCAAAAATTCCTTCAAAAGTACGAAAGCGAATAAAGTAAGTGATGAAAAAAGCTAAATTTAAAGCAATCAAATCGCCCGTTACGTAGCTAAACTTAATTAGCCTTTTGTATTGCGGTAGCATATCGTATTTTTTACTCCAAAAATAATCGTATTTTTTGAAACATAAATCAGGTAAATCAATTTGTAGCAAAAATCATACAAAAATATTTAGAAAATTAGAAGTATTTGCTTGTAGAGAGTACCTTTCAATTATGGTTTTTCGGGCATTAGCTCCTAAAATTTTTCTTTTTTCAGGATTTTGTAATAAATCTTCAAGACTTTTTTCCCAATCAATCAGATTTTTGCAAAGAAAGCCATTGTAGCCATTTTGTACGATTTCGGTATTTACTCCCACAGGCGAAACCAAAGGCACTATCTCCATTGCCATATATTGCAAGGCTTTGAAACCACACTTGCCTTTTGCCCACGGGTCATCAGCTAAGGGCATCAAGCCTATATCCATTTGTGCCAAATCTTGTATTTCGGTAGTTTTGTTCCAAGATAAAAATTGCAAATTAGGTAGCCAAAAATCAGGTTTTTTATCAGAAATTATCAGAAAAATAAAATCCCAAGTTTCTGATAATTTGCTTATTACAGGCAAAAGCATTGCTAAATAGGCAATCGTAGAGTGCGTGCCAGTCCAACCAACAACAGGCTTGTGGTTTTGTTTTTTTTGTATCAAATCAGGATTATGCCAATTCTTGGTATCGATGGTAGTAGGATTGACGACCACATTAGAATTGTATTTTCTTGCATAATTTGCCAAATAAGTATTGCCTGCCGAAATTTTGTATGCCCATTTGCATAAATATTGGGTTTTTTGATGAAATTTGAGCCTTGCAACTATCTTATTTTGCTCCGATGTATTTGGTAGCCAAATGGCATCATCAAAATCAAAAATCATTTTTTTTCTAAAAATTTTACAAATGAACCATTCTACAAAAGGCAGACCGATAGGCGTTGCCTCACGATGTACAAACACAAAATCGTAGTGCCAAACACTGAAAAGCAAGGCAAGGCGTCTTACAAAACCTTTTAGAATGCCCCAAGCTTTTCTTACAAAAAAACCTTTTTTGTAGAGAATCTGCCAAGTTGGTTCGTCAAGAAAAGGTTTGAGCGTAATTTGAAAGCCTTTTTGTTTTAGAATTTCCAAATATTGCTCAAAGCGAAAGCGTTGCGAAGCCGCTGTCCCCGAAGGATATGGAAACAAAAATAAAATTTTTTTCATTGCCTTTTGGCATTTGTTTTGTGCAAAAATGCTCAAATATTTGTTTTTATTGTTGTACCTTTGTGAAAAATCTTGCTGTTATGATAAAACTTGAAAAAGGCAAATACGCCAACTGGATTCGCTGGATATGGATGAGTTTTTTGTTTGGCTTTGTATTTTTGTTTTTATTTATTTGGGCAATCACGATTGATTTTATGGGGCTTTTCGGTGGAATGCCCAGCCTGAAAGCCTTAGAAAACCCTAAAAGTGAGCAAGCCTCCGAACTCTACACTGCCGATGGTAAACTAATGGGAAAATATTTTATTGTTGATAGACAGCCTGTTGAGTTTGAAGAAATCTCGCCCTACGTCATCAATGCTCTGATAGCCACTGAGGATATTCGTTTTGAGCAACACGCAGGCGTTGATGCCAAGGCTTTGGCAAGAGTGCTTACCAAAATGGGCGGTGCAGGAGGCGGCAGCACACTTACGCAACAACTCGCAAAAAACCTTTTTGATACACGCGGCAAAGAAAATAGAGGCAAACTCTCAAAAGTCCCTTATCTGGGTTTGGTGATTATCAAACTGAAAGAATGGATTACGGCTGTCCGTTTAGAAAGAAATTATACGAAAAAAGAAATTATTACGATGTACCTCAATGAGTGTGCCTTTGGCAGGAATGCTTTTGGGATACAAGCGGCGGCTAAAACTTATTTCAACAAAAATGCCTCAGATTTAAATTTAGTAGAAGCGGCTACTTTGGTGGGAATGTTACAAGCCCCGAGTAAATACGACCCTGTCAATCCTCAAAAACAGCAAGCCTGCATCGAACGCCGTAACGTAGTTTTGGGACAACTTCGCACCTACAACTTCATTACCGAAGCCGATTTCCAAAAAGCTAAAAACGAACCTATCCGCCTTAACTATAATCCCCAAGACAACAGTGAGGGAATTGCTCCCTATTTCAGAAATGAGCTTTTTAAAGAGGTAGTTCGTTGGGCGATAGATAGAGGTTTTGCCAAAAACGAGAAAGAAGCCAAAGAATTTATCTACACGGCTGGTTTGCGAATTTATACTACTATCGATAGCCGTGTGCAAGCTCACGCCGAAGCCGCCGTTGCCGAACACATGCAAGAAAAGCAAAAACGTTTTTATGCTCACTGGAAAGCTATCGGTAGAAACCCTTGGGTAGATGACTTCGGCAGAGAAAAAGTTGGTTACATTGAGCAAAATGCAAGAAAATCATATACCTACAAGCTATTACAAGCAAAATACGGCAAAGATGAAACCGCTATATTCAACGAAATGAACAAACCTCGTCCGATGCGTGTGTTTAGCTGGCGTGGCGAAATAGATACCGTAATGAGTGCTATGGACTCGATACGTTACTACAAACATTTCCTACAAACAGGTTTTATGTCTATTGAACCCAGAACAGGACACATAAAGGCTTGGGTAGGAAATATCAATTTTCGCCATTTCCAATACGACCAAGTACGGCAGGCACGTCATCAGCCCGGTTCTACGTTTAAGCCTATTGTGTACGCTGCCGCCATAGATGTAGGCTATACACCTTGCCACAAAATGCCTGATGTACCCGTAATTTTTCCTGGATGGATACCTAAACAAGACGGAGGGTATTCAGGAGCTTGGTATCCCTTACGCAAAGCAATGGGGTATTCTATCAATACTATTGCCGCAGGAATTACCAAAGAAATAGGCGTTGATGCGATAAGGCGTTATGCCAAAGAGCTAGGCATAGAAACCGAACTGCCTCGTGTTGCTTCTATTTGCTTAGGCTCACACGCTATGCCTATGTACGATTTACTGACGGCTTACACCGTCTTTGCTAATCGTGGCATACACATCAAACCGATGATGATGACCAAAATTACAGACCGAAACGGCAAAGTGTTGGAAGAATTTGCCCCTGAAATCAGAGAAGTGATGAGCGAAAGAAAAGCCTATATGATGCTCGATATGCTAATGGCGGGTACAGAACGCGGTGGCACTTCTGCCGCTTTGAGAGCTTACCCTGCTTTGTGGAAAGACAATAACCAAATTGGTGGAAAAACAGGAACAACCCAAAACCAAGCCGATGCCTTGTACGTGGGCGTAACACAAGACCTTATCTCGGGAGTTTGGGTAGGTGGCGATGACAAAGCCGTTCGCTTCCTGAGTATGTACGAAGGACAGGGAGCTGTACTTGCCTTGCCTGCTTTTGCAAGATTTATGACTAAAATTTACTCCGACCCAACCTTGCCTTACAAGCCTCGCCCTTTCGAAAAACCCGCCGATTTGGATTTGGACGAACTCAATTGTGCTAAAATGGAAGCCAATATAGAACGAGTAGGAGATAGCGAAAGAAAAAAGAAAAGAAAATAATATGAAAAATAGTTTTTTCAAAAATAACAAAATCATAATCCTGCTGATGATTTCTTCATTGGTAGCGGTTATTCTGTTTTCCTCT
>Ga0308407_1000596_pt1 | contig 24781 bp, 16 predicted proteins | sample HotsprSampleMSe2_FD_203476 | JGI IMG/M metagenome (GOLD analysis project Ga0308407, IMG submission 203476) | Hot spring phototrophic mat microbial communities from Mushroom Spring, Yellowstone National Park, Wyoming, United States - 20060911_MSe2 ...
TTTGAAACAACAACAAACGGCTCTGCCAACTATACGCTACGCCGTGATTACCCGGCGGAAAAATCCGCAAATCTACATCTTTACCTGCATCAATCAGGGCTTTTACAAGTTGGAAGCTATGTTTTATATGTACGTTTTCGTCCATTGCCGAGTGAGCCAAGAGCATTTTTCCTTTTAGATTTTTAGCATAAGCCATACACGAAGAAGCCACATATTTGGCATCGTTTTCAGGAAGCAAGCCCATATAACGCTCTGCATAGATGCTATCGTACAAACGCCAGTCGGTTACGGGAGCCGCTACGATGGCTACCTTGAAAATATCGGGATAGTTGAGTATCGTAAAACTTGACATATAACCGCCGTAACTATGCCCACGAATCGCAATGCGATTAGCATCTATGTAGCCCTGTTTTACCATAAATTGAGCCGCTTCGGCAAAATCCTTGCTTTCGTACTTGCCCAACTGTTCATACACAATTTTCTCAAAAGCATAGCCATAGCCGCCACTGCCTCGGTTATTGACGTTGATGATTACGTAGCCTTGTTGTGCCAAATACTGCTCCCAAGTATCACGCCCAAATTCGTTATAGACGCCCTGTGCCCCAGGCCCGCCGTAGATATTGAGAAGCAAAGGGTATTTCTGCGAAGGATTGAAATTTGTGGGTTTTACGATATAAATATCAATTTTTTGCCCATCAGAATTTGTAAAACTGCTCAGCTCTCTTGGCGAATAAGCATTTTCTTGAATAAATTTTGATACCTCGGCATTATCCACCATTTTTTTGAGCATTTTGGGGGTTTTGCCTACTTCCCAAAGCTCTACTTGCGTAGGAGTGCTTACGTTGGAGTATCTGTCCAAATAATATTTGCCATTTGGCGAAAAATCTATGTTGTGCCTGCCTGCTGTCTGAGTGAGACGGCGTTTGTTTTTGCCCGAAAAATCAATTTCGTATAGATGGCGTTCCAGAGGTGACACTTCGGTAGAGGTGTAATAGATTTTCTTATTTTTGGCATCAACGCTATGCACAAACACTACTTCCCAATTGCCTTTGGTAACTTGCCCGAGTAGTTTGCCTTTGTAGTCGTAGCGGTAGAGGTGTGCAAAGCCATCGCGTTCGGAAATCCAGAAAAACTCTTGGGTATTTTGTGGGAAAAAAGCATAGTGCATAATGCCCGCAAAGAAATCAAAGACATCAATCCAAGCCTTTGAGGTTTCTTCCATAATGAGTTGAGCATTACCATTTTGAGCGTTGGCAAAAAATAGTTTAAGATGATTTTGCTTGCGATTGAGGTGCATTACAGCAAGTTGCCCCGCAACCGAAGTCCAATAGATACGAGGGATATATCCATCGCCTAAGTCAATTTTCACCCATTCACGTTTATTTTGGGAAATATCAATGATACCGATTTTTACGGTAGGGTTTTGATTGCCTACTTTCGGATAAGGTAATTTTTCGTAGCTATCAGCCAAACCGCTGTAATCAGTCATTTGGAAAATAGGCACGTTGCGTTCGTCGGTTTGCCAAAAGGCGATATACTTGCTATCAGGCGACCACTCCCAAGCCTGAGCCAAACCAAATTCTTCTTCATAGACCCAGCCGAAGCGTCCGTTCCAAACATTTTCTTGGGCATCGTTAGTGAGTTGGGTTTCTTTTTTAGTAGCAAAATCATACACATACAAATTGCCTCCTTTTTCGTAACCGATTTTAGAGCCATCGGGCGAGAGTTCGGCGGTTTGGGCATCTTTGGCGGCAAGTTGAAGCGTTTTGTTTGCTACATCATAAAAATAATAGTCCGAAACCCCCGAACGGCGATAGATAGGGCGAAAATTCGTTTGAAACAACAAATATTTGCTATCTTTTGACCATTGGAAAGAGCTGTAACTAAAATTTTCGTTCTTATCAGGAAATTTCAAGCCTGTAGCACTGAAAATCACTTCTTCTTTGCCCTCTTTGGGCGAGTAGGTTTTGATTTGCCCTACCCCTTCAATGTAAGAAAATTTCTCGCCGCCCTCAATCCAATTTATGCTACGAGGTCCGAAATTGCCTGTTAGTTTTCCACCAGAACTAAGTGCCTCTTGAAGCGAAGCAAAGGTTTTTTTAGCCTGCGAAAAACCTTGCAGAACTACAAACAAGCATACGTACAGAAACAGATTTTTTTTGAGCATAATTTGTAGGAATTTTATTTGGTAAAAATATTTTTCATCTTTATATTAAAATTTTTTCAATTTTTTCGGCAAGCACTTCGCTAATTTTTCGGTACGACTCCTGCGTCCAGCCTGCCACGTGAGGCGTAAGAAGTACATTAGGCAAGGCTGTAAGTTCGCTAAAAATTTGTTCTTGTTCTTGCGTAAGTGTGTGTAGTTTTTCATTTTCCAAAACGTCAAGTCCTGCCGCTACGATTTTTCCATTTTTGAGGTATTTGAGCAATACGGCAGTATCTACCACCTCGCCACGAGCCGTGTTGAGCAAAATAAAATTTTTTGCACAATTTTGTACAAAATTTTCGTTAAACATTTTTCGGCTTTTTTCGTTGAGCGAGACGTGCAACGAAATCACATCGGCTTCGTTTTGCAAAGTAAGCAAAGATACCATTTCGGCAAACTCATCGGAGGGTAAATTTTCTTTGTGGTCGTAAGCAAGCACCTTACACCCAAACGAAGATAGCCTGCGGGCAAAAGCTTTGCCTGTATTACCATAACCAATAATTCCGACTGTTTTGTTTTGCAGTTCTATGCCTCTGTTGGCTTCGCGGTTCCAGATTTTTTGTTTTACTTCTTGGTGGGCGGTGTGGAGTTTGTTCATTAGCGAAAGAAGCATTCCTACGCAATGTTCGGCAACAGCATCACGATTGCCTTCGGGGGCATTGAGCAAAATAATTCCTTTTTCTTTGGCAAAAGCTACATCAACATTATCCATTCCTGAGCCTGCACGAGCTATCCAACATAAATTAGAGGCTTTTTCTAAAAAATTTTTGTCTATTTTAATCTTGCTTCGCACCACCAAGCCTTCGTATTGCTCAATTATACTCAAAATGTCTTCTTTTTTGCAATCGGGCAAATAGGTATAGGCAATTTGCTTTTGGTCAAAAAAATTGAGCAAAGAGGAGTGTATGTCGTCAATGATTAAGACTTGCATTCAATCAATTATCAGTGTTTATCAGTTGTCAGTTATCAGTGAGTAGTTTCGGGCTTTATTTTTCGTCATTATTTTGTCTTAATTGATTTAATTGAAAAATAAATTAGAGGCATAAAAATTAGCCCCATTGTTAATGGTAAAAACCAAATTCCAAGTCCATCTGTTTGTCCGTTTGCGTGTCTAATTGTTAGAAATGTGATAAGTCCAAAAATGACAACAATAATTACTTTTAAATATCTAATTAGTCTTGTCACATTCGTATATTGTCTTAATGCGTTATCTGCGGTTATTTCTGTCGGATAATTAAGAATGTGTGGAAACTTATTCAAAATCGTAAGTCCGACAAAAAGAACAGTCGCAACTATTGGTAAAGTAAAAATCATCCATTTGTCGCCAAATCCGTCTGCTACGCCAGCTACGTTGTAGTGTATCGGAATAATGTCGGGTAAACTTTGGTAGTTTAAAATAGTCAAACCCCAAATGGCAAAAATTAAAAGCCAACCAATTATCTCAACTGATTTGTCGGCTTGTGTGAGTTCTAAATTTAATCTTGGTCTTTCTTTCATTTGTTTCAAATTGCACATTGTAGATTTTGAGCATTGGCTATACGATTATTATTGTTCATTGCTAACTGAACCCTGTTTATTTTATTTTGAAGCAATCTTCCAAAAGTTTATCTTCTCCGCTTTTACCGATAGCGTCGGGGTTATCGAAGTAGGCTTGTGCTTTTTCTGCCATACACGAACAAAGCTGGTCTAAATTAGTGCCGTCGGCTTTGATAGCATCATCTTTGGCGTATTTCTCTTTACATTTTTTGATGTAGTTTTGCTTGTCTTTTTCGTCCCAAGCTCCTTTTTTGGAATTGCTTTTTTCGCAAGCAACCAAACCCAAAAGAATTATTAGCGGTAAAAGATGCTTCATTGCAAAAATGTTTTTAGTTTTGTGGCAAAATTAGATTTTTTCACGAAAAAATAAAAACATTAACATACAAAAAACCTTGAAAAACTATCGCAGTATTTCGGAAATCAGAGAAGCTATTGCCAAAGGCGAAACTTCGTGTTTGGAAATTGTAAAAGGACACTTAGCACAAATCGAAGCTCGTAATACCGAACTGAACGTTTTTTTGAGCGTATATGCCGAAGAAGCCTTGCAGAGAGCCAAAGAAATTGATGCAAAATTGCAAGCAGGCACAGCAGGCAAATTAGCAGGCTTGGTAGTAGGGCTGAAAGATGTAATTTGTTACGAAAACCATCCTTTACAGGCTTCGTCAAAGATTTTAGAGGGGTTCGTTTCGCAATTCTCGGCGACTGTGGTAGAACGTTTGCTTGCCGAAGATGCTATCATTATAGGCAGGCAAAACTGCGATGAGTTTGCAATGGGTTCAACCAACGAAAACTCAGCTTTCGGACCTACTCGCAATGCTGCCAATCCTGAGCACGTACCGGGCGGCTCTTCGGGGGCTTCGGCAGTGGCGGTGCAGGCGAATATGTGTCAGGTTTCCTTAGGTTCGGATACAGGCGGCTCTGTAAGGCAACCTGCGGCTTTCTGTGGCGTATATGGCTTGAAGCCAACCTACTCGCGTATTTCTCGCTACGGATTGATTGCCTATGCGTCTTCGTTTGATTGTATCGGTATTTTTGGCAAAAGTGTTGAAGATATTGCTTTGGTTTTGGAAATAATTGCAGGAGCAGATAACAAAGACAGCACCGTTTCTACCCTGCCCGTACCTGCATACAGCCAAAACCTACAATTTGAAAGCAAGGCAAAAGTTGCTTACCTACGCGAAAGCCTTGAAAGTGAGGCTATTCAACCTGAAATCAAAGAGGCAATGCAAGCAACCATAACCCAAATGCAAGCACAAGGACACAGCGTAGAAGCAATAGATTTCCCACTTTTGGAATACATTTTGCCAACGTATTACATTCTGACCACAGCCGAAGCAAGCTCTAATCTAAGCCGTTACGACGGCGTACGCTATGGCTATCGTAGTCCCAATGCCAAAGATTTAGAAAGTCTTTACAAATCCACCCGTTCCGAAGGATTTGGGAAAGATGTCCAACGCCGTATTATGCTCGGAACATTCGTGTTGAGTGCCAATTATTATGATGCCTACTACACGAAAGCCCAAAAAGTGCGTAGGGTAATCAAAGAAGCAACCGATAAGGTTTTTGAACAATACGATTTTTGGCTAATGCCTGTTGCTCCGACTACGGCTTTCAAGTTAGGCAGTTTCGCAACCGACCCGCTACAAATGTTTTTAGCCGATTTATTTACCGTACAAGCAAACGTAGTAGGCATTCCTGGACTTGCTTTCCCTTGCGGCAACGACCATAACGGCTTGCCTGTGGGCTTGCAACTACTTTCAGGTTATTTTCAAGAAGAAAAACTCTTGGCTTTTGTGAAAAACCTGAAAATTAAATAAAATCTATAACCTTTTGCTTTTCTGCTCGTTTCGGCAGTTCGGCAAGCTCACTGACCTCTACACTCAACGAACAGAAAAGCAAAACTAAGTTGTTTCGTGTCTAATTACTTAAATCTCAGCTATGCTTTTTATTATTGGGGTGCTACTTTCGGCAGGGCTGTTTCTGATATTCAGGACTTTTCATCAATTCAAAATCAATACTTTTCAGGCAATTGTATGTAATTACTGGACTTGCGTGCTTACAGCCTTGCTTTACATAGGCAATTTAGACACGCTCAAACTCATTTCTTGGGATTTGCTTTGGGTGAAAGTACCTTTCCTGCTCGGATTTTTGTTTATCAGTACATTTTACCTGATGGGTTTTGTGGCTCAAAATGTAAGTGTTTCGGCTTCGTCGGTAGCGGCAAAAATATCACTTATCATTCCTGTACTTTTTAACCTGATGCTGTTTGAAAATCAAAAAAAATTTGATTTCATCAATTACTTAGGCTTGATTTTGGTTTTTGTAGCTATTTTTTTCACTTCAAGCAAAGATGAAACAGAAGCTCGGCGGCAATCATCTTGGAAAAATTTATTTTGGATATTTCTAATTTTTTTGATGAGCGGGGCAATAGATACATCTATCAACTGGGTGAGTAGCGTTTCGGCAACCGATACAACCTCGCAAGCAATTTTCTCGATGCTTATTTTTGCTGTGGCGGGTGTGATTGGTTTGTTTATTTTGCTGCAAAAAGTAATTTTTCGGAAAGAAAAAATACAACTCAAAAACCTTGTAGCAGGGGCAATTTTGGGGGTGGTGAATTATTTTTCGGTCATTTTTATGATAAAATCTTTGCAAATAGAGTTTGCGGGCAATGGGGCTTTGTTTTTTCCAATCTTCAATATTGCAGTTATACTGATTTCTACACTTTTTGCAGTGTTGTTTTTCAAAGAAAAATTGAATTTACGCAACAAAATAGGAATTTTATTAGCAATTTTGGCTATCATTTGTATGGCTTATCAAGATGTAGGAAACTATTTTCGTTGATTTCGGCTCCGCTCAACCACCGAAATATGGTTCGCTGAGCGTACTTCGGCAGGCTCAGTGCAAGTAGCCGAAGCGAACCCAAGCTCATATTACCTCATTGCTAAACCTACTTTACCAATATTATCTTTTCGTTAAATCTGATTTTGAGCGGTTACTTTTGCTACTTTTGCAAGTATCTAATGCGAAACTTAATAGATGTAACACTTAAACAGAAAATAAAAATGAAAAATTTTTGCAGAATTTTGCTTAACGTCTCTTTATTCTTATCGGCAAATGTAGCTTGGGGGCAGATAGCTGCTTGGGAGATGTCTGGTTTGAGTAATTTCGGTCCATCTCCTTATGCTGCAAGCACTACCCATCCAAATGTTACTGTGGGCGGACTAACAAGAGGTTCTGGCGTTGGAACAACTGGCACAGGTGCAATGAACGCTTGGGGAGGAAATAATTTTACAGAAACAAGTTTAGCTGATGCTATTACAGGAAACGACTTTGCCACTTTTACAATAACTCCTAATGCTGGTTATACAATGAGTTTGAGTTCAATCAGTGCATATAATATAAGACGCTCAGACACAGGACCAACTACTGGACAGTGGCAATACAGAGTCGGTTCAGGAAGTTTTATTAACATAGGTTCTTCAATCACTTGGGGACCAATAACTACAGCTGCGGGTAATCCACAAAGTTCAATAGACCTATCCTCGATTACAGATTTGCAAAATATTTCTGCTGGAACAACTATAACATTTAGAATTGTTACTTGGGGTGGAACACATCCTGATGGCACTTGGTACATAAATAATATTGTTGGTAATGATTTAGAAATAAATGGTACGGTTGTATCTCCTGGTTTTCAGCTCCAACACCCTATATCTACGAATGTATCTTGCGGTTTTACGATGAACTTTGGTTCGCCAAACGTAGGTACAGACACCGATTTAGAACTACGAATTCTCAATACAGGTAGCGATGATATAGATATTAACTCTTTTACTGCTCTCTCTGCACCATATAGTTTTGTATCTCTTCCTTCCTTGCCTCTCACGCTTGCCCCCACGCAATTTGTAGATGTAACAATTCGTTTTTCGCCCACTGCCACAGGTACGTTTCCGAGCAGTTTTACTATCAATTACGACGATGGAAGCCCTAAGACTTGTGTAGTCAATTTGAGTGGAGCAGGCATCACCCCGCCACCGGGTTCAGATATTATCGTTGAACCTACTTTCGTATATCCTACCAATATTCCATATATCAATTACCAAACTACCGATATTACCCCTGCAAATATTGGCATAAGTTCCATAGAAATTGCTCGTTTCACTATCCGCGATGGCGGAGCTACAGCCCCCGATGCCGATGCTTTGCCTACTATCCTCAATAATCTTAATTTTTCAGTAATGACTTGTGGAGCTATCCGCAGGCTGGCTATCTATGATGGAAGCACCGAAATTCAGGAAATCACTCCTGCTTGTGCTTTCGCTAATTTCTCTGGTTTAAACCTTACTGCTCCTGATAATGGTACAAAAACTTTCAGGGTAATCGCCAGTTTTGTAGCTTCACCTATTACCGATAAATCCCAAATCCGACTGACCGTAACGAGTGCTACCGTAGGAGCAGGTTCTTCTACTTTTGGAGCCACCAACGCAGGTGGAGCACAAACCTCTATTGCAGGCGATAACAACAGGCTCAATGTAACTGCTGATAGGTTGGCTTTTGTACAAAATACTTCTAACGTAGGTGTCAATGCAACGATGACACCTTTCCCTACCGTAGAAGCTCGCGATGCTAACGGAAATAGAGATATTGACTTCACAGGCGTAATTTCCATTACTTCCACAGGTACAATGGACGCAACACCCAAAACCGCTACTGCTACAAGCGGTTTGGCTACTTTTAGCAATATCTTACATACCGCTACGGCTACAGCTCGTACCTTAACAGCCACAGCAACAGGGCTTACGGGAACAACAAGTGGTTTATTTGATATTTTAAACCAAACGATATTCAAACCCGGTGATTTAGTTTTCATTGCTTTTGATGCCAGTGTTGCTTCTTCGTCCGACGACGATGTGTATTTTATGACAATGGTAGATATCTTACCAGGAACAAACTTCAGTTATGTCAATTCTCGCTTTGAAGCAGGAGCTACCGCTTGTACGCGTACTATGCGTTGGGGCGGTCCAGGTAATAACCCTAATACAAATCCAGGTATTCTTAAGTTTGTGTACAATGGTTCAGCTCCAATAGCTAGTGGTAGTATAATCAGGTTTAGGACAACAGGCAATAGTGTTTCAGAAATAAGTGTAAATGGTGGTCCAAACATTGTCGGCAGCTTTATAATTGCTAATCCCGGAACAGCATTAGCAAATATTGCTACAGGAGAGCCCGACCAAATGTGGTTGGTTCAAGGGGATTTTATAAATCTGAACACCACTAACGTACAACTCAATGGAACGGTGCTTTATGGTATGACTATGGGAGTTGGTTGGATTCCTTTTAGTTCAGCTTGTTCAGGTGCAAATGCTGGCGGTACAGCAAGACAATCTCGTTTGCACCCTGATATTGAGTGCTTTAACTTTTCAAATACAAGTACCCTACAATATGCTTACTACAATATTGGTGCTTTGCATATTGGTACAAAACGTCAGCTTCTTCAATCTATTGCGAACCTGTCTAACTGGACAACCTCAACCAGTCCAGGAGCACCGCCATCAGCTCGTGAAACTACTACTTTCACAATCAATCCTTCCAACCCCGAAGGTACGTGGGTAGGTGATGCAAGTGTAAATCCTAATGATTGGTTCACTTGTGGTAATTGGGAAGGTTTGGCAGTACCCGATGAGGATATTGATGTAGTTATTCCTAATGTAACCAACTGGCCTCGCATAGACGTAGATGGCTATAGCGTAGGTTGTGCAGGTGCGTATACTTCTACTAAATACGGTGGTTATGCAAAGGCTAAATCAGTAACTATCAATGGCGAAACCTTAGAATTTGGTAATGGTGCTTCAAATAACGGCTCTACGGCAGATAGGTTAGATATTTTTGGAAATCTTACTATCACAAACACCGCAGGTGGCAATTTAGATATGGATGCAGGTACATCTCCGCAAGATGGTACTATAAATCTCCAAGGAAACTGGATAAATAATTTAGGAACTGTTACTTCGTTTGAAGAGGGCAATAGCCATATAAGATTTGTAGGCACTACCCCCCAAACTATCACTACGGCAGGTGGTAGCGAAACTTTCCATAACATTACTTTTAACAATGCAAGTGGCATTTCGCTTAATAGTACCAATGCCTTAGTTTCAGGTACGGCTACTTTCACGGCAGGTATCGTCAATGCCCCCAACGCAACAACGGCTCGTATGGAGTTTTTGGCAGGTTCAAGCCACACAGGAGCAAGTGCCACCAGCCACGTACAAGGCTGGGTACGTAAAGTAGGAAACGATGACTTTACCTTCCCCGTAGGTGATGGAACTTTTTATGCTCCTATCGGCATTACTGCCCCTGCTAATACCACCGACCACTTCACCGCAACCTACAACCGAGTATATCCAAATCCTTACAATATTCTTTCCAAAGTTCCCAGTTTAGACCACGTAGGCAACTGCGAATACTGGATACTCGACCGTACAGGAGGCACTTCCAACGTGCAAGTAGAGCTTAGTTACGATAATGTTCGTAGTTGTGGCATTACGGCAGGTAGCGAACCCGATTTACGCGTAGCTCGTTGGGACGGTGCAATCTGGCAAAACGAAGGTGGTACGGTTGCGGGCATTGGCATAAGAAGCAATGTAGTAACTTCGTTTAGTCCTTTTACACTTGCCAGCACCACCTCTGCTCACCCCTTGCCTGTGGAGCTAATCAGTTTCAGAGGTTTTGTAACTACCAAAGGCGAGGCTCAACTTACCTGGCAAGTAGCGGCACAAATCAATATCAAGGGCTATGCCGTAGAAAAATCTTTAGATAACAAAAACTTTGAGCAAATCGGCTTTGTTGATGCACAAAACCTCACTACTTACAATTTCTTTGATGCAAAATTTACAGAATTGAGCTATTACCGCCTGCGTATTGTAGAAAATGACGGCTCGTATCGTTATAGTCAAGTAGTTAGTTTAGACAAAAACAAAACCCTCACAGCCCAACTGCTTATTTATCCGAACCCCGCTGGCGAACAAGACGAAATCAGAGTAATGATAGGTGGCAGAGACCTTGCAAGCAAATTGCAGGCAGTAGTGTACGGGCAATCGGGCAAAGTGTTGGGTGAAATCAATGCCTCTTTGCAAGAAACCGAAAGTCAGCTAAGTCAGTTGCTTGCTACTCAGCCCAAAGGCTTGTATATCATTTACTTGCAAACCGAAGATGGCGAAACGCTGACTACTAAATTTGTGAAAAAATAAACCGAAACCGCCGAAATATGGTTCGCTATTGGTGATTGAGCGTAGCCGAAATCACCGAAGCGAAGCCGAAAAAAAGGGCATTTCGGCTACGCTCAAAGACCTTTTTTGTGGCTTTGCTCAACGACCAAAGCCATTTTGTCCCTTCGGCTCCGCTCAGGGAACAAAATGTTGGTTCGCTGAGCATATTTCGGTGTTTCGACTTCGCTCAACCACCGAAATATAGTTCGCTCTTGTGGTGATTGAGCGGAGCCGAAATCACCACAATATAGTTCGCTGAGCGAAGCCGAAGCGAACCCAAGCTCATATTACCTCATTGCTAAACCCATTTTACCAATATTATCTTTTCGTTAAATCTGATTTTGAGCGGTTACTTTTGATAATTTTGCAGGCATTGAAGGCAAAACCAAAACCGATGTAACACTTAAACAGAAAATAAAAATGAAAAATTTTTGCAGAATTTTGCTTAACGTCTCTTTATTCTTATCGGCAAATGTAGCTTGGGGGCAGGTGAGTTTGACAAACGCCTCACCTTCAGTACTGATAGATTTCTCAAACTCAGTGCCTACTACGGTGGGTACAAACCCCTCTACTGCTTTTGCTGGTGCAGGTTTTGAACCCAATCCAACTACTGCTGGCAGACTTAATTCTAATGCTTGGGCAGTTACGGGGTTTTCTGATGGTAATTTAGTTTTTGGTGGCACAATGACTACTGCAGATTACACAAGAGGTACTACTAATACTTCTGTAACAACAGGTGGTATGTATGCCTACACGAGTGCTCCCGCCAGTGCCGCTAATCCAACATTAATGATACAACCAGGTGGAAGCGATTGGACACCTGGTACTCTTACCCTTAGAATACAAAACAATGGAACTTCCAATATTACTAATTTTGCTATTTCTTACAATATCTATATCAGAAATGACCAAGGTAGAAGTAATTCATTTAATTTTTCTTATTCAACAGACAATTCTACTTATACTAATGTTGGTGCTTTAGATTACACATCACCCATGGCTGCCGATATGTTAGGCTGGGTTCTTGTAGGTACTGCACCCAGCCGTACAACATCAATTCCTGTGGCTATTGCACCTGGTGGTTTTTTTTACATTCGTTGGAGTGGGAATGATGTTGGAGGTAGTGGCTCTCGTGATGAATTTGGTTTAGACGATATAAACATCACGGCAACATTTGCTCCTCCGGTACTGGGACCTGAAATAAATGTAAAAGGAAATAGCTTGGATATAGCTGATGGTGATATGACACCATCACTTGCAGACCATACTGATTTTGGTGCGGTGAATGTTGCCTCAGGTACGCAGACCCGAACTTTCACCGTAGAAAATCTTGGTACTTCTAACTTGAATATTAGCTCCGTAACTATTACAGGTACTCACGCTACTGACTTTACGATTTCTTCGGTGCCTGCCGCTACAATTGCACCTGGTGGTTCATCTACTTTGGTGATAGTCTTTGACCCCAGTGCCTTAGGAACGCGAACGGCAGAAGTAGTCATAAACAACAATGATACAGATGAAAATCCCTATAATTTTGCTATTCAAGGAACAGGCTCTATTCTTTTGCTTGCAGCCGCCTGCGAAAAAAGCAACTCCAAAAAAGGAGCTTGGGACGAAAAAGACAAGCAAAACTACATCAAAAAATGTAAAGAGAAATATGCCAAAGATGATGCTATCAAAGCCGACGGCACTAATTTAGACCAGCTTTGTTCGTGTATGGCAGAAAAAGCACAAGCCTACTTCGATAACCCCGACGCTATCGGCAAAAGCGGAGAAGATAAACTTTTGGAAGATTGCTTCAAAATAAAATAAACAGGGTTCAGTTGGCAATGAACAATTATCAATTAGCAGTTATCAGTTGGCAATGAACAATAATAATCGTATAGCCAATGCTCAAAATCTACAATGTGCAATTTGAAACAAATGAAAGAAAGACCAAGATTAAATTTAGAACTCACACAAGCCGACAAATCAGTTGAGATAATTGGTTGGCTTTTAATTTTTGCCATTTGGGGTTTGACTATTTTAAACTACCAAAATTTACCCGACACTATTCCGACACACTACAACGGAGCTGGCGTAGCAGATGGATTTGGCGACAAATGGATGATTTTGACTTTACCACTAGTTGCGACTGTTCTTTTTGTCGGACTTACGATTTTGAATAAGTTTCCACACATTTTTAATTATCCAACAGCAATAACCGCAGATAACGCATTAAGACAATATACGAATGCGACAAGACTAATTAGATATTTAAAAGTAATTATTGCTGTCATTTTTGGACTTATCGCATTTCTAACAATTAGACACGCAAACGGACAAACAGATGGACTTGGAATTTGGTTTTTACCATTAACAATGGGGCTAATTTTTATGCCTCTAATTCATTTTTTAATTAAATCAATTAAGACAAAATAATGACGAAAAATAAAGCCCGAAACTACTCACTGATAACTGACAACTGATAAACACTATTAAGACCTCTTATAGCATTTGAAACACTATAAGAGGTTTTTCTATAACACTATTTTTTTCTATCTTTGCTCACTCAATTCAGCTTTGATGAAAATTATTATTGATTTTGACAGCACCTTCACACAAGTAGAAGGTTTAGACGAACTTGCCCGTATTGCCTTACAGCATCACCCACAAGCCGAGCAAATCGTAGCTCAAATTGAAGCCATCACCGCAGCAGGTATGGAAGGGAAAATTTCCTTTGAGGAAGCCCTCCAAAAACGTATCGCTTTGCTTTCGGCTCACCGAAATCACATACAACAACTTATTGAGTTCTTAGAAAATAAAATTTCACCTTCTATCCAACGCAACAAAGCCTTTTTTGAGCAATATGCCGAGCATATTCTTGTGATTTCAAGTGGTTTCAAAGAATTTATCGAGCCGATTGTCTGTAAATTTGGCATCAAACCCGAAAATATTTTTGCTAATACCTTTCGTTTTGATGAAAATGGCAATATCGTAGGCTACGATACCGAAAACTTGCTTTCACGCAACAAAGGTAAAGTGGCTCAACTCAAAGCCCTTAACCTTGATGAAGAAATTTACGTAATAGGCGACGGCTATACCGACTACGAAATGCGTGAGGCAGGGCTGGCAAATCAGTTTTATGCTTTTACCGAAAACGTAATTCGCCCCAACATCACCCAAAAAGCTGATTACGTACTTCCTAACTTAGATGAATTTTTATTCATTCACAAATTACCTATGCAATTTTCTTATCCTAAACATCGTATCAAAGTTTTACTTTTAGAAAATATCCACCCCAAAGCGGTAGAGATATTCAGACACGAAGGCTACCAAGTAGAGCATCACAAGGGAGCAATGAACGAAGACGAACTTACCGAAGCCATCAGAGAAGTTTCTATTTTGGGAATACGCTCTAAAACTTTGCTTACGGCAAGAGTCTTAGCAAATGCCGAGCGATTGATAGCCGTAGGGGCTTTTTGTATCGGGACGAACCAAATAGACCTGAAAGCCTGTATGCACCGAGGCGTAGCCGTGTTCAATGCTCCGTACAGCAATACGCGTAGCGTGGTAGAAATGGCTGTTGGCGAAATGATAATGCTGACGCGTCGTTTAGCCGAAAAAAACGCCAAAATGCACCAAGGTATCTGGGACAAATCAGCGGACAATAGCCACGAAATCAGAGGCAAAAAGCTGGGAATTGTGGGCTATGGCAATATCGGTTCGCAACTTTCGGTGCTTGCCGAAGCAATGGGAATGCAAGTGTATTTTTATGATGTAGTGGATAAATTGGCTTTGGGCAATGCTCGTAAATGCAATTCTTTGGAAGAACTCTTGCAAATAGCCGATTTCGTGAGCCTGCACGTCGATGGCAGAAAAGAAAATTATCATTTGATTGACGAAAAAGCCTTTGATTTGATGAAAAAAGGCGTTATTTTCTTAAATCTGGCTCGTGGGCAGGTGGTAGATATTGAGGCTTTGGTGAAAAATATCAAATCGGGGAAAATTGCGGGGGCGGCGGTAGATGTATTTCCTTACGAACCTAAAACAAATGATGAAGAATTTATAAGTGAATTAAGAGGCTTGCCCAATGTAATTCTTACACCACACATTGGCGGTAGCACCGAAGAGGCACAAGAAAACATCGGAACGTATGTGCCTAACAAGCTCATTGAGTACATCAACACAGGCAGTACGTATGCGAGTGTCAACATTCCGAATTTGCAACTGCCTTCGCAAAAAGATGCTCACAGGCTTTTGCATATTCACCGAAATACAGCAGGCATACTTGCCCAAATTAACCAAGTGTTAGCCAAACATCAAATCAATATTCTGGGGCAATACCTGAAAACCAACGAAGAAATCGGTTACGTAATTACCGACATAGACAAAGAGTACAGCAAAGATGTAATCGCCGATTTGAAAAAAATTGAAAATACAATTAAATTTAGAGTGTTGTATTGATTAAATTAGACTTTGATTCCTTATTAAGTAGTTCCACAAAATTAAAAAGACACTTTCATTGGTATAAAATGCTGATAGACAATTTTTTGTCTTGTCTCTTGCCTCTTGTCTCTTGTGTCTAATCACTTATTTCCTGAAATGTAAGGATTTTTTGGAAAAATATAAGTTCTATATTGGGCTTTTTTGAGTTTGGCAAGGGTCTGGGACGAGGGCATTTCTTTGAAAATAATTGCTCCAAGTACTTGGTAAGGCATTACACCTAAACGAGCAAGCAAAGTGTGAAAGGTAATTTTTCTACGAAGTTTTTTGAATGTTTTAGAAGAATTATTTGCAGGTTCGTTGGCGGTGTTTGGTTGATAATAATTATTTTGAATGCCTTTGAAAGCTGCGGCAGGTAGGTGTAAGCCCATTGCCATTTTTTCGCACTCACGTTCCGAGAGCTTGAACACATAATTGCCCACTTCTTCAAACGAATACCGATTTTTCCATATTTTTTCCAAAAGATTAGTTTGGAAATTATCTAAAACGTTTCTCAAAGCCAACAGCAAGGGCATACGGCTGATGGGGTCGTGAGGTTCAATCAGAATAATACCTTTGCGAGCTACACGCAACATCTCATAAACCGCCTGATACGGACGTGGAAAATGATGAAAAGCCTCTTTGCAGAAGACATAATCAAAAGAAGCATCGGCAAAGCTAAGTTTTTCGGCATTTTCTATGGAATAATTTTCTATCAGACCAACCTTTCGGCTAAGTGCTAAGAAAGTATCGGAAATATCGGTGGCAGTAGCTACACAGCCATTTTCTGTCAGAAAATTAGCATCAAAGCCATAGCCATCGCCAATGGTGAGCCAAGTAGTTTGGGCTTCGAGCAAAGGCACAGCCAACGAAAAAAGTCTTTGATGTAGAAAATATCCAATCGTTGGCTTCTTTTTTTGCTCTATCCATTTGCTAATGGCATCTAATCGGGCTTGCTCATCAGGATAGCACTTATCGTACCAATTTTCGTGAGCCTCGTAACTGATTGTTTCAAACGCCACAGTATTTTTAGGTTTTAGTCTTGTAGATACACACGTCCGTGTAGATACACACGTCCGTGTAGATACACACTGCAGTGTGTATCTACACTACACGGCAATGTGCATCTACGGGTTATTTGGCTATCTCGATATTGACAGCTTTCCCTTTGATAGTGTTGTTTTTCATTCCTTTTATTACCTTCTGCACATCTTGCTCGGCAACCTCTACAAAAGAAAACTTATCCAAAATATCAATCTGACCAATATTATTGAAAGCAATACCCGTTTCGCCTGTAAAAGCCCCCACAATATCATTGGGACGCACACGGTCTATTTTTCCCACACTCAAAAACAAACGCACCATTCCTTTGCTACTTCTGTTGTTTCGGTTTGTTCCTTTTTCGGAATAGGATTTTTTACCGAAATCTTTACTTCCTTTATCTCTAAATTTGCTTTTTTCGTTTCCAAAATGCTCTTTGCTTGCGGTAAGATCGCTAATGTCAAGGTCAATGTATTCGGTTTTCTGATTTTGCCATTGTAGCTGAATTAGCGATTTGATGATTACGTCATCTTTTAGCCCTGCGTGGCGAAGTTGCACCAAAATTTCATCAAAAGAGCTAAGGTCTTGATTTTGAGCAACCTGTAAAACTTTTTCTACAAATTGAGCTTGTTTGATACCGATTAAATCTTCAATAGAAGGTACAACACCACGCTCAATTTTCTTTTTGGTATACTCCTGAATTTCACGCAGACGAATAAACTCTCTGCCCACTACGAAAGTAAAGGCTTTCCCAGATTTACCTGCTCTACCTGTTCTACCGATACGATGCACGTAATATTCGGGGTCTAAGGGAATATCGTAGTTGAAAACAGCATCAACGCCCGAAACATCAATACCACGGGCAGCAACATCGGTGGCAACCAAAATATTGATAGCACCTTCACGAAACTGCTTCATTACTTTCTCTCTTTGCCGTTGGTTGAGGTCTCCGTGAATGGCTTCGGCTTTGTAACCACGTTCTATTAGTTCGGCTACTACTTCATCGGCTTTCTTTTTGGTATTGCAAAACACAAGCATTAGTTGCAAATTGTAAAAGTCTATCAAACGGCACATTACTTCCAATTTGGCAGAGGCTTTGATTTCGTAATAAAGTTGCTCAATATTTTCGGCAGTAAGTTCTTTGCGAACTACTTTTATGATAACAGGTTCATTCTGAAATTTTTGGATAATTGCCAAAATCGACTTGGACATAGTTGCTGAAAAGAGCAGGGTCTGTCTATCAAAAGGCAACTCTTCTAAAATAGCTTCAATATCTTCTCTGAAACCCATATCGAGCATTTCGTCGGCTTCGTCGAGGATAGCCACTTTTACGTTGTCCAATTGAAGTGTACCTCTCTCTAAGTGGTCGATGATACGCCCGGGCGTACCCACTACTACGTGAGCCCCTGCTTTCAAAGCTCTGATTTGCCTCTCAATAGGGTCTCCACCATACACCGTTACACATTTGATTTTTTTGTATTTGGCGAGTTTTTCAAACTCATCGGTTACTTGCAAGGCAAGTTCGCGAGTGGGGCAAAGTACCAAAACTTGTACTTTTTTGAGTTGTGTATCCACTTTTTCTAAGGCAGGAATACCAAAGGCGGCTGTCTTGCCCGTGCCTGTCTGTGCCATACCCATTACATCTCTACCACTAAGGGCAACTGGGATTGCCTCTGCCTGAATGGGCGAGGCTTCCGTAAAACCCATATCGGCAATGGCTCGTTGCATCTCTTCGGAAATGGGTAACTGACTGAATAAAACTTTTGTACTCATTACTAAAATTATTAGACTTTAAACAAAGGCAAAAAACCAAGACGGATTAGCTTTTGTACCTTTTTGAATTTTTAAAATTTGTTTTGCTTGCTCTTAATCACAACAAAACGAGAGGCTCGCTCTCGTTTCGGATTAAGACTGCTTTTTGGTTCTTGTTTTTTTAGGTTTCTCTTCGGGAGTTTTCTTCTGCTTTCGTATCGGTTGGGCTTTCTTCTTTTTTCGTTGCTTTAGCTCTTGTTTTCTTAGGTTTTTCTGTACTGATTTCTTGTACTTCTTCGGTTTTGGTTTCTTCGGTTTGGGAGGCTTGGGTGTCGGTAGTTGTTTCTACGTGATGATTTTCTGTTTTTTCTTCTTGTTTTACAAATACTTCGGGGGCGTGTTTAACCAAGATATGATACCATTTTACAAGTTTTTTTACATCGGAGGGATATACTTTCTGGGCATCAAATTCAGGTAAAAGTTCGGCGATGAAGTTCATCAAATCGGCTGTATTGGCTTTGCTATCAATGGGGAGCGAACCTTGATATTTTTCGTGCATCAAAATCAGTACGTCTTGCAGGGCGATTGTACCTTCTTTGGTAGTAGTATAGATAGAAATTTCTTTGAGGATAGAAACTTTCCCTGCCGAACCTATTGCTATTTTCTTTTTTTGAGCATCTAAGGTTTCAACAATTACGCCGTTACGGGCGGGTTTCAATACCTTAAAAAGCCCTTCTTTTCCAGAGATAGCGGCAATTTCTTTGAGTTCCATTGGCATTTACAGAGATTGATTTTTTACTAATTCGGATATAAATTCTAAAATTTCATTTTTTCCAATTTTTTTTTCCGAAGAACTGAGAAAGCACTTCGGGAGAGGCTCAAAATAATTGAGCAGTTGAGTTTTATAGTTTTCAATATTTTTCTCTAATTGTGTTGATGAAAGTTTGTCGGTTTTTGTAAAAACGATAACAAAAGGCAATTTATTTTCACCAAGCCAAAGCAAAAAATCTAAATCTATTGGTTGTATTGAGTGGCGGCTATCGATTAGCACAAAAATACACAATAGATTTTCTCTTTGCGTGAGGTAATCCCAAATCATTGCTTCCCAGTTTTCGCGTTCTTTTTTGCTTACCTTCGCAAAGCCGTAGCCAGGCAAATCTACCATATACCATTTTTCATCAACTAAAAAATGGTTGATAAGTTGTGTTTTACCGGGCGTTTGTGAGGTTTTGGCTAAGTTTTTTTTATCGGCAAGCATATTGATTAAAGACGACTTGCCTACGTTCGACCTACCAATGAAAGCAAATTCGGGCTTATTGGCAGGCGGACAATGACTTACTTGCTTGCTACTCTTAAAAAAACGAACTTCCAAATTTAAAAAAATTTTTTCCTTGCGATTTTCGTAGAAAAATCATAAAGGAGTGCAAAACTAATAATTTTGTGCAATATCTCAGTATTTTTTCAAATATATTTTTCACTTTGCCTACTGCAAAGAACTTTTTTTCAGGTTACTTGTTAAATGATAAAAAAACCAAAATCAACTAACAATGCAAGTAAAAGAACGAGTAAAATGTCTGATTATCGGCTCGGGACCTGCAGGCTACACGGCGGCCATTTATGCGGCAAGAGCTGGCTTGAACCCTGTTGTTTATACAGGAAGCCAACCTGGTGGGCAACTTACCATTACCAATGAAGTAGAAAATTATCCGGGCTATCCCGATGGCGTAATCGGTCCGCAAATGATGTTGGATTTTCAGAAACAAGCCGAGCGTTTCGGCACGAAAGTACGCAACGGTATGGTTACCCAAGTAGATTTTTCAGGTGAAATTCATAAAGCAGTGGTAGATGATAGCTATATCGTTGAGGCAGAGGCAGTTATTATAGCTACGGGGGCTTCGGCAAAGTGGCTTGGCTTAGAATCTGAACAGCGTTTGAACGGCAAAGGAGTTTCGGCGTGTGCTGTTTGTGATGGATTTTTTTACAGAGGAATGGACGTTGCTATTGTAGGAGCAGGCGATACAGCTTGCGAAGAAGCCAGCTATCTTTCTAAACTTTGCAAAAAAGTGTATATGATTGTACGCCGCGACCAGATGCGAGCCTCTAAAATTATGCAAGCGAGAGTAAAAAATGCCCCTAATATTGAAATTCTTTGGAACTCAGTAACCGACGAAATCTTGGGGGAAGACAAAGTGGAAGGCGTGAGAATTAAAAATACACTCACAGGCGAGCTAAGAGAAATTCCTGTTCAAGGTTTTTTTGTAGCCATCGGACACAAACCCAACACCGATATTTTCAAAGGTATTTTGGATATGGACGAAAATGGCTATCTTATTACCGAAAAAGGTTCAACGCGAACCAACATACCCGGCGTTTTTGCCTGTGGCGATGCCCAAGACCACGTGTATAGGCAGGCAGTTACAGCCGCAGGTACAGGCTGTATGGCAGCTCTGGACGCAGAACGCTATTTAGCCCAAAAAGAAGCCGAAATGCAAGCAAGTTCATTGAAAGTTTAGCATTTACCAAAACAAAAAACACTTTTTCTTTGGCTCCTTCGTAAAAAAAGATACATTTTGCGATATAAAAAATCTCATAAACCCCAAAAAATACAATTATGACTACACGCGAAGAAGTAGAAGAAATGATAAACCGATACGTGGTTTCTGTTGGGCTTACCAAAGAAGGTACTTTCAATGAACAAAGACGTGCTTGGTATTGGACAATCGGCTCGGCAAAAATTGAGGTCTTCATTCAGTCTATTCCGATGAAAGACGGCTCGGAACGTTTCTTCTTACGCATTTTTTCTCCACTGATACAAGTACCTAAATCTGATGAAACTCGTTTTTACAGACATCTCTTAGAACTCAACGACTCGAAACTCGGCGTAAAGCTCACCATTATGCCCGGCTCCAATACCGTCTATGCTACCTATGAAAGAGACATACAAGGCATTGACTACGAAGAGGTTTGTACTTGCATTGCCGATTTGGAGTGGTGGGCTGATACCTTAGATGACCAGCTCCGAAATCAATTCTTTGGTAGATAAACAACGTAGAAAGTAGGTAAATCAGATTTACCTACTTTTGAATTTTCACGAAAAATAAATCTGTACGAACTTTTACACGCTCTACACTTCCCGCATAAGGCAAAGTTTGCCAGGTGGTATTTACTTCCAAACGAAGCGATTTACCTTCTAATTCTAAAACGATAGGCATTGCAAAGTCTTTTTCATCGGCAAGCCAACGATATTTGAGCGTATTATTTTCTACTTTATACTCAAAAGTTGGTATTTGGGTGTGTTGCAAATATTGTTTGAATATGGGTTTTACGTTTTTTTGCATTTTTCTTTCAAAATACTCCAAAACTTCATCGGTTTTTGTGATTTTGCCTTTGAAATCTTGGGCAAAATCATAAATAATTTTGAACCATTTGGCGTCATCATCAAGTACGTTTCGGAGCGTGTGCAACATCAAAGCTCCCTTGAAATACATATCTCCACTGCCTTCTTGGTTGCTGAAAGGTTGAGGAATAATAGGTGTATCGTTTCTGACAATTCTTTGCCAGCCGTTTGTATATGTAAAGGCTTTTTCTTTTCCTTGCAAACATTCTACGTACAAAGCCTCTCCATACGTACAAAATGCTTCGTGAATCCACATATCCGATTTATCGTAGCCTGAGATGCTATTGCCCCAGTATTCGTGTCCTGTTTCGTGAATAATAATAAAATCAAAAGTACGTTGTATGCCTGTGCCTGTCAAATCGCCATTGCTATACCCCATTTGGTATTGATTGCCGTAAGCGATTGCCCCTTGATGTTCCATACCCAAATAGGGCGTTTCTACGAGAGCGTAGCCATCGTTCCAGAAAGGATATTTACCAAAAAGTTTTTCGTAACAAGCAAGCATTTTTTTTACTTCTTGCTCAAAATGTTTTTTAGCTTTTTCCAAATTTTCGGGCAATACGTAATAATCTAAGGCTAATTTTTGTCCGTCTTGGGCTGTATATTCATCAGAAAAATGCCGATAATCAGCTACATTCAGCGTAATGTTGTAGCTATTGATAGGATAAGAAACTTTCCAAATGTATCTACTTGCGTCTGCTAATTCTTCTTTTTTTACCAAATTGCCATTACCCACCGCCACTAAACCTTTTGGGACATCATATTGCAGGCGAACGCTATCAGGTTTATCAGACCAATGGTCTTTGCACGGATACCAAACACTTGCTCCCACTCCTTGACAGGCAACCCCTACCCACGGCTTACCCGAGGTATCTTGCTTCCAAACGAAACCTCCGTCCCAAGGGGCTTGTTTAGCTACAATAGGCGAGCCTTCATACTGAATTTCAATACTATGAACATCGTTTTTTTTCTGAACTTTTGAAAGTTTTACAAAAACGGCTCGTTCTATTCTATGAAATTGTAAGTTTTTTTTGCCTTGTCGTATAGCAAGAATTTTCAGCGATGGCTCTAAATCAATCTGTAAAAGTTTTGTGTTTTCTTGTACTTGGTAAGTGATAGTATTGCTTCCTTTTATGCTTTTTTTATCGGGATTGATTTGCAGGCGTAAATCGTAGTGTTTTACATCGTAGCAGGTACGGGCAGGCGAGAGCATTCCCAAAAGGCTATCTTTCCTGTTTATTGGATTTTGAGCAAAGCAAAAACTTATAAAGAAGGTAAAAAACAAGATTATTTTTTTCGCCATTTTCTCAAAAACTAAGGGTTAAGGATTTTCTGCAATAATTTTAGCGGCATTGAGCAGTACATCTGTTACGTCAATGCTTAGCCCTGTGATGCCTATAATTTGGTTATGCTCGTCGTAGGTGGGTTGGTAGGCAACTTTCCAGTATTTTCCGTCAAGTTTGAGAATATCGGTAAAACTTTCACCACGCAAGGCTTTGCGTATATTTTCGATGGCTCTTGGATTTTTCTCAAAAAACTCATAAGCATTACGAGTTTTGAGTTTGCGAGCCTGCAAGCCCATCGCTTTGAGAGCATATTTGTTGGGCAAGATAAAAAAGCCTTTTTTATCAATAACGAAAGGCACAACGTGTTCGTTATTGACAATTTCACGAAGACGAAAATTCTCTTCTTTGATACTAAGATGCTCATCTACAAGGCGTTCTCCGATTTTCTCCAATAATTCAAAATCTTCCATATAAGATTGTGTACTGTTCAATTCAACTAAAAAATTTGGGGCAAAATAACAAAAATATCAAAAAAAACTAATTTTCTTGCCAAATCTTCCAAGCCGCCTCTGCCTGCAAATACAACATTTCTAAGCCATTTTTGTTTTTAGCTCCTTGCATTTTTGCCTTTTGCAAAAAAAGTGTTTCTTCGGGATTATAGACCAAATCGTATGCAAAATGCTGTTTATTAAGGAGATGATAAGGAATTTCGGGGCAGGTATCGGTATGTGGATACATTCCCAAAGGGGTTGTGTTGATAAGCAAATGACATTTTTTGATGATTTCGGCATCAATCTTCTCGTAGGCAAGTCCTTTTCCGCTATGCGACACAAGCAAGAACGGGATTTGCAAATCGCTGAGAGCTATTTGTACGGCTCTACTTGCTCCGCCTGTTCCAAAAATCAGGGCTTGCGGTTGAGATTGTTGATTTCCTAAAAAGCCTATTAGCGACTGCTTAAAGCCAATATAATCGGTATTGAAGCCTTTTGTTTTTCCGTTTCTGATAAGAATGGTATTTACTGCACCGATTTTTTGGGCTGTTTCGTCAAGCTCGTCTAAGTAAGGGATAACGCTTTGTTTGTGAGGAATTGTAACATTCAAGCCAACCAACTGTGGTTCGTTTTTGAGCAGTTTGGGGAAGGAACTGATATTTTCGAGAGGATAGAGTTCGTATTCGTGATTTTGGATAGCTTCTTTTGCAAATTTTTCTTGAAAATATCGCTTTGAAAATGAGTGAGATAATGGAAAGCCGATAAGTCCAAATTTTTTCATGCAGGATTTTTGTAAAAAATTTTGTAAGATTTTTTTGCAAGTAACAAAATCTTTCCTACCTTTGCAAGCACAAAAAATGGAGTGGTAGTTCAGCTGGTTAGAATGCCTGCCTGTCACGCAGGAGGTCGCGGGTTCGAGTCCCGTCCATTCCGCAAAAAATCCCTTCTATTGCAAAATAGAAGGGTTTTTTATGTTTGCCGTCAGTTATCAGTCAGTAGTAAGACTTTTAAATTTGCCTCAAAATATGATTTTGTCCATTGAAGGCAACGAAAATAATATGTTGGGGTATCCCTACAAATTACCTCGTTTGGTTGATGGCAAAAAACCTTACATTGTCTTTTACGTTTGGAACGAAAACACAAGCAAGTTGGAACGCATCAGGCGTCAAGTTCCCAAAGGCGTGGATAAAAAAGCGTGGGTAAAAGAAAAAATCAAGTCTATCACTGAAATTCTTGTGGCTGGCTATCGGATAATGAAACCAAAAGAGCCAGAAACACAAGAAAGCACCATACAAATTGAAATCAAAGAAAATATCACTACCCTGCAAGCCTTGCAAGAA
>Ga0308407_1000603_pt1 | contig 24579 bp, 28 predicted proteins | sample HotsprSampleMSe2_FD_203476 | JGI IMG/M metagenome (GOLD analysis project Ga0308407, IMG submission 203476) | Hot spring phototrophic mat microbial communities from Mushroom Spring, Yellowstone National Park, Wyoming, United States - 20060911_MSe2 ...
TTCGGGATATGGTCATGGAAACATGTTGCGGGCTGCATAACTTCCGAATTTGGCTGAAACGCAAAAAGCAGTCCAAAAATCAAAACGAATCTTGATGAAGTCTAATCTGCGCTCTCAGAAGGTTTCAGTGCTCTTCAGCGAGCCGAAAATTCCTCAACGAGGCTGCGGCGGCTGGCGTCCGCGCGTACCGCGAGTTTCAGTGCTCTTCAGCGAGCCGAAAATTCCTCAATTTTCGGTTCGCCGGAGCGCCCCTTCGTTGTTTTTCAGTTTCAGTGCTCTTCAGCGAGCCGAAATTCCTCAACGCCGAAGTTGCGCCGCGCTGTACCACAGCGCGTCATGTTTCAGTGCTCTTCAGCGAGCCGAAATTCCTCAAGAAGAGCGTGTGTTGTGACACTGCTGATGACCCCGAATGTTTCAGTGCTCTTCAGCGAGCCGAAATTCCTCAAATATTATCGACGTTGTTGACGAGACCGAGCGCTTACGTTTCAGTGCTCTTCAGCGAGCCGAAATTCCTCAAATCAGCCGCGACCGCCAGAACGGGTGTGCGATCCAGAGTTTCAGTGCTCTTCAGCGAGCCGAAATTCCTCAAACGCCGCTCGCTGGAACGAACTTGCGGACGAGGCGGAGTTTCAGTGCTCTTCAGCGAGCCGAAATTCCTCAAACCTTACAGAAATAAAATCCCTCGCGCTTGTGAGGCGCGGGTTTCAGTGCTCTTCAGCGAGCCGAAATTCCTCAAACCGCATCGGTTAGGTGCCTAACCAGACGCTCAGCCGTTTCAGTGCTCTTCAGCGAGCCGAAATTCCTCAAATGTATAGGCACAGTAATCAATCACTCACTTATCACACGTTTCAGTGCTCTTCAGCGAGCCGAAATTCCTCAAACAGCGTGAGCGTGCGCGCATCGGGAACCTCAACGCGGTTTCAGTGCTCTTCAGCGAGCCGAAATTCCTCAAGTTAATAGTTAAAAGAAGAGCTGGTGTTGTGACGGCGCGCTAGGTTTCAGTGCTCTTCAGCGAGCCGAAATTCCTCAAGTCCAGCGCGCGGCGGAACTGATGCTGACCGCGTTCCGTTTCAGTGCTCTTCAGCGAGCCGAAATTCCTCAAGCGCTGGACTACTGGGGCGCGGATCGCGGCATCGCGTGTTTCAGTGCTCTTCAGCGAGCCGAAATTCCTCAAGCGATCTGCTGCTCGTGCGCGATGTCGGGATGGGGCGCGGTTTCAGTGCTCTTCAGCGAGCCGAAATTCCTCAAGCGCCGACCTGTCGCACTACGCACTCGTCGAGCGCGCCGTTTCAGTGCTCTTCAGCGAGCCGAAATTCCTCAAGTGAACCTATCGACGCTCATCTCCGGAGCGCTGGTGGAGTTTCAGTGCTCTTCAGCGAGCCGAAATTCCTCAAGGATAGGTTCATCCGCCATTCTAGCCGTTTGCCCGTGTTTCAGTGCTCTTCAGCGAGCCGAAATTCCTCAAGCAATTACCAGCGCAGCGGCTGCAATTTCTTCGACGGTTTCAGTGCTCTTCAGCGAGCCGAAATTCCTCAAGCCTGCGCCAGTCCGCGCGCTGCATTCTGCACGCCGCGTTTCAGTGCTCTTCAGCGAGCCGAAATTCCTCAAGGTCCGGCGAGGACTTCCGCATCCTCTTCGACCGCGGTTTCAGTGCTCTTCAGCGAGCCGAAATTCCTCAAGGCTCAACGAGTCGGGTGTGCAGTGGGCGATACTCGAGTTTCAGTGCTCTTCAGCGAGCCGAAATTCCTCAAGTCACAGCGAGCGCCCCGCCCTCAGTGGCGCGTACATCGTTTCAGTGCTCTTCAGCGAGCCGAAAATTCCTCAATCGAACTATGTTTCAGGACGTTACTATTATCAACGGGCGTTTCAGTGCTCTTCAGCGAGCCGAAAATTCCTCAATTTGACCGGGCAGCCGGTACTCACACTGAATGAAGTTTCAGTGCTCTTCAGCGAGCCGAAAATTCCTCAATCTGCGCACCAGCGTCGCGAGCCGCCGTTCGTCCATTCCGTTTCAGTGCTCTTCAGCGAGCCGAAAATTCCTCAATTACCAGTACGTGTACTACCCAAAACAACAGGATTTCGAGTTTCAGTGCTCTTCAGCGAGCCGAAAATTCCTCAATCCGAAGCAGCGGCGGCGGGGGTGCGGAAATACCGCGAGTTTCAGTGCTCTTCAGCGAGCCGAAAATTCCTCAATCCGACGCCCGACGCGCCGTAGCGGAGCGCCACACCACGGTTTCAGTGCTCTTCAGCGAGCCGAAAATTCCTCAATCGGAAACGCGATCTTCCGTTCGCTCGCATCGAGGAACGTTTCAGTGCTCTTCAGCGAGCCGAAAATTCCTCAATTCACCAGTATGATGCGCCTGATCACCAGCCACGCCGTTTCAGTGCTCTTCAGCGAGCCGAAAATTCCTCAATCGTGTCGTAGTCGTAGTCGCGCAGGTGGCGCGGGTACGGGTTTCAGTGCTCTTCAGCGAGCCGAAAATTCCTCAATCGGGTTGAGTTCTGGTCGCTCGACAACGAGGATGCGGTTTCAGTGCTCTTCAGCGAGCCGAAAATTCCTCAATCGCGCTTATCCATACCTCCACTTTCACTCTCTTATACGTTTCAGTGCTCTTCAGCGAGCCGAAAATTCCTCAATCCCCAGACCGCTCCGAACCCGCGAAAAGCGCCCAAATCGTTTCAGTGCTCTTCAGCGAGCCGAAAATTCCTCAATCCGAACCGGAGGATTTGACGAAGCGCGAACTGGTAAAGAGTTTCAGTGCTCTTCAGCGAGCCGAAAATTCCTCAACTCGTCCTCGCGCTTGCCGTGAAGCGCACCGCAGATCGCGTTTCAGTGCTCTTCAGCGAGCCGAAAATTCCTCATTCCGTCAATCAGCGCCGCGCCCAAAGACGGCGCGAGTTTCAGTGCTCTTCAGCGAGCCGAAAATTCCTCAACCTGCTCCAGCGCCAGCGCGAGCGTATCGACCAACAAGTTTCAGTGCTCTTCAGCGAGCCGAAAATTCCTCAGCCCGCGACGCGCGAGTACGTCGCGTCATTCGCGCGAAGTTTCAGTGCTCTTCAGCGAGCCGAAAATTCCTCAACTGAACGCCAGCGCGACGCCAAAAAGCATCAGAAAGAGTTTCAGTGCTCTTCAGCGAGCCGAAAATTCCTCACAGTTCGTACTGCACACCACCGGTGTTTTCCCGAAAGGTTTCAGTGCTCTTCAGCGAGCCGAAAATTCCTCATTCGGCGACTTTCTGAAGTGTGTTGCGACCGGCGATACCGTTTCAGTGCTCTTCAGCGAGCCGAAAATTCCTCAACTCTTGACGCTGCTGCCGACGCTGATCGAAATCGCAGGTTTCAGTGCTCTTCAGCGAGCCGAAAATTCCTCATCGTTGAGACCGTCCGTCCAGCGCGCGTAGACCGCGAAGTTTCAGTGCTCTTCAGCGAGCCGAAAATTCCTCAAGGAGTTGGGGGTCTGGGAAAATGATTTAGGTGACCAGTTTCAGTGCTCTTCAGCGAGCCGAAAATTCCTCCAACGCGAGTTCCTCAACGTCCACCGTACTCGCGTTCGCCAGTTTCAGTGCTCTTCAGCGAGCCGAAAATTCCTCCCGCCACCTCGTCACGCAGCCGCGCAGCGATCTCGGAGTTTCAGTGCTCTTCAGCGAGCCGAAAATTCCTCAGTGAGGTGTGGGGCTTTTCGTTTGTCTACTCAGAATTGTTTCAGTGCTCTTCAGCGAGCCGAAAATTCCTCATGTCGAAGCCCGGCGGCTGGCTGACACGCGACGGGATTGTTTCAGTGCTCTTCAGCGAGCCGAAAATTCCTCCGCGCGTTGATCAGCCCGTCGAAGTCCCCGACCAACGCATTGTTTCAGTGCTCTTCAGCGAGCCGAAAATTCCTCAATGCGGCGTTGGTGTATGAGTACGCCGCCGCACTCCAGTTTCAGTGCTCTTCAGCGAGCCGAAAATTCCTCATATCTCACGCCGGTTTGTGTGGCGCTCTCCGAGCGTCCAGTTTCAGTGCTCTTCAGCGAGCCGAAAATTCCTCCCTCGATGCTGCGGACGACATCGACGGGGGTCATACCACCAGTTTCAGTGCTCTTCAGCGAGCCGAAAATTCCTCCGTTTGGGCTCGAACCTAAGTTGTGCGTATAGAGACCAGTTTCAGTGCTCTTCAGCGAGCCGAAAATTCCTCATATCTCACGCCGGTTTGTGTGGCGCTCTCCGAGCGTCCAGTTTCAGTGCTCTTCAGCGAGCCGAAAATTCCTCACCCGCCATCTGCTTCGTAAAATGCAGTCATTTTATCGTTTCAGTGCTCTTCAGCGAGCCGAAAATTCCTCACTGCTGTTGGTGCTGATGCTGATGCTGATGCTGGTGCGTTTCAGTGCTCTTCAGCGAGCCGAAAATTCCTCACCGCTCAAGCGGGTTGCGGATGCGCCCCAACTGCTGGGTTTCAGTGCTCTTCAGCGAGCCGAAAATTCCTCACCTTCCGACAAGTCCGCCGCGATGCGCTGCTCCATCGGTTTCAGTGCTCTTCAGCGAGCCGAAAATTCCTCACCTTCGACCGGGCGCGTGGGGCACCTCACGCGCTTCGGTTTCAGTGCTCTTCAGCGAGCCGAAAATTCCTCACCTCACGGCGTGATGCAGGTCTACCCGCCCCCGCCCGCGTTTCAGTGCTCTTCAGCGAGCCGAAAATTCCTCACTTGGGTTGAGATCGTCCACATCGCCCCGGTGCGCGCGGTTTCAGTGCTCTTCAGCGAGCCGAAAATTCCTCACTGCGCCAGAAAGACGCGCGAGGTGCGCGGGTCGAGACCGTTTCAGTGCTCTTCAGCGAGCCGAAAATTCCTCACCACTGTGCTGCTGGTGCTGATGCTGCTGCTGATGCGTTTCAGTGCTCTTCAGCGAGCCGAAAATTCCTCACTGTCCGTATGCGCCGCGCTCGTCGTCGAGCGCGAGATGTTTCAGTGCTCTTCAGCGAGCCGAAAATTCCTCACGCAATGACGGAAATCGTAATGAACCAATCGGAACTCGGTTTCAGTGCTCTTCAGCGAGCCGAAAATTCCTCACGGTGCGACGCAGTCGTGCGTATGCTGCGTATCTGGAGGTTTCAGTGCTCTTCAGCGAGCCGAAAATTCCTCACTCCGCCGTAATCTTCAGTATTCGCGCGTCCGGCAAAAACGTTTCAGTGCTCTTCAGCGAGCCGAAAATTCCTCACTGGGCGAGGTAGCGATATTTCGCATCGAGCAGCCCGGTTTCAGTGCTCTTCAGCGAGCCGAAAATTCCTCACACGCGAAGACTTTCGTCGGAAGCCGATGTCGTTCATGTTTCAGTGCTCTTCAGCGAGCCGAAAATTCCTCACTGATCGTCGGGGTCAATCTCGATGTCTAGATACCGCGTTTCAGTGCTCTTCAGCGAGCCGAAAATTCCTCACCTCGCGTTGTGAAGCCACGCCCGCGACGAACAAAGACGTTTCAGTGCTCTTCAGCGAGCCGAAAATTCCTCACGCGCTGGACGCGGTACAAACTGCGCAATGATGCGCGTTTCAGTGCTCTTCAGCGAGCCGAAAATTCCTCACTCAAAAGCGATCTTCATTCCTCTTCCTCTAAAACACGAAGTTTCAGTGCTCTTCAGCGAGCCGAAAATTCCTCACTCGTGTTGTCGGTCGAGATTTCGACCGCGTAATTCCGTTTCAGTGCTCTTCAGCGAGCCGAAAATTCCTCACGTATACTGTTGGTGTGTCAATCATCTACCATAAGGGTTTCAGTGCTCTTCAGCGAGCCGAAAATTCCTCACACAAATTACCGGGAATAAATTCATACTCCCACAGATCGTTTCAGTGCTCTTCAGCGAGCCGAAAATTCCTCACGGCGGCGGCAGCGGGTCGGGGAGGTCGTCGGGGTCGGTTTCAGTGCTCTTCAGCGAGCCGAAAATTCCTCACCGTGTGTTCGTCAACACCACAAGCAGCACGAGCGGCGGTTTCAGTGCTCTTCAGCGAGCCGAAAATTCCTCACCAGTGAAGGTCTTGCACGTCATCCGCTCGATAATCGGTTTCAGTGCTCTTCAGCGAGCCGAAAATTCCTCACTCCGCGCCGCGCAGACGTTCGGCGAAGAACGACATCGGTTTCAGTGCTCTTCAGCGAGCCGAAAATTCCTCACGCGCGAAGACGGGGAGGCGCGGGCGTCAGCGTGCGGGTTTCAGTGCTCTTCAGCGAGCCGAAAATTCCTCACTCCGTCGATGCCGCAACGTAGGCGTCGGCGGAATGCGTTTCAGTGCTCTTCAGCGAGCCGAAAATTCCTCACTTGTACATAACGTGCCGCTGCGTGTTGCAATATTGGTTTCAGTGCTCTTCAGCGAGCCGAAAATTCCTCACCGCCCAGCGCGCCGCGAGAACCGGATCGTAGTAGTGTTTCAGTGCTCTTCAGCGAGCCGAAAATTCCTCACCCTCCTCAACAAAAGCGAAGGGGCGATCCGGTAAACGTTTCAGTGCTCTTCAGCGAGCCGAAAATTCCTCACAAGTGGGTGTTGTGACGGAAGGGGACGGCGGGGACGGGTTTCAGTGCTCTTCAGCGAGCCGAAAATTCCTCACTCTCGACGCTCGACAGATTGACGGCTGCGTCACGAGTTTCAGTGCTCTTCAGCGAGCCGAAAATTCCTCACTTTTCGGTGACGACGTTCCGACGCGCACCGAAAAGTTTCAGTGCTCTTCAGCGAGCCGAAAATTCCTCACAGATATGCTTGCGCGCCCGGCGTTTACCCCCGCGCCGGTTTCAGTGCTCTTCAGCGAGCCGAAAATTCCTCACACGTCGATGATGTCCGTTGCCAACACAATCAACAAGCGCCGTTTCAGTGCTCTTCAGCGAGCCGAAAATTCCTCACTATTCCTCGCCCGACGCTCACACTCGATGAGGTTGAGTTTCAGTGCTCTTCAGCGAGCCGAAAATTCCTCACCGTTCAGTCCGTCCGTCCAGCGCGCGTAAACGGCGAAGTTTCAGTGCTCTTCAGCGAGCCGAAAATTCCTCACTTGATCGGACACTCCAAAGACTTAGCCGGGTAAATTATGTTTCAGTGCTCTTCAGCGAGCCGAAAATTCCTCACCGCTTTCCGAAGCGCTCGCCAGATGCGTGTGGGCGCGTTTCAGTGCTCTTCAGCGAGCCGAAAATTCCTCACGCGCCGATCCTCTGGAACAGTGCGCCGATGAACGACATGTTTCAGTGCTCTTCAGCGAGCCGAAAATTCCTCACGCGCGCTGTGGTTCCGTTATCCGAAGGCGAGCGTATCTGTTTCAGTGCTCTTCAGCGAGCCGAAAATTCCTCACGCCGACCTGATAACCACAATGTTGGGGTACTGGTCGTCGTTTCAGTGCTCTTCAGCGAGCCGAAAATTCCTCACTCTTTGTCTTTTTTGACATCGTAACTGACTACCGCGGTTTCAGTGCTCTTCAGCGAGCCGAAAATTCCTCACGCAACGACGCGCAGGCGGTCGCCGAACTGATGATTAGTTTCAGTGCTCTTCAGCGAGCCGAAAATTCCTCACTCCGCTCCTTCCCGACGAGTTCATCAAGAACCCGTCGGTTTCAGTGCTCTTCAGCGAGCCGAAAATTCCTCACTATCGACTTCGGGCGGAAGAGCTCTTCCCCGCCGCGGTTTCAGTGCTCTTCAGCGAGCCGAAAATTCCTCACGGAAGAGCGCTACGGGATTGACGTTGACGCCGATCGTTTCAGTGCTCTTCAGCGAGCCGAAAATTCCTCACCGAACGCCGGGCTGCGCGCGCTGCGCAGTATGCGCGTTTCAGTGCTCTTCAGCGAGCCGAAAATTCCTCACCGTCCCTCAGCGACGCCCAGCGCCCGCGGTGGACGCGTTTCAGTGCTCTTCAGCGAGCCGAAAATTCCTCACCTGCCGTAGATTGCCCGTCCTTCGATACCGCGATCGTTTCAGTGCTCTTCAGCGAGCCGAAAATTCCTCACTTTCGGGAAGGAGTTAGAATCGCTTCAATAACAGCACCGTTTCAGTGCTCTTCAGCGAGCCGAAAATTCCTCACGTTGCGGGATCGCCGTTACCGGTGCAACCAAAAAGCGTTTCAGTGCTCTTCAGCGAGCCGAAAATTCCTCACCGCGTCGCCGTCGCCGAATACGCCCGTCCACGCGGAGTTTCAGTGCTCTTCAGCGAGCCGAAAATTCCTCACTCTATATTGCGCTGTTGGTGAGCGCGACCGACGGCGAGTTTCAGTGCTCTTCAGCGAGCCGAAAATTCCTCACTCTTCTAAAACTCGCCGGGGCATCATCACCCACTCCGTTTCAGTGCTCTTCAGCGAGCCGAAAATTCCTCACCTGGGGCGGTTCAACTCAATGTCGTCAATTTTGACGTTTCAGTGCTCTTCAGCGAGCCGAAAATTCCTCACACGAAGGACGGGAAGTCGAAATTCTTCGACGCGAAGTTTCAGTGCTCTTCAGCGAGCCGAAAATTCCTCACCGAACGCGGCGCGGGGCGAATACGCGGCAGTATGACATCGTTTCAGTGCTCTTCAGCGAGCCGAAAATTCCTCACTCTGCCCCAGCGATCTTGAGGTTCGGGTGCACCCTCCGTTTCAGTGCTCTTCAGCGAGCCGAAAATTCCTCACGGAGCGCGCCGCATATCGGGCAGACGCGCTCATCATTCGGTTTCAGTGCTCTTCAGCGAGCCGAAAATTCCTCACCGCTTTCAGCGATGAACTACTCGCTATAGCGCTGACGGTTTCAGTGCTCTTCAGCGAGCCGAAAATTCCTCACGCCGAAACGTTCCTTCGCCGTCAACTTCTGTGATGTGTTTCAGTGCTCTTCAGCGAGCCGAAAATTCCTCACCGCCGTTGTCGATGTCGAAATATGGCAAGCCGATAAGTTTCAGTGCTCTTCAGCGAGCCGAAAATTCCTCACCCTTACGCTGTTGCCGACGCTGATTGAAATTGCAAGTTTCAGTGCTCTTCAGCGAGCCGAAAATTCCTCACGTGCTGCACACCACCGGCGTCTTCCCCAAAGTTGAGGTTTCAGTGCTCTTCAGCGAGCCGAAAATTCCTCACGTTGTACGTACCGCGTATACCTGACTAAGGAGACCGTTTCAGTGCTCTTCAGCGAGCCGAAAATTCCTCACTCCGCGCCCCAATCGTCGAGCGCCGCCAGCAGCGCGGTTTCAGTGCTCTTCAGCGAGCCGAAAATTCCTCACCTAAAAAGCGGCGCTCGCCGCGTCTTATCTTATAGGTTTCAGTGCTCTTCAGCGAGCCGAAAATTCCTCACTACATCTCCAGTTCGTTGAGCAGCCAATCCAGTTCGTTTCAGTGCTCTTCAGCGAGCCGAAAATTCCTCACTATAGAGTGTTGTGACACTGCTGATGGAATAACAGCGTTTCAGTGCTCTTCAGCGAGCCGAAAATTCCTCACCAACGATCCGCCTCGCCGCGTGGATGTACCGGCAGCGGTTTCAGTGCTCTTCAGCGAGCCGAAAATTCCTCACTGTGGGATGTGGTGGTTGCCGACCGCGTCATAACGTGTTTCAGTGCTCTTCAGCGAGCCGAAAATTCCTCACGACGGCGAGCCTCGGCTTCGGTCGGTCGCCAGCCGACGTTTCAGTGCTCTTCAGCGAGCCGAAAATTCCTCACCGAGGATTGATGCCGTCCAGAACGCAGAGTTGGAGAGTTTCAGTGCTCTTCAGCGAGCCGAAAATTCCTCACAACACGGCGTTCTTTGACAAGTCGGGCGAGGAGCCGGTTTCAGTGCTCTTCAGCGAGCCGAAAATTCCTCACTCCGCTGGCTCGACTTCGGGCGCGACGCGCTGCACGTCGTTTCAGTGCTCTTCAGCGAGCCGAAAATTCCTCACCGCACTGGCTGCCGCGACCGTCATCATTTTCACGTGTTTCAGTGCTCTTCAGCGAGCCGAAAATTCCTCACCCGTTTGAGCGCTACGACATCAAGGCGCTCAATCTGGGTTTCAGTGCTCTTCAGCGAGCCGAAAATTCCTCACTGTATAGGCAGCGGCGTCGTCGCCGTACAGTAAGTCGGTTTCAGTGCTCTTCAGCGAGCCGAAAATTCCTCACTTCGGTGAGATCGATACGCGCATCGACGCCTTCACGTTTCAGTGCTCTTCAGCGAGCCGAAAATTCCTCACCGGTAGCAATGTTGGCGCAACGACGCCCGCAACGAACGTTTCAGTGCTCTTCAGCGAGCCGAAAATTCCTCACCGTCTGGTCGCACTGGCAGAAGCGAGTGACGACCTACGTTTCAGTGCTCTTCAGCGAGCCGAAAATTCCTCACGGAGGCGGTTGCGTCACCGCGTCGCGCGTGAGCAGGTTTCAGTGCTCTTCAGCGAGCCGAAAATTCCTCACGCCCGCCGCTCCCGCGCCCGCAATCGCCGCCGCAGCGGTTTCAGTGCTCTTCAGCGAGCCGAAAATTCCTCACCGCCGTCGCGCGTCGCGGCGCGCGAGGTCGGCGTAGTTTCAGTGCTCTTCAGCGAGCCGAAAATTCCTCACCCAACCCGATCTGCGCCGCAAGCGCCGCGACGGGATGTTTCAGTGCTCTTCAGCGAGCCGAAAATTCCTCACGGCGCGCGGGAAGTCCAGATGCCGCGCAACCTCGTCGTTTCAGTGCTCTTCAGCGAGCCGAAAATTCCTCACCGCGAGCGCAATTACCCCGTCGTCGTGACACCCTTCGTTTCAGTGCTCTTCAGCGAGCCGAAAATTCCTCACCTCATACGGCAATAGCGAAGAGAGTGTGTTTTGTACGTTTCAGTGCTCTTCAGCGAGCCGAAAATTCCTCACTCCTCACTCTCTTACACCGGTTTGGCAACCGGCATTTGTTTCAGTGCTCTTCAGCGAGCCGAAAATTCCTCACAAGACGCAGCACGTGAGTTCCGCTACGTACTCACGAGTTTCAGTGCTCTTCAGCGAGCCGAAAATTCCTCACAATCGTAAATGCACGCTTTGTTCGTATCCTTATGTTGTTTCAGTGCTCTTCAGCGAGCCGAAAATTCCTCACTGAGCAGTTCCGCCTGACTTCGAGCAGACCGGTACGTTTCAGTGCTCTTCAGCGAGCCGAAAATTCCTCACTAACCGATAGACATTCCGAATCATTGTGCGCGGCTCTGGTTTCAGTGCTCTTCAGCGAGCCGAAAATTCCTCACGCAACTCTCGAAAACGATTTGGCGCGGTCAGATTGAGTTTCAGTGCTCTTCAGCGAGCCGAAAATTCCTCACTCAACGTTCACCGTACTCGCGTTTGCGGCGGACGGTTTCAGTGCTCTTCAGCGAGCCGAAAATTCCTCACCGCGAACTCGCGCAGCGCCCAGGCGAGGATGACGAGTTTCAGTGCTCTTCAGCGAGCCGAAAATTCCTCACCAGTCGCTGGCGTTTGATGGTCGTATTGCAGAAGCGAGTTTCAGTGCTCTTCAGCGAGCCGAAAATTCCTCACTTTCGAGATTTCGCCGCGATTTTGCGACTTGACATACGTTTCAGTGCTCTTCAGCGAGCCGAAAATTCCTCACCTGGTGCTGCTGCTGATGCTGCTGCTGATGCTGCTGCGTTTCAGTGCTCTTCAGCGAGCCGAAAATTCCTCACCGTATTCGCCGACGCCGGCGACGCGCCGGGCAAGTGTTTCAGTGCTCTTCAGCGAGCCGAAAATTCCTCACCGGGCTGCGCGGCGTCGCTACCCGCACGCGCAACTGGTTTCAGTGCTCTTCAGCGAGCCGAAAATTCCTCACACTACGCCAGAGACCGACTGTCGGAACTCGTATCGGTTTCAGTGCTCTTCAGCGAGCCGAAAATTCCTCACATAATTGATAAACCGATAAGAAAACTTTTCCGACAAAGTTTCAGTGCTCTTCAGCGAGCCGAAAATTCCTCACCATGATCTCACGCCTGAAACACGGCGTCATGTTCTCGTTTCAGTGCTCTTCAGCGAGCCGAAAATTCCTCACGTGGGTGATGCGGCATATCGCCCGTCTGCTTCTGAGGTTTCAGTGCTCTTCAGCGAGCCGAAAATTCCTCACTCTCGAAACGCATCTCCTCCATCTCGCCGGTGTCGGTTTCAGTGCTCTTCAGCGAGCCGAAAATTCCTCACGTTGACGACGCCGGAGGCGGTTGCGTCACCGCGTCGGTTTCAGTGCTCTTCAGCGAGCCGAAAATTCCTCACTGGTGTTGGCTAGATAAGGTTCATCTTTTGAAGCGCGTTTCAGTGCTCTTCAGCGAGCCGAAAATTCCTCACTCTCGAAACGCATCTCCTCCATCTCGCCGGTGTCGGTTTCAGTGCTCTTCAGCGAGCCGAAAATTCCTCACCATCCCACTGAACGAGTTCGAGGCTGAGGCAATCGCGGTTTCAGTGCTCTTCAGCGAGCCGAAAATTCCTCACTCTCTGTCAGCAGACGCAGCGCGTCGTCTTTCGACGGTTTCAGTGCTCTTCAGCGAGCCGAAAATTCCTCACATATTGATCGATAAGATCACTGCGTTTGTGGGGAGAGTTTCAGTGCTCTTCAGCGAGCCGAAAATTCCTCACCGGATTGTGGTACAAACGTGAATACGACAGATTTAGGTTTCAGTGCTCTTCAGCGAGCCGAAAATTCCTCACTTACGTGCGGGCGAGATTCGTATAATTTCGATGTTATGTTTCAGTGCTCTTCAGCGAGCCGAAAATTCCTCACACGAAGCAATCGCAGACGACGGAACCCGCCTGGTCGGTTTCAGTGCTCTTCAGCGAGCCGAAAATTCCTCACCGTGCGCCGGTGACGACGTGACCGATACCATTACCCTAGTTTCAGTGCTCTTCAGCGAGCCGAAAATTCCTCACCTTGACGGGCTTGAAGAGTCCTGCGGAAATGGGAAAGTTTCAGTGCTCTTCAGCGAGCCGAAAATTCCTCACGGATCAGGATCGACATTCTCGTATCCCTGCACGCCGCGTTTCAGTGCTCTTCAGCGAGCCGAAAATTCCTCACTACTATACGCTTGCGCTAGCCATTTGCGCGCCACAGTTTCAGTGCTCTTCAGCGAGCCGAAAATTCCTCACGCATAATGTCAGGCAAGAGCATTTGTCAAGCCCGTACACGGTTTCAGTGCTCTTCAGCGAGCCGAAAATTCCTCACTGCGCACGACGCCCAAGCGTCAACCAACGCGAAAACGTTTCAGTGCTCTTCAGCGAGCCGAAAATTCCTCACTCAGCGCGTTCGCACTCTCATTCATCCACCCCGACGGTTTCAGTGCTCTTCAGCGAGCCGAAAATTCCTCACTGGGTGCGCAAACCGAAACGATTGACGCATCCAAAGTTTCAGTGCTCTTCAGCGAGCCGAAAATTCCTCACCGAAGCGCGCATCGATGCGGTGCAGAACGCAGAACGTTTCAGTGCTCTTCAGCGAGCCGAAAATTCCTCACCTTACGTACCAGCCGCGATCTCGACGAACGGGCTGAGTTTCAGTGCTCTTCAGCGAGCCGAAAATTCCTCACCCGTCCTCAGTGCGGTAGAGCACGCAGCGCTCTACCGTTTCAGTGCTCTTCAGCGAGCCGAAAATTCCTCACAGGACATCGACACCGACAGTGAAGTTATCATCTTTGAGTTTCAGTGCTCTTCAGCGAGCCGAAAATTCCTCACCTGCCGCGTTGGTGCGCAGCATCAACGGGCCACGACGTTTCAGTGCTCTTCAGCGAGCCGAAAATTCCTCACGCAGCGCCGGGCGCTACTGGCGTTTTGGCAGCGGAAGTTTCAGTGCTCTTCAGCGAGCCGAAAATTCCTCACGTTGTCCAGACCACGAAACGATATACCGCGCATTCGAGTTTCAGTGCTCTTCAGCGAGCCGAAAATTCCTCACATGTCTATCGGTTAGTCATCAAGTAGAAGGAGGAGAGTTTCAGTGCTCTTCAGCGAGCCGAAAATTCCTCACGCGCTGCGCGGCGGTACGGGTATTGCGGGAAGTGCAAAGTTTCAGTGCTCTTCAGCGAGCCGAAAATTCCTCACCTCGAAATGCGACGCATCCTTCCGAAATACGAAATCTGTTTCAGTGCTCTTCAGCGAGCCGAAAATTCCTCACGGAGGAAGCGGCACAGAGCGAGCAGCGATACGCTCTTGGTTTCAGTGCTCTTCAGCGAGCCGAAAATTCCTCACGGAGATGGAGTGGCAGACCGCGCCCGGCGCGGCGCTGAGTTTCAGTGCTCTTCAGCGAGCCGAAAATTCCTCACAAACGGGGATTGTCAAGCGACGCGCTGCATCAACAAGTTTCAGTGCTCTTCAGCGAGCCGAAAATTCCTCACCAGTCCGGCGTTCATCGAGACCGAGACGCTGCTGAGTTTCAGTGCTCTTCAGCGAGCCGAAAATTCCTCACGTCACGCGGGTACGATCTGATTGTGGTGGACGAGGCGGTTTCAGTGCTCTTCAGCGAGCCGAAAATTCCTCACACCCCGCGCCGCGTGCGCAGATAGCGCGCGGTCGAGTTTCAGTGCTCTTCAGCGAGCCGAAAATTCCTCACCACATCGACGCCCGCCAGGCGTTCGTTGATGTTTTCAGTTTCAGTGCTCTTCAGCGAGCCGAAAATTCCTCACCCAACCGGCTATACGCTAACACTCGGGCCGTTTACTAGTTTCAGTGCTCTTCAGCGAGCCGAAAATTCCTCACCGTTCGACATCGAGACGCAACCGTTGTTTCCGTACCCGAGTTTCAGTGCTCTTCAGCGAGCCGAAAATTCCTCACCAACGAGCAGTGGCGGCAGCGCGGCGCGATCCAACGCCGTTTCAGTGCTCTTCAGCGAGCCGAAAATTCCTCACCGTCTGCGAACAGACGCGCAATCGTCTCGATATTGGTTTCAGTGCTCTTCAGCGAGCCGAAAATTCCTCACCAAACTGCACATCAAAGGTGAGGTTCGCGCCGACCAGGTTTCAGTGCTCTTCAGCGAGCCGAAAATTCCTCACGGAACCGTCGGTACGCAGCGAGGTTGAACCCGGCGTCGTTTCAGTGCTCTTCAGCGAGCCGAAAATTCCTCACGTGTCGGCGAAAACGTAAACGTCTTCTTTGTTCGTATGTTTCAGTGCTCTTCAGCGAGCCGAAAATTCCTCACACGCGCGCACCCCGGCGGTCGCCGCCTCCGTTGCGGGTTTCAGTGCTCTTCAGCGAGCCGAAAATTCCTCACCAACACCGCCAACGGCGTGTCGGGCGCAACTGAGTTGAGTTTCAGTGCTCTTCAGCGAGCCGAAAATTCCTCACCATCGAGGTCGAGGGTGACATTCTCGGCGCGTGCTGTTTCAGTGCTCTTCAGCGAGCCGAAAATTCCTCACTCAAGCGGGACGGCGGCGCATCTCGTGGTGCGTCAACGTTTCAGTGCTCTTCAGCGAGCCGAAAATTCCTCACGTAGAGGTTCGAGACCTTCCCGTTCTTCGCCGGGTGGGTTTCAGTGCTCTTCAGCGAGCCGAAAATTCCTCACTCAACAACGAGTTGACCGCGCCGGTCGTTGCGCGGCGTTTCAGTGCTCTTCAGCGAGCCGAAAATTCCTCACCTTTCAACGTTCGGCGCTTGGTCTTGTTCCAGAACGTTTCAGTGCTCTTCAGCGAGCCGAAAATTCCTCACTGCTCTATCCGTACACCCGCGACTACATCGCCCGCGGTTTCAGTGCTCTTCAGCGAGCCGAAAATTCCTCACCCCGACGCAGCGCCGGACGCGCATCTGGGGTTGTGCGTTTCAGTGCTCTTCAGCGAGCCGAAAATTCCTCACCAAGAGCCAGCGTTTGATGTGCAGCGCTTTCCCGACGTTTCAGTGCTCTTCAGCGAGCCGAAAATTCCTCACCCGCTCTGCGGAGGATGAATGCGTAGTCTTTGGCAGGTTTCAGTGCTCTTCAGCGAGCCGAAAATTCCTCACTTTACGGCTAACCTACGCTTCTGTCGTCTTCGCGCCCGTTTCAGTGCTCTTCAGCGAGCCGAAAATTCCTCACTCAGCGCGTCGTTGCGTCTGGCATCGCGGACGCTGCGTTTCAGTGCTCTTCAGCGAGCCGAAAATTCCTCACTGATTTCGTAATCGTCGTCAATGTCCTGCCAGTTCCGTTTCAGTGCTCTTCAGCGAGCCGAAAATTCCTCACCCGAAGCGTACCGCGATCTCGCCAAACTGCGCGAACGTTTCAGTGCTCTTCAGCGAGCCGAAAATTCCTCACGCAACGGGCGGTTGATGTACGAACGAGGCAACGGAGTTTCAGTGCTCTTCAGCGAGCCGAAAATTCCTCACCGCGCGGCGAGTTGGCGGGCTGGCTGGCGGCGGTCGTTTCAGTGCTCTTCAGCGAGCCGAAAATTCCTCACAAAATACGGGTTGTTCCCGGTATAATGAGAATGGAGGTTTCAGTGCTCTTCAGCGAGCCGAAAATTCCTCACGCCCCCTCGTTCCGTCCCGCGGCGTGCTGATGCGCCGTTTCAGTGCTCTTCAGCGAGCCGAAAATTCCTCACCGGTCGATTGTCTGAAGCAGCGCATCAAGCGTCGGTTGTTTCAGTGCTCTTCAGCGAGCCGAAAATTCCTCACTCGGCGGCGTGCGGCTGATCTGGCGTGAACAGAGTGGTTTCAGTGCTCTTCAGCGAGCCGAAAATTCCTCACTCAGCAAGCGCGGGGACGGGGGTTGACCCGTCCCAGTTTCAGTGCTCTTCAGCGAGCCGAAAATTCCTCACCAACAACGAGCAGTTTCTCGTCCGCACGCCCGCGTTGGTGTTTCAGTGCTCTTCAGCGAGCCGAAAATTCCTCACCTGAAGCCGCAGCGCCTTATACAGCAGCGCTTCGGCGCGTTTCAGTGCTCTTCAGCGAGCCGAAAATTCCTCACAAGACGCCGCGCGGCGGGGCTGGCACAATGACCTCGTTCGTTTCAGTGCTCTTCAGCGAGCCGAAAATTCCTCACGTAAAGACGTAATCGATAATCACTCTACGAGAAAGGAGTTTCAGTGCTCTTCAGCGAGCCGAAAATTCCTCACTCCAGTCTGACGCCGCACCGACAGCGCGGGTGCGCGTTTCAGTGCTCTTCAGCGAGCCGAAAATTCCTCACCAGCCGCGCTGTTCGAGTTGGCGCTCCACCCGGTAGGGTTTCAGTGCTCTTCAGCGAGCCGAAAATTCCTCACCCCGCAACGCGCGATTCGTGCATCTCCGCGCTGGTCGGGTTTCAGTGCTCTTCAGCGAGCCGAAAATTCCTCACCCGCCTGCTGCACCGCGCTCCACGCGGTCTGCGTAGAGTTTCAGTGCTCTTCAGCGAGCCGAAAATTCCTCACGTCTAATACACAAGCATAAGCACGCCGGTGGATGGTGTTTCAGTGCTCTTCAGCGAGCCGAAAATTCCTCACATCTACGACCTGAACGGGACGTTGGGGTACGTCGCGTTTCAGTGCTCTTCAGCGAGCCGAAAATTCCTCACCTCGTCCGGGACGTGCGTCCCGACGAGCATATGATAGGTTTCAGTGCTCTTCAGCGAGCCGAAAATTCCTCACCGTTTCTCGCGCCGGAGGGGTACGTTTTTGTGAACGGTTTCAGTGCTCTTCAGCGAGCCGAAAATTCCTCACTCTGCTCGATAGCCGCAGTTGCGCGCACAAGCAGAGTTTCAGTGCTCTTCAGCGAGCCGAAAATTCCTCACATTGCGGACGAGTTGGGCTGGTCAAGCGGCACCGGTTTCAGTGCTCTTCAGCGAGCCGAAAATTCCTCACCGATCCGTCGCTCTCCCGCCTTTTGACATCAACCGGTTTCAGTGCTCTTCAGCGAGCCGAAAATTCCTCACTCCGACGACGATTATTCCGCAATCCGTCGTTGACGGTTTCAGTGCTCTTCAGCGAGCCGAAAATTCCTCACCGTATGGGTCGCGCCGGTGACGGCTATTCCACAACCGTTTCAGTGCTCTTCAGCGAGCCGAAAATTCCTCACTTCAAACCGCGAGCGCTCCGCGTCCGTCGGGCGCTGTTTCAGTGCTCTTCAGCGAGCCGAAAATTCCTCACTTCAATGTATTAAAGGCTGAGCGTGTGGCGCTTGGGTTTCAGTGCTCTTCAGCGAGCCGAAAATTCCTCACGGTCGAGCGGCAACTGGAGCAGCGCGGCTTGCTGCGTTCGTGGGATGTTCAGAAGGTTGGGATCGCCGCACGCGAAGTCGAGCGGCAACTGGAGCAGCGCGGCTTGCTGCGTTTCAGTGCTCTTCAGCGAGCCGAAAATTCCTCACCCTCTGTTGTCTTCGCATCGTCCGGCGCTGGCGCGTGTTTCAGTGCTCTTCAGCGAGCCGAAAATTCCTCACCGCTTTCCCCTCCTTCTGCGCTCCGCACCAAATGCGTTTCAGTGCTCTTCAGCGAGCCGAAAATTCCTCACGCAGCGTCTTCAGCGTCTCCTCGCCGAAGTCCCGCGGTTTCAGTGCTCTTCAGCGAGCCGAAAATTCCTCACGTTGTCGCCGCCGGATCGGAACAGCGCCAGCAGCGCCGTTTCAGTGCTCTTCAGCGAGCCGAAAATTCCTCACTGTCGGTGTACGGCAGTATTGAAGACGCCGCGCGGCGGTTTCAGTGCTCTTCAGCGAGCCGAAAATTCCTCACTGTCGAAAAAGCAGACCGTTCCGAATTCGGCATTGTGTTTCAGTGCTCTTCAGCGAGCCGAAAATTCCTCACGACCGGCGGGAACGCGATCTTCCGCTCGCTTGTATCGGTTTCAGTGCTCTTCAGCGAGCCGAAAATTCCTCACCCAGCCAGCGCTGCGCCTCCTCTTCAGGCAGCGCTTCGTTTCAGTGCTCTTCAGCGAGCCGAAAATTCCTCACTGTATTCCTTTCACCTCAGCGCAGTTACGAAATCGTCGTTTCAGTGCTCTTCAGCGAGCCGAAAATTCCTCACGCAGGTGGCGGTCGGCGCGCTGCGGCAGATCGGCGGTTTCAGTGCTCTTCAGCGAGCCGAAAATTCCTCACCAGCCGCGCTGCTCTAATTGCCGCTCGACCCGATACGGTTTCAGTGCTCTTCAGCGAGCCGAAAATTCCTCACTGTACATCTCTAACTCGTTGAGCAGCCAGTCCAGCGCGTTTCAGTGCTCTTCAGCGAGCCGAAAATTCCTCACTTCGGTTGCTCATCGAACTGCGACAGAAACAGCCGCGGTTTCAGTGCTCTTCAGCGAGCCGAAAATTCCTCACTGGTCTTCAACGAGAATAACCCCCGACGCGGTTTTGACGTTTCAGTGCTCTTCAGCGAGCCGAAAATTCCTCACCCGGTTCGCAGCCTAACAGCCCGAAGGTGATGCGCGTTTCAGTGCTCTTCAGCGAGCCGAAAATTCCTCACCCAGTTCTTTGAAATCGGATTTGCTTCAACCGCAGGCGTTTCAGTGCTCTTCAGCGAGCCGAAAATTCCTCACATTCGTAACCTCCTAACTCGACGGCGCGCGGATGAGGTGTTTCAGTGCTCTTCAGCGAGCCGAAAATTCCTCACCAGCCTCACCGTCCCGACCGCCGCCGTCGAGTACTGCGTTTCAGTGCTCTTCAGCGAGCCGAAAATTCCTCACTCGACGAAGATCGGACGGACGAGCGGGCGTTCTACGTTTCAGTGCTCTTCAGCGAGCCGAAAATTCCTCACCGCTTGACCAGCCCAACTCGTCCGCAATCCGGGCGGTTTCAGTGCTCTTCAGCGAGCCGAAAATTCCTCACTCTCCTCGTTCCCCCTCGCCCGCGTCCAGCGCGGGAGTTTCAGTGCTCTTCAGCGAGCCGAAAATTCCTCACCTTGCGCGACCGACCGCGACCGACGATTGACTTCCACGGTTTCAGTGCTCTTCAGCGAGCCGAAAATTCCTCACCCACACCTCGCGCCGATTGTCAAGCGGGAAATTCGCGTTTCAGTGCTCTTCAGCGAGCCGAAAATTCCTCACCCAACACCACACCGCCGACCCCGCGCCGCACAGGTGCGTTTCAGTGCTCTTCAGCGAGCCGAAAATTCCTCACGTCGCCTCAACGTCACCCTCACGCGGCGCGCAGAGAGTTTCAGTGCTCTTCAGCGAGCCGAAAATTCCTCACTCCCCCTCAAAGAGGAGGGAGACGCCGCCAGCGCCCGTTTCAGTGCTCTTCAGCGAGCCGAAAATTCCTCACAACGGCGGCGGCGCGGTGATCGCGGAAGCGAACAGCATGTTTCAGTGCTCTTCAGCGAGCCGAAAATTCCTCACGTCAGAGACCGATTGCCGGAACTCGTCGCCCGGCTCGGGTTTCAGTGCTCTTCAGCGAGCCGAAAATTCCTCACAAAAATGTTGACGTTTTCATTTATTCCCCGTCGGTGTTTCAGTGCTCTTCAGCGAGCCGAAAATTCCTCACTGAACATATTCGGGTTCCTCTCCTTCCTTTCTTTTCCTTGTTTCAGTGCTCTTCAGCGAGCCGAAAATTCCTCACTCCGTCCAGCGCGCGTAAACGGCGAACGGATGCGGGTTTCAGTGCTCTTCAGCGAGCCGAAAATTCCTCACAGTTGGGCGAAGTCGAACGCGAGTACGAAGACGACCGTTTCAGTGCTCTTCAGCGAGCCGAAAATTCCTCACGAAACCGAACGAGTGTTCGTATCTTCGGTGTTTGCAAGTTTCAGTGCTCTTCAGCGAGCCGAAAATTCCTCACTGATCACGGCGTTACCTACAGCGTGTACCGAACGGGTTTCAGTGCTCTTCAGCGAGCCGAAAATTCCTCACCAACACCCGCTCGTAGACGCGCTTGAGCGCCCGCAGGTTTCAGTGCTCTTCAGCGAGCCGAAAATTCCTCACCTGGAGCGCGGCGTGGGAGGCGATCAAGCGCGTCGGTTTCAGTGCTCTTCAGCGAGCCGAAAATTCCTCACCGAGTGGGTAATGATGCCGCGCCGCGTGCTTGATGAACTCGGTTTCAGTGCTCTTCAGCGAGCCGAAAATTCCTCACCATCCACCGGGCGCGTCGGGCACCTCACGCGCTTCGGTTTCAGTGCTCTTCAGCGAGCCGAAAATTCCTCACTCCCTCAACGTCAATTGAAACGCCCGTTCCAACCGACGGTTTCAGTGCTCTTCAGCGAGCCGAAAATTCCTCACCCAACAGTATACCGCGCCTCGGCGCGGTTGTCAAGAGTTTCAGTGCTCTTCAGCGAGCCGAAAATTCCTCACGATGCGGTGTTGTGACACTGCTGATGACCAACCCGCGTTTCAGTGCTCTTCAGCGAGCCGAAAATTCCTCACCCGATGTGGAGCGCGTCGCTGCCGAAATCCAACCAGGTTTCAGTGCTCTTCAGCGAGCCGAAAATTCCTCACCGATCTCACCGAACCGTCGGTTGATCTCCTGCGCGAGTTTCAGTGCTCTTCAGCGAGCCGAAAATTCCTCACCGCTGGGCGTCCAGCGCGCCCTCGCCCCGACGCGCGGTTTCAGTGCTCTTCAGCGAGCCGAAAATTCCTCACAGATCGAGGAATACATCGACCAGATCAGCGTCTACGGTTTCAGTGCTCTTCAGCGAGCCGAAAATTCCTCACCGGTGTTGTGACAGGCGTTCCGAGAAACTCATACACGTTTCAGTGCTCTTCAGCGAGCCGAAAATTCCTCACTACACGCGCGACTACATCGCCCGCGCGGTTGCTGCTGTTTCAGTGCTCTTCAGCGAGCCGAAAATTCCTCACATCAGACATATTGACTATTGCGCGAAACGACACCGGTTTCAGTGCTCTTCAGCGAGCCGAAAATTCCTCACGCGCGGCGGATTGGGCAAGCGGCGTCCGCGGGTTTCGTTTCAGTGCTCTTCAGCGAGCCGAAAATTCCTCACCCAACACGACAGTACCGGATACGCCGCGCTGAATTCTGTTTCAGTGCTCTTCAGCGAGCCGAAAATTCCTCACCTTCGACGCCGTTGGCGACGAGGGAAACGAGTAGCGCGTTTCAGTGCTCTTCAGCGAGCCGAAAATTCCTCACCGCTGCTGAAGACAACCGACATCGGGACTTGGAACGGTTTCAGTGCTCTTCAGCGAGCCGAAAATTCCTCACCGAGTTGCGTCAAATACGGCAGCAATGCGCTGCCGAGTTTCAGTGCTCTTCAGCGAGCCGAAAATTCCTCACCTGGATCATCGCCAGAACGGTGTCGGTGTCGCGCTCAACGTTTCAGTGCTCTTCAGCGAGCCGAAAATTCCTCACCAACGACGCCGACAGCGATGCGCTGTTCCCGTCTGCGGTTTCAGTGCTCTTCAGCGAGCCGAAAATTCCTCACTGAGCGTCGTCACCGCTGCGGCGCGGTTCGTTCAAGGTTTCAGTGCTCTTCAGCGAGCCGAAAATTCCTCACGCCGACTTTGCGCGAAATCCGATGCCGGGCGCGTCTTGGTTGTGTTTCAGTGCTCTTCAGCGAGCCGAAAATTCCTCACACTGCGCCGCGCTGCTCAGCCCGTCCGGGACACGGTTTCAGTGCTCTTCAGCGAGCCGAAAATTCCTCACCCAGTGCGAGCGTGTCGATCAGCAGCGGTTTGCTGGGTTTCAGTGCTCTTCAGCGAGCCGAAAATTCCTCACTTACGCCGTTCGTCAAACACAACTAGACACAGCGCTGTTTCAGTGCTCTTCAGCGAGCCGAAAATTCCTCACTCACCGAAGGCGAGGGTTCGTTCGGCGACTTCTTGTTTCAGTGCTCTTCAGCGAGCCGAAAATTCCTCACCGATCGCCCAGCGTGCGGCGCGATGCCAGACATCCGGTTTCAGTGCTCTTCAGCGAGCCGAAAATTCCTCACCCATTGCAGCGCTCGCGGCGCAGATCGGGCTGGTCGTTTCAGTGCTCTTCAGCGAGCCGAAAATTCCTCACCGAGCAGCACAGCATCGAACTCGGCGCGCTGGGGCGTTTCAGTGCTCTTCAGCGAGCCGAAAATTCCTCACGAAAAGCGCCCCGCATTTGGTGCGGAGCGCAGAAGGCGTTTCAGTGCTCTTCAGCGAGCCGAAAATTCCTCACGTCCTGCCAGTTCCTTGTACCCGTCCAGACTTGGCGTTTCAGTGCTCTTCAGCGAGCCGAAAATTCCTCACCGTATGCGCGTTACGTCTACGGAATGCCGCAAGCGCGTTTCAGTGCTCTTCAGCGAGCCGAAAATTCCTCACCTTCCGCGCGATTGCCTCAGCCTCAACCTCGCTCAGCGTTTCAGTGCTCTTCAGCGAGCCGAAAATTCCTCACTTCTTCGATGTTCGGCGCGCCGATGCTGTTGGCTTGTTTCAGTGCTCTTCAGCGAGCCGAAAATTCCTCACCTGCGCTACGAGGACGCGCGGCGCGGCGAGTAGCAAAGTTTCAGTGCTCTTCAGCGAGCCGAAAATTCCTCACCCTTATCGCGGTCTCCAGCGCGCGTAGCGCGTCGACGTTTCAGTGCTCTTCAGCGAGCCGAAAATTCCTCACTCAGCGTCGCTGGGATCAAGCGCGCTCAGCGTCACGCGTTTCAGTGCTCTTCAGCGAGCCGAAAATTCCTCACCGAAATCTCGACCGCGTAGTTCCCGGCGTACAGACGTTTCAGTGCTCTTCAGCGAGCCGAAAATTCCTCACCAAGACGAGCGATTTGCGGTCGCGGGCGGTGTACGGGGTTTCAGTGCTCTTCAGCGAGCCGAAAATTCCTCACAAGACGCTGACGGAAACCGCACTCGCAGTGCTGCGGTTTCAGTGCTCTTCAGCGAGCCGAAAATTCCTCACGCAGCGCTGCGAGGTCGCGGTACGCCTCCGGCGACGTGTTTCAGTGCTCTTCAGCGAGCCGAAAATTCCTCACGCGTCGCACATCTTCAAGCGACGCAACGCGCTGCCAAGTTTCAGTGCTCTTCAGCGAGCCGAAAATTCCTCACCCGTCGGCGCGCCTGGCGGACTGCTCGAACGGCGCGCGTTTCAGTGCTCTTCAGCGAGCCGAAAATTCCTCACCCAGCGAGACGCGATGCCCCACCGACAACACGCGCGTTTCAGTGCTCTTCAGCGAGCCGAAAATTCCTCACCGTGGATCAGCAGTCGGTTGCGCTCTACGAGGTCGGTTTCAGTGCTCTTCAGCGAGCCGAAAATTCCTCACATCGTTCGCGTTTGAGTTCCTCGCCATTCTGTCCGGTTTCAGTGCTCTTCAGCGAGCCGAAAATTCCTCACAAATCCCGGAGCAAGAGTTGGAGAACTGGGCGAACGGTTTCAGTGCTCTTCAGCGAGCCGAAAATTCCTCACATGTGGCAGCGCGGCGGACTGTTCGCCCCGCTGCCGTTTCAGTGCTCTTCAGCGAGCCGAAAATTCCTCACCTCACAACACCCGCGTCCAGTTCGCCGGTAGCGATGTGTTTCAGTGCTCTTCAGCGAGCCGAAAATTCCTCACGAAATTTTTCGACGCGAAAGGCAACTTTATCGGGAGTTTCAGTGCTCTTCAGCGAGCCGAAAATTCCTCACCAAGCGTATCGCCGTAGATAAGCGACTGTCCGTTGAGTTTCAGTGCTCTTCAGCGAGCCGAAAATTCCTCACGATTGGGAAGGGGGGGAAGTCGACCCAGAGAAAGACGTTTCAGTGCTCTTCAGCGAGCCGAAAATTCCTCACTCGTATCGAATCGAACCCGCCGCGTTCGCGTGAGGTTTCAGTGCTCTTCAGCGAGCCGAAAATTCCTCACGCCGACCCTCGCACCTGCGTCCATCCATATTTCCGACCGCGATGATCACGCTTCGTCATTCCTGAGCCTTCCTGGTGCGTC
>Ga0308407_1000615_pt1 | contig 24173 bp, 15 predicted proteins | sample HotsprSampleMSe2_FD_203476 | JGI IMG/M metagenome (GOLD analysis project Ga0308407, IMG submission 203476) | Hot spring phototrophic mat microbial communities from Mushroom Spring, Yellowstone National Park, Wyoming, United States - 20060911_MSe2 ...
ATTAAATCCTGAAGATATCCAGTTAGGTAAGTCACCACCAACAAGCCTTATATTCTCTATTTCAAAACATGAAGGAAGATTAAACTCAAGTGCCATATTATTTACATAATTTCCTGTCTTGTTAGTAACAGTAATCACTGCAAATATAGTGTCACCCTGTTTTAAAGCCAGAGTATCAACAACATCTTTTTTTGTGTTATAAAAATAAACATCATGAGATACCTTGCTAGAATAATTCTTTATGTTAATAAGAGGTATACCTTGCCAGAAAGATGATATAAAAACACTCTGATAAGTTGTCTTAGGGCTTATGAATATGCTAGCATTTTTACCATAATATTTAGGGTCAATATTTATAAGAGTTATAATGTCAGTAGACTGTATTGGAATAGTATCATTATCTATTTTTATATAGCCATCAATCAGATTATTATCTTTTTTATTTCTTACAGCATCAAGGTACTTTCCAACAGCAAGCAAACAATATCCTATAGTCTGAGTAGAGTACCAATTCTTAGAGTTAAGTTCATCGACTATTTCGTTAAAAATCCTACTTGCAGTATAGGTATTTTTAAGTGCAACAAGTGCATCAAGAATTATACCTTTATCTCTAAGCCATGAGCCATATGTATAAATATCATAAGAGTATTTCTCAGATGAATCAGAAAAGTCTAAACTCTTTGTAAGTAGATTAACAACATCTTCTTGTCCTATTGAGAAATAAGCAGCAGCAAGCAATAACTTATTAGATGTATCAAGTTTAAGTTTATTTGCCTTAAACTGCTCTAATATAAGGTTCATAGCAGGAAGTTGAGGCTTATTAGCAAGTGCCAAGAGATAGAGCCTATAAACCCTTGTTTTTATATCGTCTCTTGCCTCATTTGCCTTTTGAGTCTGAAAGTCTAGCCAATTATTTATCACATGATCAGGAACATCATATCCCAAGTTTTTTGCCTCTATCAAAAAATGCCCTGCATAATTAGTTGACCAAGGATCTGGTTGTTCAGAAGGCCAATAAGAGAAACCACCATCTGCTGTCTGAAACTTAATCACCTTTTGTATACCTGCAACAATATTTTTATCTATATCATCAACTTTTTTAAATCTCTCATTCATAAATATTTTTTTAAGATACAGCTGAGGAAAAACAGAAGATACAGTCTGTTCAATACACCCATAAGGATAGTTTATCAAAAACTCAATCCTGTCTTTTATGTTAAGTGGCTTAAAAGGAAAAATTGTTATTGTATTTAGATTACTACCCTTTAAACCATGATTTTTAAGTTTTATAGTATTAGTTGAGCCAGGGCTTGTCTGGATAATCTCTTTTTCATATAAAAACCTCTTAACAGGCTGTACCTCAATATAACTTGTTGTAGAATGTTCTTTACCTCCACCCTTAGCACTAACTTTTATTGTTGCTATACCAACACTATTTTTGGCCTTAAGTTTAAAATATGTAATTTTTGAGCCAGGAACATCAAAGTTTAGTTTAACCTTTTTATCATTAATCTCAATAAAGTCATCAATATCAACATCAAGGTCTACTGTCTTTATAGACTTATCATTTACAAACACATTTATTGGTATGATAACCTCATCCCCAGGTCTTAAAAACCTTGGTAAAGAAACAGAAGCCATTATATCTGACTTAACAGATATAATCTTTTCAGAAGATCCATAAGTATTACCCCTTGCTGCAACAACCATAACCCTCACAGCACCTATATAATCTATCATTTTAAACCTTACTGATGCGAAACCTTTTTCATCAGTATACATAGGTCCTTTAAACATAGAGACAGAAATAAATCTTTTTTTCTCTGGAGAAGAAGGCAAAAGTTTTTCAAGATCATTAGTTTTATACATATAACTACCACCACCTATTGCAACCCTGTTGTGTGCAACACCCTTTATCATGTCCATCACAAGGTCATAAATGTCATAGGTGTTTATCATATAGCGTTCTTTAGCATAAAAATAAGACTCAGGGTCTGGTGTCTTAAAGTCTGTTATAGCCAATATTCCTTCATCAACAACACTTATTGTGAACTGGGTTTTTTTATTATCTTTTGTCTGAATATTTATCTCAAAGTCTTCATTAGGTTTTATGGTATCAGGTGCTTTTATTTCTATTTCTTGTCTTGAGTTTTTTAACTTTAAAACTATAGGTATAATACCATACATTCTCATAGGTCTGTCATTCAAAGTAACTTTATAGTCTTGAATAAGAGCAACACTTAAATACACATTAGGTTCCATCGACTTTTCTATAGGTATTTCAACTGTCATCTTATCCTTATTTATTTTCTCCCACATTGTCTTTATTATTTTATCTCTCTTCTCAACTGTTATCAAAGCATGGCCAGAAGAAGGAGTAACAAAGCTTATTTTAGCAGTATCTCCAACACTATAATAAGGTTTATCTGAGTTTAACAAGAGTATAGATGCTGACCTTGGGCTCTGGAAGTTTGAACCCCAATAAAAAACATTAAAAAACTTAGCACATACACTAGTATTATCATCCCCCGTTATCTCTATAAGATAATATCCCCAGTCATCAGGTGTAAACTCTATATCTACTGGTGTTGTCTTTGTAACAATCTCGCCCGACTTTACAACTTCAAGATTTTTACTTATCTTAAACTTTCTCTTAAACTCATGATAGGAAGGATAATCCCACCACCAATAACTCTTAACCCTATATATTTTATAATCCAACTTTTGATTAGATATAGTTTTATCTTTTTTGAGTAATACAACACTAAACTTATAATCTTTTCCAACCTCAAGATAACCATAATCAGATGGCGGAATCTTTAACCCTATAATCTTTTCATAAGGATAAACATTGACACTTGTGCTTGCATATACAGGCCTACCACTCTCTTCATATACCTTAGCCCTATAAGTAACATTAATGAAAGTTGGTGAATCTGCAGGTAGATCAAAACTGTCTTTTATTGAAATCTTACCAGAATCATCAGTCTGGCCCTCACTAATATTCTCTGTTTGGAAAGAAAAGTCAAGTGTTTCATTATCAAAGTAGTAGTTATTAAAACTTGTCTTGATTTTATCTTGATTAACAATCCTTTCTATCTCATAATTCATGTTTGCTGCAGGTGTACCAAAAAGATAATTAGCAACACCAGAAATTGAAAGACTTATATTCTTAGAAAAAAACTCTTTGGATGATGGTATAAGACTTACCTTTATTCTATAAGGAACAATAGCCTCAATCCTTATTGGATAGTTAAAAGTCCTTGGTCCAACATAAAGTCTTGCAATATATGTCCCAGTAATATCTTTTTCACTTGTCTTTAGGTTAAAAGAATAGAATCCGTCCTTGGCATTGTTGTTTACAATAGTTGTTAAAAGTTTACTCTCTGGGTTATAAAACTCAAGTTTTACAGGATGATCCTCTTTAAATGAATTAGTTTTGTCTCTTGCTATAACAGATATGTTTATCTCATCACCCGGTCTATATACTCCTCTCTCTGTATATATAAATGCCTTTATCTCTGAATCATCAACATCAACCCCTGCAGTATCAAACTCATCTTTACTCCATCTTGGTGTCTCACGAGAATTAAGAGGATTAATGAGTATAAAAGACCTCTCTTTTTCTCTATCAGCAAGTAAATAATAAACATTACTCTTATCACTAACCTTAAAAAAGGTTCCATCTTTACTACTGATCTTTTTATCTATAACCTGATTTTGATAACTCATAATAGTTAATTCAACTCCCTCTAAAGGCTCTGTAGTCTTAATATCATTAGTAAATACAATGTATCCATCACTTATTTCTTTTACAAGAATACCAATATCACTCTTTATTACAGGCTTAAACTTCATAAGGTTCCTATAGATGTAACTCCAGTCATAAGGCCTTTCATAATATTCATCACTATTCTCACTACTGTCTTCTTTTTTAATATAATCATAGTCTTCAGTATTAGCAGAAATATTTATAAGGTATATACCCTTACTATCTTTTTTTATAGACTCTTTAAGGTCAATCTCATTTATTATCCATTTATTCTTTTCATAATTCTTTAAGTTTACCTTAGAATTGTATATATCAATACCAACCCTATCTATGTATTCAGAGAAAGTCTTACTCCTCTTTCTTGAGGCATCTACGCTATCATCATGTAAAAACTCTGTCAAATTATTTGAAAAGACCTTTACTACTCTTACATTTACAGCCTTTAAGTTTATAGTCTTAAACCTTACCCTATAATCATTTACTGAAGTAAGGAACATACCATCAGACACAAACTCAATTTTTGGCTTTTCTTCTTGTATATCAACATCTTTTGTAATAATCCTAGGGAGAAAACCAGAATATTTACCCTTTATACCTTCAACAACAAGACTGTATTTTTTCCCTCTTTCAAGCCCTTTTACATAGACCTTATCTCTTATCTTTTTTAACTTTATATCTTTAAAAGGTTCTACCCTTACAAGTCCTCTTATATCTTGAGACTCATCCAAAGGCTCAGAAAAACTTAAAACAATATTAGGATCTACCTCATTCTCAATCTTAAAGTCAATAATCTCAATCTCATTTAAAGAAGGAACTATAAACTTCTTTGAATACCCTGTCTTATCAATACTAAGCAAGACTTTTTTCCTTATTTTATCTCTCTTCATAAAGTCTGTCGAAACTTTCCATTAATCAATAGTCTAATATTTTTTTTAAGTTCTTTTTCATCCATTTTAGTATAAATCTTAAAGTTGTAAGATAATTCATCCTTACTCTTATACTCTATATAAGGCTCAACACTCACCTCTATTGGCAAAACCTTTAGGTCTATCCTAAGATCTTTTAATCCAGAAAAAAGTTTTTCAAACTTTATAGTAATAGAGTGATCACCTGGCTCAAGGTTATGTCTAATAACCAATTTTGAATCAGTCTCCCAAAAAACCTTAAAACTTCCCTCATTAGATACTACTATATCTGAGTTTATCTCTTTCCCAATATCTTTTTTATCAATAACAGGATACAAAAACTCTATATATACAGGCTCATTAAGATATATTGGCCTTTGAGTAAATGACTTGATTATTTCATAAACCTCTTTTTTCTCTTTTAATAACTCAATAAAGTCTTTATTAATCTGCACTTTATTAGAGCAAGAGAATATAAAAACAAGAGAAAAAAGAAAATAAAGCTTTTTCATTTAATTATCCCTTTTAATTTCATTAGTACTATATAATAAAATAACAAATTTTATTATAAAATTTTAATTTAAAAGTTTAAAAAGGAGAGCAAGATAAAAAATTTTAATGACTAATAATCTTATATACCGTACTATTCTCAAATATTATAGCATAAAGAAGACAAGAACTCTTAAATCATTTTAAAAACAATGTTTTTCAAAAGAAAAAAATATAAGGATTTTATTAAGTGATTGTTTAAATTGAACCACATTTAACAAAAATCGCATCGAGTTATTTAAATATTCAAAAGATTTAAATTAAAATCAATAAGATAATTTGGCATTTTTTTAATAAGGCTTATGAATTTCTAATATAAAAAATTTAGTTTTAATTAAAAAGGCTTATATTAAACAATCACCTTTTATTATTTTAAAAGAAGACCTAATGATATAATCATCTTAAAGTATTAATTTAAAAATTACCTATTTCATATAATTTGGGTTCTCGAGTGTCTTTGCATCTATACCATAAACACCTAAAGCCTTTGAAATAGTAATCCTCATTCCTGGATCCTTCTCTGAAATGTATAATGTCTTAAGCGTATCTTCTATACCTTCTGGCTTAAGTTCTGTTATTGCCTTAATTATCTCATACTTTATCTTATAAGGATAAGAATTAAAATTAGTCAGTTTTTCAAGAAAATAAAACTTTGCCTTCTCCCTGTCAAGCCCTATAAGTGTTTTAATTGCAAAAGTGTTAATAGGGTCAAGAGGGTCTTCAGATATTCTGGAAATAGTTGGGAAAGCTTTATCCCATCCAGCCTTAGTCAATATAAGAATAGCAGAATACCTTATCTTATTTACAGCATCGTAATAACCAGGAAGATTTTTATTTATAGCAACAAACTGAACAAAGTCAAAAACATCTGGCTTTTGGATAGAATCAGCAACAGACTTTAATATTTTATCCCTTATATCATAACTTGTCTTCTCTACAACAGCCTTTTTAAGAAAGTCAACAAACTTTTCTATACCAACCTCTTTCATAGTATCAATAGCAAAAACCTTAGAATAAAAGTCTTTCTTATCAACCATATCTTTTAATGTCTCTATAACCTCACTCTCTTTTTCTATCTTTGCATATACCTTAAGTGCTTTGTCTCTAACCTTTATCTCAGGGTCATTAAAGATCAAATACTTTAAAAAAGGGACAAAAGATATTGCATTAAGGTTTTTTACAACATCAAGAGCAATAAGCCTGACATTAAGGTCCGAGTCTTTTAGAGCATTTTCTATCTGTTTTGAAAAAATGTTAATATCAACACCCTCAAGTAGAGAAAGGCTATATATTGCCCTTATTCTTATAACATATTCTGGATTTTCAGTTGTATTTTTCAATATATCTACAACCTCTTTACCACCAATCTGAGCCAATGAGATCGGTACATACATTCTTACATATTTTGAATAACCAGGATTCTCAAGAATGTCTTTAAGTTTATCAATAGAACCCTTATCACCTATCTTACCTAAAGCAGATACAGCCTCTTGCAAAACATCTTCTTTTTCATCCATGTTATCAAGTATCTGATATATTTTCTCTATTGACTTTTTATCTTTTACCTCTCCTATAAAAAATAAAGATGCTCTCTTTATATATGGATTTTTCTCTTCCAATAGGTTAATAGCAATATTAAGAGCCTTATTGTATTTTAAAGCACCTAATGTTCTTAAACTGGCAACCTTTAAAGGATTTTCCTTGGCATTCTCAAGTATTTTTAAAACTTTTTCAGAAAAGTCTTCTATCTTAAACTTTTCAACAAGGTTAATAGCCTCTGTCAAAACATTAACATTAGTATCATTAGTAAGAACATAGTCTATCAATCCATAGAAAGGCTTAGTATCTCCCTTATAATCACCTATTTTTCTTAAGACTTCAACACGTTTGTCAGCAATACCATACATTAAAATACTTTTATAGTCTTCCAATGCTTTTTCATCAATTGAAAAAGATTTTATGGATAACACAAATATGAAAAAAATACCTAATATTCTCATATTTTTACCTTTTATTTTTATTTTTTCAAAAAAAATTTACTAATTTATAAATTTTATTTTAATTTATTAGGTGATTATAATATAAATTTTTTTAATTACTATATATATAAATTTCGATTATTATCTTGATTTATAAAAATAGTTTTGTGAGGATATTATGAGATGGGCTTCAAAACTTTTTGTTGAAAATATAATAGAACTTTTGGAAGAAATTGACTTTTTTAACTTCAAAAAAATAAAGAGAAATACATATCAGGCATTATTAAAAATAACAAAAATAGAATTACCCTTTATAATAAGAATAGAATATATGAAAGACTCAGATATAACAGAAGAAGAGATAAGAACTTTTTTTATAGACATAAATACCACAAAATTATCTGGAAAGCCTTTATTTATAGGATATCCTGGTTTTTCAAACAGGGCAATAGAAGCAGCACAAAAATTAGACATAACAACAATAAGTGTGGATGAGTTATTAGACAATCTTGTGGACACAACAAACTATAGAAACTATATAAAAACCTTAAATATAGAAGAAAACTATATAATGTTAGATCTTATATCAGAAAACAACAACACAATAAAACCATCTGTATTTTTAAAGCTTTTAACAAGCAACAACTCTGAGCAGGCAATAATAAAGGGTGACTCTGGCTCAGGTAAAACAACTTTTTTAAAATACATACTTTTTAAAGAATCACAAAATCCTAATATAATCCCTATAATGATAGACTTAGGAGAGTATAGAAATGGGTCATTCTATGAATTCATAATAAATGATGGCTTTAAAAAAAATAATATTAAGATAAAGTCTGAAAAAATATTTCATATCCTATGTAGAGAAAAAAAGATTCTATTTCTTTTCGATAATTTAGAATCTGTTCTTGATATAAATCAACCTAACTTTTATAAAGAGTTCGAAAAAATATTAAAGACTGGGACCCCAATAGTTTTTACAGCTGACACAAAGTTTATGACAGATAATTATTACTCGAACCTTACACTTAACAAAATAATAGCAACATATAAACCAAAAATATTCTCAATAAGTCATTTAAGCCTATCTGATATAAAAAAGAAGATAAAGTCTTCAAATATTCAAAAAATGTTTGAAAACCAAACAATATCAGAATTGATAAGACTACCAGTATTCTTTGACATAATAACAAAAATATCACTTACAGATGAGACTACAATAAACAAACCTATAGATATATATAAAGAAGCTCTTAAACAGTGGCAGACAAACTATCTTACCCAACTAGGTAAAGCAACACTATGTGAAGAGATGGCAAAAGTAATAATAAACAAAGGATTTTTTGATTCTAAAAAAGATATACCAGACTTTATAGAAAGTTTTATAAATAATGAATACAAAGGAATGCCTTTCTCGACAGAGTTTGTCAACAAAGACTTAGAAAACTCTTTCTTTATAAAAAAGATAAGCCAAAATAATTATACTTTTATACACTCATCCTTTACATATTTCTTTTTAGCTAAAAAGCTTGTTGAAGAGATAAGGAGAGGAAATTATACAAACACTGAGTTATTATACTCTAAGTTTATACTTGAGTTTGTAAAAGACTATCTTGGAACTGACAAGATAATAAATACACTACTTGAAAAATACAACAGAGAAAAGTTTCCAAAAGATAAAGGTGAAGTATTCTATCTTATTTATAAAGTATGTAATAATCTTAATATACCAGCAGAAATACCTGTTAATAAAATAACATTGCAAAAAATAGACTTGATATCAAAAGAGTTTTTAAACCTAAAAATGTCTAACTCTGACTTGAAAGAAGCAATACTAAAGTCAAGTGAGTTCAGAAACTCTAAGTGTTCAAACATAGACTTTACAGGGTCTAATATGGAGAAAATAGTTATCACAGACTCAGAAATAAAGTCATCCACATTCAGTTTTGCCAACATGAAGACATCAAATATAATAAGGGCAAACCTATCAAACTCAAGTTTTCATAAAACCAACCTATTCCAATCAATAATAATAAAGTCAAACCTATCATTTAGCAATTTTAATTCAGCAAATCTACATGGGGTAATTGGAGCAGAATCTATATTCAAAAAGTCTGATATAAGAAAAACTGACTTAAGCAATGCTGACTTCACAAAAGCATCTTTTGTAGAGACAACAATGGAAGAGATAAACTCCAAGTCAGTCTCATTCTGTTATGCTGACATAAGTCAATCAACACTAAGAGATTCAAAGTTTTCTTTCTCATTCTTCCACAAAACAAACTTTACAGAATCAAGTCTCTTCAATATTTCACTAGAGGCAATAAGTCTTGAGGGCAGTACATTTAATAACGCTAATCTTAACAGTGTATCTTTTAAGTGGTCAAACCTTCAAAATGTATCATTCAAAAACTCTGTATTAAAAAATGTAAACTTCGAAAATGCTGACCTAAGAGGTGCAGACTTTACAGGAGCAAAAATTTGTGATGAAACAAAGGAAAGTCTAAAAAAAGCTATTGTATAAATGAAAACTAATATTTTATTATTATTACTAATAATATTTTCCTGCTCAAGGCCTGAGTTAGAAAACAACGACAAGTCACTACTATTGTGTTTTGAAGAAGAGTGTTTTAGAGATACAATTAAAACATTGATAAACTCAGCAAAAAAAAGTATTGATATTGCTCTTTATGAGTTTTATAATGAAGAAATAGCATCACTATTAATTGATTCATCAAAAAAAGGTGTAAAAATAAGGGCTGTATCAGACTATGACTCTGAAAAAAACACAGGATGGGCATTCTTAAAAGATTATATAAATATAGTTTTTGGAAACTCAAATGGAATAATGCATAATAAGTATATGATAATTGACAAAAGATTTGTATTAACAGGCTCACTTAACCTTACCTCAGACTTAGGCAAAAACTACAATTCAATACTGGTCATAGACTCTAAGGATATAGCAGGAGTATATCAAGAAGACTTTGATAAAATGTTTCTAGAAAAGAATTTTTCTTCAAATAAAGAGGATACAGGTTGTATAACATTAGACTACAAAAAAAATCTTGGATATAACACAGTCTCAGCATTTTTTACACCATACAAAAAATGTTATGAAAATATAAATGGATCAAAAATCTTAATAGATGACCCATATACCACAGTATATGACCCTCAAGACTATACAAATCCAATAGGTTATAAAATATTGCCACTAATTCAGTCTGCAAATAAGTCTATCATAATACTTGCATTCTCACTTACTGACAAGTTGATATTTTATAATGTAAAAGAGAAATTGAGCTTAGGAGTAAAGGTAAACATATATCTTGACTATTCTCAGTTTAAATCAAATTATAAGTATATACACCAATACCTTAAGGAACTGTCAGAAAATGGTGCTATAATAAAAATAACAAGTAATAAATATATTAAACTACACCATAAAATAATAGTTATAGACAAAGAAAAAATAATATTGGGTTCAATGAACTTCAGCAACAATGCTGTAAGTAAAAACGATGAAAACTCAATATTTATTGAAGACTCAGGTAATCTTTATCCTCTAATTGAAAAAGAGATAACAAAAATAGACAAGTACTCCTATGAACTAAAAAACTTAAATATCACTTTTTAGTCTTATCTTCTAATTTTTGCATATTATTTTCACCACTTAAAAACTTTGAAAAAGGCAACATAAAACTTGAGAAAGGATTAAAAAAATTAGAAAAATTAAAAGAACTAAAGTCCATAAAAACAGATGTTGATACACCCTCTATCCTGTAGTTATCATTTTCTGTCTTAAAACTCTCTTGTTTTATGTAAATGTTGTTACCTGTTTTTTTATCCTCTATTTTAAACTCTTTTTTGTTAAAAAATGGAAACATTTTGCCCTCCTGTCTGAGGTTTCTATATTTTTTATAAATATTTTAAAATTTAATCTTAAAATTTTTTATTTTAAAAATTATTTATTAATTTTTAAATCGTAGGAGTAAAATATAATGGAAGTTGAGTCGAATTATTTATACTCATACGATAATCTTTCAGATCTTACCTATTCAAACACAAAAAAGATAGAAGTAAAAAAAAGCAGACTACATGGGAGAGGTGTTTTTGCAAAAGAAAAAATAAGAAAAGGTGAAGTAATAGAGTTTTGTCCTGTCTTAGTCTTAAAAAAAGAAGATATAGAGTTTATAGATAAAACTAATTTATACAACTACTATTTTGATTGGAAACATTCAATAGCAATTGCTTTAGGTTATGGTTCGTTTTATAATCACTCTTATACTCCAAACGCATACTATAAAAAAGACTTTGAGAATGAACAATTAATCTTTATTGCATTAAAAGATATAGAGGTAGGGGAAGAGATAACTATAAACTATAACGGTTACCCTTGCTGTAAAGATAAACTCTGGTTCGAATAATAGACTAAAAGTATAGATAATCAATCCTAATAAAGTTAATCCTTAAAAGTAATTTTATCATTTGAACTAACATTTCTTCATTCCCAAAGTACAAATTGGTAAAGAATAAAAAATTTCATACTCTTTTATTTCTCTTTTTTAGGCTTAAAAGAAAAGACTTATAAGCACTGTTTATTCAAAAAAGCCTGTAAATTCTAAATGAGTCTTTATACCCTTAAAAGATTATAAAATTTTAGTTTAAAATTTTAAATAGATTGTAAAAATGCAATTCTATAAATAGTCTTTCAGTTTTTAAAGACTAAACAAGATATAACTTATCTTAAATCCAAAACTATAAAAAATATCTTTACCACTTGAAATAAATGAGTTTTCAATAATTCTGTAATATTTATAATAAGGTAGATAAAAACCTAAGAATATATTTAACCTAACTTCATCAAACTTTAAGCCTGACTCTAAAATATTTTCAATTCCCATAAACTTTTTTATCTTAGTATCAAAGAGTAAAGTGTTTTTTAATTTTAATGTTAAAGAAAAATAGTTAAAACTGTTAACAAGTTTTATAAAAGCCTTAGACCTTGTAGAGTCAATAAAAGTTCCATCTCTTTCATAGTCAACAAAATGATATGAACCAACATAAGCTGAAGAAAAATAACCTTTATAACCATATAAAAGTATATCACCTGGTGAAATACCTTTAAATCCACAAAAATCACTTGAGAAATAACCCAAACCCAAATAGGTAGAAAAATAATTAAAACTATGAACAACATTAACGACAGACCCAATTCCATTATAAATAAACTCAGTGTCTATTTTATAGTCTTTACCGTAACTATATGCTATAGTAAAGTCAATCCAGTCCCTATAAAGTCTTAAACCTGATAAAAACAAAAAGTCATTATCAGGCTTATTCAAGTTATTAAGACCGTTCTCAGCAATATCGGCTCCCCCTGCCTTATTTGCTCCAAAGTATACATAATACATAAATGTCTTGATAAATAAATAGTCTAATATTACTCCTGTTCTGAAAGAGACTCTTTTTCCTCTAAAGTCATTTATATTTTTATCATCTTTCTTTATTGAAGAATACAAATACCCCTCAGGTTTATTTGCAATACCCAAAACATCAAATGAATAGGTAAAGTTTAATAAGTCCCTATATGAAATAAGGAAACCATCAACAATATCATAAAAAAAATAGTCTTGAATTGAACCAAAACTAAACCTTTGTCTACCAATTCTTAAAGATAAGTTTTTAAAATAATAATCAAAATAAACCTCTTTCAACATAAGAGAGTTATAGTTATTTGTCTCAAGGTTATCATTCCCCCAGAACCCACTTGTGTATATATCAATATGGAAAAAAGTATTGTTAAGCCTCTTGGATAATCTAAGACCAACATTTGAATAAATGAAAAAAACAGCATCATCAGTATTTTTAGTCTGATCTGACTTATAAAGAGAATATTCATAAGAGTTATAAGACCTAAAGTCAGAATTGTTGAAAAAATATGAGTCAGTGTTAAAATAAATAAAAATATAGTTATCTGAATATAAGTTATAAAATATAAACAAAAAAAATAAAAAAAATAATTTAAAACTCTTCATATGCAAAACCCGGTGTACAATAGGTATAAGTTGAGAAAATATTATTAAAAGAACTGTATGAAGAAGTTCCCCAACCTGAGTTTTTTAATACCATAGACTTTTTAAGACCAGGAGAGTTATAACCATACAATCCATTCATATAAACACTGTCTAACAAAGTATTACTATCCTTAATCTCTATATAATATGGAAATGTATTTGATATAGATAATGATGTTGATGCTAAATACTTTACACCAATAATATCAAGATTAAAATTATTAGGTGAAAACATATAAGATTTATTGTTTATAATCAAAAAATACTCGTTAGGCTTAAGGAATTTAAAATTATCCTGTAAAGATGAAAACTTTGTAGAGTCAATCTGCAAAACACCTTTTACATAAAGATTCAATGTTGAAATATCAATATACTTATTAGAAATATTCTTTATCTCAATAAACTCATCAGATGTAAAGTTTGAATAACCATCGGTTGAACCCATCCACAAAACCTCAGTTATTTTTATTTCACTAAGTGAAGGTTTTTTAGGATAGATAAAAGAGATATTGCTTCTCTCTCCTGTATTCCTGTCTTCAACTCTTATAGTATAAAATAATCCGGGCTCTAAACTTAACATGGAGAATGAAGAATAAGTGGTTGATAAAAATGTATAGTTTATGCCATCAGTACTGTAGTATATATCTACACTCCTGTCTTTATCCCATGAAATATAGGGTATATTATTATTAAAATAAAATTTTAATTCAAAATTTTTAAAATAAAATCCTTTTGCTGACAAGAAATTAAAAAACTTAGACAAATCTCCTTTTATAACAAGTACAAAACTGTAATTTCCATAATTAGGTTTAAAATAATTACCATCATCAACACTTCCACTTGATGTACCTATTGGAGAAGAAAAAACAATAAAAAAGTCTTTCTTTAAGTCATTAGGATCAAGACTATAACCCCTAAAGTTTTTTAAGAGACTGTCATTAAGTTCAATATCTTGCCCTATTATAAAACTGAAGTCAATGGTTTTGGCAATGGAAATACCAGGGTATATAGAAGAAATAGTATTTGGATAAAAAATAGTATAACTTTTGTTAAAAGTAAGGTCTGAATATAAAATACTGTCTTTCATATCAAGGGAGAAAAAAACTACTTTTTTTGCTGAATATATAAGGTCTTTTATAAGAGTAATCCTTTTATCAACATCCCACCTCTTTATCTCATTTGGTGCAAACATTACACCTATTTCATATCTCCCAACTTTATCATAATAATATATTGTATTGTTAACCTTATTTCCAGAGACAATACAGTCAAACTCATTTTTTAGATGATTATAAAACTTGCTAGAACTTATATTTATTGCAATCATAGGGTCTTTACCAAAAATAAACAAAGAATTATTCCTATCAAAGACAAAAAACTCATAATATCTGTTAGCAATTGAAGGTATGATAATATCTCCATAATTTTTATAAATTATATTATTGTTTTGAAAAACTCCATTAAACTCATTAGGTAAGACACCATAGGGGTTATTCATATTTTTGATAAAAGATGTTATTTCAGATATTCCTTCTAAAATACTGAACTCATCATTAGGGTTAGGTCTTGAAACACAAGATAATAAAAAAAATATAAAAACAAAAAAGCGAAAGATAAGCAATTCAAAGTTCCTAAAGTTCCTACCTTAAAAATAAATAAAAGTATTTATTTATTTCTCATAGCCTCATATATATATTTTACTAGGTTGTCCATTTCCTCTTTTTTCTTAATGTTAAACCTTTTAAGGACCTGAATATTTATATCTTCAAAAGAGTATTCACTCCTTTTATAATAGTATATAATATTTGATAGGTATATAGTGAAAACAAGTTCTATGTTTTTTTCTGATGCCTCTGTTGGGAGGTGGTGATACCTTATTGCCTCTATCACAAAATCAGGAAAGTTCCATTTTTTGGCCAAAATCTCACCTATCACTGAGTGATTGTAACCTATGAGTATATTATCTATAAGTTCAGGTTTTAAACCCTTACTCTCAGCAAACTTCTGTATCTTTTTAAAGAAAGATGGATCAACAGCAAAAACTATTATCTTTCCTATATCATGTAAGAGTGAGGAAATATAAAACTCTTCAACAATATTTCTTATACCAAACTTTGATATAATTATTCCTGCAATTATTGCAACCTCATTAGAATGGTCCATTATGTCTCTCACTTCTTTAAGCTTATAATGAGACATAAGTATATTTTTTGTAGTGTAACCTAATACAAGATTTTTTATTCCCCTAAATCCTATCATTTTAACAGCATCTTCAACAGTCTTTATCTCTTTAGAAAAACCATATGCAGCAGAGTTCACAACCCTCAATAAGTCTGCAACGAGTGCAGGGTCTTGTTTTATTATAACAAAAACATCTTTAAAGTCAGATTCTGGATCATCTAATATTTTTTGAAGTCTTATTATATTTTCAGGAAACTGAGGTATAAACTCTATCTCTTTTTTAATACTATCCGATAAAAAGTCTTTCTCTTCTTCTGTCAATACAGATATTGGTATAGAAAGCCTAAACACTGTCTTTGTTGAATCAGAAAAAAACTTTAGATAAGTATCATCAAGATCTATTTTTCTTAGCATTAATAAACTTATTATAAGACCAAAACCAGCACCCTCAGATGCATCATAAGCATTCATCATTGCATCTTCCACACTCTTAAACTTTCTTGCAGCAACATACTTTTCAAGTATTCTCTTCTTCTCTTTTTCAAGTAGTGGACTATTGTTTATGACAAAAAAAACTAGTTTATCACCATCAAGATATATTTCTATCTTTATAAAAAATCCCTTAATCCTAGAAGTATCTTCTAATTTTTGTGGCTCTTTATCAAGAACTTTTTTAAACTCTTCTAAAGCCTTTTGATATTCTAAATCATCATTAATGTTTATTTTTTTATCTTCCATATATGCTTTTTTAAGATTAGCCTTAGCAGCATTTGTTGCAGCCTCTGAAAGTATATAGTTTATATAATGACTTAGGGCTGTCTTATTGATAGAATTAAGAACCTCTATAACACTATCCTCAAGTTCACTCCTTTCTTTTAGACCAAAAAAAGAAAAATTCAAAGACTTTTTAAGTTCCACTCTATTCTCCAAAAAAGTATAAAATAAATGAATTTACTAAAACTTAAAGAAATTTAAAAAATCAAGATAAAAAAATAAAATATTTATTTAAGATTAAAAAACAGTATAAATCATCTTAAGCATTATACACTCTAATTTATGAACTAAAAATAAATTCTTTAAGGTTTCGTGTATAAAAAGAGTAAAAAATAAAATATATTAAAAAACATAAGAAACTCAGGTTTTATAAAAAATAAACTTAAAACTTCACAATGTAAAAAATAACTAAGATAATCTAGTTTTTCTTAATAAGGCTTACAATCTTCTATATAAAAAGCTAGCTTTAATTAAAAAATCTTGTATTAAACAATCACCTAAAATTTTAGTTTAAAATTTTAAATAGACTATAGACTTCTCTTATAAATCAGAACTTTTGATTTGATAGTTAAAAAGAATAAAACCCCAGAGGGGGGCTGGATTATTTAAATAGGTTATAAAATGCTTTCTTACCTGGATATATACTATTGCCTTCCAATTCTTCCTCTATTCTTATCAGTTGATTATACTTTGCAATCCTATCAGTCCTTGAGAAAGAGCCAGTTTTTATCTGTCCTGTATTCATAGCAACAGCAATATCTGCAATAGTTGAATCCTCAGTTTCTCCACTCCTATGAGAAATAACAGCAGTATAACCATTTGTCTTTGCCATTTCAATAGCATCAAGTGTCTCTGTTAATGTTCCAATCTGATTAACCTTTATAAGTATTGAGTTAGCAATATTGTTTTTTATGCCCTCTTCAAATATTTCAACATTAGTGACAAAAATATCATCACCAATCAACTGAATTTTAGATCCAAGTTCTTTTGTAAGTTTTTTCCAGCCTTCCCAGTCATGCTCAGACATCCCATCTTCTATCGATATTATTGGATACTTTGATACAATATCTTTATATATGCTAATAAGTTGTTCTGATGTCAATTTCTCTTTTGTTGACTTCTTAAGTATGTATTTACCCTTTTTATCATCATAAAACTCACTTGCTGCAATATCAAGTGCAATAAAAACATCTTCACCTGGTTTATACCCAGCCTTTTCAATAGCCATCAATATTAACTCTATTGCCTCAACATTAGACTTTAAGTTTGGTGCAAATCCACCCTCATCTCCAACTGATGTTGAATACCCTTTATCTTTTAGTATAGACTTTAATGTATGAAAAATCTCAGAGCCTGTCCTTATTGCCTCAGTTATAGTAGGGCTTGATACTGGCATTATTAAAAACTCTTGGAAGTCAACATTGTTATCAGCATGTGCTCCCCCGTTTAATATATTAGCCATAGGGACTGGCATTATCTTAGTGTTAACACCACCTATATATCTATAAAGTGGTAAGCCTAAATAATTTGCAGCAGCCTTTGCAACAGCAAGAGAAACACCAAGTATAGCATTTGCCCCAAGTTTGCTCTTGTTCTTTGTCCCATCAAGGTTAATCATTATACTATCTATCTCTCTCTGGTTTAATACAGAAAGACCTATTATCTCTTCTTGAATAACATCATTTACATTTTGAACAGCCTTTAACACACCTTTACCTTTATACCTCTTATCATTATCTCTTAACTCAACAGCCTCTTTTTCACCGGTTGAAGCACCTGAAGGAACAATCGCCCTACCTAAAGTGCCATCATCTAAATAAACATCAACTTCAACAGTTGGATTTCCTCTTGAGTCTAAAACCTCTCTGGCTTTAACTTCTGCAATAAAAGACATGACAATCTCCTCTACTAAAAATTTTAATAATCAAAATTTAATATTTTAAGACTTAACAAAATCTAAAAAATATTATTACCATTCAAAATTAGTGTTAAGATCGATTCTTTTGTTTAATTTAGCCAATACTTAAAAACAAACTTTGATAATTGCCTAAAAATCAGTTTGTGAGCATTCAATTCTTAGAAATTAGTTTTAATCATTTTAAGCATATACTATTTTGCTGTATGAATTATTGTTATAATAGTTTAGAAATTATTTTTTAGGACAAAAACTTTTTTATTCTATTTTGGCCTAAGAGAAAAAAGATATGTACTTTAAATTCAAAATAAGACAAATATTCAAAGGTCTTTATCTCTATATAAAGATTAAAAAACTAAAATTTTAATCTAAAATTTTAAAATATTCTTTTATAGACTAAGTATAAAACATATATTTGGTATTTTAAAGTTTTAATATACTAATATAATAAATCCTTAAACAAAAGTATTAACCCAAAAACTAAGGTTGGTATAAAACATCTATTGGACATAGAGAACCTGTCCAACCACTTATACCTTTTTCTTTGAGTTCACCCTCCCAGCTAACTCCATTATATTTTTTATAGCCTACAAGGACACGATAATAATATATTTTACCACCTGTGCAGGTATCAACAAATACAGCAGGGGAAGAATCACCAGATAAAGAGCCCTCAACTCCATTAGTAATTTTACCTGTTACATAGTCTTCTGTATAAGAGTTATTATAATCAGGCCTTGAATCAAATCCTATAAGTGTATACCCCTCATAAGGTGAAACCTCACTCCTATATATAAAATAACCATAAAAGTACTCACCAGCACCTGATAAAGACTTTATAGGTGTATGGTCAGTCTTTGGTATTTGAATAATAACAGTATTTTTACTTATGCCATAGCTAGATATACTAAAGTCAGTTTTTTCATCCTCATCAAACATTCTACCTAAAATCTTGGAACAACCAATAAGCGAAGTAAAAAGAATAAAAATAATAAAAGGTCTCATATAAGCCCTCCCTAAAAACCAATCTGTATTGAAAACTCAAGATAATTTTTTCCATAACACTCTATCATAGAACTAAGTTTATCAGAATAGTTATGATAAAACTTTATTATACCATCAAAACCACCTATAAATAAAGAAAAGTTAACCCTAAAACCAACCATCCAACCTATAACCGTAGCATCATCATTTCCAAAGTTAATAAACCTGTTATCATTATACAGACTCATACCAAATATAATATAATAAAAGAAAGAACCATAATAATCATCTCCATAATAGTCCTGTGGGTTTCTTGCAATCTTAGCAAACTTTGGATGAAAGCCAATTTCACCCGATAGTTCTTTAATACCAACCTCTTTCTCAAGACCCTCTTGCCCATACAATGGTATACCAGCCTTAAGTTTTATATAAAAGTAAGAATAAGTACTGTACATAAAATTAAAATACAACACATGATTAGCAAGTTCTTCAAAGTCATTCTTACTGTATACATAGCCTATACTAAAGTCAGGCCATAAATACCTGTTTTTAATAATATCAGTATAATCATATAACATGTCTGTAACCTGAAAACCCAAGTCAAAATAATTGTATTCATTATTCTTATAAGTGTAGCCTAACATAAGAGAAACGTTAAATAAGTTTGTATTTAAGAATAAAGTCTTAAAATTATTTTCTTTATCATCTGAAGTACCTATAACATTATCAAGCCCAATATCAAGGTCTCTATTAAAGAGAATGCCAATATGTATATCACCAAATGGTTTAATAATATTTGAAAAAACAACAAGGTCATCATACACTTGATTATAAGCCATATCTATTGTTGTATACTTTTCACCATTAGGTCCTCCAAGTTCAACCTTCTTGGTAAGACCATACCTTGCACCACTTATAGATATACCTGCTCCCCAGGAAAAAAAGTCTGTCTTTATAAGATCATCAAACTTAACCATACCAGATAAAGTTATATAGTTCATATCAAACTGATTATCACCAAAAACTGTCTTTACATCAAACTTAGGTATATAGTCATATCTAAAGAAAAGATCAACATTTTTAGAATATCCACCTCTTATTAAGATAGTAATAAAACTCACGTATATCTTTTTTTGAAATATTCTGTCCATTATTTTCATAACCATCGTTTTCATTTTCTTCATTATCTTTGTTTTTATCTTTTATAAGCTCAGATATAGACTTTGAGTTTTTCATAATTTCCCATCTAGTTTTAAAAAGGTTTATAAGTCCCATTAACCTTTTTGTTGCACTCAATATATCACCAGGGTCAAATGCTGCATGAAGGTTAAAATACAAGAAAAGGAAAAATATAAGTATTTTTTTCATTCTTTACCTCATTAAAAAGACATATTTTAAAAAGATGTACCTTAATTATAAAAATAACTAAAAAATAAAATTTTATAAAAAATTTTACAATCATTAAAAATAATAAGCCAGATATCCATTAATGTGTTAAATCAGCATTAATAAATTTTAAAGTGTTGTATTCTTTCACATTAAAATATAATTTATATTTCTTAAATACCCGAAAGATTAGCCTTTAGGACAAAAACTTATTTCCCGTTTTTCGCTTTTTTCTTAAGGTTTTAAGTGACAAATCAAATAACCTTTCTCTTTTTAGCAATATCAATAACTCTATCAAGTCTTTTATCATAATTAAAAAACTTTTTCACAACATCAAGAGCCTCTGTAAAAACCCCTTTATACTTTCTATGATTGAGTTTGTTAAGAGAGTTGATTATTCTATCTTTATAGAAACTTGGGTTTATAGATATTAGCCTTTTTATCTCCTTATCCCTTGAAAGTATAGCATCATTAATCTCATCAAGGCTTACCTTCTCAACAATTCCCTCTATCTCTTTTATTATAATATCATTCTCAAGAAATATCCTACACTTATCTTTTTGTAAGTAACCTAAAAACCTTTTCCACCCTTTTTTTTCAAGTTTCTCCACATCCAAGCACATATCAATCAGAGTCTCAATCTTCTTTCTGTATATAATAGAGTTAAGGTTATCTATCATTCTATCATCAAAGTCTTTAGTAGTATCAACAACTATTAAAAACTCTATGTTTCTTATTTTTCTCTCTATACTTTGTCTCCCACCTCTATATTTCACGTAATAGTTAGAATAAATCTGTACCTGTCCCTTTTCCCTAAGTATATCTATCAATTCCTCTATAGGTACTATACCCTCTGTGTTATAACTTATAAGTATATATCTAGATCTTATATTATTTATCAAGTCTCTAAAAACTAGACTAGCCCTGTTTTTTATACAGTAGTCTGACTTTGTCTTTACCCAGTCTTTTCTTATCCCAGATTTTCCAGTCTCATTAAAGTCATTAGAAATATAAGGCTTATCCCATAATGCTATTGTATTTAGAAGATGATAGTTTGAGCCATACTGATGTTGGTTATAAGGTGGGTCAATATAAGTTATCTCTATCTTTTCCCAGTCCAAAGTACTAACAAGTCTGTTAGCATCCTCTTTAAATACTTTATACTCTTTTCCATCAATATTAGGATAGAAAACAGGTTTTTCAAGTCTTATTGGGCTAAGTATCCTCGAAAGTGCATCTTTTCCATGTCCACCAAAACCATTGTGATAAGCCTTAAAAACACCTGATGTGTTTGTATGAGTTGCAGCCTCGTATAACAATATTGCAACTAATATAAACTTTTCTTTATTCCATTCTTTAAAATTATCTTCTATCCAATCTCTAATAGCATCTATTCTTAAAGCATTTTCTCTTGTATAAAACATTCTTTCCCTATTAGGATCAGGATTATCAGATAATGGGGCATAATAAAGACTTATGTAAGGTTCTTTAGGTTTATCCAACGAGTTTAAATAGTTTAGTAGATTATCTATGCCACCAAAGTCAGAAAAAAGTATATCAATTTCATTTAAGTCTGTCTCTATATAAGCCTTATTGATAACATAAGAATAGAACTCCCAGTCATTGGAATAAACACTAAAACCAAGTTTTTTAGCAAGCCTTGATACAGAGGAACTACCAGCAAACAGGTCAAGAAAACCATTTTTTTTAGTATCAAGTCTTTCAATAACAGACTCTAAGAAAGGCAACAACCTTCTTTTATTTCCAATATATGCAATTAACTGATCCTTTAAATAATCCATAATTAAGACTTTAGATAAGTTTTAAAGTAGACCTCAAAAAAAGACTGTATCAGTATAGTAACAGGCATAGCAAATATCATTCCCATAATACCATAAAGATAGTTACCTATTATTATACTCATTATCACTATAAGCGGGTGCATCTTTAATGACTTACTTAATATTTTAGGTTGAAGGTAAAAACCAATAAAAGTGTAAAAAACTAACTGTAAAACTATAACCAACAAGATAGAAACAGTACTAAAATTGTTAGTTAACTGAATCATCGCTATAAATATTATATGAATTGTTGGGCCAATATATGGTATTACTGAAATTATACCTGAAAAAAATCCTATAGCAACAGAGTTTTGAACCCCAAAAAGTGATAATACAATAGTTACAAAAAGCATAACAACTAAGCTTATAACCAGTATAGACTTAAAGTAAGAGTTCAATTTTAATCCTATTTGAGATATAAAGACACTTTCTTTATTAGATATTACACCTGCAAAATTGCAAGAAAAAAAGTTAGTTATTTTCTTTTTATCCCTTAGAAAATAAAAACATGTCATCAAGATTATTAAAAGGTCAATAATAAACCTGATACTATACACAGCATAATCAACAAGAGAGTTAAACACAGAATAGATTATACTGTTTATTGAATTACTTATGTTTATTGTTAAAAACTCTTTTTTTATTGGTAATCCCATTTTCTTTAACCACTTTACAAAACCCTCAATAATGTCTTGCCCTATCTTAGCATAGTCTGTTATGTTTAAAAGTATACTATAAGACTGTTTTAATATAAATGGTAAGACAAAAGCAAAAAAGAGAAAAATAAAAATCAAAAACACAAAAATGGTAAATAAAATACTTAAGTTAGGTCTTATCCCTAACCTAATAAACTTTTTATTAACCATATCAATTACAAATGCAAGTATCAAACCAAAAATAAAAGGATAAACAGACTCCCATAACAGTATGATGATAAATATGATTAAAATAATAAGAAAAAATAATACTTTCCTCTTTCTTTTAATATTATCGCTCATATTTTATTAGAAACCTTTTTCTTTATCTCCAAAAGTTTAGAAACTTCTTTATCACTAAACAATTTTGGTTTTTTATTAGAGATCAAAGCAAGATAGGTCTTTTTTGCAAGAAACTCTGTCTTTTCAATAATGTCTAATGCATCAAAGAACTCATTACCTACAGCTACAACACCATGTTTTTCAAGTATTACAATTTCTGAACCCAAAAGTAGTTTTGCCCCCTCCGCAAGTTCATAACTTCCTGGTGTAGTATAAGGATAGACAGGTATATCACCCAGGAATAAAAATCCTTCTGGAGTTAACATCTGGTTAGGCTTTTCACCAATTATTGATAATAAAACAGTATACACAGGGTGAGAGTGTATAACAACATTTGCATCAGGCCTTACTTCATAAGCCTTTTTATGGAGTAAAAACTCTGAAGAAGACTTTCTTTTTCCCTTTATATTTGTGCTATTAATATCAACAACAACAATATCATCATAAGTTAAAGCACCTTTATAAGACTTATTCGCTGTAATTATAATCTTATTACCAACTTTAGTACTTATATTTCCATCATAACCTGCAACAAAACCATTATTATGCAATATCTTTGCAACTTCTATTATCTTTTTTTTATATTTTCTATACCCTAGCATTATTCTCTCTCTCCTTAATATACTTAATAGCAACCTCCTTGTCACTAAAATAAAGAGTCTTATCTCCTATAATTTGATAGTCTTCATGGCCCTTACCTGCTATTAACACCAAGTCACCTTCCTCAGCCATATAAATAGCCTTTTTTATTGCAGTTTCTCTATCAATCT
>Ga0308407_1000620_pt1 | contig 24022 bp, 19 predicted proteins | sample HotsprSampleMSe2_FD_203476 | JGI IMG/M metagenome (GOLD analysis project Ga0308407, IMG submission 203476) | Hot spring phototrophic mat microbial communities from Mushroom Spring, Yellowstone National Park, Wyoming, United States - 20060911_MSe2 ...
ATGAGTAAACTCGTCTCTCTGTCCCGTTTTTGAGTCCTTTCTCACTCCTCGTTCTTTCCTAAGTGCTTCTTCAATCGTCTCAGCTATCCTGCTTAAAACTTCCCTTGCGTGCTCAGTTCTTGTTTGGTTCAATGCTTCCTTTACATTTTGATAGAATTTCTCCAGATCTTTTGACTTTCTTATTCCATCAGCCTGACTAATAAGTTTAGACAGCGTGTCAGAATCTTTTTTAACATTCGCCAACTCATGAGCCCACGACTGAGACAAAGACTGCCCAAACATCGCAACTATGCCCTCAGATAGTTTACCCGTAGTAATTCCCTCTATTGAACCATCGCTATTTACCTTAGTTGTTATGGTTTTACCGTTTTGGGTTATTGACAAGACACCAGATCCTCCCTCACCTGGTCTGTATGAAATGCTTGTTCCATCTTTTCCTATAGCAGTAAAACCCAATACTCCTCCCCTCGTGTCTGCCTCAAAGTTAACCATTTGTGCATCCTTACCTAAAGCAAGACTTGTAAACTGATAAGCCATATACCCAGCATTGTCCCCATTTAAACGTGATTGCAAGGCCACTCCACCCACATCTTCCACCTTACCCCCAGACACCTGCATGTATCTCCCATTTTTTCTAATATTCCCCACATTCTCCTGAAGCCCAGTGGTTGTAAAGAAACCCGTTGTCCACCCACTAAAATTCCCTAAACTTGTAGTCCCCGCTGACACATTCCTGTAATTTACCTGCCCTGCATTGAAGCTTCCTCTCGCCACATCACCCGCTGAGCTTTGGGCTGTGCCCTGAACAACCCCTCCAAGCCCTGTGGCAAAGCTATGAAATGCATACCCTCCCAAGCTCGCTATCATAAAACTCACCGTAGGCACAAGCCAATACAGAGAACCTCCAAGAAAATTAAACCCAAGGTTCGTATTCCATCACCTGTTCAAGGGTATAAGGGCATTCCTGTGGGAAATCTTTTTCCGTGGGAGGTCTGCCAAAGTATTTTTTAGCAAGGTTTTGATTTTGAGGTTCTTTAAACCACTTTGTAAGCCTTTTTACAGCAATACGCCAAGCGGTGGGCAATTCCTCTACTGATTTTTTCCTTATGCTTGGGTATGTTTCAAAGATTGTATCAAGTTCATTCCTTGCGTTGTTTATGCTACTTATCCAGCTGTGCCCTACATCTTCTCTATATCTGAAGTTTTCCCACTTGTAAAGGTGCTCCATAATGACCGCCATGAAGCGTATTAGACTTCTCAGTTCCCTCCTTGCCATATCCTCTATCTCCTCCAGAAGGTTCTCCCAGTCCACGAGGTCATACTCTTTGTTCTTGAGAAGCTTCAGATTTTCCTGCACCCACAGATAAAAGTCCTTTTCGTAGAGTTCCTTTAGGCTTTGGGTTGTTTGCCTCATGGGTTTAAATATAAGCCCGCCAAAGATCGGAATACGGTTAACTAAGTTTGGGCAACGGCCTCAATAAGGGAGTTTTAGAACAGCCTCGGTTTAGGGTTGACTCTCACTCTGAAACGATAACCTTCAAGACTTCCTCTTTTTCTATCAGGTTTTGGGCTTTTTTTGTTATTTTGTAGCCCACCACTGCAGGCAAAACTTTTCTGCCCATAACCTTCTCCAAAATTTTCGCCCTGTTTATAGCCCTCTGCACATCAAAATCGTCTATTGTGTAAGAAACCTCCACCGCTATCAACACAGGTTCTTCTGTGTTTAACAAGGTTCCCTCAATAATCAAGTCTAATCTAAGTACATCTGCTCTCTCTTCTTTGGAGATAATTCCCTCTTTCATTGCCAAAGATAGGGCTTTGTTGATTTTCTCCTGGTCAATAGCCTTTGCGTCAGAAAGGTATTCCGAAAAGAATGAAAGTATATTATCCGCTACTTTCATTTCTAACCACATACCTTTGAGAGGCCACACATCTTTATCTAACTTCTTTTTTACCTCTTGCACTCCCTTTTCAATGGCATCAAACCTTTCTTCCACTCTATGTCTAAAGTTCTCAAACTTCTTTGGGAGTTCCAAAAGTTCTTGGGTCAGTATCATCCTCCTTAGTTCCTCAAGCCACTCAGGATTTTCCTTCAACGCTTGCATAAGGTCTGCAAAGTTTGAAATCTTATACTCTTTCATCCCTTGGCTCATCATAATTTTTAATCTAAGGCAGGAAAGTTTTCAGGTCAATAAACATATGGCTTTCAAATCTAAGCCTTTTTCGTGTTTTATACTACATTTCTATTAGCAGGATAAGATATTCAAACAAAGCCATTGCTGGTCTATCTGTGCAAAAAGATGGCATCTTTGGTTAGACAGGCACTGAGTTTTAAAGGGTTAACTAACTCCAAGCTAAAAGAAACCCACTTAGTTAACTGCAGATAGTGTCAATAGGTGTAGATTTTTAGAACAGCATAAGCAAAGCAGGTAAATCTATAATAGTTTGGTAGGAACATGGCCAAAGACGATTGGAGAATAAAAGGAGGAAGACGCAAGGGAAAGAAAGCCCTAAAATATGCAGACCTTCTGTGGGATGATGAAAAGGAAAGGAGAATTACACTGGAAGACCTGTGCCGATGTTGGAACTTAGACAGACTACTCAAAGAGGGAGAACTCCAACTTGGAATGCTTGTCTTCAGTCAAAAAGAAAAATACAAACTTTCACACTCTCAACAAATGACCCTCTATTACGCTTACCTTGTTTTCAAAGACTGGGCTAACAAAACCCAAAAGCACATAAATGGTAAAGCCCTTGCTAAGCTACTTCAATACCTCATGGCTATAACCCTCGTCCAAAACGCCAAATTCTGCACATGCAAAGAGATATTCTCCTTTTTCAAACACGACCTACCTAAACTCAAAGACAGGGACAGGAAAAATCCACTTCCACTTGAACACTACCAAAAACAAGCAAGCCATCTTGCTATCCCTCATATACAAAAGACCTTAGAACTTCTCCAAGACAAGGAGAAGGTTCAAAAACTTGGCAAGCTTTTAGGCTTGCCACTGCTTTAGTCCCTACCCTCAATCCCCTCACACATACATACTTTCTTCATGTAAATGCATATTGACTTTTCATAGCATTCTGGCTATACTTCTACCCATGCGTAGAGTAAGGATGACCCTACTTTTACGGGAAGATCTTGTCCTTGATTTTAGGTCCCGTGGGCTAACAAGTCTTTCTGGAGCCATAGAGGAATTTTTGGAACTCTTTTTGTCTGCCATTCCGACTGAATGCAGAAGAAGAAGCAGCAAAGAAACGAGGGAACTTGTAAGAAGGTTCCTTGAGGGTAAGCCTGTTCAAGAGAACACACCACAGGAATTCCTTCAACAACTAATAACCTTCTTCCAAACACTACCTTTACAAACCTCCCAACCCCAGCAGGAAACCCACCAAGAGACCCAGCCTCCAATCCAACCAGAACCCACAACCCAAGAACCCAAACAAACAAACCCTCAAAAGCCCAAACAAAAAACCCGCAAAAAACCCAAACAAAATTAACCCTTCCTCTCCCCACTCCACTTCCCTATGAAGCCAAAAACATCCCACTGCAATTATAGAAGCCTATACCATTTATATAGAACTCTATACAACTATTCTTCTATACTAAACGCCTATATACCCATAAGTATATACTTCGCTACCCTCCCTCCCAACCCTTCCCACACCCTTCCACAAAAATGTAAGAAAATTCTATTATCCCATTTCCACCCAAATGTAAAAACCTCACTTCCCGCCCTCTCCCCTCCACACCCTCCCTCTCTCCCTCGTATATATTTATGGGAGTATAGCCATATATAGCCTGTTTATGGGTGTATGGGTGTATATGGCTATAGCCCTCTATGCTTTTCGTATAGATATTCATACTGACCTTTGAAGGCATGTTTGATATACTTTTAGGTATGGGTAAGGTGAAAGTTTGCATAGTTTTAAGGGAAGACCTTTTGGACGGTTTCAAGTCTCGTGGGCTAACCAATCTTTCTGGCGTTATTGAGGAGTTGCTGTCCGCCTTTTTGTCTTCTCTTCCACCCGAATACAAGAGAAGAGGTGCTAAAGAAATGAGGGAACTTGTAAGAAGGTTCCTTGAGGGCAGACCAGTCCAAGAAAGCCCAAGCAACCAACAGGAAATCCTCCAGCAATTGATGTTCCTTCTTCAAACCCTACAAACTCCTTCACAGCAGACTCAAACTTTCCGACCTCAACCTCAACAAACTTTCCAAAGCCCACCTCCACCCTCACCACAGCCACAATATCAACCACCGCCTACACCACAGCCGCAGTATCAACCACCACCCCAGCCCAAGCCTACAGTCCAAGAACAAAAGCCAAAGCCAAGAATTTCCGCAAAAGAGTTTCTAAGGGCAGTGCGGGAACACGCAATAGAACACGGAGTGCCGCCAGAACTTGTGGACTATGAAAGAATCCTTGAAGAAGCCCGCAGGGAAGCTGAGGAGGACGAGGGAAAGTAATCAGGAATATCTTCAAACAGCATATAAGCGTATAGGTAGCCGATAAAATCCTCCAAAGTTTTTATTACAAACTCCCCTCTTAGAATTCTCTCCCTCACCTCTCTTGCCTTTTGTCCCCAGCTTATCTCTTTGTGAAGTGGAGGGATTTCGTTTTCAAAGAACTCCCTCAGGGTCATTCTTGGCACTGCATCCTTTCTCCCAGCAGGTCTTCCTACACGAACAAAGTGCACACAAGGGAGGTCTTCCTCTTGGACGGGTTCCTCCTCTTGAACTTCCGATGGCTGAGGTTTTCCCTTTTTTTGAATGGCTTTTACCTTTTCCTCCAGCCCAAGCAAAGAATAAAGTTCCTGCTTTATAAGACTTACCGCCAGAAGGACAAGTTCCATAACCTGATTAAAAGGAATATCCTCCTGTTCAAGGATGGCTTTTATCTCTTGCAAGATTTCCTCTACACTTCGGTTCTCCACACGAGAATTTTACCTAAATCCACAAGAAGGCTCCAACCTCTATAGGTTGGAGATGAATTGTGGTATGATATAACCTAATGACTAAGGCGGAAAAAATAAAACAAACGCTTAAGGAGACCAAAGAAAGAAGAAAGAACCTTAGACCTGTGGTTTATCAACTCAAAATTCAAAATCTCTCAAAGGTTAGGGAAGAGAAACTCAACAGGGTGTTTTTAGAGGCAAAGTGGTTGTATAACTGGTTTGTGGCAGATATAAACAGGGTAAACATTCCCACAAAGGAAATTAAGGAAGTGGAAATAAAGGTAGGAGATAAGCTTGAGAAGAGGGAGATAAAGCTTTTAGGTTCTCACCTAAAGCGGGCGGTTCAGGAGAGGGTAAAGGATAACCTAAGGGTGCTAAAGGCTTTAAAAGAAAAGGGTTATAAAGTAGGGAAGCTAAAGTTCAAAAAGGCAGTATCCTCCATAAATCTAAAGCAGTATAAGGTTAGCTTTGATATAGATTTTGAAAGAAACAAAGTTAGAATTCAGGGACTTGGATGGTTTAGAGTCTTGGGCTTGCATCAAGTTTCACGGGATTGTGAGATTGCAAACGCACAGCTTATAAAAAAGCCAAGTGGTTATTATGTTTATCTAACCTGCTATATCAAAAAAGAACACTTTGAGAGGGAGAAGATAATGGATGCGGTAGGTATAGATTTTGGCGTAGCGAACAAGCTAACACTATCTAATGGTTTATCCATTGATTTTGAAGTGAAGGAGAGTAAAAGGTTAAAGAGACTACAAAAAGAGTTGGCAAGGAAGAAGAAGGGTTCAAAAAGTAGGGAAAAGGTGCTAAAGAAACTTCAAAGAGAGTATGAAAGACTGACAAACATAAGGAGAGATATTCACAACAAGCTTTTGGCACTTTTCAGGCATTATGGAGTGGTTGTTTATCAGGATGATGACATAAAGGCGTGGCATGAAGGGTGGTTTGGTTCTCAAGTCCAACACGCAGGAATAGGAAGGCTAAAGGTAAGGTTGAGGAACAACCTTGCGACTATTCCTGTAGAAAGATTTGAGGCCACCACCCAAGAGTGCTGCGTTTGTGGATGGAAGCAAAAGCTTTCTCTTTCCAAGCGTGTTTATCACTGTCCTGTTTGTGGGAACACCGTAGACAGAGACCTAAACTCTGCCATCAACATTTTGAAAAAAGGGCTTGACCTGAGCCAAAATCAGGTCGTAGGGATGGGCCGTCCCGAACTTACGCCTGCGGAGAGGGAATTGGTTGCCAAGATATTGGGTTCAAATCCATATATCAAGGCAGCTACCCTCGTTGAAGCAGGAAGCCCTCTGTGAGGGAGGAGGCCACCCACAAGCCTGAAGTCTATTTCTTCCTGTGCTAAGATTTTCCTTATCTCTTCAATGTAGCTATTCATAAACTCGCAATTAGGTCTAACACTTTCTCCTTCTGGGCTTGTGCGTAGATTTCCAAAGTAGTTCTCACAGAACTGTGTCCTAAAAACTCTTTTAGCACATTGGGAGGAAGGTTTTTCATAGCCAACCAAACAGCATATGTATATCTAAACCTATGAGGATGGGCATCTATTCCAAGTTCCTTGGATAAGTCATAAAAGAACCTGTAAACAGCATCACGTGAGAGGGTCAAAAGCTTTACAGACTTTGGGAACTTGAGGCTATAGGTAAAGAATGCCTGCCCTTCTTTTAGGCTGTCCAGTTGTTTTCTGATAACCTCTTCCCACTCCCTCTTCCAAAGAACCAGTGGAACCTCTCTCTCCTTTGAGAACTTGCCCTTAACCTTAACTACAAACACGGACCTTTCTTCTCCCTTTTCAGTGATTAGCATTCTCTCTCTGAAGTCATCCCGCTTTAGAGATAGGGCTTCTGAAATTCTTAGCCCTGAGGACAGCAAGACAACACATAGAAGATAATACACAAAGGGCTTGGGCTTAGTGCGGATGTAGGAAAGGATTTTCTCTACTTCGTCCTCAGTGAAGTATTTCCTTGCCCTGTTTTCAAATTCCTTTTTCCTCTTGAGTTCCTTAAAAGCCTGCTGTGAAAACTCATAGTGGTAGCCTTTTTGGGAAAGCCACTGGTAGAACCTTCTGATTTCCTGCAGGGTTTGAATAGCGGTCCTGTGGGATTGAGTTTTTCTGAGTTCTTCATAGAATTTAAAAAGGGACCGCTGGTCTAATGGCTTTAACTCCTCAAGCTTAGAAAGCTGATAGAAAATCCTCTCTATGGTCTTTTTATCCCTGACTTTGGAGAGTTCCTCTAAATAGAGTTCAACAAGATACATGGGAAGTATTTTAGGTTAGTAGGTAATTAAAACAAGGGCGAGATGCACCTGCCAAGTTGTTGGCTATTTTAAGATAATTGCGGAGATTATGTTTTTCTGACTGCCTCCTATTTCAGAAACTTCTCCCAATATTTGTCTATCTCCTCATCAGTCCAGCCTGTAGCCTCTTTGAGCCCTTCTTTTAAAACGTCCAGATAAAGTTTAGAGGGTGGGTTATAGTTAAGCTTCTTCTTTGATGTAAAAGTTAGAATCTCAAGCTCATCAAGAGTGCCTAACTTTATCTCTTTTGCATACGATTCTCCCTCTTGAGATTTCACGCATTCATACTGTTCTCGTTTCATTTTCCAAAACCTGACTACTGCATGACACTCAGAATCAGGTTCTATTTCAGGAGACAAGAAAGCTACGCCACCCTTCCACGAGCCTGAGTAGCCTCCAAAATAAACTCTGTAGGGGATCCTCTTCCATCCAAGAGACACAGGTTCTGTTTTATCAGGGCATCCTCTGTGATATGTTATACCTCTGAAGCTTCCGCCTTTAATGTAGGCTAAAAGCCTTTCCGTAAGTAAATTTGAACCATAGGCTGCATAGATAACATACTCCATTTCTATTCCCCTCCTTATGGAAATACTTTAACTCGGTTAACAAAATTACGTTCTCTCGGTATAATTAAAAGTATGATAAAGAGGGAGTTAATTTCAAATTTATTTGGTTTGACCCAAGACAATCCTTGGCAAGTATGGTCCTATAGGCTTAAGAAAACAGAGTCCGCAGTTGATAGGAATATAAAGTCCCTTTTAAATAGTGCATGCTTGCGTTTGCTTAATAGGTATGAAGAGCCCTTTTTCTACGACGGGGAAACGATAATATCTTTAGTGGATATAGGTGATAGTTTTGAGACTGATTACTACATATTAGAAAAGCAGTCATTTATTTCTGAATACTTCCTTAGCGGTCTAGGGGCATGGGCCACATTCATAAACAGTTTTGCAAACTTGTTAATGAGGTATGGGAAGGACGTGGAGCGTGTATCCAATGGAATAGTAAGAAGGTATATTTTGGGCACCGAGTTCATAAATCAGAGCGCCTACCTAAGTATAGACTTCAAGTATATGCTATTCTTCCCAGAAGATTTAGACCAGCAGTTGGAAAAAGATGAAAAGCCTGAAATCGATGGGGAATACTACATACGTAATGGAAGTATAGCAATATTAAAGGGTTACGAAAAGCTAAGTATGGAAGAATATGAAAAACTGATGAAAGAGATGCTGCCAATTTCCTCTGGAAAAACAAAGGATGAATGGAAATGGGGACTGGAGAGGGCTATTCAGCGTGGATATGGATATATAGCTAAAGTTGTGTTTAAAAAAGATGAAATAGTATATACATATCCCGCCAACGCTTTAGTAAAGGTGCGGTATATAGAAGACTTAGACAGGGGCGAGTGGTATCAGATAAGACCCACACCCGAGCAAAGATGGGGACTTATTAGGAAATTTATGGATAAAGTGGTGTCTCTATTGAAAGAGCATTCAATAGCCCTTGATTTACAGCCTTATATGGAGATAGTGTATAACTCACCGGAGTTTGAAGTTATAGATGGTGGCGGAAAAGTGTATAAAGGCGAAAAATCTGTTAAAGCTGTTTTAAACGCTCCAGACTGGAAGCCCATAATTAGAAATCCTCGTATCTCTGTGGGTTTTCTGTATTTATACACAAACAGAAACTCATTGAGAGATTTGGAAAATAGGGCACGAATTATAGAGAACACTGTGCTTAAAAAAGTTTCTTCTCTTGGGCTTCACATAGATCGCTTAAAACCTATTCCTATACCTGTTCCAAAAGATGTGAGGGAATTTTCGTTATTACACTACATAGGAGGCTTAGAGTGTTCAAACCCCTTCTTATTTGTATTAACTGATGCTTCAAAACTTGACAACGAGTTTTACATAGGGATAAAACGTGAATTGTTGGAACGTGGTATCCAAAGTCAGGTTATTTATCATAAAACGAATGTGGAAGATGAGAATGTAGTCCCAAATTTAACTCTTGGTTTACTTGGCAAAACAGGGAACTATCCGTATTTTCTAAAGGAATCTTCAAACAAGGTATTTGTGGGTATAGACCTTTCAAGAAAGGCAAGGAGTTCAAGTAAAGGCACCGTAAATGCTGTGGGCACTGCCATCATTGTGGATGCTGCTAATGGAGGAACTATAACTTACAGGAATATTAATGTCCCCGCTGGAGGAGAGGCAATAGAAGAAGCTTATGTGCAGAAGTTGGGTAGCATGCTTTACGACTACAGGGATAGGTTCATTGTCCTCCACAGGGATGGAAGGGTAAGTGAGGACGAGTTTAACGCTTATGTGAAAATCTTCAGTAAAAAGTATAGGATAGAGAATTTCGCTTTAGTAAGCATATTAAAGTCCGGAACTCCCAGAATTTTCCAAATTAAAGGCAATATAGTAGAAAACCCTTCTAAAGGGTGTGCTATTTTGCTTTCTGAACAAGAGGCAATTATTTCTACCTACAAGCCATTACTTGGAACCCACACTCCCTTAAGGATAAAAGTCCTATATGGTGATTATCCTTTAAATGAAGCTATAGAGGATGTGCTGAGGCTTACACTTCTGAACTTCTCTTCCTTTACACTGAACAAGTTGCCCGCCACTGTAGCCTTTGCGGATAGAATAGCGTGGTATAACTTGCATGGTATTGCTCCAGAGGATGCAGATGGGAATCTTTTCTTCTTATAGTGCTCTCAATTCTCTTTAGACGGATTCCTCAGAGGATGTTTTGCATTCATTATTATCAGCTAAGGTCCGCTATAATCATAGAATTGATAGCTTGTTAATGTTTTAATATGCTGATACAGTAATTTACTAAAATGTTGATAAGTTAATTAACTTGCTTGCTAACAAGTTAGGTGATAAAATTACTAACTATGAAGACCTTGGCGGTGGTCAATCACAAGGGAGGCGTGGGAAAGACAACGCTTACGATAGCCCTACTTCATCTACTTGCAGAACAAGGTTTGAAAGTCCTCGCTGTAGACCTTGACCCTCAGGCAAACTTGACCCTATGCCTTACTCAAAACATCTCTGAGGATATTCCTCAATCTTACCACTTACTCATCAAAGGCTCTTCCCAGCCCATAAGTTTAGGAAATATTGACCTCATCCCTTCCTCCTTGCTCCTATCCCAAGCGGAGTTTGAACTTGTCAGTATGCATGCACGGGAGCTTAGGCTAAAGAGAGCACTGTCTACCTTTAACAGCTACGACCTAATCCTCGTAGATACCCCGCCGAACCTCGGCATCTTAACCATAAACGCCCTCATAGCCTCCGACGGGGTGCTAATTCCTGTGGAAACTCAGTTTTTCAGCCTCTCTGGTTTAAAGCATATTTTTAGGGTCATGCAGGAGTTGGAGGAATACACAGGAATAAAAACCCAAGTAGTAGCATTGGCACCTACCTTTTACGAAAAACAAGTAGCCCTCCATAACAAGGTGCTTGAGGAACTTCAAAAGCTTCCTTATAAAGTTCTACCACCAATTCCCAAAAGGGCTGGTTTTCAATATGCCAGTATAAATAGAGGAGATTTAAAACAGCTGGATCAGGAGACATTAAAAATACTATCTACCTATGCAGAGGAGGTTGTAAGATGGCTAAGAGAAACTTAGGCATAGTTTCAAAGATGATCAGCGATATGCCAGCCACAACGCCAGAGGAACCCAAGTCCGAGGAGGTAGTGAAGAAAGACACTTCGGAGGAAAAAAAGAAAGCCACCAAGGGCAAAAAACTAAAGGGTGTTTATCTAACCACGGAAAACGAATTGAGACTCAAAGAACTCCAAATGAAGTATTTAAGGAAAGGTATTCGGATAAGCGACTCTGACTTGGTCAATAAGGCTATAGAAGAGTTTTATTTGAAGTATAAGGACTAACGATTAATAAGTTAGCTTGTTAGACAACTGATTTGTTAATAAGCTAATAAATCAGCCACAGCTTCGTGAAGTGGAGAAATAGGCTTCTGTCTCTGGCGTAGAAAAGTGATTAATAAGTTAGCTTGCTTATATGTTAATTTGTTGGCTTGTTAATACAGTCCGACCTTCTATATGGATATGCTTGCTATAGTAAGTGGGCGGTATGATAATAAGTTAGCTAATTTGTTTGTTAATAAGTTAGCTTGTCAATCTATTATAGGGAGGATGCTTTTAACTAAGAATCCTTCTTCGGGACATTCATCCAACTTTTAAAAGTGCTGTTCTAAAAATACAAATCCCATTGGTGCACAAGAGTTTTAAAGCTGAACATCTAACCCTAATGTTTGTTAGCCTACAGTTCAAGCTTAAGTGGGGTAGTTTACGCTAAAATTTACTTTAGGAGGGATAGCCCATGAGAGAAGAAGACTTCAAGAACATGCTTTTGGATCTTGCAGTAGAAATGGTAAAAGACCCTTATGCCTGTGTGTCCGATTACCTTCTTGTTTTGGGCAAGCTTTATGAGATAACGATGTCTGACATAGAGGCAAGAAGGGAAGCCATAAAGCTTATAGAGGAGTTTTTGGAAGGCCGAAAAAGCGGAAAAAACTGGCAAGGCTTCAGCGGGCTGGTGTTTGATTTGTCAGAGGTATTAAGAAGAATACGCAAGGAAGAGGAAGAAAGAGAGAGAGAAAAAAAGAGAGAAGAAGGTTTTATGGGCCTTCTGCCAGAACTTGTTAGAGAAATGGCAGAACTCTTCACCACTCCTGACTACCCTGATTGGCTGTTGCGGTGTTCTGATCTTCTGCAGATGTTGTATTACATTGATGCGTCAGAAAACGAAGAAGTAAGGGCGGAAGCGGTGGCGGTCGTAGAGGAATTTTTACACAATCGGAAAACCCGTTCGGGAGGAGAGAGGAAAAGCTTTGGATGTCTGGAGGAAGAACTGGAGGAGATAGTAAGGAGATTACCTCCTCAGCCACAGGAAAACAGCCTTACATAGGTGGATAGGTGGAAGGGTTGGTTAATGGGTGGTGGGTAGGTGGAGAAGGTGGGTTATCGGTTGGTCGGATAGGTGGAAAGGGTGGGAGGGTGAAGGAAGTAGCTGTTATTCGGATTTTTCTGTGTTCTCTACTTTAGTGGGCGCTGTGTGAGCAAAGCTTATGCGGTGGTGTGGGATGTATAGAAGCTGAGCCTCTGCCACATGCTTAGTCCCTTTGATTATTACATTCGTCAGAATGAGATACCCAGGCTCTGCCACTATACATTCTCCCTCTATAACGTTCGGACCTATTTCTTGGACGACTACCCTTTTGCCCTCAAAGAGTTTTAGAGGATGGTCTTTTTTCTGCTGAGGCTGTTTTTGGATTTGGTTTTTTGCTGCTGTCCTTTTTTCGCTCATACTAAAATAATATTATAGGCAGGGGCGGGTGGGTCCCCTGCAGGGAGAGACATGCAACCTCCTGGCCCCCCACGGAGGGGGGCTTCACCAATTATGGAGGTGGGACTGTGGACGAAGTAGATAGGACTAATAACAATTCTATACCAGAGGGTGGTGGAAGTCAAGGGGGTGGCAGGCAGACAGCCCTGCTACCGCAGAAGACCAGAAGTATCTACTCTCACAATCAAGTCAAAAAAGCCCTGTCTGGAGGACTAAGGAACCCAGCTGCTGTTCCAGTTAGTAGGTTCCAGTTTTTTGTTAAGAAGGACGGCAAGTATTGCCCAGTAGGTGCCTTTGTTGGTTCAGACCCACGGACTATAGAGTTCTACCTTGAGTTAGCCCGAAAACACGATTTGGCTGTTCTCTATCAGGGAACCATCCTAATAAACAAGAAAACCGCAGAGGAACTCCGAGAGAACCGAAGGATTGCCAAAGGAGACTGGGAAAAGATAACCCAGCTTGACCAGCAGGCTCTTTTTGGTAAAGAGTTTGTTAGGTTAGTCTACAGAGTTCTTATTGACATTGACATGGAAAACAAGGACGAGGTTGCTATACGGAAGCTTGTTAAATACCTTCGGAAGCTTAAGGTCTACCCGGAAGTCTGGGAGACCCAAAATGGCTACCACCTTTACATCTATTTCTACTACCGCAAGGTCTACCAAGAGATAAAGGTCATAGACGAGGACGGCAAAGAAAGGGTGGAGAAGGTTTGGGTAGGCTACGAATTACCCTATGCCGATGATTACCGCATAGAGGATGTAGAAGAGTGCCTAAAAGTTCTCTGTGCCAAGCTTGGCATAAAGCCAGACATAGTTTCTGCCAAGCATGCAGTATGGCTTGAGGGATTTCCTAACCCCTTAAAGGATGGGTTCGCTACCAAGCGTTTATTTACTGGATTTCCTCTACCTTTGCAAGACCTCTGGAAAAAACTCCTCAAGGTGAACCCCGCTAAAGTCCGCCAAAAAGTCCACCAGAACAAGCCACGCTACTACAGGAAGAGAAAGCCAAAGGAACAAGACACGGACAAGGAAGAGGAAGGTTTGAGAGAACTGGATGAACGGCTTGGTGGAGAACACTCCAATGTTTTCTTTGCCCTAAGCCAGCACGGAACCCTGAAAGCTTGCAAGAAGCTGTTGGACGCTGGCTACGAACTGCGTGATATAAAGAGGGAACTCGAAAAACGCCTTCATATACGCACAAAGAACGATGAGAAAGACCTACAGAATTTTTTGGACTACTTTGAGGAGAACTACACAAAAAGCACCACCAGGCAAGAAAGCCCGCCTAAGGAGGAAGAACACAAGGAGGAACCCAAGCATGAACACTATTGGGAACTGGCGGAAAAGGTTAAAGAAGCCTTAGAGAAAGGCTACAGAAAGACAACACACATAGCCCAACATGTGGGCTGTTCAAGGGATAGGGTGAAACACTTCAAAAGCTTTCTGCAGAAGCACGGCTACAGCTTAGAGGACTTGCTTACACGCCACGAGGAAGTCCTTGCCTTTCTGAAAGCCCACGCCAAGGGAGGGAACAAGTGGCAGCGTAAAAAAGAGTGGGATAGGGAAGCTTGGCTGGAGGATTTCCACCGCAAGGAAGCGGAGTATATCAAGCAATGCAAGAGAGAGGCAGAAATACGCAGGGCTAAGAAGAGGGCAGAGTTAAGGGAACAGGGTATAGACCCAGATGGCTGGGTGCATGCACCTGTCTGGTTCCTTCCTGTGGAGTTCCTTCCTGTGGAAAGTGGGCACATAGGAGATATTCGAGTCTACTTTGGTATGGCGGTGGATGGGTATCCTTTAACAAACCGCCCCCCAAACTACAAGAAAAAAGCACGGATAAAAGATCCCTTCAAGACTCCCGCCGTGCCCTTAGTCCTACCCAAAGGTTTGACTTCATCCTTACAGGATGCCCTCTTTAACATTCTCAAGAAGCACCACTGTGAAGATGGTCTTCCTGTGGTTCTTGTGGTTCCCAAAAGAGTTTCCACTGTGAAAGGGACCATCCTCCAGCTTACACCCTACAAAGTTCCACCTCGGAGTTTCAAGCAGCTGTGGAAGGAAATCAGGGAGAAGTTTGGTAAGCTGGTTCAAGGGCTGTCTACCAAGAACGGAGCCGTTGACTGGTTCCTCAGGGCTTGGGAAAAGCTTAAAGAGGATGCCCGAGGGTGGATAGTTGTGGGCTCTTCTCCCTTCTCCTCCAGAAAGAACCTGTCTTCCAGTGAACTTTCTAAACTGCTTTCCCTTCAAGCTGAGCTTTCCAACAAACTTCTTGAGAAGCTCTCCACCCTCCAAACGGAGCCTTCCCACAAGCTTTCTGAGGGGACTAAAAGCTCCCAATCCCTTAAGTTGGCTCTCCCCATGGGAGAATTTGCTAATTTAGAATGCCTCTTCAAAGCCCACCCAGACAAGAAGATTTCAGAACTCATGCCTTACATGTCTGAGAAGTCCCGCCAGCTTTTTGAACAGGTCCAGCTGGTTCTCAAGCAAGAGTTTGTCCACCTGCATAAGCTCAAGGAGAAAGGAGAGTTGAACCTCGCCCTACGTGTGGTAGAAAAGACAGAGTCCATTATCCGCCTTCTGGGAGACAGCTTCCTTGGACTCCTTTCCCTGTCCTCTGTAATCTTCCACAGGTTCCTTGAGACAGTCCTACGCCACATTGAAAAGATTTGCGAAGATGTGATGCTCTTCTCTGGTTGGGAGTCCTTAACTGCCACTGACCTACTGAGAAAGCTATCTTCTGCGGATACCTACGACGAGTTCCTCCAAGCCGCCGCCGAGCTAAGGAAGAAGCTATCCACCGAACAGCAAACCTTTTTGGAGTTCCTAAAAGACATTGACCTGATACGGGAGAAGCTACACGGCCAGCTGCAAGAGGAGTTATCTGCCAAGAAGAAAGCGAACAAGAAGTTAGGTTTTCCCTCTTCCCAAGTGATAAAGACCGTTATCAAAAGTTTTGAGGATATGAACCAAGGCAAGGGTGTAATAGTGGTTTCAAGGCAGGAGTTAGAGACAGCCATCTACAGTACATGGATTAATGCAGATAAGGAAAAGGCTAATCGTTTAGCGGTTTCTGAGTATATAGACAAGTTTGAGGGGGTCTTATGGAAAAAACTCAACAACGGACACTACGGCCTGCTTGTTAGCTCCGATCAGGTAATCACAAGGATTAGGGACTATGTGCTGGAACTGAAGCAGGCAACGAAAAACGGGCAACCATCCACTAACGGTGATGGTTCCGTAGACTCTGAACTTTTAACTCACAATGGGAACAATGGAAACGGGAAACCCTCAGCTAACGGCAGTGGCTCCTTGGGTTCTACTTCTTTACCCACCAACGGAAACGGAAAATACAACATAGAACAAATCATCCACACCCTGCAGAAGGAAGGCAAAGTGTTTGTTCCTCCACAGTTTTTGCACGAAATAGTCAGAGAACTCGGTAGAAGAGGGTTCTCTGTGAGCTATTGGACAACTACTGGGCTTATTGAACTTGCGGGTGGAGATGATGAAATCCCATTTTAGGAGGGAACCATGCGGATATTTAACCCTGAAGAACTGTTTTTTAACTCCGTAGTGGTGGATTTAGAGACCACCGGGCTTTATGCGGGAGAGAGCCAGATCCTTCAGCTGTGTGCCATAAAGCCCACACCCAGAGGACCCGTAGTTTTCAACCAATACATCTACGCAGAGGAAAACCCTGCCTACCACATAAACCGCATAGACCCTGAGAACCTAAAGAACTGCCCCACAGAAAGAGAAGTTCTCCAAGAGTTCTGGGCTTTTGTCCACGACAGGGATTTCATTGTCTCCTATAACGCCGCTTTTGAAATGCACTTTTTGGAGGAGAGATCGGAACTCTACCAGCTCCCGCACAGGAACCATGCCTACATTTGCCTTATGGAGACCTTTTCAGACTTCTTTTATACTGGCTGGAAAAAGCTTCCTGTAGCTGTCCGTAGGTGTCTTGGTATAAGACCCTCTAAATGGCACGATGCAAAAATGGACGCTTACCTTGCCATTAGGCTCTTTAGCTTTTTCTGCTTTCTTGACCGCCCTGTCCAACTGGAACCAATCTGGGCTCCCAAGCTTTGGCGAGTGCAGATAACGAGGCTAAAGGAGAAGCCATTGAGAAAGCAACCTGCTGAATGGTCTGGAAAGGATGACGAGGAGCTTCCTTTTTAGGTCAGCTGGAAGCTTGGGACCGGGTGAGGAGCCTTCTTCTGGCGGAAAATTGCAGGTTTGTAGGTGTCCCACTCTTTGTCTAATTAAATGTGTGTTAGCTAAAATAACCTTATGAGGACATTAAGCTTTGAAGACGTTGACAGCCAAGCTATTAACCTGATAAAGCAGGTGGGCTTTTCTAAGGCTTATGAGGTGTTTTACGAAAAGTGGAGAAACAATCCACTCCCTCACTACACAGCAATTGTTATGGCATTGGCGGAGATAACAGGGAGAGAGAAGGTGGAGGGTCCTTACAAGGGTTATTGGGGCGTTTTTGCCAAGTTTTTGTATCTTCGCTGGAGAAGACTTGCCTATCAAGAGGGCAAGCAATACACCTCCGCAAGCTATCTGAGAGAAATCCTCATCAATGCCAAAGAGGAGGAGCCTATATACCTGTCTGAGGTGTTTTTGATGGGAGTGATAATGAAAGAAAGATACCCTGCAAACTTTCAGTCCCTTGAAAGACACCTTCTTACCAATGCCACAGTCCACACAGTCTATATATTCAAGCTTCTTCACTCCAATAGGTTTATCCTCCCTCCTCCAGACCTGACCTCCAAGCTTTTGGCATACTACCATACCACTCTACACTCTCTCCCCGAAATTGAGTGGCTAAAACAAGAATTGGGGTTGTTCTAAAAATACAAATCCATTGATACACGAGGGTTATTTCTCTAAAATCTAATCCTGATGTTTTTTAGTCTATAATTCAAGCTGAGGCTGGAGAGGTCCCAATGAGAGGTTTTTTAGAACGGCATCAAGCCCGAAAAGCAACCTGTGGTTTAACTAAATGAGGTTTATTTTAGTTTTCAGGGTTAACTAACTTTTGGATAAACAAAAGAGACTTAGTTAACCACTTTTACCGAAAAGTCGTCTACTGAGTAGAAAAATGAGTAATGAGAATAATTCTCATTTAGCTGGGTTAACTAAGTCTAAGTTGTATGGCGATGGCTTAGTTAACCTACGGAGACTTTCTATTGGGTGAGAAGGCTAAAATATTGTCTATGCAAAGCAAAACGTAGAGAGGCAGGCTGTTAGAAGTAGCCACCAAGCTATATCTTGAGAGGCAGGGCTTTAAAACCTACTTTTGGCCTGAGTGGGCTTTACAAAAGGGACTTCCTTTGCAGGACAGAAAACCCTCATAAGGTATAATCATAAACAATATGAAGAACAAAAAGGAACGATTTTACCAGATCCTGAAAGACCTATTCGTGGGAGAAGCCAAAATAGAAGGGAAGGGTGGCTACATAAACCTTTTACGCATCAAATCCAAATACTACGAGAAGGTAAAGGAAGAGATAGATGAAGAGATTTTAAAAGTAAAGGCGAGATATCCAGATTTTGAAGAAGAACTCTATGACAAGCTATACACCTTTTTCAAACGATACATCTCTGAAAGCGGGGCAATCCTTTTCAATCAGACTCCCTTCCACAACAATGTTTATGAGAAGATATACACAGACGATGAAGATGTGGTGCTATTTTGGAAGACGAAAAACCTTTACTATGTAAAGACAGACAGGGTGTTTAGAAGCATGCCCGTAGAGTTTGATGGGCTTAGGTTTTTCTTTGACGCCTCGGAGATAGAGTATAAGAAGAACAACGAAAAAAGGGAAGTAATATACGAACTTCAAGGCATTGAAAATGGAACGATAGTCTTTAAAGTTAAATATTCAGAAAGAGGGCAAAAGACGAAAACAGAAGAAATACTTAAGAACCTAAAGAAGGCAGGGATAAGGGTCTCCGAGGAACAGCTACAAAACGCCTTTAGGATTTTTGAAAAACAGTCGGAGGTGGATTATTTCATAAACAAAAACGCAAGGGAATTTCTGAAGGAACAGTTTAAGCTTTGGCTTTACCAATACCTTGTGGATGGCACAGAAGACTGGCCAAAGGGAAGAATAGACCAACTCAACATTTTGAGAAATATAGCTTACAAGCTTATAGACCTTGTAGCCCAATTTGAGGAGGAACTTGTAAAGATATGGAACAAACCAAAGTTTGTAATAAACTCCAACTATGTCATTACCTTAGATAGAATAGCCAAGCACGGCGAAAAGGGTTTGGAAGTTTTAAGGAAAATCCTCAATCATCCAAACTTGCAAGAACAAATAAGGGAGTGGAAAGAGTTAGGCATAGTAGATGACAGCTTTAGGGTGGAAGAGGTTTTGGAGGGAGATGGGCTATCAGAGAAATATCAGTTTTTGCCTGTTGATACTGCATACTTCAAGGATTTAGAACTTGAGATAATTGGGCTTTTTGATAACTTAGACCAAGCTTTAGATGGATGGCTTATAAAGAGTGAGAATTATCAGGCATTGAATACGATATTGAATAAGTTTAGAGACAAAGTCCAAACAATATACATTGACCCGCCATTTAACAAGGAGCAGGACGCAGACTATTTATACAATGTGAAGTATAAGGACTCCACTTGGATCGCAATGCTTGAGAATAGGCTAAGGCTTGCAAAGGAGCTTTTAAACGAAAGGGGGAGCATTTTTGTTAGGTGTGATTACAACGGGAATATGTATGTTAGGCTTTTGATGAATGAGATTTTTGGGGAGGAGAATTTTAGGAATGAGATTGTGTTAAGAAAGGTCAACTATCAAGGTATAAATGTTCAAGGAAGATTCAATCCTGCACACGATTTATGCTATTTTTATAATAAGGAAAGTGGTCGGGCAAATTTTAACATAGTCTTTAAAGAAAGAGGGAGAGAAGTAAATTGGGTAAATGCGGTTTCACCTAAGGAAAACAAAGAACAAGTCATAATTTACATTGGAGGAAGAGAGTTTATAGCACCAAAAGGTCATCATTGGCGGTTTTCTCAAGATAGGTTTAATAAACTCTATTCAGAGGGTAGGATTAGGATTAAAGAAGATTATGAATATATTGACGTATTTGGGAACAAGCAAAGAGGAATTCCACAATATTTAGAGTCAGAATTAACACCAGTGGACTCTAACTGGACAGATATTCCCGGTTATTCCTTTAGCTGGAATTTCCGAACCGAAAACTCCGAAATCCTTCTCAAGCGTGTTATAGAATCCACATCCAACGAAGGCGATTTGGTTATGGACTTCTTTTTGGGAAGTGGCACAACAACGGCGGTAGCCCATAAGCTTAAAAGAAAATGGATTGGTGTGGAGATGGGAGAGCATTTTTGGACTGTGGTTTTGCCAAGAATGAAAAAGGTTTTGGCTTACGATAGGTCAGGGATTTCAAGGGAAATAATAGAAAAATACAATAGAAGAAGTGCAGGTGGATTCTTTAAATACTACGAGCTTGAACAGTTTGAAGACACTCTTGCCAAAGTGGTTTATGAGGACTTAGATCCCTTATTCATCACTGGAAAGAACATATATGAGCAGTATATCTTTATGAGAGATAAGAAAATGTCAGATGTCCTGGGGCTGGATTATGAAAAAGGCAATGTGAAAGCGGATTTAAGCAAGCTGTATGACAACATAGACATAGCAGAAACCCTCTCTAACCTTTTGGGCAAGTGGATAAAGAGAATAACCAAAGATAGCGTAGAGTTTGAGGATGGGGCTTCAGTTAGCTTAGCCCAACTTGACTACAAACTAATAAAACCCTTGATTTGGTGGTGAAAATGCCTCGTGATACCATGCCTGAGCAAAACTTACACCTAAAAAAAAGGTTAGAACTACTGGGGGCTGTTCCCGACGAGTGGTATGCTATTGACCTTTCCACATTCTCAAGTAAAAAGAAGCTTTTTGACTATCAACAGTCCGCTTTAAGAAATGCCATAAAAGGGCTTTACTACTTTTACGGCAAATACGGAGGAAACAAGAGGGAGTTTTTTAAGGATGTTTATGGAAATATCCGACCCGAAAGTTTCTCTATAAATGAAAGGTTTGTAGATCTTTACCAAGAGGGTGGATTTGAGGTTTATGAAAATGGACTTCCTTACTATCAGATAATCAACCGTATGAGTTTTTGGATGGCTACGGGTTCTGGGAAGACTCTTGTGATAGTGAAGCTTATTAAACTGTTAAGTAATCTTATGAAGCTTGGGCTTATTCCACAAAAGGATATTCTGTTTCTAACGCACAGGGATGATTTGATAGGGCAGTTCAAAAGGCATGTGGAGGAGTTCAACGAGGGGAGGATGCCCAGTGAAAAGCTTGAACTTTATGAACTAAAAGAGTATGGAAGGGTAAAAACCAGCCTTTACAATCCCACTGGCATTCCCGTGTTTTACTACAGGGCAGACCTTTTTGATACAGAACAAAGCGAAAGGAGGATAGATTTCAGGAACTATCTAAACAATGGAAACTGGTATTTGATTTTGGACGAAGCCCACAAGGGAGACAGAGAGGAAAGTAAGAGACAGGCGATCTTCAACATACTTTGTAAGAATGGCTTTAGGTTTGACTTCTCCGCTACCTTCACAGAGGAGATTGACTTTATCACCTGTGCATATGAGTTTAACTTGGCAGAGTTTGTCAGACGAGGTTATGGCAAACACATATATGTATCAGGCGAAGCCCTAAGGAGTTTTAGCAGAAAGGAAGACTTCTCTCCAGAGGAAAAACAAAAGATCCTTTTGAAAATCTTTATTCTCCTTACAGGTCTTATAAAAGCAAGGGAAAAGGTAAAGGACAAGGTTCCCTACCATAAGCCCTTGCTTTTGGTTTTGGTAAATTCTGTCAATACTGAAGACTCAGACATGGAACTGTTTTTCAGAGAACTTGCCCGCATATCGGAGGGAGAGGTGCAGGACAGCCACTTTCAGAGGGCAAAGGACGAACTAATCCAAGAGTTAGAAAACGCAAACTTTCAATTTGAAAGCGTAAGGCTTAGCAGAGAGTTTTTAGACCTACTGAGGGAGATAACCTTTGAAGATGTGCTTGAGAGTGTGTTTAACTCCAAAAGCACTGGAACCGTAGAAGTGGTTCAGATTCCGCAGAACAGACAGGAACTACTTTTTAAGCTAAAGTCTGGAGACAGACCCTTTGCCCTGATGAAGATAGGAGATATAACCCAGTGGTTAAAGGAAAAGCTGGAAGGGTATGAGGTAGTTGAAAGGTTTGAAGACGAAAGCATCTTTGCAAGGCTAAATGAGGATGAAGACATAAACATTTTGATGGGTTCTCGGGCATTTTATGAAGGATGGGACTCTAACCGCCCTAATGTGATAGCTTTTATAAACATAGGGAAGGGAGAGGATGCTAAAAAGTTTGTGCTTCAAAGCATAGGAAGGGGAGTAAGGATTGAACCCTTTAAGAACGTCAGGAGAAGGCTGGAAATCTTATATGGAAACTCTCAGGTAGATAAAGAAACATACAAGCAAGTAAGGGACTGGGCTACTCCAGTAGAAAGCTTATTTGTGTTTGGCACAAAGGCAAACAATTTGGAAACCATATTGCAAACACTGAGAACGCAACGGGAAGAGGAAGTAAACCTTGGAGACCTTTTTGAGATAAACCCTGAAGTTCAAGGAAAGCTTTTATTGGTTCCAGAGTATAAAGAGTCAGAGTTAATGCTTATAGACAGCAATCGCAATTACCGATATCCAGATCCATTAAATCCTGAAGACAAAGAGAGTGCCAAAGAGTTGCTTAAGTTTGACGATCAGGTTCTGGTTTGCATGTTTGATGCCAATCCGAGGGTTTTAGCTAAGCTTAAAAGGGACTTTGATGCTTTGGTGCGTGTAGAACCTAATGCAAGGAAAATAGGCATTCCAAAAGTGGTTCTCAACAGGCTTTTGGACTACTTTTCCACGAAATTCTACCAAGCATCTTCTTTTAGAGAACTGGACAGAGAGGAAGACATAATACACTTTAGGAAAATAAGGATAAGCAAGTCTAAGCTGAATTCTATTAGGGAAAAAATTGAAAGAGTTAAGGCATACAGAGATGTGGGAAGGTTGAGGATTGAACTGGCAAATAAGCTAAAAATGGGAGAGATAACAATTGAAGAATTTTACATGAAGAATGAGGAACTCCCACAGGATAAAGAAACCACACCAGAACTTATAATCCGATACTTAGCCACTCACTACTATATTCCCATAGTCCTCACACAGCAAGAGACTATTGACTATATCATGCATGTTATAAAAACACGAAGCGAAAGAGAGTTTATAGATGAACTCTCCAATAAGCTTAAAAGCAACCCACATCTTTTTGACTGTGATTGGTGGCTGTTTTCAAAGATTGATGAAACCTTGGACAAGGTGTATATACCCTATTACAGCGAAAACTCAAGCGGGATAGCAAAGTTTAAGCCTGACTTCATCTTTTGGTTTAGGAAAGGATGTAAATACCTTATACTCTTTCTTGACCCTAAAGGCACTGAGCATGCAGCCAATTACAGAAAGATAGATGGGTATAGCAGGCTTTTTGAAGAAAATGGTGAACCTAAAACCTTTACATATGAGGAAGAGTGCGGGAAAATGGAAGTCAGGGTAATGCTGAGATTTTGGAACAAAAGCTTGCGTGGAGTGCCAGACGCATACCTTATTTACTATGTATCGGATTTAGACAAGTTGGCGGAAGAGGTGAGAAGATTGCTTTCCTAACCTTTTTGTGTCCCTCTTTGATAACTTCTATCCAGTTAACTAAGTTCTAAGGTGATCTCCTCTCCCACCTATAGAGGTGGGAGCTTCCCCCTTCACCGAGGGCAGTGCCCTCTCCAGAGGCGTAAGTTCGGACCGATCCAGCCCTACGATGCATCAGCATCAAGTATATTATACCACAATTCATCTCCACCTTATAGAAGGTGGAGCCTTCTTGTGGTAGTATGGTAAATAAAGCTACTTGGTTAACCAAGGGCTATTCTAAAAAGTTCCTCATCAAGATGTTCCTCAACACGGTTAACTAAGTTTGTGCTTTTTGCAAAAGAGTTGGTTAACCGTCTACTGTGGTTAACTAAGTGTCTTTTCCTTGTGTATAGGTTGGTTAACCTGCCAAGCATGAAATGAAAGAAGGTTTGGAGGCATTTCTTCTCTAAACAAGATGGGTAAAACAGGGGCAAGATGCCCCTGCCGAGGGTCTATTCACCTGCATATATTTTCCACTTTAAAGTCTACAAGCTTGTTATCTCTTGTTATGATAATCTCACCATTGCAAGGAAGTTGTGGATTGGGAATTCTACAATCAATTCTGTATCCACTGT
>Ga0308407_1000635_pt1 | contig 23693 bp, 22 predicted proteins | sample HotsprSampleMSe2_FD_203476 | JGI IMG/M metagenome (GOLD analysis project Ga0308407, IMG submission 203476) | Hot spring phototrophic mat microbial communities from Mushroom Spring, Yellowstone National Park, Wyoming, United States - 20060911_MSe2 ...
CACCAAACTCAATCAGTTCTTTGGATTGTTGAATGCCCCATTCTATTCCTACTTGTTTTACTTCATCGTTATTTTTACAGCTTTCAACAGCTTTTACGAGGTCGTCGGGTATATCAATATGAAAGATACTTGGCAGTACGGTAAGTTGTTTTTTGGTGGTAATGGGTTTTAGACCGGGAATAATTGGAATGGTAATACCAATTTCTCGGCATCTGCCTACAAACTCAAAATACTTTTGGTTATCAAAAAACATTTGAGTTACGATATAATCTGCACCTAAATCTTGTTTGAGTTTGAGATATTTGAGGTCTGTGTTGAGATTAGGAGCTTCGAAGTGTTTTTCGGGATAACCAGCTACTCCGATACAAAAATCAGTGGCGGTAGCTTGTAAGCCTTTTTCTAAATAGATACCTCGGTTCATATTGATTACTTGTTGTAGTAGTTCGCTGGCGTAGCTATGTCCTTCGGGTTCAGGCACAAAACTCCCTTCCGATTTGATAGCATCACCTCTCAAAACGAGTACGTTATCGATTCCGAGGAAGTGTAGGTCAATCAGAGCGTTTTCGGTTTCTTCTTTTGTAAATCCACCACAAATAATATGTGGCACGGCATCTACTTTAAAATGGTTCATAATGGCAGCACAAATGCCTACGGTGCCGGGTCGTTTTCTGATACGTTGCCTTTCGAGCAATCCGTTTTCGTGTTTTTTATAGACATACTCTTCACGATGATAGGTTACATCAATAAATTTTGGTTTAAACTCCATCAAAGGTTCAATAGCTTTGAAGAGTTGTTGGATACTTTCGCCTTTAAGAGGGGGGAGAATTTCAAAAGAAAACAGCGTTTTGTTGCTATTTTTGATATACTCGGTAATTTTGGTCATAACAAAAACGTAAATGCTGGCTACAAAAAAAGTGTGTAAAGTTAGAAAAATATCTAAAAACAAGGAAAAACCTACAAAAATATCCGTTTAGAAACAGAAACAAAATGTATTGTTTTTTGTTATTTTGTGAATAATAAACTTAAAAATTATGTCTCGTCTAAAAGAATACTTCAGAATAGGCGAAGTTTTTGCATACTTCATTAGGGTATTCAAAAAACACGACCCCAACGACACACGTTATCCTTTAAATTTCAACATCCGCATAATGCACGGAATCAATCGTATTTCAATAATAATGTTCCTTGTTTGTTTAATTGTAATTTTTGTGAGGCGTTGTGTGATGTAGTAACGTTATTAGTATTTGCTTGTTTATCAACTCTTTTTTCAAAAAAATTATTTTTATTTAAAATTTTGTAGGTTTATTTTTTATTTATACCTTTGCAGTTCAAAAAATAAATCAAACAAATTTTTCGAGATAAATGCCTACTATACAGCAATTAGTAAGAAAAGGAAGGGAAGTAAAGAAAGTGAAATCTAAGTCGCCAGCTCTTGATGCTTGCCCTCAAAAGCGTGGCGTATGTACAAAGGTATATACCACTACGCCCAAGAAGCCAAACTCAGCTTTGCGTAAAGTAGCCAAAGTACGCTTGTCTAACCAGCAAGAAGTAATTGCCTACATACCCGGTGAAGGTCATAATCTTCAGGAACACTCTATCGTACTGATACGTGGTGGTCGTGTGAAAGATTTACCCGGTGTTCGTTACCACATTGTACGTGGTGCTTTGGATACGGCAGGCGTGGCTAATCGTCGTCAGCGTCGTTCTAAATATGGTGCGAAACGCCCTAAACCCGGACAAGCACAGCAGGCGGCAGCAAAAGGAAAACCTACTGCAGGTAAGAAAAAATAATTTTTTTTATTGATAAATATTCGTGAAGAACAATCCATAGAGTTTGGATTGAGTAACAACCCTAAACAAAGATGAGAAAAGCAAAACCTAAAAAAAGATACCTACTCCCTGACCCTAAGTATAAGGATGTACTCGTTACCAAGTTTGTTAATAACTTGATGTACGAAGGCAAAAAAAGCCTTGCCTATTCTATTTTTTATGGTGCAATAGATTTGGTAAGTGAAAAAACCAAAGAAGATGGCTTGGAAGTATGGCGAAGAGCCTTGAATAACGTAATGCCCAGCGTGGAAGTAAGAAGCCGTAGAGTGGGCGGAGCGACCTTTCAAGTACCTACGGAGGTTCGTCCCGAAAGAAAAATCTCTTTGGGTATCAAATGGCTTATCAAATATGCCCGTATGCGTAACGATAAGACAATGAAAGAGTGTTTGGCAAACGAAATTATTGCTGCCTCGAAAGGAGAAGGAGCCGCAGTAAAGAAAAAAGACGATACCCACAGAATGGCAGAAGCCAACAAAGCGTTTTCACATTTTAAATTTTAAAAAATTTTTCATAAATATACCTATAAAACCATACAACAATGGCTGATTTAAAGTATCTCAGAAATATTGGTATCTCTGCTCATATCGATGCAGGAAAAACAACCACTTCTGAGCGTATTCTCTACTACACAGGTAAAACGCACAAAATCGGTGAGGTACACGAAGGTACGGCAACTATGGACTGGATGGAGCAGGAGCAAGAGCGTGGTATTACAATTACGTCAGCGGCGACCTCAACACGTTGGAACTACCCCACCGTGCAAGGTGAAATTACTCCTGAATCTAAAACTTACACTATCAATTTGATTGATACGCCCGGTCACGTAGATTTTACCGTAGAGGTGGAACGTTCTCTGCGAGTACTCGACGGAGCTATCGCTTTGTTCTGTTCTGTTTCTGGCGTTGAGCCTCAATCTGAAACAGTTTGGAGACAAATGGATAAATATCGCGTGCCTCGTATCTGTTTTGTAAATAAAATGGATAGAGCAGGTGCTGATTTCTTCAAGGCTGTTAGAGAAATTAAAGAAAAATTAGGTGGAAATCCCGTACCTTTGCAAGTACCTATCGGGGCAGAAGAAACCTTCAAAGGTGTAGTAGATTTAATTACCAATCAGGCAATTGTATGGAATGAACACGACGAAGGCAAGACCTACCAAATAATTCCTATCCCCGACGATTTGAAAGAGGAAGCCGAGCATTGGAGACAAAATTTGGTTGAAGCAGTTGCTTCCTACGATGATAAATTGTTAGAAAAATTCTTTGAAGACCCTAATTCTATTACCCCTGCCGAGATACGTGCCGCCATCCGTAAGGCTGTGATAGATATGACTATGCAACCTGTAATGTGTGGTTCTGCCTTTAAAAACAAAGGTGTGCAGACTTTATTAGATGCTGTTTGCGAATTTTTACCTTCTCCCTTAGATTTGCCTCCTGCAAAAGGTACGCACCCCGACACAGGCGAAGAAGTAGAACGCAAACCTGATGTGAAAGAACCTTTTACAGCTCTGGCTTTCAAAATCGCTACCGACCCTTACGTGGGGCGTTTATGCTTTTTCCGTGTCTATTCAGGTTCTTTGGAAGCGGGTTCTTATGTGCTTAACACGCGTACAGGTAAAAAAGAACGTATCTCTCGCTTGATGCAAATGCACGCTAATAAACAAAATCCTATTGACAAGGTAGAGGCAGGTGATATTTGTGCAGGTGTTGGTTTCAAAGACATCAAGACTGGCGATACACTTTGCGATGAAAATCACCCTATCGTTTTAGAGTCAATGACTTTCCCCGAACCTGTAATCGGTTATGCCATTGAGCCTAAGACACAGGCAGATTTGGATAAAATGAGTATGGCTATCGCCAAACTGCTTGAAGAAGACCCAACCCTAAGTGTATTCACTGACCAAGAAACAGGGCAAACCGTATTGCGTGGTATGGGAGAGTTGCATTTGGAAATCATCTTAGACCGTATGAAACGTGAGTTTAAGGTGGAAGTAAATCAAGGTGCTCCGCAAGTTGCTTACAAAGAAGCCCTTACAAGTACCGTACAGCATAAGGAGGTCTATAAAAAACAAACGGGTGGGCGTGGTAAATTTGCTGATATCGTGTTTGAGATTGGTCCTCGTGAAGATGGAAAATCGGGCTTAGAGTTTGTAAATGAAATTGTAGGTGGAGTAATTCCAAAAGAATTTATTCCTGCCGTACAAAAAGGCTTTGAATCGGCTATGAAAAATGGACCTTTAGCAGGCTACCCTGTTGATTCTATGAAGGTACGTCTATTCCATGGTTCCTACCACGAAGTAGACTCCGACTCATTCTCTTTTGAAATGGCAGCTTCACTCGGCTTCAAAGAAGCGGCGAAAAAAGCCTCTCCCAAATTGTTGGAGCCAATTATGTCTGTAGAAGTAGTTACTCCTGATGAATTTACAGGTCCTATCACTGGCGACCTAAACCGCAGAAGAGGTATTATGAAAGGTATGGACACCAAGGGCGGTGCTCAAGTAATTAAAGCTGATGTGCCTCTTGCAGAGTTGTTTGGGTATGTAACTACTTTGCGTACTATCTCTTCGGGGCGTGCCTCGGCTACACTTACTTTCTCTCATTACGATTTCGTACCTCAGAACATTGCCGAAAAAGTGATTGCAGAAGTAAAAGGTGCAAAAGCTAATTAAAAGCAAAAAAATACACCAATAGCAATTTCCGGAATAAATGACGCTTTCGGATTTGCTTTTCAAATAAACCTGCGTCTATAATCTGATACAAAAGTGTATCTTAAAATTGTAAAACGATGACCCAAAAAATTAGAATTAAACTAAAATCTTATGACCACAATTTAGTGGATAAGTCTGCCGCTAAAATTGTAAAAGCAGTAAAAGACAATGGTGCAGTGGTGAGTGGTCCTATTCCTTTGCCTACGCGTAAAGAAATTTTTACCGTGTTGCGTTCGCCTCACGTAAATAAAAAATCACGCGAGCAATTCCAACTTTGTACCTACAAACGCCTGATTGATATTTACTCAACAAGCCCTAAAATTGTAGATGCTTTGATGAAATTAGAACTTCCAAGCGGCGTTGATGTAAAAATTAAGGTGTAATTTTTGGGAATTTCAAAGTTTTTCACTAATTTTGTAACCCAAAATGGACTCGTAGCTCAACTGGATAGAGCATCTGACTACGGATCAGAAGGTTTGGGGTTCGACTCCCTACGAGTTCACGCTCAAAATCAAGCACTTACAAATAAAAGCTTTGTAAGTGCTTTTTTGTTTCATCAAGAAACTTAAACTCTTGAAAAAGATAACCCTGATATGGCTTTTTTGCTTGCTTACAGACTTACTTTCTGCTCAAAAAATACTTACCATCACCTTTGAGCCAGATAGTCAGCGTTTTGATTACCAAAAAAATTTTCCCGACTCTGCCCAAAGAGCCGATTATTTGCAAAAATTTCTTGCAAAAATTCAAAAAAAAGGCTATTGGCAGGCTCATCTGCAAAATGTAAAATATTCTGCCGATAGTCTGAAAGTTTCTATCTTTTTAGGGACTTTGTTTGTTTGGAAAAAAATAGATTATAGCCAAGTAGAAAGCATTTTTTTAGAAAAAATTAAACTTGCTACATTCCCCAAAACCCCCGTAGATTGGGAAATTTGGGAAACAACTGCCAAAAAAATCGTTTCTAATGCTGAAAACAAAGGCTACCCCTTTGCCGAGGTATTCTTAGATAGCCTTCTTGTGGAAAGCAAGGAGGTTTCGGCTCGCCTTCGCGTGCGAAAAGGTTTTTTCGTAGTTTGGGATACGCTTAGCCTGCAAGGAAATCTGAAAATCAAACGCTCTTTCTTGGAAAAATATTTGCAACTTCCCCCCAATGAGCCATTTAGCCAAATAGCCTTACAAAAAGCTGAAGCAAAACTAAAAAATTTGGGCTTTGCCCGCCTCACCAAACCTACGCAAATCGTATTTGAGGCTCAAAAAGCAAAACCAATTTTTTATGCCAATCAAAGTCAAAGCAACGAAATCGATGGCATTTTAGGATTTATGCCTAACGAACTTGCCCCCCAAACTTTGTTACTTACAGGACAAGCCCAAATCCGTCTTCGCAACTTGTTTGCCTCAGCCAAAAGTCTTGAAATAGAATTCCAACAAACTCGCCCTCGCTTTCAGATAATCAATGCTTCGTACAAACACCCCATTCTTTTGGGCTCACCTTTGGGAGTAGAATTAGACTTTAAACTTTTGCGTGAAGATACCAATTTCGTCAATATCAATCGGCAAATTCGCTTTGTTTATCCTTTGGGTTTATCTAAAATAAAGTTTTTGGCAGGTCTGCAAAATTCTCAAACAGGTTTCACGATTTCGGCTAATACTACTCAATTGCCCCCAAATCTTGAAAACAGATATGTTTTCTACGGCTTAGGCTACGAATGGAACAATTTAGACGATATTTTTCTGCCAAAAAATGGCTATCAGTTGCTTGTAAATATCCAAACAGGCAATAAAACAATTGTTCCGCTTCCTTTCTTGCCCGATACGCTTTATCAGAACATTCAACTGCGTAGTCTTCAAACAGCCATCTCTCTGCAAAGCAATTACTACAAAATGCTTAGTCCTAAAAAAGGCGTGTTTGTTCGTTTGGAAACAGCCACTTTACTCAACGAAAACCTCTTGCTTAACGAGCTGTATCGTTTAGGAGGTTTGCAAAATTTGCGTGGTTTTAATCAAAACTTTTTCTTTGCTTCTTCGTATTTGCTTACTAACTTGGAGTATCGTTTTTTTTGGGAACAAGAAGCCTATTTTTCGGTTTTTTACGACCAAGCCTTTTTGCAAACAAAAATTTTACAAGAAAAAAGCAGTGAAAATCCTTTCGGAGTGGGTTTGGGGGTAAATTTTAGGACGAAGGGAGGAGTTTTTTCGCTCAATTATGCTCTCGGCAAGTCCAAAATGCAAGATTTTTCTGTGGCAAGGTCAAAAGTGCATTTTGGATTTGTGAGTAGATTTTGATTTTTACATTCGAGAACTAAGAAGTTATGAACTCTATCAGTATGCTTTTAGTTATTTTGCTTGCAATAGGCATAGTAGGTTTATGGATATACGGATATTTGTATCAATTTTTGTTCAGACCTGCTCCTAACAACCCCTCTAAATTTTTGAACAAACCCAAAACCAAACCTCGTATCGTATTTGCAGGTGATAGCCTCACTTGTGGCAATATGAGTGCCGATTTTACAAGTATCGTAGCCCAAAAACTCGGTAATGGTTACGAGTACATCAATGCAGGTATCAACGCCGATTTGGCATACAATCTTTTGCAACGCCTTGATGAAATCATTGCCTGCCAACCCGATTTTGTAACCATTCTGATAGGTACGAATGATGCCAACGCAACTTTCGGCAAGCATAATCAGCAAGTTTATATGAAGCTGAAAAAGTTGCCTCACCCGCCTTCCTTGTTTTGGTACGAGGAAAATTTGCAAAAAATCATAGAAAAATTACAAAACGAAACTACTGCAAAGATAGCCCTCATCTCTATGCCACTGATAGGCGAAAGTTTAGAACACCCTATCTGCGAGCATCTGAAAAATTTTGTGCAAGTTGCTAAAAAAGTAGCCGAACGAACAGCCATAGACTATCTTCCCTTTCACGAAATCCACTTGGCTTACTTGCAAGAAAATGCTCAAAAAGTACGTAAAAAGTACAAAGAAAAGCACAAACTCATCGAATCGGCTATGTTACAACATTATATTTTTGGTAAATCGTGGGACGAGGTCAGCAAAAATCACGGGTTTCAGACACTCACCGATTTTATTCATCTCAATAGTTGGGGGGCAAATACTATTGCTAATTTGATAGAAAACTGGGTAAGAAAAATGATGAATGATAAATGATGAATGATGAAGGAATATTCTGCTTTGTAAGTAGTTCCACAAAATTAAAAAGACACTTTCATTGGTATAAAATGCTGATAGACAATTTTTTGTCTTGCCTCTTGTGTCTTGCCTCTTGTGTCTAATTACTTATGTAAGAGCCTCGTAAATGTACCCGCAGAGAGAATCGAACTCCCATCTTCAGAACCGGAATCTGACGTTCTATCCGTTGAACTATGCGGGCATTTTTCTTAAAAAGCTATGCAAAAATAATTTTTTTATCGTAAATTGCCAAAAAATGTTTTTTGTTGCCAATGGAAACCAAAGAACTCAAAGCTCTGATAGCCTTGTTAGATGATGAAGACGCAGAAATAAGCAAACACATTGAAAGCAAAATACTTTCTTTGGGCGAAGCCGTTGTCCCTTTTTTGGAGCAAGAATGGCAAAACAGCCTCAATCCTATCTTGCAAAATAAATTAGAAAATCTTATTCATACATTACAATTCCAAACCCTAAAACAAAGACTACACGAGTGGAAACTGCAGGGCGGAACAGACCTGCTCAGAGGAATGTGGCTCATTGCTACTTATCAGTATCCCGAAGTAAAGTATGAAGATTTGAAAGAAAAAATAGACCAACTCTACTACAACGTTTGGATACATCTTCGGGATAATATGAACCCTTACGACCAAGTGCGTATCATCAATTATGTGCTTTTTGATGAAGAAAAACTTGTTGCTAATACCAAAAATTTCCATTCGCCCGCCAACAATATGCTCAATGTTGTTCTTGAAACCAAACGAGGCAACCCTATATCGCTATGTGTAATTTATATTCTTTTGGCAGAAAAATTGAAGTTGCCTATTTATGGAGTAAATTTGCCCAATCTTTTTATTCTCATATACGATTTGCCCGAAAAGCCGTTCTATATCAACGCTTTCAACAAAGGACTTATTTTTACCAAATCAGATATAGATAACTACATTTCGCAGTTAGGTTTGCAACAACAAGCCAGTTTTTATACACCCTGCAACAATATAGAAATCATCAAGAGAATTTTGCGAAATCTTATTGTCGCTTACGAACAACTCGGAGAACAGCAAAAAATGGCAGAAGTCGTAGAACTATTAGAAATTTTTAATTAGAAACACTCGTAAATGAAACCACAAGAGCAATTTCACGTAATTTTGGGAGTAGTAATGGTAACGATTTACTTGTTTGGTGGGATTTTTGTAATAGTTTATGCAAAAGAGTTGTTTCCTGAAAATAGATTACCCAATATTTTAGGTTGGGTAATGATTGCATACAGCTTTATGAGAGTTATGCGTGTGTATGAAATTATTAAAAAAAGTAAAAAAGAAGCTAAGAAAAATCCGATAAAAGGAATTAAAACCAGTACTAAACTATAAAACGAAAATAAATCAAATGAAAAAAATATTATATTTGCTTCTGGCTATAATATGGACATTTTTGCTTGCCTGCCAACCACAGAAAGAAAAAAATGAAAATAAAACAAACAAATACGACACACCTACCTCAGGCGAAATCAGCGTAGCGGTAGATGAAGCCTTTTTGCCGATAGCTCAGCAAGAAGCTAATGCCTTTATGAACGAGTACGAGAAAACTAAAATCAATATCATTACTTTGCCCGAGGACAAAGCCATTCAATTGATGCTCCGAGACAGCGTTGATGCCGTGATAGTAGGCAGAAATCTGAATAGCAACGAAAAAAAAGAAATTGAAAGACAAAAGACTATCGTTCGCGATTGGGTGCAGGCTTACGATGCCGTTGCCGTTGTTGTAAATAAAGATGTAAAAAATACTGCCTTGAGTTTTGAGCAACTTAAAAGTATTTTTTCGGGCAATATCAAAAACTGGAAACAACTTAATCCCGATAATCAGGATAGCGAGATTGCTATCATCATAGATAACGCCAACTCAAGCAATTACAATTTTATCAACAACAAATTGGAAGTGAGCGATATTTCAAAGCTCAAAATATACGCCGCTAAATCGAATAAGGCAATCGTAGAGCAAGTTGCTAAAAATAAAAATGCATTAGGTTTGGTGGCTTTTCATTGGCTCGAAAAATCGGATTTGTCTAAGGTGCGTATATTGGCTATTCGTGGCGAAAAAGAAGAAATTTTACCTTCGCAAAGTGCTTTTGCCCAAAATACTTACCCTTTGCGTCGCGAATGCTTTATGCTCGTGAAAAACAGACGCCTTGGCTTAGCCTATGCCTTTGCGGCATTTGTAAGCCAAGAAATAGGACAAAGAATCGTTCTTAAATCGGGCTTGTTGCCCGCCAAAATTCCTCCTCGCGAAATTGAAATGATTTCCGAATAATTTTTGCATTTTAATTCTAAACCTTAAACCATAATACACAATGAGAAAACAGTTTTTATTCTTTCTTATGCTAATGGCTGTCTTTGCCAAAGCCCAAAGTATTCAGCAAGGCTTACAATTTATGGATATGGAACAATACAGCTCTGCCCAAAAAGTGTTTGAACAACTCGTAAGCACCAAACCTACGGGAGAGCATTACTACTACTTAGGCTATTTTCATACCAAGAGCAACAACCCCAGCCCCGAACAAGCCAAAGCCGCCTTTGAAAAAGGTTTAGCCGCCGACAAAAAATATCCACTCAACGAAATCGGTTTGGCAGAAGTAATGATTATGCAAGGCGATTTGGCAGGTGCTAAGGCAAAAATTGATGCCGTAGTAGAACGAACCAAAGGCAAAAATCACGATGTACTGCTCCGAGCAGGCGAGGCTTTTATTTCCCATAAAAATAAAGACCCCAACGAAGCCATCAGACTTTTAGAAATGGCTACAAAATTAGAAAAAAATGTAACTGCCGAAACCTACATCGCCTTAGGCGATGCTTACGCCGCTACCAACAAGCCCGAGAACGGAAAAAATGCTATCACTAATTACGATTTTGCTATCGCCAAAAGCGGTGCGAAAAGTGGTAAGGCTCGTACCAAACGCACCGAATTTATGTTAAAAGGCAAAACCCCCGATTATTTGTATGTACTCCAACAATACAAAGAAATCCTCAAAGAAGACCCCAGCTATACGCCTACCTATCGCAGAATAGCCGAACTTTACCAAAAAGGTAGAAACTTGGATAGTGCTATCCGCTACAACAAATTGTATATGGATAAATCGGAACGTAGCGACGAGGTAAAATACAGAAATGCAGTGTTTTTGTACAAAGTTCAAAAATATGATGAAGCACTCAAAGAACTCAAAGACCTTGAAGGCAAAGTGAAATATCCCGAATTTAACCGCTGGATAGGCTATGCGTATCAGAAAAATGGAAATCCTACTCAAGCACGTGCCTATATGGATAAATTTTTGGCATCAGGCAAAGAGTTAGTAGTTGAAGATTACGAAATATTAGCAGAAATTGCCCTTGCCGAAGGTAAAAAAGAAGAAGCTATCAAACATCTTAGAAAAGCCGCTGAACTTGAAACAGATAAAAACAAAAGCCTCGATTACTTGAAGAAAGTAGTATCAGTTTTTGAAAAAGATACCAACTATGTGGAAGCCGCAAAAACCTACGACGAAATTATAGCTAAAACAGACCCCAACGACAAGAAAAATTTGCTCAATAACTACCTTTATGCGGCTTATTATTGGCGTTTGAGCAAAAAAGATTTTGACAAGGCAGATAGCTACTATGCAAAGGTTTTAGAAGTTGATTCTTCGCAAGTGATTGTACACTCATACAGAGGTGAAAATCGCCTTTCGCAAAACTCAAAAGATGCCGTAGAGAAAGCACTTGCCAAACCTCATTTTGAAAAATACCTGCAAGAAACCGATAAACTGATAGCAAAAGCAACCGATAAAGACAAAGAATTAGACAAGTACAGAAACCGAAGAGCCTCAGCGGCTTCGTATCTATCGTCTTATTACTATGGGCAAAAAGACTTGAAGAAAATGCACGAATACGCTCAACTTGTATTGGATACTAAACCAACAGGTGCTAATGCCGCCGCACAAATACAACGTGCCCAAGAAATGTTAAAATTAAAGGCTTTTCCTACTACTACACCACAGAAAAAACCAGCCCCCGAGCCTAAGGTAAAATAGTTGAAAAGGAGCAGAAATGCTCCTTTTCTAACTTAAAAAAACGCCTTTTTCCTCTTTATCCAGCACCACTGCCACGTGATTTTGAAGCGTTGTAGCCAAAGAATAGCCTACATAGTCAGGATTGATAGGGAAATTTTTGTAATCTCTATTTACCAAAACCAAAGTTTGAAGTTTTTTGATAGGAACGTTGAAAAAAGGTTGTAAGGCGTAGAACATAGTCTTTCCGCTATTCAGTACATCATCAATCAAAATGACATTCTGATTGGCTAATTGCTCCACAGGAGCAGACAAACGTATAGGATTAGATAAAGGCTGATTTTTATTTATTTCCAAACTTAGCAAACTGATTTCCAAAGGACTAATTTCCTGCAAAACGTCTTGAATAGCCTTCGCCAAAAAGAAGCCCATTGTTTGGATACCAACCAAAGCCACCGATTTTTGGTCAAAATTATTTTCATAAATCTGATACGCCAAACGCCTGATTTTTTGTGTTACTTGTTTATGCGTCAGAATTTGTATGCTCATAGACAAAATTTTGATTTTGAAACACTTAAAGAGAAGCAATCAGCTCGCTGATGATTTTGGTCATAGCGGGTTCGGCACGCTTGGCGGCTCCTAAAATTTCTTGCAAATCTACTTTCTTGATTTTGTCTTCGTGTCCTATATCTGTAATAACCGAAATGGCAAAACAACGCATTCCTTGATGCTTGGCAACGATAATTTCAGGCACCGTAGACATTCCTACGGCATCTCCACCGATGAGTCGCAAGTATCGGTATTCGGCTTTAGTTTCCAGATTGGGACCCGCTACGCTCACATACACGCCTTTATGAAAACGGATATTTTCTCGGATAGCAATTTGCTCGGCTTTTTGCAAGAGTTCCTTGTCGTAGACTTCGCTCATATCAGGAAACATAGGTCCCAACTTCGGATATGGATTTCCCCGCAAAGGATTATCAGGAAGCAAGTTGATATGGTCAGTAATAAGCAACAAATCACTTACTTCCATATAAGATTGCAAACCACCCGAAGCATTAGAAACAAACAAATTTTCTACGCCCAACATTTTCATTATACGTATCGGAAAAGTGATTTGCTGCATCGAGTAGCCTTCGTAATAATGAAAACGCCCTTGCATAATTACAGCGTATTTTCCTGCAATTTTTCCGATAATCAATTTTCCTTTGTGGCTTTCTACGGTCGAGAGAGGAAAATTTGGAATATTTCCGTAAGGAATAGTTTGTTCTATTTCTACGTAATTTACCAAACCGCCCAGTCCTGTACCTAAAATAATCCCTATGCTTGGTTTTTGAGTAATTTTGTTTTGTAAAAATTTGGTGGTTTCTAAAAGTGCTTCCATAAGATTGTTATTGCCTCTGTTATGTTTTTCAAAAATAATACTTTCTGAAAGTTTTGGCTACGCTCAACGTACAGATTTTTTTCATAGAACACCTTTGGTGGAGGGCAGTTCGTTGTGTTCTATCCGAATAGCCATTTTGACGGCTTTGGCAAAAGCCTTGAAAATGCCTTCTATGATATGGTGGTCGTTTTCGCCTTCGGCTCTAATATGCAGATTGCAAAGTGCTGTATCGGAAAAAGACTTGAAAAAATGACTAACCATTTCAGTAGGCATTTGTCCAACTTTTTCTCTGCGAAGATTTGCCTGAAACTTAAAAAATGGTCTTCCTGAAAAATCTAAGGCTACTTGGGCGAGGGTTTCGTCCATTGGGAGGCTGAAATGTCCGTAGCGGGCAATGCCTTTTTTATCTTGTAGAGCTTTTCGGAAGGCTTCGCCAAGGGCTAAACCTGTGTCCTCGATGCTATGGTGTTCGTCAATGTGTAAATCTCCTTGTACGCAAATTTCCAAACCGATACGGGCGTGGCGAGCGATTTGCTCGAGCATATGGTCAAAAAAACCGATTTGGGTATCAATTTTCGTGAAGTGGTTATTGTCTAAATCTACTTTTACGAAAATATCGGTTTCTTTTGTTTTTCGGTGTATTTGGGCGGTTCTGCCCTGCATTCTGGCAATGAAGGTACTGATTTCTTCCCAATCATTTGTTTGGAGGGCTAAGGCTTGCCTGTGTTTTTCTTGTAGTTCTAATTTGTTTGGATTGAGCAAAATGCCTTTTATTTGCATATTGTAAGCAAGTTCTATATCGGTGAGGCGGTCGCCGATGACAAAGCATTTTGCATAGTCAATATCATTTCGGTTGAGGTAATGCGTAAGCAGTCCTGTGCGTGGCTTGCGAGTGGGGGCATTTTCGTGTTCGAAGGTTTTATCTATCAAAATTTCTTCAAATATAATACCTTCGCTTGCAAGGGTTTCTAACATTTTTTGGTGAGGGGGCAAGAAATCTTCTTCGGGTAGTGAGGGTGTTCCTAAGCCGTCTTGGTTTGTAACCATTACGAGTTCGTAGCCGAGTTGGTGTTGGAGGTAGTACAAATTGCGGATAACCTTCGGGATAAAAGAAAGTTTTTGTAGAGAGTCAATCTGAAAGTTATCGGTAGGCTCTACGATAATTGTTCCGTCGCGGTCTATGAATAAGATTTTTCTGTGCATAGTTTTGGTTTCATCAAGCACAAAAATAATTATTTTACAGCACAATCAAATGTTTTTTGCAAATTTGCGTTTGCTTTGTTGAGGGTATTATGTTTCTCAAAACGTTAAGATTTTTATGCTATTGCGTCTGATTTGGGAGAGTTTTGCTTTTGCGGTGCAGGCTTTGCGGGCTAATTTGCTACGTACGGTGCTTTCGTTGTTGGGCGTTACGATAGGTATTTTTGCCATTATCACTATTTTTACGGTGGTAGATTCTTTGGAGCGTAGCATCAAGCAAAGTTTGGCTTTTTTGGGCGATAAAGTAATTTACGTGCAAAAATGGCCTTGGATATTCGGACCTGATTATCCTTGGTGGCGGTATATCAATCGTCCTGTGGCAAGTCTTGAAGAGATGAAATTTTTAGAAGAAAACCTAAAAACAGCTTCGGGAGTGGCTTATTATGCCGTAAAAGGCAACGCCACGGTCAAGCATCTTACCAATAGTATGGAAGGAGTGAGTATTATCGGGGCAACTTATGGCTATTCGAAGGTTTCGGAAATAAAAGTTAGAGCAGGCAGATATTTTTCCTTACAAGAAATGGAAACAGGGAAAAATGTAACGCTGATAGGCGATGAAGTCGCTAAAAACTTATTTCCTGCGGGAAATGCTTTGGGTAAAGAAATCAAGATAAGAGGTAGGAAATTTGTAGTAATAGGCATCATGGAGCGTGAGGGTGAGAATTTTTTGGGAGCTCCTCGCCGCGATATACAGTGCATTATCCCTTATTTGATGTTTGAGAAACTCTACAAAGTGGGTATTTTGGGCATACAACCTACTATTTCGCTGAAAGGTTTTGATGAAGACAAAGACTTGATGAACTTAGAAGGAGAAATACGAGGCTTGATGCGTATCAAACGAGGTCTGAAACCTACGGAAGAAGATAATTTTGCACTCAATCGCCCTGAAATGATTGCCAAAGAAGTCAGTTCTATTTTTGGAGTAATTAGCTTTGCGGGTGCTATTATAGGTTCTTTTGCTATTTTGGTGGGAGTTTTCGGCATAGCTAATATTATGTTCGTTTCGGTGAAAGAGCGAACCAACATCATAGGCATACAGAAATCTTTGGGAGCGAAAAATTACTTCGTTTTGCTACAATTTTTGTTTGAGGCAATTTTTTTAAGCCTTATTGGTGGTGGTGTTGGGATTGTCTTGGTGTTTTTGGTTACACTAATTCCACAAGATTCGTTAGAGTTGCAAATGAGTCTCGACAACGTCGTTACGGGCTTTTTTGTTTCGGCTTTGGCAGGCTTGGTGTCGGGAATAGTACCTGCGTGGAACGCCTCTCGTTTAGACCCCGTACAGGCAATAAGGGCAAAATAATCATCATTTCTTCATCAAAAAAACTTTTCTTACATACTTGTTTTTTTGGCTATAATCTTACATCTTGTTGCAAGATTTGTAGCTGTGCTATGCGTTTGCTTTTTTACATCAAACTTTATTGGCGAGAAATTCGTAGAATGCTCAGTTTGAGTTTTCCGATAATTATTGCTCAAATCAGCAGTGTATTGATGGGCGTGATTGATAACGTAATGGTAGGCAGGCTCAATAGCGATGCTCCTTTGGCGGCAGCGGCGGTAGCAAATATCATTTTTATTTTAGTTGCTTGCATCGGCATTGGTGTCTTTGCTACTATCTCACCTTTGGTAGCAAAGGCTCGCAGTTCGGGAAAGGGACACGAATGTGGTATGTATTTGTACAGTGGAATGAAACTTTCTTTGAGTTTAGGCTTTGTTTTAATGCTCTTACTTTTGCTGATAAGTTGGAATTTTTATTGGTTTGGGCAAAAACCTGAAGTTGAGGACGAGGCGAAAAGATATCTTTCGGTTATTGCTTATTCTATAATTCCGATGATGTTTTTTTTGGCAGTTAAGCATTTTAGCGATGGTTTGGGGGTAACTTTGCCTGCAATGGTCATAACCGTAGTGGGTTTATTGGTAAATGCCGCATTTAATTGGGTTCTAATTTACGGAAATTTAGGTTTTACAGAAATGGGTTTATACGGTTCGGGACTTGCCACGCTTATTGCAAGAGTAGTAATGGCGTGTTTGATGATAGTGTATGTTTTGGAATCAAAGTTTTTCATAAAATACTTACCTAATATTTTGGAAGACCATTCAACACGAGAGCAAACCAAACAAATTCTTCGTTTAGGCATACCAAGTGGATTGCAGTATTTTTTTGAAACAGGCGTATTTGTGTTTTGTACCATTGCCACAGGCTGGCTGACGGTAGAAGCACTTGCCGCTCACGCTATTATTCTTAGCATCGCAACCATTACGTATATGATTGCCGCAGGGGTATCGTTTGCAGGAGCAATTACGGTAGGAGGGGCTTTGGGCGTAGGCAACAGAGAGCGAGTAGTGCGGGCTGGCTTTGCGTCTATTCTGTTGGTAAGTATCTTGATGATAATTGCTTCGGCTATTTTGCAGGTTTTCGGACAAGAAATTATTTCGCTCTACAAAAGCAATAGCCCTGCTGTGATGCAAATAGCTACTACACTTCTATTTATTTTCATATTTTATCTTTTAGCTGATGGCATTCAGGCGGTTGGCGTAGGTATACTGCGGGGGCTTTCAGACGTAAATGTTCCTACGGCAATGACGTTGTTTGCTTACTGGATGGTGGGCATTCCTGCAAGCTACTTTCTTGGTAGGCATACCGATTTGGGCGTAAAAGGCATTTGGCTCGGCTTAACCTTAGGACTGATAACTTCTGCAACATTACTCACGGCTCGGTTTTTCTACCTGATAAGGAAAAACAGGCTCAATTTTTTGAGATAAACCTCAATTAGCAATCAGCCGAGCATATACATTGGCTCGCGAAGGGTCTAAACGGCTCAGAAGTGTGTAAGCCTCTTGTTTTTCAGCCTGCAAACCATCTTTGAAAATATTGATAAGTTCTTGAAATTTGGCATCAAAAAATACATTGAAAAGCAGAGCATTAGGTTTTATCTGAGCAACTTTTGCCATTTCTCTAAGCAACTCCAAGGCAACGGCACGGGCTTCGGGACGTTTTTCTAAATAAATATCCAAACCCTTCCGATAGTATTTATACATTGCTTCGCGTACTTGAAGCATCTGTTGGCTTTGCAGATTTTCCACAAGCCAAAATCTATCGCGTATATCGCCTTGCCCCCAGCCATCGGCACCAGCACTTTGAGCAGTATTGGCAACGATAAAGGCTTTTTCAATGAAAGGTGTTCCGCCTGTTTTGGAAAAAGAGTCGTAGTCTAAAGCTAAAATAATGTAAGCATAATAACCAAGCAATGAGCTAAGATTACTGAAAAAAACATTTTCGTTGAAGTTGAGGTCTAAGGGTTGGGAGGCTAAATACGTAAAATTGAAACGCCTATCTACGTAGCTGAAAAGTGGTGTTTCGTATTTGGTATTATAGACGGGACGAAGTGCCAAAATTTGAGCATTTGCCTCAAAAGCACCTGTGGCAAAGTCGGCACGGACTAAATTGATTTGCAATCTGCCGATAATTTTTTCGTTTTGCTCAAAGTTATCATTTGTCCATTTGCGGTTATTGAAAAAATCGGTGATGTTTTTTTGCAAAGTTTGTATAATTTCTCTATTGCTCACACCTACGTTGGCAGAGGCAACTTGGCGGTCATTGATGCTGACTTCAAATTGAAATTCTTGAGCAAAACAAATGTTTCCTAATGATATTAAGCAAAAGGTGAAAAATGATTTAATCTTCATACAACAGGTATTTGGCACGTAATTTTTTGTAGTTTTCAAGGTCTTGTTTCCAAGTTTCTTGGATTTGCTCGTTGCTCATTCCTTGTTCAATCTGCTTTCTGAGTAGCGAATTTCCTGCTAATTTATCAAAAAAATTGTTGAAAAACTTATCTTTCTGCGGGAATTTCTTGTAAAACTCAATCAGTGGCTCTAAGGTAAAGCCGAGAGGTGGCGTATTGCGATAATCTTTCCCATAGCAGATTTGATTTTCGTACAATGGATTTTTAGCCATTCCTACAATACTTTTGGGTGTAAAAGTAAAATCGCCCATTCGTTTATCGGGGTAGCCAACTACCTGAAACGGAAATTCTGTTCCTCTGCCTACGCTCATCGCTGTTCCCTCAAAAAGGCATAAAGACGGATACCAAAGAACAGCATTTGTATTGGGCAAATTGGGCGAGGGCTTTACGGGTAAATTGTAGTTAGTTTTATGCGTATAATTTTGCATTTTCACAACCACCAAATCGCATTGTAAGCCACCTGCAAGCCATTTTTCGCCATTTATCATTTGGGCAAGTTCGCCTACGGTAAGCCCGTGTACGATTGGGATGGGGTGCATACCTACGAAACTTTCAAAACCTTTTTGCAAAATGCTACCAGCTACGTAGTGTCCGTTGGGGTTGGGGCGGTCAAGTACGTAGAAGGTCTTTTTGTTTTCGGCACAAGCCTCCATAACGTAGTGCATTGTAGAAATATAGGTAAAAAACCTCACGCCTACGTCCTGAATATCAAAAATAACTACATCTACATCTGCGAGTTGTTCGGGGGTAGGTTTTTTGTTTTTTCCGTACAATGAGATAATCGGCAAGCCTGTTTTGGTGTCGGTATCATTTTTTATGGTTTCACCTGCATCGGCATCGCCACGGAAACCGTGTTCGGGAGCGAAAACTTTTTGCACTTTAAGTCCTAATTCTAAAAGTGTATCTACCAAATGCTTCGTATTTTTAAAACCATCAATCAAAGACGAATGATTGACCACCAAAGCTAAACGTTTGTCTTTGAGATTTTTAACTTCTTTTGATAAAAAGTTTTCTGCTCCTATCCTGAAAATCAATTCTTCTGCTGTTTCTATGCGAATCTCATTAAACTTGATTTGTTCAATCGTACTTTCTTTCTCAGAGGTTTGAGGCAAGTTTTGTTTGCTCCTGCAAGCTAAGAGCAAAAACAACAAAGAAAAGGTAAGTAAATGCAACTTCATCAGTTTTTCAGGTTTTCTTCAAAGTTAGCATTTTTTCAGAAAACTGACAAAAATCATCTTTTCTTCTACAATTCCTCATTCAGAATGGTGGTGGCTCACGCTATTTTTGAAGAAATTATCTGCTTTATGACCGTCAAGGAATTGCTTTACACGAAGGCTACCGATTTGGACAAACTGATTTTGCTGTACTTCTATGAAAACAAAGAGCAAAAAAATCAGTGGAATAGGATTATTGCAAATTTAGAAGAAAACAAAACAATCCATTTGTTTTCGGTAGATGTTACGTTGCACCCCGAATTAGCCAAGAGTTTCGGTGTAGTTTATACTCCAAAATTACTGATTATTCTGAACGGAAAAGAAATAGGACACTACAAACAAGAACAAATCACACAAGAACTTATTGGCGAGATAATAGAAGAAATAAAAAAACTGAAATTATAGAAATAACCAAAATCAAAATGATACAAGTTCATACACATACGGCTACTCAGTGCTACCATTGTGGCGATACGTGCAAAGAAATTATCTACTACGACGAAAAGCCTTTTTGTTGCACAGGTTGCAAAAATGTGTATGCCATTTTGCAAGAAAACAACCTTTGTGAATATTATACACTTGAAGACATACAAAGAATTTCGGTAAAAAATCCTGCTACTGCCGAGAAATTTGCTTACCTGAACTTGCCCGAAGTAAAATCAAAAATCGTAGATTTTGCTGATGGCAATATCGCTAAGGTTACTTTGTACTTGCCTGCTATTCATTGTAGCTCTTGTATATGGTTGCTTGAAAATTTCCACAAATTAGACAAAGGCGTACAAAACTCACGTGTTGATTTTCTCAAAAAACAAGTTTCTATTACCTTCAATGAAAAAGAAACCTCACTACAAAATATTGCGACCTTGCTCACACAAATCGGCTACGAGCCACATATCACGCTCAACGACACCGAAGGCAAAGACCACGAACGCCAACGTATCAGCAAAGAGCAGAAACTTGTAATTGCCAAAATTGCTGTGGCGGGCTTTTCGTTTGGCAACATTATGCTGATTAGCTTCCCCGAGTATTTCGGTTTCGACAGCCTCTCCGAAGGCTCGTTTAGATATTTCTTTCAGTATGTAAATGTTGCTTTGGTTTTGCCTTCTTTTTTCTTTGGCGGTTGGGATTATCTGAGTTCGGCTTATCGCAACCTGCGAAAAGGCATCTTGAACATAGATTTCCCTTTGGCTTTGGGCTTGATAGTGTTGCTTGCAAGAAGCCTGTTTGAAGTTACTACCAACACAGGTGCAGGCTACATAGATACGCTTGCAGGTTTGATTTTCTTTTTGCTCGTGGGCAAATGGTTTCAGCAAAAAACTTACGATACACTTCGCTACGATAGAGATTTCAAATCCTACTTTCCCGTAGCCGTTTCGGTACTTACCGAAGAAGGCGAAAAACAAGTGCCTGTTACACAATTACAATTAGGGCAAAGAATCGTTATCCGAAACCAAGAACTTATCCCTGCCGATGCAATTTTGCTCAAAGGCGAAGCAAATATCGATTACAGCTTCGTAACAGGTGAGGCAATGCCTGTGGAAAAAGTTTTAGGCGAAATGATTTACGCAGGTGGCAGGCAAATGGGGGCAACGATTGAACTGGAAATAATGAAGCCTGTTTCACAAAGTTACCTTACCGAACTTTGGAACAAAGATGACTTCAAGAAAAATGCCCAAAAACAAGAAGCTACGCTACGCCTCCAAACTTTTTTGAGCAAATATTTTACTTATGGTTTGCTTGTGGTGGCTTTCTCGGCTTTGGGATACTGGCTCTTGCAGAACGATACGGCAAAGGCTATCAATGCCTTTACAGCGGTGCTGATAATTGCTTGTCCTTGTGCTTTGGCTCTTTCTAGTCCTTTTGCTTTGGGGACGGCTATGCGAATTTTCGGAAAATGGAAATTTTATCTCAAAAATGTGGCTGTGATAGAAAATTTGGCTCAAATCCAGACCATTATTTTTGATAAAACAGGCACTATCACGGAACGAAACGAGGCAAAAATAGAATTCATAGGCGAGCCACTCCAAAACGAAGAACTTACCTATATTTCAAATCTTGTTGCCAACTCTACGCACCCCCTTTCGCAACTGATTTACCAAAAAATCGGCACTCGTGAGAAGCTCTATGTCCAAAACTTTTCAGAACGAACAGGCAAAGGCATTGAAGCTATCATAGAGGGCAAACCCGTAAAGGTAGGTTCGGCAAGTTTTGTAGGTGCAGAAATTACGCATCAAGACTATAATACCAAAGTTTTTGTAAGCATTGAGGGCAAATTGAGAGGATATTTTGTGTTTTACAACCAATATCGCAAAGGTTTGGAAAATCTTACCCAAACACTTTGGAACGAAGGCTACGATTTGCACCTGCTTTCGGGCGACAACGAAGGCGAAGCTCAAAATTTACAAAGGTATTTTTTGCGAAATGAAAAATTACATTTCAATCAATCACCACAAGATAAATGGGCTTTTGTTGCCAAGTTGCAAAATAGTGGGCAAAGTGTATTGATGTTGGGCGATGGACTAAATGATGCAGGAGCATTGCAAAAAGCTGATGTGGGCGTTGCCGTAACCGAAAACATTGCCTATTTCACACCTGCTTCCGATGCCATCTTAGACGCTTCGCAATTATTGCATTTGGCAGGCTTTTTACAATTTGCCAAAGATACCTTGAAAGTTATCAAGCAAAGTTTTGGTATATCGTTGATTTACAACGTAGTAGGTTTGTACTTTGCTGTTCAGGGTACGCTTTCGCCTCTGATAGCGGCAGTGCTGATGCCGATTAGCTCTATTACGGTCGTAGCTTTCACGACACTGAGCGTGAAAGCTAAGGAAAAGAATATTTTGAAATCAAAGAAAACGCAAAATTAAATTTTTACAAATATGGCAGTGATTTATGTGCTTTTAGGAATTAGCGTATTAGTTGCGAGTGTGTTTCTGATAGTTTTTTTATGGAACTTATACAGCGGACAATACGAAGATGACTACACGCCTTCGGTACGTATGTTATTTGATGATACTTCTAAAAAGAATAACGATAAAGCAAGGTCTAATTGAGTACGGAGTATAGAGTATAGAGTACGGAGTACACAATGCTAACTACTAATTCAAGTATTTTCTAACCAAAAAACATACAGTTATGTCTGTTCAAAACCAAACTATCACGAGTTCTCCCCATAGCGGCGTAGTGGAGAAATTCAGCTACGACAATACCATAGTTCGTAACTTTGGTATCGCTACGATTGTATTCGGGCTGATAGGTATGCTGGTAGGTTTGCTTGTCGCGTTTCAGTTGGTTTTCCCTGAACTGAACTTGGGCTTGCCTTACACTACCTTTGGTCGGATTCGCCCTTTGCACACGAACGCTGTAATCTTTGCATTCGTTGGTAATGCAATTTTTATGGGCGTGTATCATTCTATGCAACGCTTGCTCAAAACGAGAATGTTTAGCGATGTATTGAGCCAAATCCATTTTTGGGGCTGGCAACTTATCATCTTGGCAGCAGCGATTACGCTGCCTTTGGGAATTACTACTTCCAAAGAATATGCCGAGTTGGAGTGGCCTATTGATATTGCCATTACGTTGGTGTGGGTGGTATTTGGTATCAATATGTTTGGAACACTCATCAAGCGTAGAGAAAAACATATCTATGCAGCGATTTGGTTTTACATTGCCTCGTGGGTAACAGTAGCCATGCTACACATTGTTAATTCGTTTGAACTACCTGTAACCTTCTTGAAAAGCTATTCAGTATTTGCGGGTGTGCAAGATGCTTTGGTGCAATGGTGGTACGGACACAATGCCGTAGCTTTCTTCCTAACAACACCTTATTTAGGATTGATGTATTACTATTTGCCTAAAATGGCTAACCGTCCTGTGTATTCGTACAAACTTTCTATTTTACACTTTTGGACTTTGATATTCATTTACATCTGGGCGGGACCTCACCATTTATTGTATTCTTCAACGCCAAATTGGGTGCAGTCTTTGGGTGTGGTATTTTCGGTAATGCTGATAGCTCCTTCGTGGGGAGGTGGTATCAATGGTTTGCTTACCTTGCGTGGGGCTTGGGATAAGGTTCGTGATGATGGTATGCTCAAAATGATGGTGGTAGCCATTACTGCCTACATGATGGCAACCTTCGAGGGACCAATGCTTTCGCTCAAAAACGTAAATGCCATTGCTCACTTTACTGATTGGGTAGTTGCTCATGTACATGTAGGGGCTTTAGGCTGGAATGGCATGATGACTTTTGCGATACTTTACTATCTTATTCCCAAGATGTACAATACAGAGCTATACTCCAAGAAAATGTTAAACACTCACTTTTGGCTTGGTAC
>Ga0308407_1000642_pt1 | contig 23444 bp, 24 predicted proteins | sample HotsprSampleMSe2_FD_203476 | JGI IMG/M metagenome (GOLD analysis project Ga0308407, IMG submission 203476) | Hot spring phototrophic mat microbial communities from Mushroom Spring, Yellowstone National Park, Wyoming, United States - 20060911_MSe2 ...
CAATCTTGGTAGGCAAATTCATAATTTTGTGAGGCTCGCACCCAGAGGTCAAAATCTTCGTAGGCGAGGGTTTCATCGTATCCGCCAAGTTCTAAGAGCATACTTCTACGCATCATCATAGTAGGCGGACAAATGAAGTAACCTTCAAGAATATTTCTAAAAACTTTGCCTTGTGGCGGCGGACAAAGGGCTTTTTTTTGCCTATCAATCGGATAATGATATTTGAGAAAGTTGCCGTTTTCGGAAATAATTTCGGCATTGGAGAAAATAATGCCTGTTTGTGGCGAGCATTGCTCAAAAAATGCAACTTGCCTGTTGATACGCTCTGCAAGCATCACATCATCGAGGGCAAAATCTATTACGTATTTGCCTTTGCAAAGAGCTAAACCTTCGTTGAAAGAGGCACAATTTCCGCGATTTTTTTGGTGAAAAATCAATGTTACGGGCAGATTTGTTTTGTTTTCTGCAAAAAAGTTTTTTATGACTTCTTGGCTTGCATCGGTGCTGGCATCATCAATAATGATAAGCTCTATATGGGGATAATCTTGCTTGATAAGAGAATTAAGGGCTTCTTCTATAAAAGAAGCATGATTGTACGAAATAGCTACTACCGAGACAAGAATTTCGGGCATAAAGGACGCGTAGTGCGTTTGAGTGTTTGTGTGTAAATTTACTTTTTATGTGATAAAACTATATGTTCGTGAAATGATTTACGATTTTCGTTAAAATTTAGGTATTTTTTTGAGATAGTTTTCGTATGTTTGTAATGTAAAATTAACGTAAAAATTTAAAAAAACGATAACAATGGAAACGCAAATTTATCTAACTTTGGCGATGTTGATGTTTGTAGTTGGCTTGTATGTAATTTTGAGCAAGCGAAACGCCATAATGACCTTGATAGGGGTAGAATTGATGCTCAATGCAACTAATCTTAACTTTTTGGCATTTAGTCAATATTATCAAAATTTAGAGGGGCAAGTTTTCACACTTTTTGTGATTGTGGTTGCCGCTGCCGAAGTAGCTGTTGCACTTGCTGTTATTTTAAAACTCTACAAACATTTCAAAACAACGGATTTGGATATGTTTCAGTCTTTACATAGTTAAACATTTTGAACATTTGTGTAAAAAGCCCATACAACTATGGGCTTTTATTTTTTGAGTATGCAAGAGATTTTTACGAGTTTTTCCATTTGATAGTACAGCCGATAGCTTTGGCTTGCTCTTTAGCTACTTTTTTTCCTTCGAGCAAACTATTTACGGCGTTTTCAACGTATTTTTCGGTAACTTTGCTGGCATCTTTGGCACTATCGTCTATTGCACCGATATAACGCACAAAAAAATCTTTGCCTTTTTTCTCCAACACAAATACGTGAGGCGTATTGGTTGCTCCGAAAGTTTTGGCAACTTCTTGGGTTTCGTCTATTACGTAAGGGAAAGTGAAGCCTTTTTCTTTGGCACGGACAATCATATTTTCAAACGAGTCGTCGGGTTCTTTCGCGGGGTCATTTGGATTGATAGCCAACACAGGGTAGCCTTTGGGCTTAAATTTGGCATCTAACTCGATGATACGGTCTTCGTACATCTTTGAAAAAGGACAATGATTGCACGTAAAAATTACGATTGCTCCTTTGGTAGCTTGTGGCAAGGTTGCCAGAGAAATCATTTTGCCATCAATGTTTTTGAGGCTAAAATCTTTTACCTTGTCGCCGGGTTTGTAGCCCTTGTTTGTAGGAACAGAGGCGTTGAGTAGCAAAACTGCTAATGATAAAACGCCAAAACGTACAAATAACTGTTTCATATTGAGTTGCGGTTTGAGGGTGATAAATTAAATTATGAGTGATGAATTATGAGTGATGTTTTTTACAAAAGTTGTTTAATTTTCTTTTCTAATTCTTCGTAAGTAGTTTCGCCTTCAATGAAAATTTCTTTGTTTTTGTACCTTAACGAAGTAACAGGAATAGCTCCTTGCCAGTTTTTATGGACATCATTTATCCAAGTATCGTATTTAGTTTCATCGAGCAGGTAGCTGTCCCAGTTGATTTGCTTTTTTTCTAAAACTTTTTTTGCCTTTTCTATATCTTCGGCAAAATCTAAACTGATGAAAATAACTTCAACCTTTGAGGCATAATTTTCAGAAATTTTTTTAAAATAAGGCAATTCTTTCACGCAAGGGGCACACCACGAAGCCCAAAAATTGATGATACGAACCTTCTCACTGCTCGTATTGCTCAACAAAGCCAACATCTCAGGCTTTTTGATGATGCGAACGTTCTGAGCAAAACCAATTTCCAAAAAGCAAAGAAAGCAAAAAAGGATAAGAATTTTTTTCATGGTTGTTTTATTAGTAACAACTTAATAACGTTTTTTCCGAAAGTTTATTGTATGTTTTTTATTTACTCAATTCATTTATATGGACAAGGGCTTTTAAAATTCATTCTAAGTAATTCCACAAAATTAAAAGGACAATTTTGTTACTACAAAACACTGATAGACAATTTTTTGTCTTGCCTCTTGTTTCTTGTCTCTTGTGTCCAATTACTTAAAATTTAAACTCAAAAATAATTACTTCTACGCTTTTCTGCACATTGAGCAGAGAGGTCAGTGAGAAACTTACATTTTCCTCAAAAATTCCCTTTGTCTAACCACCTCGTACAAAATTACGCCTGCCGATACCGAAACATTCAGGGAAGCTATTTTCCCAAACATTGGGATTTTTGCAAGCATATCGGCTTGTTTGAGAATTTCTTGCGAAATGCCTGTATCTTCTGCCCCCATTACTATGGCAGTTGGAAGGCTCAAATCGGCAGAATACACCAAGTTATCAGTTTTTTCGGTGCAGGCAACTACCTGTAAGCCCGCATTTTGCAAGTATTTCACGGCTTGCAAGAGGCTTTTCACACGCGAAACAGGCAAGTGATGCAAAGCCCCTGCCGAAGTCTTGATGGCATCGCTACCGATTTGAGCCGAATTTTTTTCAGGAACAATCAGACAATCAACGCCTACGCACTCGGCAGTACGAGCAATTGCTCCCAAATTGCGTACATCAGTAATGCTATCAAGCAACAAAAATAAAGGTGTTCTGCCTTGCTCGAATACGCCTTGCAGTATATCCTCAAAAGAAACATAATTGACCGCAGAAAGGTAGGCAATCGCTCCTTGATGATTTTTCTGCGTAATTTTGTTGAGTTTATGCACAGGAACTCGCTGAACCAAAATACTACGTTCTTTGGCAAGTTTAAGCAACTCGCCCATCAAATCCGACTTGCCAAGGTCTGTTTGTATCAGGAGTTTGTCTATATCTTTTTCTGCCCTAATGGCTTCAATGATGGCTCTAATGCCAAATATAAAATCGGAAGTAGCTTTTTTTTCCAAAATATTTTTTTGGCAAAATACAGAATTTTAAGGCTACAAGGAAATAATTTTTTCAGAAGAATGTTTGAAATCTACCGCCTGTTGTCTTCATCGGCAAGCATACTAAGATAGCTTTCGTAACGAAAAACCGAAATTTCGCCTTGTTTTACGGCTTCAATAATTTTGCAGGCAGGTTCGTGGGTGTGCAGGCATCTTGCTCCAAATTTGCACTCACCCAAAAATTCACGCATTTCGGGGAAATAGTGCGAAAGTTCCTCAGTTTCTATTTCAGCTAAGCCGAGTTCTTTTATGCCCGGCGTGTCGATGATAAAAGTATTTTCGCTTAGCTCAAACATCTCGGCAAAGGTAGTGGTATGCACGCCTTTGTTGGCAAATGTAGAAACTTCGGCGGTTCGCAGGTTTAGTGAGGGGTTCAGGCAATTTATCAAACTTGATTTTCCTACGCCCGAGTGTCCCGAAAGCAAAGTAATTTTATTTTCAAGCAATTTTCTAAGAGGTTCTATGCCAATTTTTTCGCTTGCCGAAGTTTCCAAGCAAACGTAACCGATTTTTTCGTAAATTTCTTTGATTTCGTTCTGATACTGATAGGCTTGCTCATCGAGCAAATCAATTTTATTGAAAACCACCACAGCGGGAATTCTGAAAGTTTCGGCACTGACCAAAAATCTATCAATAAAACCTAAGGAGGTTCTTGGTGAAACTAAGGACACGATAACCATGGCTTGGTCTATGTTGGCGGCAATGAGGTGCGAGTGAGCCGTTTTATGAACCGATTTTCTAATGATGTAATTTTCGCGTGGCAAAATTTCGGTGATGATGCCTGTTTGGGTTTCCTTGTTTTCCCACTCCCAGAGAACTTTATCGCCTACGGCAATGGGATTAGTGGTTTTGAGCTCTCTGGTTTTGAATTTCCCTCTCAATCTGCAAGCAATGATTTCTTTATTTTCGTTTCGTACTTCGTACCAAGAGCCTGTAGAGCGAACAACTACTCCTTCCATTGTTTTAATTTTTAGGCAAAAGGTTTAGCATATTTGATGTAGCAATAGCTACCAAAGTACCATCAAGCAGAGCGATTTCTCCTTTCATATGAATAATTTGCCTACCTTTACGAATAGCGTTGGCTCGGGCTACAATCGTGTCGCCTTCTTTGGCTTTTCCGATAAAATCTACACTCAAATTGATAGAAACCGAAGGGTAAGGTTTTTGCATAGCCGCTACGGTCATACCGATAATCTCGTCTAAAATCAGGGCTTGTACGCCTCCGTGTAGCAAACCGAGTGGGTTGGTCATATCTTTACGAACAACGATGTGCATTTCGGCAAAGCCTTCTTCAACTTTTTTGAGTGTGCCGTTTATCCAAGTTAGCACAGGGGGAGCTTGCGGAGGAATAGGCTGGTCAATAAGTGCTTGTAACATTTGTAAAATACTCATGGCGGTATCAGTTATCAATTATCAGTTATCAATTATCAGTTATCAGTTATCAATTATCAGTTATCAGTTATCAGTTATCAATTATCAGTTATCAATTATCAATGAATAATTATCATTTTTCAGAAGAAACAAGAAATGCCTTGTCTGTAACAATTATCAGTTATCGATTCCTCAAAAATACGTTTTTTTTAAAAAATCAATTATTTTTGTGCAAATACTTTTTTGTTGATGTTTGCTATAAAACTTTAACATATTGAAACCTAAAATATTAGCCATAGAATCTTCTTGCGATGAAACCTCTGCGGCGGTGATAGTGGGAGGGAGGGTCTTATCAAATATCATTGCGGGACAAAAAATTCATGAAAAATACGGCGGCGTAGTACCTGAGCTTGCCTCGCGTGAGCATCAGAAGCACATTATTCCTGTGGTGATGGCGGCTTTGGACGAAGCAAAAATTTCTTTACAAGACCTTGATGCAATTGCTTTTACAAGAGGTCCTGGGTTGCTTGGGGCTTTGCTTGTAGGGGTTTCTTTTGCAAAATCACTGGCTTTGGCTCTCGATATTCCTCTTATTGAGGTGAATCACATGCAGGCTCACGTATTGGCTCATTTTATTGATGAACCTCGTCCTAAATTTCCATTTCTGTGCCTTACGGTGAGTGGCGGACATACGCAAATCGTCTTGGTAAAGGACTATCTTCAAATGGAAGTAATTGGGCAAACCCAAGATGATGCTGTAGGTGAAGCCTTCGACAAAACAGCCAAACTCTTGGGCTTGCCGTACCCTGGCGGTCCCTTAATTGATAAATACGCCCAAAACGGAAATCCAAATGCTTTTGAGTTCGCTAAAACTGAAATGCCTAATCTTGATTTTTCGTTTAGTGGTATCAAAACCAACATTTTGTATTTTTTGCAAAAAAAAATAAAAGAAAATCCGAATTTTATAGAAGAAAATCTGGCAGATATTTGTGCAAGTGTGCAACATAGTTTGGTGGAGATGCTAATGCAAAAGCTCAAAAAAGCCTCTCGGCAAACTCAAATCCGAGAAATTGCTATTGCAGGAGGCGTAGCCGCCAATTCGGGTTTGAGGAAAACACTGCAAGAAGAAGCCCAAAAAAAAGAATGGAAAGTGTATATCCCTGATTTTCAGTATTGTACCGATAACGCCGCAATGATTGCAATGGTGGCTCATTACAAATACCTTGCAGGTGAGTTTTGCTCACAAAATATAGGGGCTTTGGCAAGATGGAGTCTGTAAAAGAAAATTTTTGGTAAGACTGTTGTTAAAGTACTTGCAAGGATTGTTTGTTGGATTTTAATAATTTATGTATGAAAAAGTGTTTGATTATTATCTATTGATTCCTAACCCCCAAAACAATATGACTTTTTCTTGTGCTTCAAGTCTAATATTTTGTATAAAAAAACAATGCAAAGAACCGAAATTAGTAGCTTAGGTGAATTTGGCTTAATCAAGAAACTCACCGAACATACAATTTTATATCACACACAAACCCTCAAAGGTGTTGGCGACGATGCGGCGGTGCTGGATTGTGGCGAGTTCTGTCTGCTTAGCTCTACCGATATGCTTGTAGAAGGCGTGCATTTTGATTTGACTTACACACCGCTCAAACATCTTGGCTACAAAGCTATTGCCGTGAATGTATCGGACATTGCCGCTATGTATGGCGAACCTCGTCAGGTTTTGATTTCGCTGGCTGTAAGCAATCGTTTTTCGGTAGAGGCTTTGCAAGAAATTTACGAAGGCGTCAAGATTGCCTGCCAAAACTACAAAGTAGATTTGGTAGGCGGCGATACAACTGCTTCGCGTAGCGGTTTGGTAATTTCGGTTACGGTGTTGGGTGTAGCTCAAAAAAACAAAATTGTGTATAGAAACACAGCCCAAAAAGGCGATATTTTGTGCGTTACAGGCGATTTGGGCGGTGCGTATGCAGGTTTGCAAGTTTTGGAGAGAGAAAAACAAGTTTTCTTGGCTAATCCCGAAATGCAACCCCAACTCGAAAGCAAGGATTACGTAGTACGCAGGCAACTACGCCCCGAAGCCCGTATGGATATTATTCACGAACTCAAAGATTTAGGCATAGTGCCTACCGCAATGATTGACATTTCCGATGGACTTGCCTCTGAAATTTACCATATCTGCACGCAGTCCAATCTTGGAGCAATGATTTACGAAGACAAACTGCCCATTGCCCAAGAAACTTACGATACAGCTATTAACGACCTCAATATTTCGCCTGTTACTTGTGCCTTGAATGGCGGCGAAGACTACGAATTGTTGTTTAGCATCAAACAAACAGATTACGAAAAAATCAAAAACCACCCCGATATTTCCACGATTGGCTATCTTACCGAACCCGAAAAAAATATCAATTTGGTGTTACGAGCAGGTAATTTGGTAGCTATTCAGGCACAAGGTTGGCAGCATTTTACTGCAAAAAAGTAATTTTTTTGCCAAAAAACTTACATAGGTTTTGTTTTATTTGGTTTTGCAATTCGTAGAGGTTTATTTTTCGGATTTGGGCGGCTTTTTCGTAAATTTCTTCTATGGCGATTGTGCTATCATCTGTTTCCAAAAAAAAGTATTCGGATTGAATTTGGGCAAAAGTTTCTTGCAATTTTGGGCTTTTAAGCAGAGCTTTGCCAAAACTAAGATAAATACCTTTTTGTTGTAGCTGTTTGGCAATCTGTATGTTAGCCCTAAAACCGTGTATCAGCCAATTTTGTGAAGGCTGAAGTTGCTTATGAAGGTTCAAAATCTCGTTGTAGGCTTTAACGCAATGAATAATGAGCGGTTTTTGCACTTTTTCAGAAATGGCAATGTGCCTTCGGAATACTTCTAATTGACACAAAAAACCTACGTGGATAGTTTTATCCAAGCCCGTTTCACCGATAGCTAAAACATTTTCATTTTCAGCGACTTGTATAATCTTTTGTATTTGTTCTTGATAATTCTCTTCTAAAAACCAAGGATGCAAGCCAACTGAAAAAGTTTGGTTGGTAGAATAAACTATTTCCAAATTATCTTTGGGCAACGTGATGTTGAGCAGTTGCCAATTTTGAGAACTTTCGGTTTTTTGGTGGCTATGGAGGTCGCAGAAAAGATGTGTAGAATTAGGAAACATTGAGAAATATAATCAAAAATTATGCTAAAATTTTCAGAATGTTACTTGTCCTGCAAAAAAATTGATAAAACTAAATTTGCAAAATTTATACCGAAGATTTATCTTTGTGTCGGAAATAAAGTTTGAGATTTAAGCTCTACTGAAATGCCCGAGAGTTTCTTTCGGGCTTTTTGTTTTTTAATTTGGCAAGAAATTTGATAATTTTTTTTGCGTAGAAGCACAACTTTTTAGCAAATTTTACGTCTTCATTAAAAAAAATCATTATCTTTGTATGTGGTTTATTTTTAAACTTTTCTGCTATGAAATTGCTCTTTAATTTTTACTTTTCTTTGTTGCTACTATTATGGGCTTCTACGAGTGCTTGTGCAAGCAGAAACATAGAAGTTTTACCTCCTGTTACTGGCAAATTGTTTGAAAATCATCAAATTAGCATTTCTAATCCTTATCCATATCCTGCCAACGAAAGCGTTTCTTTTAATTATCAGCTACATCAGAACGTTGAGGCTCGTATCGTGATGTATGATGTATTAGGCAACGAAATTGCTAATTATCGCTTGCAACCTGACTACAACAAATTGGTGATTCAGACCTCCTCTTTGCGTACAGGTGTTTATCTGTACAGTTTAGTTTTAGACGGCAAAAATGTAGTTACCCGAAAGTTAGTTGTTAATCACTAAAAATCAGGTATTTTGCTTTGTATTTTCAAATTTGGTGAAATCTATCAAAATTTGGAAAAGTTAATTGCTTTTTCTAACTTTGCGGAACTTTAAAAGTTTTTCTATGAAAAAAGTTGTATTTGTGCTATTGGCTTGTTTGCTTGTGTTTTCTGCTTGTAGTAAATTCAACAAAATTCGTAAAGAAAAAGACCACCTCAAAAAATATGAGGCGGCTATCGATTATTACGAAAAAAAACATTACGACAAAGCCCTCATTCTCTTAGAAGAAATAGAACCTCTTTTGCGAGGCAAGAAAGAAGGAGAGAAAGCCCAATTCCTCACTGCACAATGTTATTACAAAACCAAGCAATATGAATTGGCATCTTATTCTTTTAAAAGATTTTATGAAACCTACCCGCGTAGCGAATGGGCTGAGGAGTGTCTGTATATGCACGCCTACTCGCTTTACAACCAGTCGCCTGAAAGTGAGTTAGACCAAAAACCCACGCTTGAAGCAATACAATCTATTCAAACGTATCTCAATACATACCCACAAAGCAAACGCATTGAGGAAGCCAACAACATCATCAAAGAGTTGCGAAGCAAATTAGAACTGAAAGCCTATCAGAACGCTATGGTTTTCTACAAAAATAGCAATTACAAAGCCGCTATCCAAACTTTTAGCAATTTTGAAAAAGATTACCCCGACTCCGATTTTATGGAAGAGGTGATGTTCAAAAAATTAGAAACTTTATACAATTTGGCTCGCCAAAGTATTGTCTCTAAGCAAGTTGCTCGCCTCAACGAGACTTTAAGTTTCTACGAAGAATACAAATACAAATTTCCTGAAAGTAAATATCTCAAAGATGCTTCTGCAATTGCCGAAGCCGCCCGCAAACAAATTGCTGAACTAAAAAAATTAGACAATCCTGATAATACCGAAAACCAAACACAAACCATTACTGATAAACAAAATGAAAAATAATAGTAGCAAAAACACAGCCCCCAACACAGCCAAACTGACTACAACTTCAGCTTCTTTGATTACGAGAGATATGGCTGAAATAGCTAAAAAAACAGGTAACGTGTATGAATCTGTTTTCGTTATTGCTCAAAGAGCCAAGCAAATAGCCCTTAAAACCAAAGAAGAACTGACCGCCAAACTCAATGATTTCTCCTCTCCTATTGATAATTTGGAAGAAATCTTTGAAAACAGAGAGCAGATTGAAATTTCAAAATTCTACGAAAGAATGCCCAAACCTACAACCGTTGCCACCGAAGAGTTTTTGGAAGATAAACTCACGTGGAAATATGCCGATGATGAAAATAATCAAAACTAAGGCTTGAAATAAATCCTTTTTGTCCTACATAACCGATAATATGTAGGATTTTTTATGGTTTGATTGAAAATCTTTTTAGGGAAATTGAAAACGCTACAAGAAATCGCTTTGTTTTTAGATACGCCTATTTATGTAATTAACGAAAATAAAAAGGCTCTTTCGGAATGGGTTGATGCCAAAGCTCCTGTGGTGTTTTTCTTTGAGAAATCAGACCAAGATACACGCAACAAGCAAGGTAAGAAAGTTTTAGAAAAAATGATAGCCGCCTTAGCCGTCAGGCAAACCAAAAGTCCGAAAATTACAGAAATTCCTATCACCTTGATAGAAATACAAAACAAAATCAGGATAGAATGGGATTTTGAGAGATTATCTGTTGAAAAAATTATCATTTTTGGGAAAGAGGTAGCTAATCATATCGGTATTCATTATCCTCTTTATGAGATTTTTTCTATTGGGCAGGTTGCTTGTCTTATTTCCGATACTTTGCGAGAAATTGAAGCCGAGCAGAGCCGGAAAATGTTGCTTTGGAACAATTTGCTCAAAATGTTTGTAGTGTAGTTTTTTCAATATTTTTTCTGTATTTTTTGTTTGTCTTGTTTTCTTGCCTTAGATTTGGCACGAGCAAATGTAGGCAAAAATGGAATACCTCAGAGCTATTTTGGGCTTAGCTTTTTTCGTAGGAATTGCTTGGCTGGCTTCTACTAATAGAAAATCTATCAATCCGAGATTAGTAATTTCAGGATTGCTTTTGCAGATTATCATAGGTTTTTTGGTGCTAAAAGTAGGTTTCGTAGCAGATGCCTTCAAAGGTATAGGCAAAGGCTTTACGATTTTTATTAGCTACACGCGTGATGGCACAGAGTTTTTGTTCGGAAAGTTGGGTTTGCTTACCGAACCGATTGGCTTTGTATTTGCGTTTCAGGTACTTCCGATTATTGTTTTCTTTTCGGCAGTAACAGCAGGTTTGTATTATTTGGGAATTTTACAAAAAATTGTGTATGGCATTGCCTGGATAATGTCAAAAACAATGCGTCTTTCAGGTGCAGAGAGCCTTTCGGCGGCAGGCAATATTTTTTTAGGACAAACCGAAGCTCCCTTGCTCGTAAAACCTTTCGTAGCCAAAATGACTAAATCGGAACTCAACTGCCTGATGACAGGCGGAATGGCTACGTTGGCAGGTAGCGTAATGGCTTCGTATATCAGTATGTTGGGCGGTGGAAATCCAGTTGTAGAGGCTCAATTTGCCTCGTATTTTCTTACAGCTTCCATTATGAACGCTCCCGCCGCTTTGGTGATGTCCAAAATATTATTCCCCGAAACCGAAGAAGTAGATACACGATTGCAAGTCTCCAAAGAAACCCTTGGAGCAAATATTATTGATGCAATTGCCACAGGTGCTGCCGACGGACTGAAACTTGCTCTCAATGTAGGTGCTATGCTGATTGCTTTTATTGCGATTGTAGCTCTGCTCAACGGTCTTTTAGGTTGGTTGGGCGACGTAAGCGGCTTGAATAGCATCATTGCTACATCTACCAACGGCATTTTCCCAAAACTTTCTTTGCAATATCTTTTCGGATTAGCAGGACAGCCCGTAGCTTGGATAATGGGCGTAGATTGGGATAAATCTTTGATTGTAGGTAGTCTTTTAGGACAAAAAACCGCCATCAACGAATACATTGCCTACGACCAACTTGTAAAGTTCAAAGCTATGGAAGGAGTGTTGGACACGAAATCTATTGTAATAGCCACTTTTGCTCTTTGTGGATTTGCTAATTTTTCTTCTATTGCCATACAAATCGGTGGCATCGGTGGAATGGCTCCCGAGAGACAAGCCGATATTTCCCGATTAGGGCTACGGGCTTTGCTCGGAGGTAGTTTGGCTACGTTTATGAGTGCTACTATCGCTGGGGCTTTGGTGTAACAACAATGGACAATGTTCAATGAACAATGAACAATGAACAATGTTCAATGAACAATTATCAATGAACAATGAACAATGGACGATGAACAATGAACAATGAACAATGGACAATGAACAATGAACAATGGACAATGAACGATGGACAATGAACAATGGAACAATGAACAATGGACAATGAACAATGAACAATGGACAATGAACAATGTTCAATGAACAATTATCAATGAACAATGAACAGTGAAAGCTGATAATTGATAATTGATAATTGATAATTGTTAATTGTTAATTGATAATTGATAATTGAAATGAAAGGAATTATTTTAGCAGGAGGTTCAGGCACACGCCTACACCCACTTACTCTGGCTATCAGCAAGCAAATTATGCCTGTCTATGATAAGCCGATGATTTATTATCCGCTATCTACACTGATGATGGCTTATATCAGAGATATTCTGATTATCTCTACACCTCACGATTTACCTTTGTTCCAAAAACTTTTGGGCGATGGTTCGCAGTTGGGCTGTAACTTTCAGTATGCCGTACAAGAAGTCCCTAATGGCTTGGCTCAGGCTTTCGTGATTGGAGAACAATTTATCGGAGATAGCAAAGTTGCATTGATTTTAGGCGATAATATTTTTTACGGAACAGGTCTTTCCAAAACGCTACAAGCCTGCAACAATCCCGATGGGGGCATTGTGTTTGCCTATCACGTCCAAGACCCCGAACGCTATGGCGTAGTAGAATTTGATAAAAATATGCAGGTGATTTCTATTGAGGAAAAACCTAAACAACCAAAATCCAATTATGCCGTGCCAGGATTGTATTTTTACGATAACGAAGTCATAGAAATTGCTAAAAATCTGCAACCCTCGGCTCGTGGCGAATACGAAATTACAGATGTAAATAAATTTTATCTTTCAAAAGGCAGGCTCAAAGTACAAATCCTCAATAGAGGTACAGCTTGGCTCGATACAGGTACTTTTACTTCGCTGATGCAAGCCAGCCAATTTGTGCAAGTAATAGAAGAAAGACAAGGCTTGAAAATAGGTTGCATAGAAGAAATTGCTTACAGAAGTGGTTTTATCACTGCCGAGCAATTAGAAAAAATCGCTGCACCACTTACTAAAAGCGGCTACGGACAATATCTTTTGCGTATCTTAAAGCAATAATTTTACTGGTTTTGGAAAACTTTACAGGGGGAAAATTGTTTGTTTAATAAGATATTTAGAACCTTGTTACAACTTTGCATAAAAAATTTAGGAGAAAAAACTATCTTTGTTTCCGAAAAAAAAACTATTTTGCAATCGCTTGCAGAAAACTACATAGATTGGATGCAAGCCTGCGGAGCAAAAGGACGTTGTACGACTTGTAAAATGCTTGTACTACAAGGGCAAGAATGGTTAAGCCCTTTGAGCGAAGCCGAGAAAAAGTTTGCACAACAAGGCAGATTACTCCCTGATGAAAGGCTTGCTTGTCAAACCAAACCCATAAAATTATTAGAAAATGAAACACTTGTAGTGAGTGTTCCTACGCCATACAAATTACCTCATATTGAGTATAACGACTAAAAACACGATTTATTTATGGAAAGTTTAGTAATTGAAAAAACTCCCCGTACTCCCAAAGTAAATTTTGATACTCTTACAGGTATTTTTGAGATGTCGGGCAGGTCTATTCCCGAAAATGCTCCTGCGTTTTACAATCCAATTTTAGATTGGCTCGAGCAGTGCAAGCAAAAAAGTAACATCAGCTCTATTCAAGCTATTTTCAAATTAGAATATTTCAACACCGCCTCGTCTAAACTAATTTTAGATATTTTCAAAAAGTTGGAAACTTTCAAAGAAAAGGGCAAATTAGTTTCGGTACAATGGTACTACGACCCCAAAGACGAAGATATGCAAGATGCAGGCAAAGACTTCAAAGATATTATTGCTCTGCCTTTTGAGTTGTTCCAAATGTAAATCGTTAATTCAAATTTGTTTCAGAAAACATAGCTATCAAACTTTCAAAATCTGATAGCTATGTTTGCGAAGTGGCAAACATTTATCTTTCTGTTCTTCGTGGTTTGATGTTACGAAGTATATCTAAGACTACGTTTTGTTGTGAAATAAGCTCTCTGAAATCATCATCTTGAAGCATTTCTTCGTAACTTGCAATTTTTGCGATAGTTCTATTTTTCATTAAAACAATTCGTGGGCAACGGGAAAGAAACGTAATGTCGTTAGAAACGAGTATCAATGTCCATTCATTTGCTTCGTCCATCAAGAAGTTGATAATTTTTGTCCTTTCAGCAATAGAAAAATCTTTTAAAAAGTCATTGATAATCAATAGCTTAGGTTTTGCTGCAACGCATCGGGCAAGCACTAATTTTCGGCGTTCGACAGAAGAGAATTCTTTTCCGCCTGCGGTGAGTTCGGTCAGTAAGCCATCAGGCAACTGATTGATTTTGTTGTACAATCCTACATTTTCTAATGCCCAAATCACATCTTGGTATTTTACCTTGCTTTTTCCCATTGCAATATTATCTAAGATAGTACCTGCGAAAATTTCATCTTCTGAAAAATTATCTTCGGTAAGCGAACGGAAACTGTACACGTTGATGTCTCGCATTGAGCAATTATTGATAGTAGCAATGCCCTCGTAATTATCAAAACTGCCGAGAATCATTTTTATCAAAGAGCTTTTGCCTGCTCCGTCTGCTCCTGTAATGCAGATACGGTCGTTGGAAGCTATATGTAGGTTAATATTTTTTAGCAAATATTTGTCCCCATAATGTACCGATAGGTTCTCCAAACGCAATTCCAAGCCACCTTCTTGCTTGCTTAGGTCAATTTTGATACCATGTTCTTTGTTGAGTGGCACGTCGGTTACATTTCCTATTTTTTCGGCAGAAGTAAGCAAATCGTAAATAATATCCATACTAACCACTAATTTCTCTACCGAACTCACCACCAAAATAATCACCACCTCCGAAGCCACAAACTGCCCCAAAGTAATATCGCCATCTACTACCAAAATAGTACCTATTATCAGCAAACCTGCTGTAACAGCAATTTTGAACAAAGTAATGCTAAGATAATGTCCGATAAGTACCTTGAAATGTTTTTTGCGATAATACAGATAATTATTTACGTAATTATCCATTTTTTCAATGGCCAGGTTCGAGCTACTTGCCAGCCTAAACGACTCTACCGTACGTGCCACTTCTTCAAGCCAATGAGCAATTTTGTATTTGTATTTTGATTCCATTAAACTTGCCTCCAAACCCTTAGGACCTGCAAAGTAGAAGGTAGCTACCAAAACCCCAATCGTTACGATAGAGAAAGCCAAAAAAGAAGGGTGATAGAAAGCCAAAAGCAGTAAGCCTGCGATAATTTGTATTACTGCTCCCAGAATATCAATCAAGAGTTTGGGCAAACCTTTCTGAATGGTGAGAATATCAAAAAATCGGTTCATTAGTTCAGGGGGGTAATATTTGGCGAGCTTTTCGGGCTTCATACGTGGCAGACGATAGATAAATTCAAAAGCCGCCTTCGCAAATACTCTTTGTTGTAAAATCTCTACTACGGTCATTTGCATAATCTGTAAGCCTCCTGTGATGATTACTCCTATAATGATTAACACCATCAATACGACCGTAGAACTTACCACCGCCCCAGCCGAGATGAGCGTAATAATCGCCTGAATACCCAAAGGCAAAGACAAAGAAAGCAAACCAATTACAATGGAATAAATATAGATATAAGCAATATCTTTCCGCTCCGAACGTAAAATACGAAACATTCTTTGAGTAGGCGTAGGAGTTTTGTCTTTGTTGTAGTAGTCATCTTCCAAATACTCCATCGGAAAGCAAGTAACAAATACGATTTGCCCATTTAGTTCTTGGTAGGGGTGGTTTTCGTAGGTTACAAAATTTTTCTTTTCTGAATCTGCCTCTTCCCAAAATACTTCTTTTTGGGTACTAAAATCGTACAAGACGCTTCGTCCCTTTTTATTTTTCTTTACGAGCAAGGGTTCGATTTGTCCGTTGTCTTTCTTGTTAAAAAGCAACATAGGAAACTCCGCCTGCTCTACAAATAGGTCTAAATCTTGCACGGGAACATTATTTTTCAAGATATTGAGGTTGATTTTGCGAGCCTTGTCGCCCAAATCTTCAATAAACTGAAAAACCTCATCATTACCGTAAGTCTTTTTTTCAGAATAAGACTCTTTCAGGTCAAATTCGTTGAAGCTGTGGTCTATTTGTACAGCAAACTTTCGTACGATTTGTTCTATCTGATTGCTATTCATTATTCTGATAGTTTTGCTATTCAACTGCCAAAATACTAAAAAGTTTCTTTTTTGGTGTAATTTTCTTTTAAATTTGCAAAATTTGAAACGATTTCGCATAGCTTTTTTGGTATTTTTAAGTCTGACAAATTATGCCTTATAGTCCTTACAAACGCCTCACCCTGACGTATTCTATTGCTCTAAGCATAATTGCTTTGATGACCATTTTGAGCTATTTTTTTGTAAGCGAATATTTGGTTACAGACCCCGACAATCCTTCGGACAGGCGTTCGCACATAGGCAGAATGATTAACTTCAATGGTGCTTGTGCCACTTATAGCCAAGAAATTGCCCTCTACGCAATGCTTATTTCCAATGCTCCCAACCGCGACTCGGCGGCTACAATTATAGAGCAAATGGAATTTAAGTTCGGACTTCTGGAAAAAGCCTATATCGGTTTGCAAAAAGGCGACGAAGACTACGGATTGAATGCTCGCTTCAATACCCCCGAGATTTTGGCAGACTTCAAAAATACTGATTTGTACTATCAACCCCTCACAGAACAAATAAAAGCAGTTTTTGACCTCAAAAGAGAGGTTCTTCCCAAAGATAGCTTGCTTTTTTTTACGAAAATCAAGGCGTTACAACCCAAAATTACCGAAGCCGCCAGCGATTTTTCTAATAAAATGCTCGATTTGAGTTTTTCATACGACCAAAAAGCCGCCGACGAAATCGCCTACTGGGGAAAAGTAGAACTTTGGCTTACAATAGTTACTCTCATCATTTTACTTTTAGAGGCTTTTTTCGTGTTCAGACCTGCCGCTAACACTATCCGTAGTTATTTTGAAGAAATTAATTTAAAAAACAAAGACCTGCAAGAAGCCTATAACCGCATCAAAGCAAACGAAACTCAACTCCGCCTCAATGCCGAAAACTTAGCCAAAACTAATGCCGAGCTCCTCAAATCGCAACAAGAACTCAGAGAAAGCAATTTGATGAAAGATAAATTTTTTTCCATTATCGTTCACGACCTCAAAAGCCCACTCAATTCCTTAAAAGCCATCACTAACCTGTTGTATCGCTTTACCGACAAGCTCACCATAGAGGAAATTCAACGCACTGCCGAAGACCTCAACAAATCTATCGATGCTCTTTTTGATTTTATCAATAATCTACTCATTTGGGCAAAAGTACAAATGCACGAAGTAGGCTTTCAATCCCAAAATTTTGACTTGAAAGAATTGGTAGATAAACAACTACAACTTTTCAAAGTCTATGCTCAATCCAAAAACATTACGCTTAAATATGCCATTCCCAAACAAATGAACGTTTATGCCGACCCAAACTATACCGATATGGTGATTAGAAACTTGGTGTCCAATGCAATGAAATTCACTCCCGAAGGTGGCGAAGTGAAAGTAACAGCTAAAAACAAAAATGGCTTTGTAGAGATTTCCGTTTCCGATACAGGTGTAGGCATAGAACCTGCTGTGCTTAAAAATATTTTCCGTTGGGACAACAAACATATCACCTCTGGCACACTCGGAGAAAAAGGTACAGGTTTAGGACTGCTACTCTCCAAAGAATTTGTAGAAAAAAGCGGCGGCACTATCTCGGTGATTAGTGAAGTAGGAAAAGGTTCTACTTTTACATTTATGCTACCACGAAAAGAATCCTAAAAAATCAATAAAAGAACTCAATGATTGGTTGAAGAAAACTACAATGCCCGAAAAATTCAGAAATAAGTATCGAATTGCATCACACCGAAAACCCAATTGGGATTACTCGGCAGATGCTCTCTACTTTCTGACAATCGTAACCCAACACAGAAAATGTAATTTAGGACAAGTGATACATTCAAAAGATATTTCATTTGTAGAATTATCCGATTTCGGTAGAATTGTTGAAACCGAATGGTTCAAATCGTTTGAAATTCGGAAGGAATTATTTTTACACGAATTTGTAATAATGCCCAATCATTTACACGCCATCGTTGAAATTTGTAATGAAAATCCATTAAACAAAAACGTGGATATAAACAACGTGGATATAAACAACGTGGATATAAAAAACGTAGAGATGCACGGCCGTGCATCTCTACGTAACGATAACGACATACGCAACGATACAAACGATATATTTGACAATAACACCCCCGATGAAACCGAATTATTATCCATTAAACGAAATCCACCCAAACGAATGCCCAAATCCATTTCATCATTTATGGCGGGATTCAAATCGGCGGTCAATACCAAAATCAACGATTACATCGACCAACACCAATTGAATATACCCAAATACAACCGACACAATCATTTCTTTCAGGCTAATTACCACGACCATATTATTAGAAATTATCGCGAATACATAAACATCAGTCGTTACATTATCCAAAATCCTCGAAACTGGGGCAAAGACAAATTCTATGGAAATAACAAATTCTCACGTATTTCATAAACAAAATATCTATGCTCTGCTTGAAATTTTCTTTAAAAAACGTTTTTCGCTACACTAATTTTTTATTGCTTGTTTTCTTTGTTTCGTGCCAAGAACTTTCAAAACCTCAAAAAAAGATGATTACCAAACAAGATTTTCATTCCTTTGCCAACACCCAAGAAACTCTAATGAACCACTTAGAACTTGACCTGCAAGTTGATTTTGAGAAAAAAATACTTTCAGGACAAGCAACCATACATTTCGAGAACCTTAAAAATTCCAAAGAACTTATTTTAGACACTGACCGTCTCACTATCAAACAGGTCTGGCTTGACGGCATCGAAGAAACAAATTTCAAATTGAAAAAACCTGTTCCGTATTTGGGACAGGCTTTGCACATTCCCATAAAACCAGAAACCCGATTCGTTGTCATTTTTTATGAAACCTCACCCGAGGCGGCGGCTTTGCAGTGGCTCGCTCCCGAACAGACAGCAGGCAAAAAATTCCCTTTTCTTTTCAGTCAGTCGCAATGTATTTTAGCTCGGAGTTGGTTTCCGTGTCAGGATAGCCCTGGTGTGCGTTTTTCTTACAAGGCTCGTTTGCGTGTTCCCAAAGAACTTTTGGCTTTGATGTCAGCCAAAAATCCTCAGAAAAAATCAGAGAATGGTATTTATGAGTTTGAAATGCCTCAAAAAATTCCTGCTTATTTGGTTGCTATTGCCGTTGGAGATATAGAATTTGCCCCCATTGATGAGCGTACAGGTATTTACGCCGAACCCATAATGCTCGACACAGCCCGCAAAGAATTTGAAGATTTAGGCAAAATGGTAAATATCGCCGAAAAAATCTATGGTAAATACGAATGGGAACGCTACGACCTACTCGTTTTGCCACCGAGTTTTCCGTTTGGAGGTATGGAAAATCCTCGCCTAACTTTTGCCACACCTACCATTATTGCAGGTGATAAATCGCTTACCAGTTTAGTAGCTCACGAATTGGCTCACTCTTGGTCAGGTAATTTGGTAACGAACGCCACTTGGAACGATTTCTGGCTCAACGAAGGTTTTACCGTCTATTTCGAACGGCGTATTATGGAAGAACTCTACAACCGCGATTATGCCGAAATGCTCGCCCTTTTAGGCTATCAAGATTTGCTCGCAGACGTAGAAGAACTCGGTGCCAACAACAAAGACACCAAACTACTCTTAGACCTACGCCAACGAAATCCTGACGATGCCGTTACCGAAATTGCCTACGAAAAAGGTTATTTTTTCCTCAGACTTATCGAGGAAACTATCGGTAGAGAGGCTTTTGATAATTTTGTAAAAAAATATTTCAAAACTTTTGCCTTTGAAGCAATGGATACCGAAAGTTTTGTAGAGTATCTTGAAAAAGAGGTAATTAGAGGAAACGATGACTTACGCAATAAAATTCGCTACAAAGAATGGATTTATGGCGTAGGCATTCCCGATAATTGTCCGAAGGTAAAATCTGTATTGTTTGAAAAAGTTGATGAAAACTTACAACTTTGGCAAAAGTACAAAAATCCTGACTCCTTGCTTACCAAAAATTGGAGTAGCCACGAGTGGTTGCATTTCATTAGGCATTTGCCTGCTGATATGTCTTTGGAAGATATGAAAATTTTAGATAAAGCCTTCAATTTTACCAACTCGGGCAATTCGGAATTGCAAGCGGCTTGGTACGTACATTGTATTCATAAGAAATATGAGCCTGCTTACGAAGCCTTAGAAAATTTTTTGATGAACGTGGGCAGAAGAAAATTTCTTGTGCCACTTTATACGGCAATGTCCAAATATCCAGATACGAAAAAAAAGGCTGTTGCGATTTTTGAGAAAGCTCGTGTTTCGTATCATAGCTTAGCGGCTCAGAAGGTTGCTGAGATTCTTGAAGTCTTACCGAAAGAATGAAAAAAATCTGTTTTATAGCCGAAATTCAGTACATAAATCAGCGAAAATCGGTTAAATTTGCGAGGTTTGACATAAGTGATTAGACACAAGAGACAAGAGGCAAGAGACAAGACAAAAAATTGTCTATCAGCATTTTATACCAATGAGAGTGTCCGTTTAATTTTGTTGAGGCACTTACACTTCAAAAAAACGGGATAATGTTTTTTTACATTTAGCCTAATCTATTTCTTCAACAAAATTTCAAACTCTACTCGTCTATTGAGCTTTTTGTCTTCGGGAGTGCTTTCGGGTACAATAGGACGAGTGCTACCATAGCCGATGGCTTCTATTCGGCTGGGAGAGATTTTCCCTTTCTTGACGATGTAATCTTTAATAGCATCAGCACGAGCTTGCGAAAGTTTCAGATTAGCTTCTTCACTGCCATCTGAGTCGGTATGCCCACTGATTTTAATACGCATATTGGGGTGGTCTGCCATAAAATATACCACTTTATCTAAATCGGAGTACATTTCGGGTTTTATTTCGGCACTGCCACCGTCAAATTCCAAAGAGGCAAATTTCCATTTATTAAATTTGATTGACTCGGCTTGTATCTGCATATCTGTATCTTCTTTCAAGAAAAACTTTTTTTCAATCCTGAAAAAATCATCACCCGTAATGATGACGAGATAATTGTTGTTTTTTATCAAATCAAATTCATACGAGCCATCAGGGCGAAGGTATTTTGGAGCAATCTCTATGCCGTTATCCAAATCAATGATAGAAACAATACCTTGAAAAGGATTATTTGTCTCTTCATCTACCACGCGTCCTTTGAATTTTACGGTAGCAGTAGGCTGGGCTTCCATAGGTACAGGAAAGGAATAAATATTCAGATTCTCGGGTTCATCTTCCGAAGATTTGGCGTAATACAGGTTTTTTGACTTGTCATCAATAGCAAAATAATACTCATCTGCACTGCTATTGACGAGCGGTCCTACGTTGAGTGGCTCCTGCCAACGTCCGTAATATTTGTACGATTTGTAAATATCAAATCCCCCGAAATTAACTAAATGTCCATTTGAGCTAAAATACAAAACATCATAAACGGGGTGAATATACGGACTTACTTCGCTATTTCGGGTGTTGATAGTAGGTCCAAGGTTTTGAGCTTTTGCCCACGAGCCGTCAGGGAGTTTGTAGGTAAAGTAAATATCCGAAAGTCCGAAGCCTCCGAGCCTGTCGGAAGCAAAATACAAAGTATCTTCATTTTTGGAAAGAGCCGGGTGCGAGTCCCAAGCTACGCTATTTACATTTATGCCTAAATTTTTAACAAGCCAAGTGCTATCGGGCTGTAAATTTGCTATGTAGATGTCGCAATTTCCGTAGCCATCGGGCGAGTCGCAACGTGAAAAATAGATAGTTCTGCCATCGCGAGTGATATGAGCCGAACCTTCGTTGTAGACGGTATTCAGTCCTTTAAATTCTTTTGCTTCGCTCCAATAATCAGTATCTATTTTTCGGGAGTAAAATATATCTTCATTCGCCTTTGTTTCCTTTTTAATTGCCATTACGTTCTTTTCTTTGCGTTTTGAAGAAAAAATAAGTATGCTGTCGCGAATGTTGATAGTGGGGGCGTAGTCGGCTTTGGGCGAATTGATGGCATAATCCATTTCTAAAAACACTCCTTGCGGAGGAATGAGCGTATCAATCAATTTTCTATACTCAACCAATTCGTAGTAATACTCTATCGGAACGTAATAGTCTCTCTGATTGACCGTCATTGAGTCGTAATGCAACTCTATGGCTTTTACTTCGCTACCTTTATGATGTTTCAGAATGGTTCTGTATAAACTTTTAGAAGCTTCGAAATCATCTAAGAGTTCAATCATTTTAGCAAGTTGCCACATTTTTTCAGCATCGCGATAGAAGTTCTCTACGCCAAAATTCATCACATAATCGTAAAGTAAAGGGTAGGCTTTTTTGTAGTCGCGATTTTTTATCAATTTTTCTATAACTTTCAATTTTTTTTCATCTTTGTAGTATTTCGTTGTATTGATTTTCTTGAATTCAAAAACACTTTCAGGATTTTTTCCAACCACAGGGTCTTTGACTTTGATTACTCCTTGCGATTTCACTTTATCGATTTGAGCAAAAGCCGTAGTTGTGCAAGAAAACAGGCACATTATTCCTAAAAAATACCATAAATTGAACCAACAAAATTTTTTTAAATTATTTTTCATCTTGTAGTTTTTCATTCGGTTTGTAAATTTACAAAAAAATTAGATTTTTGTCTAAATCTTACAAAAAAACTTCTTGTATGACTTTTTTTCAGGCAAAACACTTTGGCACGACACTTGAATTACTTATACGCCCAATGAACAATTATCAATGAGCAATGAACAATGATAATTGATAATTGATAACTGATAATTGATAATTGATAACTGACAAAAAGGCAGACAGCTGTTTTTTTATTATTGTACGTAAATTTATTGAAAAAGATATATGAGTTCAAACAAAATGTATGCCCCGCTTTTTCTTAGTGATGTTGAAAATGAACCAAATTTAGAAATTTTTTCTATTTTTGATGAAAGTAGCAATGGCAGAGACTTAAAAACTCCTGAACAAATTGGGATTCTTCCCGTCCGTAATACGGTGCTTTTTCCTGGTGTAGTAGTGCCTGTTACGGTAAGCAGAAAGAAAGGGATTCGCCTCATAAAAAAGGCACAAAAAGGTGACAGAACGATTGGCGTTGTAGCTCAAAAAAACTCCCAAGAGGAAGAACCCCGCCCTAATACCTTGTACGAAATAGGCACAATGGCCCAAATTCTGAAAACCATTACCATGCCCGATGGCAATCTCACTATTATTATTCAGGGACGTTCACGCTTCAAAATCAAGGAATTTTTGAAAGAAGAACCTTACATCACTGCTAAAATAGAACTTTTGGCAGAAAACTATCC
>Ga0308407_1000650_pt1 | contig 23275 bp, 25 predicted proteins | sample HotsprSampleMSe2_FD_203476 | JGI IMG/M metagenome (GOLD analysis project Ga0308407, IMG submission 203476) | Hot spring phototrophic mat microbial communities from Mushroom Spring, Yellowstone National Park, Wyoming, United States - 20060911_MSe2 ...
ATTTGTGTTTGTGACATAAATTAGAAAGCAAAATAGAAGTAAGGTTAAAAAAAGAGAGAGAGCAGAAAATTTATTTAAAGTTTCTGCGAAAAATGGCTTTTAGTTTTGATATTCAGCTTATTTCTTCGTCTTCCGAAGTATCTTGTTGTTTCCACTTCTTATAGCGAGCAGTGATTTTCTTAGCGATTTTTTCGTAATTTTTCCAGTTGTCTTCAACGTGATAGATAGAAGGTAAGTCAGCGGCAAGAGTTCTTTCGTAGTCTTTTTTGTATTTACCACTTTGATAGTAATATACGCAGAACTCGTTGCCTTCATCATTGAACAGCTCGGAGCCTAAGTAGCCGTCCCACACAGCACTAAGGATAGAGCAACTAATTTGCCTACGGCGGAAACGAAGAATTTGCAAGGCGGCTTCTTCCTCAAAGAAATCGCTGTACAAATCGTTTTCGCATATCCAGCCCAAGAACATTCCGATATGAACGTATGCCTGTTCTATAGGCAGGACATTGGGGAAATTACCTAAAAAATGATATTTGGCTCTATCGTAAATAAAATTTTTGGGTTTGCCAGATTGAGATAATACTGCCATAATACGTATCTTTTATGTCTTCAAAGTTAAAAAAAATTTCTGAAAAAATCAATTTTTCATTTTTTTTTCTGCAAAAATTATTTTTCTAATATTTTTTTGCACAAAAATCAGAAATTTTGAAACATATTTTTTCAATTCTGCAATTTTTTTTCTGCAAAAATGAAAAAAATGTAAAAAGTTCCAAAATCTAAAAAAATTTAGCTTGTGTGTAAGTTCATCAAATTGCCTTCATTTTATTTTTTTGATAAATCTTGTGCTTTTGTGTATCTTTGCTCAAACTTTTTTGCGAACAATAGATTGTCTTTTTTTGAAACAACGCTTTAATTTTTATGACAACACTTACCGACAGCCCTGCCCCCAAAATTGCATTCGACGATACCGCCACTGCTTTTGCCAGTAAAACCGATGCACAACTTCGTAAAATGTATCTGCTTTTTTGGGCAATGAATAGCAATTTTTTGGTAAAATATGGAACTGCTTTTCTCAAATTTGCCTTCAAGGTGCGTCTCCCTTTTGTTAGAACTATCGTAAAACACACGATTTTCGAGCATTTCTGCGGCGGCGAAACCATCGAAGAGTGCGAAAAAACTATCCAAGAACTCGCCAAATACCATATCGGAGCTATTTTAGACTATTCGGTAGAAGGCGAAAAAAATGAAAAAAGTTTTGATGAAACTGCCGAAGAAATCTTACACACCATCGAAAAAGCAGACCATAACCCCAACATTCCTTTTTCGGTGTTTAAGGTTACAGGTATTGCTCGTTTTGCATTGTTAGAAAAAATACAAGCCAAACAAACACTCAACCAAGCCGAACAAGCCGAATGGCAAAGAGTAGAAGCTCGTTTCAATAAAATCTGTAAAAAAGCCCACGAATTAGACGTAAATCTGCTCGTAGATGGCGAAGAAACCTGGATACAAGACGTAATCGATAGCCTCACCTACAAGGCTATGGAGCGTTACAACAAACATAGAGCCGTCATTTACAATACTTACCAACTTTACCGAGCCGATATGCTTGGCAACTTGAAGAAAGCCTTTGCCGAAGCACAAGCGAAAGGCTATTTTTTGGGAGCAAAATTAGTGAGAGGAGCGTATATGGAAAAAGAAAGCCTAAGAGCCAAAAATTTAGGCTACCCTGACCCCATTCAGCCCAACAAAGAGGCTTGCGACAGAGATTTCAACGAGGCTTTGGTTTTTTGCATCGAAAATATCAATAAAATTGGCTTATGTGCGGGAACTCACAACGAATACAGCAACCAACTGCTCACCGAACTGATGCACAGCAAACAAATAGCCCCCAACGACCAAAGAATACATTTTGCCCAACTCTATGGAATGAGCGACCAAATCTCTTACGCACTTGCCAAAGCAGGTTACAACGTAGTAAAATATGTCCCTTACGGACCTGTAGAAGCTGTAATGCCATATCTGTTTCGTAGAGCCGCCGAAAATACTTCTATCGCAGGGCAAAGTAGCCGCGAGTTCAACCTGATTAAAGCTGAAAGACAAAGACGGAAAAATAAAAAATAAAAAACTTTGTTGTTTATTGAGCCAAGCCAAACCAAGCAGGTTGCTTTCAGATGTACCTATTCGGATTGATACCTTTTACTACGCCTTGCAAGAGTTCTTCGGCTGTGGCAGGTCTTATGTCCAAAATCTTTCCCTGATAATGCAAAACTTTCCCTGCTAAGGGGTGGTTGAAATCTATATGGACAAATTCGCTGTCTATTTCCGTAATGATGCCATCAAGCGGGTAGCCGTCTTCATCTTGCAAAGGCACGATTTCGCCAACTACTAAAAGTTCTTCGGGGTAATCTTGGTCTCGAAAAGCTTTGATGGGATACTTCACCGTGTTATCTTCGTAATACTCTCCGAAGGCTTCATCGGGATGAAGAATGAAATCAAACGTATCGCCCACGTGCAGACCTTCTAATTTTTCTTCTAAGGCAGGCAAGGCAAATTGATGTCCGTGTATGTAGCCAAATGGTTCGGCAGCGGTGGCTTGCCCCACAACTTGCTGGTCATCTAACGAGGAGATTACATAACTGATAAAAACAACGTTATCTTTTTCTACTTTCATTTTTTTAATTTTGAGGTGATGCAATAATTTGCAATTTACATAAAATTTCAGTAAGTTTGAATAAAAACTTTTTCAAAAAACCAAATACTTTACAGAAAGTTTATTAGGTTTGAAAGAAAGGTTTTTCTTGGGAGATAAAACAAACGGAAAAATGATTTTTTGAGCGTAAAAAAACAATTAAAACACTTTCAAAATGTTACGTTGGTTCAGAAAAACAAAAAAAGAAGAAGACCCCGCCGAAGTGATTGATGCCACTATTATGGAAATGGAAAATGCCATTCGTACCTCTATTGCTTCGCTCAATCAGCTTGCAAAAAATTACAAAGATATGCAAGATAGAGTGGCTCAACTGCATTACGAAGCCCACGACTTGGGCAAAGAAGCTCTGAAAGCCGTAAAACAAGGCAGAGAAATAGAGGCAAAGCAGTTTCTATCGCGTAAAGCCGATTGCGAAGAGCAAGCCAAACAATACCTCCAAATTGCCCACGAAATAGAAACCTCCATGCGAAAACTCGAAAAGCAGGTTTCTAAAATGAAAGTGCAATTAGATGAAACCAAATCCAAAAAAGCCGTGCTGATGGCAGAATACGCCAACGCCAAAACCCAAAAAGAATTAGCCCAACGCCTACAAGAACTCAATATCTATACAGATGTATTTGAAGAAAATATCTTGCAAACTCAAATAGAAGCAGGATTAGAAACTAACGAAGACCCGCTCCTCAAAGAATTTGAGGCTCTCAACTCCTCCGATAGCTCGGTCGAGAACCTAAAAAAACAAGCCGAAGAAGAAGAAAAAAGACAAAAAGCCCTCCTCGAAGCCAACAGACAAAAACAAATGGAACTGCTCTTCGGAAAAGATTTCACTAAAAGCCCCGAACCCAAAGAAAGCATCAAAGACAAAGAAAAAATCTTGGCAGAATTTTTTAAAGAAGAAAAAACAAATGAAAAAAAGTTGAATATAAATGACTTTTTCAAAGAAACTCCCCAAAACGCTCAAGCCAGTATCGACGCCTTTTTTGCCAATACCAATAATCCTACTCAAAAAGAGATACAAGATTTAGACGATTTTTTCACCAACGACAACCAACTCTGCATCAACATAGACAGCTTTTTTTCGGAAAACAAGAAAAAAAGCATCGTTGATGATTTTTTCAGCAAGCAAGCACAAGCCGAGTTGGACGAATTGGAAAAAAAATTTGCTTCAATGCCCACTAACGAGCCGACAACTACCCAAGAAAATCCTATCCTCAAAGATTTTGATAGCTTTTTTAAAGATGATAAACAAAAAAAAATTGATGACTTTTTCAAAAATTCTTGACCAAAAATGTTAGATAGAACACAAGCACCTGCATTTTCGCCTATTACACACATCAATTTTTTACATACGCAAAAGCAATCGCTTGATAACCAAATTCCTATCTATACGCTTCGGGCAGGAGAGCAGGCTGTCTTGCGGATAGAATGGGTTTTTGAGGCAGGCAACTACTACGACCAGAAAGTAGGGCAAGCTCTTTTTACCAACAAAATGCTTTTGGAAGGAACAAAAAACAAAACCGCCAGTCAAGTCAATGCCGCCATAGACCAGTATGGAGCTTTCGTAGAGGCACAAAACCATTTTGACCTCGCCGAGTTGGTGCTGCATTGTCCGAAGCGTTTTGTAGCAGAAGTTCTACCGCTAATGGCTGAAATTATTTTTGAGCCTACTTTTCCCCAAGAAGAGCTAAGCCAACTCAAACGCAAGCAAATCCAAGATTTACAGATAAACTTGCAAAAAACTGCATTTTTGGCAGGCAGGGCTTTCCGCAGAGCTGTTTTTGGAGAAGAAAACCCCTACGGCAAAACTATGGAAATAGCCGATATTGAAGCCATCGACAGAGCCGATTTGGTGAGTTTTTACGAAAATCATATCTATCAAAAACCCATGGAAATTTTAGTTGCAGGCAATTTTGATGAGCAGACCTTGCAAATGATTAACCGCTACTTCGGAAATTTTGTACCTAAAACGAAATCAAGCCCAAGCAATAATTTCAATATCAAGAGCCAAACAGGAAGTTTTTTCGTAGAAAAGCCCGATAGCCTGCAAAATTCTATCAGAGTTGGCAAAGTAATGATAAAAAAAACAGATGAAAATTTTTACAAGTTAATCGTAGCCAATACAATTCTCGGCGGTTATTTCGGCTCGCGACTGATGCAAAATATTCGCGAAGAAAAAGGTTACACCTACGGCATTTACAGTTCTTTGCAAAGTTTCAGGAAAGCAACTTTTGTAGCGATAGGTACAGACGTAAAAGCAGAGGTTACGCAAAACACTTTGCAGGAAATCTACAAAGAAATAGAAATTTTACAAAATGAGAAAGTTAGTGACGCAGAACTGCAAAAGGTAAAAAATTATCTGATTGGCAGTTTGGCGGCAAATGTAACCACCCCTTTTGCTCAAATGGATTTATTCAAGGAAATTCATCTGCACGGCTTAGGATACGATTTTTACGAAAATTACATAGAACGCATCAATGCCGTAAGTGCCGAAGAGGTGCTTAGCGTTGTGCAAGCATATTATCAGAAAGATGCTCTGGTAGAAATTGTAGCGGGGAGCAAATAAATTTGAGCCTGCGAAATCACACTCAAGTTTTTCATGAAGTTGCTTATATTTATACTCAAAAATAAGTAGTTTTACACTTTTCTGTACGTTAAGCGTGTTCATTGAGCGAAGAGGTCAGTGAGCTTGCCGAACTACCGAAATGAGCCGAAACGTACAGAAAAGCAGGTTTTCTCAAAACTTTTTACAAAAACCACTTTCAAGTGAGTATAAGTGTTTAATATTGGAAAAATACAACTCAAATTTATTTTTTTCGCAATTACTCTAAGTCTTTCTACGGAGAATTATCTATCAGATTTTTAAACTTATAATTCATTATGTACAACGAAAACGACTTCTTGAAAGCCCTTTCCCAATCTTTCAAAAACTATTTGGAATTTGGTGCAAGAAGTACAGAAAAACTAAAACCTATTCATCTGTTTTTGGCAAATACATTACAAAATATTTTCGGAGAAGGCTATCAAACCCATTATTTAGGTGAAAACTCAAAAGAACTTACGGTTGAAGGCAAATATTACCCCAAAGACATTGACATCACCGTTACACACAACGAAAAACCTATTTTCTGTTTGGGTTTCAAGTTTGTAACATCAAATTACAAGCAAAACGCCAACAACTTTTTTGAAGCAATGATGGGTGAAACGGCGAACATTCAACGCCAAAATATCCCTTATGCACAGATAATTGTGCTACGCCACGAAACGCCCTATTACAAAAAAGGTTTGGAGAAACAGAAAGACAAAAAGCCTTTAAAAATTGAAATCATTAACCAAAAAGACCTTGCCAAATATGTAAATTTGGTATTTGATATACAACAAGCCCATCGCCCTTTTGCTGTGGGTATTTTGTTGGTAGAAATCAACGAAACAACTTGTGAAGTCAAGAAAATCCATCTAAATTCCGTTTTTGATGGTAATTTTGTAGAAGTGTTGGAAACCAAAGTATCTGTTTTTAATCTTTTCCAAGAAGTAATAAATTTTGCTAAATTCTGCCAAACCCAATTATAAAAATGGCTTCATTAACTAAAACTTACGATAATCAAAAACTATTTGGGCAAGTTTATACACCTCGTTTCGTGGTAGAAAAAATCTTGTCTGATATTGGTTTTGATAATCAAAATGTTTTAGGAAAAACCATTTTAGACCCTTCTTGTGGTGATGGTCGTTTTTTGACCGTAATAGCTGAAAAAGTTATTGAACTTTCACCCAAAGAAAATTTGAAAGAAAATTTAGAGAAAATTTACGGTTGGGACATAGACGAAAAAGCCATTGCGTATTGTCTTCAAAACCTAAACGAATTGATAAAACCTTTTGAAATACAAGTAAATTGGAACATTCAGGTATGTAATTCGTTAAGAAAAATTATAGAATTTGATACCAAAAAGTTTGATTTTATCGTGGGTAATCCACCATATATTCGCATACAACATCTGGAAGAAAAAGAACGAATTTTCATACAAAATTTTTACAAATTTTGTAAAAGTGGCTCAACAGATACCTATATCGCTTTTTATGAACTATGTAATTTTTTGCTAAATGAAAACGGCATTTGTGGGCTAATTACGCCCAATACATTTTTTTATAGCGAAACGGCAAAATTTATGCGTGCCTACTTCGCTAATAAGCAGAACATAAAAAAGATTACAAATTACGGCGATATTCAACTATTTGACAATGCCACTACCTACAGTGCTATTACTATTTTTGGCAAGCAGTCTAACGAAACTTTTGTCTTTGAACAAGCCAAAACAGAAACTGAATTTGAAACAAGAACAATAGTCTTCAAGGAAATTAAAAATCAAAAGATTTGGCAATTGAGTATAAATCCTTCTGCACAACAAGAAGGCATAAAATTGAAAGATATTTGTAAAATTCACGTAGGTATTACTACACTCTGCGATAAAGCCTACATTTTCTCAATCCAAGAAATTGAAAACGAACCTGAATTTGTGTTGGCAAAAACACATTTCAAAGGCATAGTAAAGATAGAAAAAGCCATTCTGAAACCTATTATCAAGGCATCAAAACTTAAAAGTAGTGCAGACGAAATTAGCCAATACATCTTATTTCCTTACCAAAAAGTAAATGGAAAGCACAAAGTCATTCCCGAAGAAATCTTAAAAAAAGATTTTCCTTTGGCTTATAGCTACCTTTTGAGCGTAAAAAATGAATTAGACAAACGAGATAACGGCAAACCTAATCCTGTGGCTTGGTATGCCTTCGGAAGAAGTCAGGGTTTAGATACAAGTTTTGGTAAAAAAATTTTGTTTTCGCCTATGAACAATAAACCGAATTTTATTTTGGTAGAAAACGAAGAAAGCACTTTTTATTCAGGTTATTGTATTAAATATGACGGAGACTACAATTTTTTATTAGAACAACTTAATTCACAACGATTAGCAGATTTTATTTCGGTTTCCAGTCGTGATTTTCGGGGCGGCTGGAAAGCCTACAACAAAAAAGCCTTGGAAGAATTTACGATAACAAACTATCAAACCACGAAAACGAGTACAAAAAACCTGACAAATTCGCCTGAAATTGATTTGGCAAAAAGTGATACAAAAGCACTCACTTTGGACTTTGGTGATTTCTAATCACATATTTTCAATTTTTTTCTGCCTTCTGATTTCGCGTTTTATTTTCCGAAGGTCTTTTCGAGCTATTTTTCGTTTGTTATTTTTTTTTTCAGCATACTTAGCAAGTTTTTCCAAATACGTTTGAGCCTTAGGCAAGTCATTTTTGCTTTTGTAGTGTTCGTAAAGCCACTCCAAAGAGGCGTGATAGTAGCCCGAGTCGTAGGCTTTGATAGATTCGGCAAAGTAGATAGTTTTTTCAAAATAATTTTTAGCAAGTTCTATATCTTTGTTGATATAAATTTGAGCTAAAATGTACGTCGCAAAACGCCCACTGATAGCTTCGTAGCCAAATTGTTTTTTCTCGATTCGTTCTAAAATTTCTTTGGCAAGTTTTTCGGCTTCGGTGAGGTTGCCCATAAAAAATGTACTGATAGCGTGGCTTCGGTGAAAATACGGATTATTCGGGTAGCTTTCATACATTTTTTTGGCAATAGGAGCAACCAAATGCGTTTTGCCTTCACCATTGTAGATAAACATCAAAAAATAATTTGCCATAATGCGTGTATAAAAAGCCTTTCGGCTTACTTCATCAAGTTGTTTGATGCCGAGTTCTTTATCGCCTTTCGGAAAGGTAGCTACGATAGGAGCTAAAATCGGATAGTTTTCGGGTATCCAGACGGCATAGTAGTTGTATAAGCCATCGCCAAACATAAATTCAGGGCTGAGTTCATTAAGTTCTTTGCCTCTACGTAAATATTTGAGGGCGTTTCTGCCTGCGGCAGCGGCTTTTATCCACTGCTCGCGGTCGGAGTACATTCTTCCCTTGAAGCCATAGGCTGCCGCTAAGAAAAAAGAGGCTTCTATGTTTCGGGGATTTGCCTGATACATTTTTTCGGCTACGTAGATAGCCGTATCCATATAGGCTAAAAAAGGTTCGTCAAAATCTCTTATTATATCGGTGTTGGGCATCATTTTCCACCAATTGCTCAAACCCATAATAAAATACGGCAAAGGGTGAGTAGGATAACGCTTGCGAATTTCTAAAAATTTCTTTTCGGCAGACTGAAACTGAAAATTGTACATCTCGTCTAAGGCATCGGCTAATTCTGCCTGCAAACTCTCGTCCAAAAGTAGCATTGCGGGCAAAGTATTTGCTACTTGTTTCTGATTTTTCTGACCAAAAGCCTCAAAAACAAGTCCCCAGAGCAACCAAACTCCAATAGCAAATTTCATCAAAGTATTTTTATTCATAACGCAAAAGTTCATTAGGCATTTTTTTAGCGGCTTGATAGGCAGGATACCACCCGAAAAAAACACCTATTGCCACACTAAGCAAGCAAGCTATCAATATGGTATGCCAATCTAAAATGATGCTGATGTTCATCGCAACGTGCAACAACCAAGAAAGCAAAAATCCTGCAAAAATTCCTACAATTCCTCCAAAAAAGCTGATAAGAGCCGCTTCCATAAGAAACTGATGTTTGATGTGTTGTGCCGTTGCTCCTACTACTTTCCTGATACCAATTTCTTTGAGACGCTCTATGACACTTGTAAGCATAATGTTCATAATTCCTATTCCACCAATCAGCAGGGCGATGCCCGTAACAGCGGCAAGCATATAACTAAGCATTTCTTGCATTTTCTGACGCTCTTTGATGAGTTGTTCGGGTAAAATAATTTCAAAATCTTGCTGTCCGTTGTGCAAACGCATCAAAACTTTTTGCAATGCCTCAGCAGTTTTTAGCACTTGTTCATCATTTTTTACCTGCACTACCAAACGGCTCAATTGGTGTTTGCTTTGCCTCGAGACTTGCAGAAATTTCTGATAACTAAAACGATGCAACACACTTCCCACAGGCACATACACCGCCAAATTGACATTATGAATGCCCATATTTTCGGCATTGCTACTTGCCGAAGGTTGCACATCAAGCACGCCCACCACTTTGAGCCATTGGCTATCGCAACGAATGTACTTTCCCAAAGCCGATACACCTCCAAAAAGTTTTTTTTCCAAACTTGCACCTATCACACAAACCGCCTCGTAGTTATCAAGATTTTGTCTGTTGAAAAATCTACCCTTCTGACAAGTGATACCAAGCATATGAAAATACTGATTTTCAACACCATACAAATACGTTTGTACCCAACGCTCCGTAGTAGAAGCCATTACCTGAAAGCTAATTTCAGGACTGACATAACTGATATTCGGTAGCACCTGCCTGATGCTTTGAGCATCTTGCAAGCACAAACCACGCGAAACCCTCGTAAGTGAATTTTTCTCCTCATGTTCTGTTTTTGTCTCAGGCAACACGATAATGCTATTACTTCCTACCAAACGCATCTGCAAAAGTAATTCTTGTTTTGCCCCTTTGCCCACAGCCAACATTGCCACTACCGAAGCCACCCCAAAAGTAATCCCCAAGGCGGCTAAAAGCGAACGCAAACGATGTGTTTGCAGTGCCTCTAAGGCTAAATGATAATATAACAAAAAATTTTTCATATTACAGGCAAATATTTGTTGCCGTAGCCTTGTTTTATTTTTTCTAAATTACGAATAGCCGAAGAGCTAATATGCTCAAATTCGCGGTCGCAGTGGAAAAAGACAACTTTTAGGTCGGTTTTGAGGTCTTTCATAAAACTGATTTGGTTCATTTCGTAGGCGAGGTCGTCACCATTGCGTAAGCCTCTGATAAGTGTAATAGTAGCATCTTTTTCTTTTGAGCTAAGATAATCGGTGAGTAAGCCTTCAAAATGTTCGGTTTGGCGGTAGTACAAAGCAGGACTGATAGATTTATCTTCGGCAAAAGTGTCTTTTTCAGGATTTACACCTCTTGCGATAATTACTTTGTCAAATACTTGTTCGGCTTTTTGCAAAATATTGTAATGTCCGTTATGAAACGGATTGAACGACCCGGGATACACACCGATATTGGGCTTGTGTTGTTGCAGATATTCAATCAGATAGCATAAGTTTTGTTTGTTTTGGGGGCATTGCTCTACTAATTTTTCCAAAATTGTCAGTCGCTTTGCTTTGTAGAGGCTGTAATCAAAAATCTGATATTCTTTGAAAATTTTTTTTTCCCATTCCAAAAGTTTTAAAAAACTACTTTGTTCCACGATAGCAAGGTCTAATCGGCAGAAAAAAGCTGAAAGTTCATCTTGGGCTTGATGTGTTTGCGTGTCGAGAATAGCTTTTTTTACTATTTGAAGCACTTTTGTATCGGTGGTTTTGCACATTTTCTCAAACAGGCGAGCCGATTGCAGTTCGTTGTCGTGGGCAGTAGGCAAGAAAACAATATCGTGAAAGAAAGCAACCAGTTGCAAAATTTCTTTTTCGGTGGTGTTGAAATTGCTTTTTTCAATATTTTCCAAAAGGAAGGCTAAATGTTCTTCGTTGTGATAAAAACGGTGCGGTTCTTGCCAAGCTTTCGGGATACGCTCCCAATCGCTGATGGCGTATTTCTCGAACAAAGGCAAGTATTTTTCGTAATGTATCATTGCAGTAAAAATTTCATTGTATCGACTCCATCGGCAAAGTCCCAAAGTTCGGGTTTTTGGGCTTCTCCGAAGGCATAACTTCCCTGCCAAAAGGCTTGTTGCGAAACAATACACTGAATTTTTTCGGTGTAGAGGGCAAGTTTTTGCTCTAAATCGCTGTAATCTTTGTAAAATTCATAATACAAGCAAGCCACAGGCGAGGTAATTTCGGTATTTTCGGAAAGCAGTAAAAAGCCATTATCCAAATGTGCTACGGGTTTGAGCAAATAAATAGCTTTGTTGTACTCGTAATTGTTGAAGTATTTGTGATGGTTTCGGACTTCTGCAAAAATCTGAATCGCCTCAAAAAATTCTGTAAAGTCATAATTTTTAGGTACGTACAATTTGGCAACGTTCCTACAACCTAAGCCAAAATAAGTAAAAATATCTTCGCCAAGGGCTTGCAGTTCGGTTTTGCTTTCGTTACCGTTGAGAATAGCCACACTTACTCTATTTTTGCGAATGATGTGAGGCTTTTTAGCAAAATAATACTCAAAATAACGGGCAGTGTTGTCGCTACCTGTGGCGATAATTTTTTCGGCATCGTTGATGCGTTCAACAAAATGAATGTAATCGGTAAATTTGGGTTCAATTTTTACAAGTAAATCTGCAATAGCTTTGATAAGGATTTTATCTTCGTTGCTGGGGCGTGCCAAAAGGATATGCCCCGATAGCAAAACACACAAAAAATCGTGAAAGCCTACCAAAGGCACGTTTCCTGCCATTACAACGGCTACTTTCTGCGGTGGCGTACTTAGCAAGGGGTAGCGTTTTATCCAATTTTCTAATTTTTCGGCTTGTAGGTAACGGCTCACACCTTCGATGGCTTTAATGATATTTTTTTCATCAAACCATTGATTATGATTTTTTGCCTGTACGATAGCTGTTGGAGGAATTTTATCTAAATTTTTGCCAAGCGAAACGAAAGCCTCTACACGTTGTGCTAAGTTCATTGAGTTTGAAGCGAAGTTTGACTTCAAAGGTAGCAATTTTTCTGCGAAAGACAAAACACTATCAATCGTATATGTTTTTGTAAAAATAAGGTTTCTTTGCTACATTTGGGTAAATTTTTCATCATCAATGGATAAGCAGGAGACACGCTGGAAGCAAAGATTACTGAATTTTAGTAAAGTGATGAGGCATTTAGACAAAGCTCTTTTGATAGAAAATCCTGATTTTCTTCAAAAAGCGGGGATTATTCAGTTATTTGAAATTAGTTTTGAGTTGGCTTGGAAGTTACTGAAAGATTATTTAGAGGAACAAGGTTTTCAAGACGTAAAATCTCCGAGAGCGGCACTAAAAAAGGCTTTTGAAATAGATTTAATCCAAAACGGACACGAATGGATAGAATTGTTAGAAAATCGTAATCTCACCTCACACACCTACGACGAAACCAAAGCCAACGAAGTTGAAACCTTGATTGAAACGAAATACTATCCGATTATGAAAGATTTGCAACGCACTTTTGAACAAAAAATAAATGCAAACTAACTTCGGACTAAGAGACAGCGATATAGAAGCAATTTGTAAGCTACTGCAAAAATTCCCACAAATTGAGCAAGCTGTTATTTTCGGTAGCAGAGCAAAAGGGAATTTCAGGCAAGGTAGCGACGTAGATATTGCCCTCAAAGGCGAACATCTTACCTTACAAATTACTGCGAAAGTAAGTTTTTTGCTCAATGAGGAAACTACAATGCCTTACAAATTTGATGTACTTGATTACCACAGCCTAAAAGACCCCACCCTCATTGAAAGTATTGATAAGACGGGGATAGTTTTGTACGAAAATTTGTCTGAAAAACTTTAAATCAATTTTTGAAAAATAAATTTTCAGAAAAAAAAGCTAAAAGAAAGTATAAACGAAAGATGTCTGTTACGACTTTCTGCTGAGTAATAAAAATCTGGGTTGGGGAGGGTATAAGGTGTATAAACACTTCTTGAAGGAGTGTAGGTAAATCCCAAATCGATAGCTGCATTTTGCATAAATACACCTAACCCGCCTGTATAGCTGAAAATATCTCTTTTTACATTATCTAATCGCACTGCATACGGACTTTGGAAATAAGCCACTCCTGCTCTTACTCGTAGTAAATCAAAACGTGCTTCTGCCCCAGCCCTCAGATTGAGAGCAGAGCCATACAAATTTCTGATTGTTTTGCTATCAGCTTCCAAGTTAGAATCGTCAGCGGCAACGCTCATTCCTTTGTAATTTACCCATTCGGCTTCGGCTGTAATAAAACCTTTTTTCTTAAAAAAATATGCCAAACCAAAGTTAGCACGCATAGGCGAATTGTATCGATAGCTCAACTCCGTAGGAATAGTGCTATTAGTGTTGAAATTAGAGGTCATTGTGTTTTCGTCTTTTTCGTCCAACAAATTAAAAGTGGGTGTAATGAAAGATGCCCCGATACGTAGGTCTTCTATGGGGCGAAACAGAAGCCCTAAGTTAAAATTTACCCCTCCACCTGTTACGGTGCGGTTGTTGCGTAAAGTGAATTCTTGCAGTTCGTTGGGAGCGGCTTGGCGGGTAAGTCGTTCGTTGTAGTTACTTACATAGATGTATCTCAAAGACGTAAGTCCCAGCCCAAAACCAAAGTAAATTTTGTTATCATAGTTGCCACCATACGAAAAATTGGCTGTAGTTTCACCACCTCTTACCGTAATCACCTCACTTTGGCGAATAGGGGCTACCAAATTATCGTTGATGTCTCTGAATTCCGTGTAGTAAGCGGTGCTATCATTTAAAAAAGGATTGATGACAAAACTTGCATACGCTAAGGAAGGTAAATCTAAGATTTGGTTGAGACCTGCTTCTTTTTCAAATATGTTGGCATTGATGCCATTGGCAAGGAGCGTGAAACGGTCTGCCATAGTGCTACGTGTATTTACACCTTCGTAGCTAAATTTTCTTTGGTAGTTTTTGGTACGGGTTATGGCAAAACTCCACGCACCACCTTTAAATTTTCCGTTAGGATTTCCTTCAATAGGACTGATTATGCTAAAATTGTTGATTTTCAGAAAATTGTAATTGCTGCTTGTTGTTGTACGGATATAATCGGTATCGGCTGATAAGCTATTGAAGTTTAATCCGAAATTTACTTGTCCTCTACGAGCCAAGCCCAGCCCCGCAGGATTGGCAAAAGCCGAGAAGGCATCAGCTCCTACGGCTACATTAGCCCCGCCGAGTGCTTGCACGCGAGCCGTACCCATTGGGATAGTATTTTGAGCAAAAATCAAGGCATCTTGATAATAGCCGATTGCATTAGGAGAGATTTGGGCAAATAAAGCATTGCTCGTAGAAAAGCAAAAAGCAAAGAATAAAATATGGGCTGATTTCATAATGTAAAAAATTTAACCGAACATAACCAAAACACTACAAGAGCAAAATATGTTTGCCGCAGCCCAAAAAAAGCAGTTTTGGTGCCAAAATACAAAAAAATTGGGCAATGTTTGCACATTACCCAAAGGAGCTTTCTAAAAAATACTTATTTGGTAGCCGCCCACTTACGGATTTCGGTTCTAAACCATTCGTCTGCTTCTTCTGTCCATTTGAAGTTTTCACGAATGTAAGCCATTGTGTCTTTTTCAATGTCGGTGTAGCTATCACCATCTTTTACTTTTTCTAAAAGTACTTGGGCATCTTTTAATGAAATTCTGCCGTCGCCTTTACCTGCTACGGCTTCTTCGGCAGCTTTGAGAAGTTCGTTATCGTACTTCTTGCCATTAATGATGCGATAATAAGAATTTGACATAAATTATTGTGATTTTTGAGGTGAATAGATTATTTTTGGTGAAAAATAAGAAAAAAAAATTTTATTTCATAATTTTTTGAGAAAATTTGTTTGGAAATCAAGCAAAATCTTTCAAAACTTTCAGCCTTTGTAGTTTTGCAAAAATTTATAGTTTTGTATGTCTTACATTCTCTTCGATACTCCCACCGACCGAGCCAATCTAATGCCTTTCACGCTCACACGCCCTGTGGCAGGCATACGCATTGGTATTCTCACTATTGCCGAAAAATGGGAAAAACACCTTAAAATCACTTGCGATTTTGAAACCGAAGCCTACCTAAAACCCAAATACGAATCAGAACCACACAGCAAAGGAGCTATCTATATCAATGGTTCGGTTTGCCCTAACCCAAATTTATGTAATGCTATTGAACAACTCAAAGTCGGGCAAAAACTCATTGACCGAAAAAAACCAGAAACAGTGCTGGCTTATAGAGGAAAAGACTTACCAAAGCACGAAACTATATTTTTTGATGATAATTACACTAAAATTAGTTTCGTGTATGATATTTTTTCGCACAATGGCGAGCAAATCCAAGCCGATTTTTGCCTCGTCACCCAAAACCGAAAATCGCAAAGCATTACCGACCCACATACGATTGTTTATTCACCTGAAAATATTTTCATAGAAGAAGGGGCTATCCTAAAAGCCTGCGTTCTCAATGCCGAAAAAGGTGTAATTTATATCGGTAAAAATGCCCAAGTACAAGAATTGAGTGTAATACAAGGTAATTTTGCTCTTTGCGAAGGAGCAGTGGTGAATATCGGAGCAAAAATGCGTGGCGATACTACCATCGGACCTTTCTGTAAAGTAGGCGGCGAAATCAGCAATAGCGTATTTTTTGGCTATTCCAACAAAGCTCACGATGGTTTTTTGGGCAATTCGGTAATTGGCGAATGGTGCAATTTGGGAGCAGATACCAATACCTCGAACCTCAAAAATAATTACGGAGAAGTAAAAATTTGGAATTTTTTGCAAAAAGATTTCATACCCACAGGCAGGCAATTCTGCGGACTAATGATGGGCGATTTCTCTAAAGCAGGCATCAATACAATGTTCAACACAGGAACGGTCGTAGGGGTAAGTGCCAACGTATTTGGTGGAGGTTTCCCACCTAAATACATTCCTTCTTTTGCTTGGGGTGGAGGCAGCGATTTCAAAACCTTTGAATTTGATAAAGCTATTGAAGTCGCCAACAGAATGATGCAAAGACGAAATCAAAAACTTAACGAAATAGAAATAGCTATTTTGAGACACGTATTTGAACAGGAGGCGATGAACAATTATCAATGAACAATTATCAATGAGCAATGAACGATGAGGAAATAAATTTTACACTTTAAACTTTATGTGGTGGATTTTAGGAATTTTATTGATTGTTATTTTGACTGCAAGTATTCGCAATTCCCATAAACGTTACGTGCAGAGGCAAAATGCTATTGTAGAGCTATTATGCAAAATTGAGGAAAAATACCAACTCGCTTGGAACGGCTATTATCTGCAAATAAAAGACAAAACAACCGAAATAAATATTGATAGCCTCTCAGAAACAATTTACAGCCTAATAAAACCCGAAATAAATGCCATTTTTGACCTTATCAACGAGGTTTTTCTGCCAAACTTTCAGGTAGCATACCAAAGCAGTGTATTCGGAGAGGCTATTTTGAAGATAGAAAACTTATGTAAGCAACGAGTAAAAAGCAGAAAAAGCCTCGACAAAACTGACCTAAAACAGCTTCAAGAAACGTTCAAAGATTGCTTACGAGCAAACCTTTTAGAAAACAAAATCCGTTGGAATTTAGAGTAACTACTTTAAATCAAAGGTAATCGGACGTGTAACTTCCACACACACAGGCGAGCCACCTTGTCTGCCCGGTGTCCATTTCGGAGCATTTTGTATCAATCTGATGGCTTCTTCGTCGCAACCGCTACCCAAACCTTTGGTAACTTGTACATTGCTGATAGAGCCATCGGTACCTACCACAAAAGTAACATGTACTCTGCCCTCTACTTTTTTGTTACGAGCTTCTTCAGGATACTTCAAATTGGCATTGATGTAATCGTAAAAAGCCTTCAAACCACCCACAGGTTCAGGCATCTGCTCAGCTGATTTTAAAACTTCTTTGCATTGAGCATACATCTTTTGGCTACCGCTTAGCAATAGTAAAAGCAAAAAACCTAAAAAAAGTACCTTTCGTTTCATAAAAGTAAGTGCTGAATATAGTTTTGCTGAAAAAAATTAAGCAAATTTCTTTCCAAAAACGAAAATTCAGAAAAAAATAATATTTTTGCAAGAAAAAATCAATGAAAGTAGCACTCATCACAGGTATCACAGGGCAAGATGGAGCCTATTTGAGCCGTTTTTTGTTAGAAAAAGGTTATCAAGTTCACGGCATAAAACGCCGTACTTCACTCATCAACACAGAACGCATTGACGATTTGTACCAAGACCCCCACGAAACGAATATCCGTTTTCGCTTGCATTACGGCGACCTCTCGGACTCTACCAACATCATCAGAATTATCCAAGAAGTTCAACCCGATGAAATTTACAATTTGGGAGCTATGTCTCACGTAAGAGTGAGTTTCGAAGAACCCGAATACTCGGCTGATGTTGATGGAATCGGCACGTTGCGTATTTTAGAGGCTGTTCGTATCTTGGGGCTTACCCAAAAAACCAAAATCTATCAAGCCTCTACTTCCGAACTTTACGGCTTGGTGCAGGAAGTTCCTCAAACCGAAAAAACACCTTTTTATCCGCGTTCGCCCTATGCCGTTGCGAAGTTGTATGCGTATTGGATTACGGTAAATTATCGCGAAGCCTACAATATGTTTGCTTGTAATGGTATTTTGTTTAATCACGAAAGCCCCCTGCGTGGTGAAACCTTCGTTACCCGAAAAATTACGCGTGGCGTCGCCCGTATCGCCTTAGGGTTGCAAGATAAAATTTACTTAGGTAATCTCGATGCCAAACGCGACTGGGGACATGCCAAAGACTACGTAGAAGCAATGTATATGATTTTACAACATCACGAACCACAAGATTTCGTAATTGCCACAGGTACAACTACTTCGGTGAGAGATTTCGCAAGAATGGCTTTTGCAGAGGTAGGCATAGAAATAGAGTATCAAGGCAAAGGTATAGATGAAGTTGCTGTTGTAACCGCCTGCCACAATCCTAATTTTCAAGTCCCTATCGGACAGCAAGTAATTGCTATTGACAAACGCTATTTCAGACCTACCGAAGTAGATTTGCTCATAGGCGATGCCTCCAAAGCCAAAAAATTACTCGGCTGGCAACCTAAACATAGCTTGCACGATTTGGTAAAAGATATGGTTCAATCTGACCTAACGCTGTTTCAAAAGGATTTATACCTTCAACAAGGCGGACACAACACCAAGAACTATTTTGAGTAATTGGAATAAATTATGAACATTCAAGCCATAAATACTTACATCGAACACACCTGCCTCAAACCACTTACTACCTATCAGGATATTGATAAATTGATTGGCGAGGCGAAGGAGTATCGGTTTGTAGGGGTTTGCGTGCCGCCTTATTGGGTAGAAAAAACCAAAAGAGATTTAAGAGGAACTGATATTCAGGTGGTTACGGTGGTAGGTTTCCCTTTGGGCTACCAACGAACTGCCACCAAAAGGCAAGAAATGGAAACTGCCATCAAAGATGGTGCCGATGAACTGGATATGGTAATGACTCTTTCGGCTTTTGCTACGGGTGCTTACGATTGGGTAAAAATAGAAATTGCTCAACTCGCTAAATTAGCTCATCAATACGAAAAAATTTTGAAAGTAATTATAGAAACTTCGTATTGGGACGAAACACAAATCCGAACTGCCTGCCAACTTTGCGTAGAAGCAGGTGCCGATTTCGTGAAAACCTCTACAGGCTTTAGCGAAGCAGGAGCAAAAGTAGAACACATAAAACTAATGCGAAGCGTATGCCCTGCTACGGTAGGCATCAAGGCTTCGGGAGGTATCCGAAACCATCAAGATGCAATCGCAATGATTGAGGCAGGAGCAGACCGAATAGGCACATCGGCAGGGGTAGAAATAATGCGGCAATCGTAAAAAAATACAAAAGAGGCTTTTGAAAGCCTCTTTTTTGCTTAATACTCGTCTTCGTTAAAGAAGAAATCTTCTTTGGTAGGGTAATCAGGCCAAATTTCCTCAATACTTTCGTAGGGTTGTCCGTCATCTTCCAATTCTTGGAGGTTTTCAATCACCTCCATAGGAGCACCCGAACGAATAGCGAAATCTACCAGTTCTTCTTTGGTGGCAGGCCAAGGGGCATCTTCCAGATACGATGCTAATTCAAGAGTCCAGTACATAGGCATTTACATTTAAGCAAACAAAATTTACATCTTATACAAAAATTCAATCAAGAAAGTTTTGATAAAGTCATAAAAAAATCAAGAATTTTTAACAAATTACTTGCGAGAAGCATATATTTTTTTGAGTTCGGCTTCAAACTCTTCAAGCATAATGTGTTTTACCTGAATTTTTCGTTTTTGGGTAGCTAAATTAAAACTTTTATGCTCGGGTTTGTATTCTTTTGTTTTTTCTGCGATACTCACTTCTTGCTCATCTTTTCGGATAAGTTCGCGTAAGAAACTGGTTTTGATGCGAAACTGGTCCAAGAGCGGTTTTTCGTAGAAGTCATTGTATTTTCTTAAAATTACTCTCATCAAATAACTTTCCTCGAAGATGCGGTCGCAGGCATAGCGAAATCTATTTGCCAAGCTTTTATCTAAATAGCGAGGATTATTTACTTCATTTTTCCAAGTTACCAGCAGTTCTTTTGCCTGATTGTTGCTTTCTTCCGTGTTAATTCCAATAAGAGCTTCAGCTTTTTTGCATAATTTTTCTTGAATGGCACGTGCCTGCTCCATAGGGTCGAGCGGCTTGATTTGGTCTAATGGCACACCTTCTTTGTACTGCTTATACCTGAAAAAGAATTCATTATTTATTTTCTTGAAACGCTCCCAATATTTTTCCATTTTCTTTTGAGGTATTTTACCAATTGTCTTCCACTCTTGTTGCATTTGCTTAAATTGATTGGCGGCGTTTTCGAAGTCATCAGATAGTTTGAGGATGCTTGCTTTATCTACCAAAATTCTGTATTGGTTGAGTCGGTGTTTTAGTTCTTCAGCTTTTCGCTTGAAAAAGTTTTTCTTATTTTGATAATAAGTTTTGATGAGAGTTCCAAAAGTATTTTCTATTTCCTCTTTCAGATGAGCCTCTACTGCTCCAGTTTTTATCCAACGACTCTTGATATCTTCTATTTTTTCGCTTGTTTCTTTCCAGTTGGTATTATTTAGCAGAGCTGTGAGTTCTGCAAGAATATTTTTTTTGATTTCAAGGTTACGTTGGCGGTTACTTTCTATCAGCCTTCGCAAGTAGGCTTCCAGCTCATCTAATTTGGCAAGCAAGACGGGGAAATCTCCCAAGCCTTTAAATTCTAACAAATGGCTACGCAAATGAATGAGCTTCATCAAGAAAGAGCCTTTGTTTTCGGCTTTTTCAATGCTTTCTGCCAAATCTTCTACTTTTTTCTTTGCGTCTTGATAGCGTTTCTCAAAGTATTCTAAGGCTTTTTCGGGGGTTTCTTTTACTATTCCGATTTCTCGGTCAGGATAATGCAGGTAGCCTTTCAAGAATACTTTTCCATCGGCTATGTAGCCGTAAGGGTGTTGGTGTGTGATGTTCATAGCAATCGAAATGTAAAAATAGCAATATGCCTACAAGGTATAAGCTATTGATTTTGTTTGGTTTAAGTGTTTGATGTTAGTATACTTTCTGTTCAACAACAAATGTAACAATTTTTTTCGCAAAGGGTTCAAAAAAATAAAATTTTTTACAAACTTACAAACAAACTTCATCTAAAAATTATTGAAAATCAAAATTTTATTTGATAAAAATTAAGATAAAATTATGAAAATATATTTCAGCGTATTTGTGCATACATTTTCAACAACCCGCCAACGAGCAAACCCGCTACTGCCTGCACGGCTACCACCACCCACGAAGGCAACAAATACTCCCAAATTCGTTCTTCTTTTGGATACAATTTGAAATGAGCAAAAGACCACCAACATCGCCACTCCGAGACACAAGGTTTGCAACGAAAACAATATTTCGTATCGTAATCAAAAAACAACTCTATCCAAAAATACGAAGGTACAAGAATAAGCACCGTCGCTATCAATACCCAATTGTTGCGTTGTTTGGCTTTTTCAGCGACTTTTGAAGCTGAAAGCAAATCGTCAGGCACGAGGCTGTGCCGAAGTAGCCACGCCCCCACCAACGTAGCACAACTCGTCCCTATCCAAAACAAATGCTTGAAATGATAGGTCTTCAACCAATTATTTTTAACAGCATAAGGCGTAAGCCACTGCACATTCGCCCAACTGGCTACATAATTGCACAACATAAACACCCCCAAAAATAACAACAACCTCGCAAACCAACGAGCTTTAAGCGTAGGAGCAACAAATTCTTCGTACAACTCTCTCACAAAGCCCCAAGCCACTTGCAATGCCTCCGAAATTTTGTACCAGAGTTGGTCTTTGAAAGCAAATTTAGGAATGTCGTTGAGTTGGTAACGTCTTCTACCTGTGCGGCTGTGTTCGGATTTGAAAAAAACCTCCTGCCTACCCGAAGTGATCCATAAATATTTGGCGTATAATTGGTTATCGTAAGAAAAAGCCTGTTCTATGGCTTCTGCGAAAGTGCTTTCGCCTACGGTGCTTTTTTTACATTCAACAATACAAAAAGGTATTTGCTTGGCGTTATCGGCAAAAATCAGAATATCAATGCGTTTGTAGCTCGAACCCATTTTGACGGGATACTCAAAGGCGATGCGTTCGGCAGGATAGCCGTAATGATAAATAATTTTGGCAAAAATTTCGGCTCTTACTTGCTCTTCGGGCGTGAGCGGAAAATTTTGTTCTAAGGGCTTGTAAAAAACTTCGTCTTGCCTGATGCGAATAAGTCCTTCGTTTTGGGCTTTTTGTAGGTAGTTCAAGGCGTAGTGCAAATTTTTGATTTTAAACAAAAATGCTTTTGTGTTGTTTTGCTAAGGAACAAATTTTCAAAAGTATGCAGATATATGTTAGGCACTTGGTTGCAACTATCGTTTTGCTGTTGATAGTTCATTTTTTAGCGGCTCAAAATACAAATAATTCCGAAGGTTTCAAAGATTTTGCCGAAAGCTACCAAAAAACTAACCGAACAGGAATGTGGATATTAGGCAGTTGGGCGGTGGGCAACATACTCGTCGGAAGCATTATTTGGGCAAGCGGTGCAAAAGGCGAGGCAAAGTATTTTCAAGAAATGAACGTAGCTTGGAATGTAGTGAATTTGACTTTGGCAGGTTTCGGATTGTATCAGGCATATAGCGGTGAGGCGGTTTCGTGGCAAGAGGCTACTAGCAATCATCATCAGATGCAGAAAATACTGCTTTTCAATGCAGGGCTTGATGTTGGCTACATTGCCACAGGATTTTTTCTTATGGAAAAGTCAAAAAATGTAAGTCGATTGCCCGAACGTTTGAGCGGTTTTGGAAAATCGTTGATTTTGCAAGGTAGTTTTTTGCTACTTTTTGATGTTTCAATGACTTTGGCTCATCAGCGTAATGCTCCGAAAATACGCAAGTTTTTAGAAAAAGTGCAAATTGAGGGCAGTCAGCTTACATTTAAGCTACGTTTTTGATTTCTATTTCACGGTTTCAAAGCACGGCAATTTTTGCGACTTGCTTTTGCTCTCCTTGTGGCGTGGCGGCAAATACCAAGTAAATGCCCGGTGCGGCACGCCTGCCGTTGTAATCTCTGACGTTCCAAGTGGCTGTACCGCCTTTGGCTATGGTTTGGTAAAACAATTTGCCTGAAATATCTGTAATTTTCACCTCTGCATTTTCGGCAAGCCCTTCGATGCCTACCAAACCTGCAAAATCGGGCTTTACAGGATTAGGAAAAACTTTTACATTACCAAAATTTTCGGAAGCCTCGCTCACACCATCGCGATACGAGCAGATGCCCTGTTCGGTCGTGATGAAAACCTCACCTGTGCGGTCGTTGATAGC
>Ga0308407_1000666_pt1 | contig 23006 bp, 15 predicted proteins | sample HotsprSampleMSe2_FD_203476 | JGI IMG/M metagenome (GOLD analysis project Ga0308407, IMG submission 203476) | Hot spring phototrophic mat microbial communities from Mushroom Spring, Yellowstone National Park, Wyoming, United States - 20060911_MSe2 ...
TATGCGTTTATTTTACAAAATACTCTTCTTTTTGCTCTCCACTTTGCCTACTTTTGGTCTGAACCATATAGTTGGCGGAGAGCTTTATGTTACGCGTGTGGCAGGCAATACGTACCGCATACAACTTATTTATTATTATGATGCTCTCAATTATCAAGAGCCTCCCAGTAATAGTCCTGTGCCTGTTGCCCCTTCGCCGCCAAACATCGCCGAAGTGTGCATTTACAGAAAATTTAACAATGTTCGGGTGCTTACTGCTAACTTACCCCGAGTAAGTACGAGCCTTATTGAACTTTCTCCTAATCCTTGTAGAACTTCTGAGCCGCCTTATGCTGGCTTCGAGAGAATCGTTTATCAGACCAATGTTACACTCAATCCTGCTATTTTTACCGATTTGCAAGGCTACTATGTCGTTTTTCAAGACTATACGCGTAATACTTCTGTTATCACCAATATTAGTGGTCGTAGAGGATTTACGGCTTATGCAGAAATTCCGAGAACAAATAGCTTCATCAATTCTAATCCTGTGTTTTCGCCTTTATCTACGATAAACATTTGTAATGGACAAACCACTACTTTGGATTTTTCGGCAACTGATGCCGATGGCGACCAACTCGTTTATAGTTTGGTAGATTTGTACGACGCCATCAGAACGCCTCGCAATCCACCCCCACCCGTAGCCCCACCACCACTGCCCGCTGTTTATCCTGCACCTGTCCCAATTGTACCTTGGAATACAGGTTTTTCGGCTCTAAATGCCATTCCCAGCGACTCAGGACAACCCCTTAGTATCAACAGTAGTACAGGTTTGCTTACGGTAAATCCTGCCCGAAAAGGTATTTATGCTTTCGTTGTAAAATGTGAAGAATTTAGAGGAGGAGTAAAAATTGGAGAAGTAAGACGTGATATTCAGCTATACGTAGACGAATGTCAGTCTGTTATTGCTGACCCCCTTGTACGGATACCTCTTGCTAACAATACTTTTTACCAAGAAGGTAATATTTTGAGCATCTCTCCCGAACAATTCCCCGAAAATGAAATCCGAATTCCCGTAGAAGCCGTAGTAGTACCCGATAGGTATCGTGTGCGTCCCGTACGTTTTACACTTGTTGCTCACAATTTTTCAAACAATAATCCGAACATAATTACCCTAAGCCCCATTACAGTTGACTACAACACGCTCACAGGTGTAGCCCGAGCTACGCTACGCATTCCCGAATGTTTGCCAGAAGGCTTGTACGAATTTACAATTTTTGCCTCCAACCAACAATGTCCTGACGAAGGCATCGGCAGTTTGAAAGTAAAATTACAAAAAGGAACAAGAAATAGCAACGAACCACCACGTTTGAGCATAGTAAGTTCAAACCCTGCGGGTATTGGGGCAGGAAGCACCGTAACAGCTACCCCCAAAGATACCATAGAAATCAACTTCTCGGCTCGCTCCCCCGACACCCGTTCACGCGATAGCTTAGAAATTTTAGTAGCACCTGTTAATTTTAGCCTTTCCGAAAAAAATATGCAATTTGTTGCTCAAAGAAAAGATGTTGTCAATACTTCGGCAAAATTCACTTGGCTACCCGATTGCAGTATTATTGCAGAAAATGGACAAGAAGAGGTTTTCTTGGTTAATTTTATTGCCAAAAGAACCCGCTCGGGTTGCTTTGTAGCTTACGATACTATTCAAATTAAATTTTTACTGAAAGATGTTTATTCCCATTTTGAGGAATTTTTGCCTCCCAATGCTTTCACCCCCAATGGTGATGGCACTGGTGATAGATTTCAGCTAAGTAATCTTGCACCTGCTCCCCCTACTGCTCCCAATGGCGTTCCTAACCCAAATTTACCCTTAGATAATTGTCTGTTTCAGTTCAAAAAAATCAGCATTTACAATCGCTGGGGAAAAGTAGTTTTTAGCAGTACCGATAGAAATTTTGCTTGGGACGGAACAAATCAAAGTAGTGGAGTGTATTATTACCTTATAGAATTTACAAACAAAAACTACAAAGGCATTGTCAATTTAATCAGATAAAAAAACTAAACCTGCTTTGAAAGAAAATCCTATCAAACTCGATACCATTGAAGAAGCTATCGAAGACCTCAAAAAAGGAAAAGTAATTATTGTGGTAGATGATGAAAACCGAGAAAATGAAGGAGATTTCATTTGCGTAGCCGAAACCATCACCCCCGAAATCGTAAATTTTATGGTGAAAGAGGCTCGTGGCTATCTCTGTGTGGCTCTCACCGAAGAACGGTGTAAGCAGTTGAATTTAGATTTAATGGTAAGCAATAATACCGACCCCAATAAGACCGCTTTCACGGTTACCGTAGATTTACTCGGACACGGCAACACCACAGGTATCTCGGCACAAGACCGTGCCCGAACCATCAAGGCTTTGGTAGATGAAGCCACCAAACCCGAAGATTTAGGCAGACCAGGACACATCAACCCCCTCAAAGCCAAAGAAGGTGGCGTATTACGCCGAGCAGGACATACCGAAGCCGCCGTAGATTTGGCTCGTTTGGCTGGTTTCAAACCCGCAGGCGTACTCATTGAGGTAATGAACGAGGACGGCACTATGGCTCGCCTCCCCGAATTGCGAAAAATTGCTGATAAATTCGATATGAAACTCATATCTATTGAAGACCTCATCGCCTACCGCCTCCGTTACGAAAGCCTTATCCGTTGCGAAATAGGTGTGGAGTTGCCTACTCACTGGGGCAACTTTGATTTGGTTGCTTACCGTCAAATCAATACTGATGATATTCATTTGGCTTTGGTAAAAGGCTCTTGGCAAGAAGATGAACCTATCTTGGTGCGTGTGCATTCTTCTTGCGTCACAGGCGATATTTTTGGCTCGTGCCGCTGCGACTGCGGTCCCCAACTTCATACAGCTATGAAAATGGTTGAAGAAGCAGGAAAAGGCGTGGTTTTGTATATGAACCAAGAAGGACGAGGCATCGGGCTTATCAACAAGCTCAAAGCCTACAAATTACAGGAACAAGGATTGGATACCGTGCAAGCCAACGAAGCTCTCGGCTTCAAAATGGACGCAAGAGACTATGGGGTAGGAGCACAAATATTAAGAGATTTGGGTGTGAGAAAAATTAAACTCATTTCCAATAATCCCAAAAAACGTGCAGGACTCATCGCTTACGGCTTAGAAATTGTTGATACCATACCTATTGAAATTCAGCCTAACCCCCACAACCAAAAATACTTAGAAACCAAAAGAGATAAAATGGGACACAGTATTCTCAAAAATTAAGTATTTTAAGAGCTTTTTTGGTACGGTACTTGCTGTAAATCGCATAAAACTATGAAAATACTCGCAAAAACCTTGCAAATTTTTTAAGATTTTTTCTAAAAATTATGAAAACTTAAAACAAAAAAGACTTGCGAGGTGTGCTTAGCAAGTCTTTTTTTGTAATCAAGATGATTTTTAAGAAACTCTTTCCTTGATACGAGCCGCTTTACCCATTTTACCACGTAGATAATAAATTCTAGCACGACGCACCTTGCCTTTCCTGACTACCTCTATCTTATCCACACTGGGAGAAAAAATAGGAAATATACGCTCTACCCCCACACCATTAGAAACTTTACGAACCGTAAAAGTTTCATTGATGGTGTTTGTATTTTTTCTCTGAATAACTACACCTTGGTATTGTTGGATACGTTCTTTATTTCCTTCCCTAATTTTTACGTGAACATTCACCGTATCACCTGCTCTGAAATCAGGAATATCTGTACGCTTGGCAAGCACCTCGGCTTCCACAGCTTGAATTAACGCATTTCTCATAAAAGTGTTTTTTGTGCTTTTCTCAAAAGAGGTGCAAATATAAAACTTTTTTCGGAAAAAAATAATTTTTTTAAAAAAAATCTTTGAATGTTTCTGACTGAAAATAAAAAAGTAGCAATATTGCTTTGATACAAACTAAAAAATTATATTTACGCTATCTGATGTTATCATTTTATGATTATCCGAGCCATCAACAACACCAAGTTAAGACGCAAGCTGTTTATTGCGTTTTTTACATTTACTTGTATCATTATTTTTGTGGCAGGTATGAGTTTTTGGTTTTATGGCAAGAGAGATAGTTTGCAAAATATTACTGCACAAATAGAAGATATTACTACAGATGTTTTGAAATTAGTAAAATACGAAGCCGATTTTTTTGAAAACGAACTGCTATCTGATGATTTCTACAAAACAGGTAAAAGCAAAAGTTTGAAGAAAAATAGGGATTTGTTGCAAGATATTCAGAAGAGAATACAGAACCTACTACAAAAAAGTGAAATTAAGTCTTTTGGGGTAGATTCCAAGCTAAGACAGCTTTCCGTAGAACTCAATAACTACAACCTCAAACTCAATAAAGTAGTCGACGCCTACTTCAAAAAGGGCAAAAAAAATACAGGTTTAGAGGGAAAAATGAGAAGTTATATCCACGAATTGGAAAATAGAAAAGTATTGCCCCAAACGCTTATACTCAACTTACGAAGATACGAGAAAGATTATCTGATGCGAAAAGACAGCATCAGTATCGTACTTTTTCAGGAAAATATACAATCAGCACGCCAGCAACTCAAAAAAAGTGATGATTTGGATTTATTGGAAAAATACGAACAAACTTTTCAGCAATACATTACTTTTGACAAAATTTTAGGACTACAACAAAACAATAAAAGTACAGGTCTGAAAGACCAAGTCAATCAGCATAGCGAAACTGCTATTCAACTCATCGAGCAAACCAGTAAAATCGTAGAGCAACGTTCCAAACTGATGCGAGGTGAATTTCAGAATATTTTTGTCATTACACTCCTGATTGTAATCGTAATGAGCCTCACGTTTAGCTACTTCCTTTCTTTTTTTATGACTATTCCCGTTACCGAACTGTCGCGTTCTATGCAGAAAGCTATAGAAATGAATTTCTCCGAAGACCTTAAACCTGCCCGCAAATACACCAACGACGAGATAGGCAAACTTACAGATACGTTTAATCTGATGATTAAACGTATTCAAGAGCAGTTTAAACAAATCAAAGAAAACGCTGAACTGCTTCGCGAGAGCAACGAAAATCTGCAAAATACAAATCTACAATTAGCCGAGTCGGAAAAGCGTTTGAGCAAATTTTTACTCATAAAAGAAACCTTATTTGGTATTATTACACAAGACCTCAAAAGCCCGCTCAACTCTCTGAAAGGTTTTTTGAGCCTGATGCAGCACCACCCCGAAACATTCAGCCCCGAAGAACTCAAAAGCGTAGCCGAAGACATGTATGCCTCTTTTGATAAAATTACGCTACTGATGAACTCTTTGGTACAATGGTCGCAAGCCCAAACTGGCGACCTCGCCTACAATCCTAATCATTTCAATATTACGGCTATGGTAGAGCAAGTTATTGCATTTTTTTCGCAAATGGCAAAAGGAAAGAAAATTAAAGTAAATAACTCAATTAAAGACGACATCATCGTAAAGGCTGATAAAGATATGATAAATTTCACACTCAGAAATTTAGTTTCCAATGCCATCAAATTTACTCACGAAGGTGGAAAAGTAGAAATTACTGCCAAAGATAGAGGAAAAGATATGGTGTTGATTTCGGTGAAAGATACAGGCGTAGGAATGAGCCAAGAACTTTTAGAAAAAATATTTCAGCCCGATGTACATATCTCTATGCTCGGCACTAACAACGAAAAAGGTTCAGGCTTCGGACTGATGATGTGCAAAGATTTTATCCAAAAAAACGAAGGCAAAATCTACATAGAAAGCGAAGAAGGTAAAGGTACAAGCGTACATTTTACCCTCAAAAAAGTTCTTTGAAACTTTTGGAAAAATAAGAATATTTGATATTTTTGATTTTATTATCCCTAAAAGCAAAATAAAGTTTTCTGAACAAGTCTTTTCACCTTAAATTTTTCTTCGTATGAATTTTATCCCAAGTATGCTATTAAAACAACTCTACACAAGGGGCAGTCTCCGCAACGCCTCTGAGGGAGTGATTTTTTCTGTTAAAAACCGTTTGAGTGATGCCAAACTCACAGGATTGAAAGAAGTAGTTATTGGCGACAAAAGCATTCCACTTGCCGATGTTTTGGTAGATTTAGGAGATGGAGCCCTGCTGCCTGCCACTCAAATTACAGAAAGCTCGCCTATTGACTTTCCGCTTCGTAAAGCTATTAACGTCATTACCAAAACAGGCCCGCTTCCCGAAGGAAAGTACAAGGTTAAGGTGGAATTCAAGACAAGCCCTTTTGGTAATTTGGAAATAAAAGTAGAAGACTCTATCGCCAAAGAAGACACCAATCTTGTCAAAATCCCTCGTAATGACTTAGACGATTACAGCGATGAAGCTATCAAAAACAGACACAAATTTATTGATGAGTACGTCAGGAAACACGTAAATCCCGATTTTAAAGGCGTAAATCATATTACTAAATATTCCTTTGACCCGCACCTTACGAAAGGGAATTGTGAGCATTTCGTAGGGGTTGCCCAAGTACCGATGGGTATTGCAGGTCCTATTCGTATCAATGGTGAACACGCCAAAGGTGATTTCCTTATTCCCTTAGCTACTGCCGAAGGCACACTGGTTGCCTCTTACAACCGAGGAATGAAAGTGCTAAATATGAGCGGTGGTGTTATCTGTACCGTCATTGGCGATGCAATGCAAAGAGCCCCTGTTTTTTGTTTTGAAAATGCTCGCGAAGCTCGTGAGTTTCATAAATGGGTACAAGCTAATTTTGCTAAAATAGCCGAAGAAGCCGAAGCCACTTCAAATGTTGCTAAATTGCAGTATATTGATACCTATCTTTCCAACAAATTTGCATATCTACGTTTTAATTATTCCACAGGCGATGCCGCAGGGCAAAATATGGTGGGGCGTGCTACTTTTGCCGCTTGTAGCTGGATTTTAGATGCCTACACACCTGGTAAAATCAAAAACTTTTATTTAGAATCTAATTTCGCTACCGATAAAAAAGCCTCACAAGTCAATGTAATGCATACGCGTGGCAAACGTGTAGTTGCCGAATGTACCATCAAACGCGATGTACTTATCCAAATCATGCGTGTAGAACCTGAAAAACTTGTTACACACTATCACGTTGCTAATATCGGTTCAATCCTTTCAGGGGCAAATAACAATGGTTTGCACTCTGCCAATGGCATTACAGCTATGTTTATTGCCACGGGACAAGATGTTGCCAATGTTTCGGAGTCTTCGGCAGGTATAATGTACGCCGAACTTACCCCCGAAGGCGATTTGTATATGAGCATCACCATTCCTTCGCTTATTGTAGCTACACACGGAGGCGGTATCAAATTAGCTACCCAAAACGAGTGTTTGCAAATGCTTGGTTGTACAGGTAGAAATACCGTTAATAAATTTGCCGAAATCGTAGCAGGTGTAGTGTTGGCAGGTGAAATTTCTCTTGCTTCAGCAATTTCTTCTTCCGACTGGGTATCGAGCCACGAACAATACGGTAGAAATAGATAAAAAGACCTCTTATAGAGCTTCGAAGCTCTATAAGAGTATTTTATGAACTTTTTTGAAAACCTTGTTGTTTCCGTTTCGGAAATTAGTTTCAATGCGTGTCTTCAAATCTATAACGGCTATTTTACTACTACTGCTTGTCTTTTTTGCAAATACAGGCGTAGTAATAACCAAGCATCGTTGTAAGATGCGAGGCGAACGCATTTTTATTTTTACCAAACCTTCCGATTTTTGTTGCTCTCAAACTCCTAAATCCCAAACTTGTAGCTTACAAGCTACAGCTTGTTGCCTTGAACAAAATAATTTCTACAAACTTACTTCCGATTTTCAATTTTCTTGTTACTCGCTTGATTTAGGTGAAGTTCAAACTATGTTGATTGCTCTTTTTGAGAGCAAACCTATTTTTTTAAGCTATCAGCCTTCAACTACTCAAACTTTCTCAAATCTACCTAATCCACCTCCTCTACCCGCAGGCAAAACTCTACTTCTTTACATTGCTACCTTTCTGATTTAATAGTGAAACAAACAAACTAAGTGCTTTTGTAAGAAGCACAAGGGCAGTTTATTGTTTCACTTCAAAATCAGAAAGGTATGTTTTTTAGAAAAATCAAAATCCTTATATTAGCTTTTTTGTGCATAAATGTTTTGAAGGCTCAAAACCTACAAGGCAAACTACAAGATAAAAACCAAAAGCCTATCGTAGGAGCAAATCTTTTTTGGCTCGGCACTACTCTTGGTACTACAAGCAACGAAAATGGCGATTTTAGCCTATCTTATAGCAAAGAAAGTAATCGTTTGGTGGTTTCAGCAATAGGCTACACAGGCGATACCCTTATGGTAAATGAAAATAAATTCCTTACAATACAACTTTCAGAAGATAACCAAAGCATTCAAGCAGTAGAAGTACGAGCATCAAGCAGTTTCAAAGACAAAGAAAGTGTGCAGATGAGTGAGTTTCTTTCGCGTAAAGAACTCACCAAAGCCGCTTGTTGCAACCTTTCGGAAAGTTTTGAAACCAATGCCTCCATTGATGTAAGCTATCAAGATGCCGTTACAGGTACAAAGCAAATCAAGATGCTTGGCTTAGATGGCACTTATACGCTTATTACTACCGAAAATTTGCCTTTTTTGCGTGGTTTGGCAACTACTTATGGACTAAATTTTATCCCTAGCACTTGGATACATTCTATTGATATTTCCAAAGGGGCAGGTAGCGTTGTCAATGGATACGAATCGATGATAGGGCAGATTAACGTAGAACTGCTCAAACCCGAAATGGAAGAAAAAATCTTGCTCAACACCTATCTCAATCACTTTGGCAGAGTAGAAAGCAATTGGGCAAGTAGGCACAAATTCAATGAAAAATGGTCGGCAAATCTGCTTGCTCACGCAAGCACCTTGCAAAACAAAGTGGATAACAACCAAGATGGCTTCGTAGATATTCCACTTTACACACAATACAATACGATGCTTCGTTTCAAACGTAGCAGTGAAAAAATGATGAATCAGTTTGGTTTTAAGTTTATCCACGATAACCGCAGGGCAGGGCAAATTAGCTTTTTTGAAAATCCCACAAACCCACTTGCCTATGGCACAGCTACCAACACCCAAAGAGCAGAATTTTTTGCTAAGAATGCTTTGCTTTATCCTAAAAAGCCTTATCAAGGTTTGGGGCTGGCTACTTCGGCGATATGGCATCAGCAAGATGGCTTTTTGGGGCAAAATACCTACAAAGGCTTACAACAAAGCCTTTACAACAACCTCATCTACCAAAACATTCTCGGTAACACTCAACACACCTACAAAGTAGGACTTAGCCACGTGCTTGATAGTTACCAAGAACGTTTCAGAGATTCTACCTACCGCAGAACTGAAAACGTTTGGGGTATTTTTGGTGAATACACTTACGCAGGAAAAAAAGTTAATATGGTCTTTGGAAATCGTTTAGATAAGCATAATCTTTTTGGCTGGATTTATACGCCACGCCTGCACAGCAAATACAATTTTGATGATAATACCATTTTGCGTTTTTCTATGGGAAGGGGCTTTCGTGTGCCAAACCCAATAGCCGAAAATTGGGGCTTTTTGGTAAATAATCGCAGAATAATTGTTGATGAAATTATCCGTCCCGAAATTTCTTGGAACTATGGCATAAGTCTGCAAAAAGAGTTTCCTCTTTTTGGGAAAAAGGCTACTTTTACAACTGACCTCTTCCGAACTGACTTTCAAAACCAGCTTATCGTAGATATGGATAGAGATGCCACCGAATTGCATTTCACCAATTTACAAGGAAAATCTTTTGCTAATAGCTTTCAAGCCGAACTGCAAATGAACCCTTTGGCAGGTTTGGAAACTAAAATCGCTTACAAATTGTATGATGTAAAAACAACCTTAGCAGATAGGTTGCAGGAACGCCCCTTTGTCAGTAGGCATCGTTTTTTTGTAAATGTTTCTTACGAAACTCGCCGTAGCGGTTTGCAGTTCGATGCTACGCTCAAATGGAATGGGCGTCAGCGTTTGCCTGTTTCGCATAATCCTTTGGAGGCAACCCAAACGCAATATTCACCTGCTTTTGCTACGCTCAATGCCCAAATTAGTAAAAAGTTTTCGCAAAAATTTGATGCTTACATCGGAGGCGAGAATATTACTAATATCAGGCAAATGAACCCCATTGTATCGGCAGATAACCCACAAAGCATACATTTTGACGCTTCAATGGTTTGGGGACCGATTGTGGGCGTGATGGTGTATAGCGGTGTGAGAGTGAAATTGTAAAAGAGTAAAAAGTCAAAATTCACCCAAATAACAAAGCTCCTCACTTTTGGAGAGGGATTTGGGGTGAGGTAAATAAATGTTCAACTTAAACCCAAAATGTTATGAAACAAGTTGTTTTTGCATTCGCAATGTTTTTGGCGAGCTACGCAATGGCTCAAACCGAAACACAAGAAGTGAAAATCAAGACATCGGCAGTCTGCCAGATGTGCAAGAAAAAAATCGAGAGAGATTTGAGCTACGAAAAAGGTGTAGTTAGCTCTACTCTTGATGTAGAAACCAAAATTTTAACGGTTACGTACAATCCACAGAAAACAAATCCTGCAAAAATCAAGAAGGCAGTTACCAAAACAGGCTACGACGCCGACGACTTGCCCGCCAAGCCCAAAGCCTACAAAAAACTGCCCGAATGTTGTAAGAAAGATAATCCAACGTACTGAAAACCTCATTGCCGTTAGGCTCTTGCACCTAACGGCATTTTTATTTCCACAAACCTTTTGCAAAATTTTACTTTTTTTTGAAAAAATTTTTCCATAAAACATTAGTTTTGTGCAAATACTCTCGCCGATATGAAAAAAGCCTTTCCCTTTTCAATACTTATCTGCTTATTTACAGCAACTTACGGACAAAGTGCCTTTGAAAAAGCTAAGATAGAAATTCTTTGTCAAGCCATTCGTTTCAATCATATTATGCAAAATAAGGCAGAAATTGCCAATAAATTAGATTGCTCTTCGCTGGAAACTATAAGCAAAACTTTGCCCAATGCTTCGCGGGCTTCTAAAAACATTTTGGCTTCGTACAAAAACAGAAGCTACTCCCAAATTTCAGACGAAACCAAACGCATACAACAACTCAAAAAAGATATTTTGCTCGAATTTAAAAAATTAGCTCCTCGTATCAGCAAATCAGCGGAGTTTCAGGCAAAATGGCAACAAGGATTAGATTCCCTTTCAGCTATTTTGGATAAAAACCTTTCGTTACCGAGTAACGAAGACGCACAGGCAGAGAACAAAACCCCCGAAAGCAAAGAAACCGAACTGCAAGAAACTATCATTCCTTACGAAGGCAACACCAAACTGCCCGCCCCCGAACCCAGTAGCAATACAGGCTTGTGGATTATCAGTATCTTAGCCGTGCTTATTGCGTTTTTGAGCGTAGGCTATGCTTATCTTACGCAAAAAACTACTGCCCACAAACTCAAAGAATTAGAAAATCTGCTGAAAGAACGCTACAATCATCTCGATACGCGTATGGACAAGATGCTCACACGCGAGGAGTTTCGTAAGCAAAATCCTTTGAGCTGATGAATGTTCGTAAGATACGTTTTTTTATTTTTCTCAAAGAGATTTTCATAATGTCTTGGACAGGCTTTGGCGGTCCGCAGGCTCATTTGGCTTTATTTTTGAGAGTTTTTGTAGAAAAACGTGCTTACCTGAGCGAAGAAGCTCTTTTAGAGATTTACGCTTTGTGCCAAATATTACCTGGTCCCACTTCTACGCAAACCATTACGGGCATTGCCTATCGGATTGGTGGAGCAGGGCTGGCGTATCTTACGCTCTTTGTGTGGATTTTACCTTCTATTACCATAATGACTTTGGCGGCTGTATTCATTAGCTATTTACAAGCCGAGGCTGTAAGTTTTGAATTTGCTCGTTTCACACACGCCATTGCCGTAGGATTTATTCTTTCGGCAGGAGTTCAGGTTTTTCAAAAAATTATTCATACAAAAACTGCTTTTGTGCTGATGTGCCTTTCGGCAGTGGTGGCGTATTTTTATCACCCACAATGGTTTTTGCCGATACTTATTATTGTAGGTGGTTTGGTTACGGCTATGGGCAAGTTTCAGCGTTACCCAGAAGTGAAGGATAAAAATGTGAAAATCCGTTGGCGAAACCTTACGTATTTTATCTTGATTTTTGTTGTTTTGGGGTTTTTCAGTGAGTTTATGCGTCCTTATAGTTTTGGTTTGCCTTTTCGCCTTGCCGAAAACTTTTATCGTACAGGTTCTATCATTTTTGGCGGTGGGCAAGTGCTTGTACCGCTGATGCTTACGGAGTTTGTTTTTGTTAAGAAACTTGTCAGTCGCGAGGAGTTTGATTTGGGCTACAATTTTAACCAAATGCTTCCTGGTCCTACGTTTGCTTTTTCGGCTTTCATCGGGGCAATGGCAATGCGAGACTTTGGCGTTTGGGGGCAAGTGCTTGGCGGCGTGTTGGCAGGAGTAGCGATTTTTTTGCCTGGCACTTTGCTGATTTTTTTTGTGATACAATTTTGGGACGAACTAAAAAAATATCGCCCTGTGCGTGCCTCTTTGGAAGGTATCAATGCTGTGAGTGTAGGTTTGGTTATTACAGCCTTAGTGCTAATGGGCGAAACCATTTTTACACAAACTACCGAAATGATATTTTTGGATATTTTGATAGTAGGTATTACCTTTGGGATACTGCAATTTACTCGCTTGCCTGCTCCACTCTTAGTAATAGCAGGCTTGGTGCTTGGGTATCTGCTTTCTTTGTAATTTTTTGTTTTAACCAAACAACTACAAATCCTATGAGAAAAACTCTTTTTATTGCTTTTTTATTGTGCTTGGCTATGCGACTGCAAGCCCAAGTAGTATTTGAAACTGCTTTTCCACAAGCGGGACAAAGTGTTGCTTTCAGTTATACGCCACAAGCTGACCTTGTCAATGCACAAGAAATAGAAATTTATGCTTACTTAAACGATGGCACAACGAAAAAGCCTGCAATGCAAAAATTATCCTTAGAAAAAGCAGGAAAAATCTGGAAAGGACAAATTCCCACACAAACCGATACTAAATCTATCCTCTTAGCAATATTTGAGGCAGGTACAATAAAAACCGATAACAATAACAACAAAGGCTATACGCAAATTCTCTATGATGCCAAGAAAAAACCTCTCTCACGTGCATACGCAAGTCTGGCTATCGCCAAAAATTTTCTTTATTTTTTAGATATATCAGAAAAGCAGTACGAAGAATGGATGAGACAGGAATTTAAAAACTTCCCCGAAAACAAATACCGTTACTTTAATGCATACGCAAAAATAATCCTCAATAACGACAAACAAAAAGCCCAAAAAGAACTCCAAAATTTAGAAAAAAGGAAAAATATTGATGAAGATGAAATGGAGGTCATCTATTGGTTTTACAGAAACAAAAAAGATAAAGCCAAAACCGAAGAATGGGAAAAGAAAATTTTGGCACGCAACCCCAAGCACCCCATAGCCGAACTCGAATATATAATACCCATATACAGCGAAACAGATGCACAAAAACGTTTAGAGCTAATCAAGGCTTTTCTGGGGAAATTTCCCAATTCTACCCAAAAAAATAAGTTTGAAGCAAAGCTCTACTGGGAAGAAATAAAAGAAGCCGCCAAAAACAAAGACACAAGCCGTGTACAAGAACTTCTGACCAATGCTCCACCTAAACTCCACGAATCATTGAGCATTGACTGCAATAACTACGCTTGGGACCTTGCCGAAAAGAGCGAAAATTTGGAAATCGCCGAAATACTCTCAAAATTTGCCGTAGAAGTCCAAAGAAAAATCATAGCCAACCCCAAAGAAGAAGAAATCTATCCAAAAGCCTTTATGAAAGTAGATGCTCAAAATTCATTAGGAATGTTTTTGGATACTTACGGTTGGGTATTGTACAAACAAGAACGCTACCTTGAAGCACTCGGGGCGTTTAGAGAAGCAATTAGCATCAATGAACGCAATCAAAAAGATACCGAATATTTAGAACGATATTTTCTTGCACAAGATAAAGCCGAAAAAATGCTTTTGGAAAATCTCGCAAAAGCAGGCAAAGCAGGCAAAGAACACAAAGCACGCCTTCGCAAACTCTACATAGCAGAAAAACAAAGCGAAGATGGCTTTGAAGAATATTTTTCGGCAATGGAAATGCAAGCACAAAAAGAGGCACAAGAAAGGATAATGAAAAAATTGATTAACCAAAAAGCCCCCAATTTTGAAATCAAAGATTTAGCAGGTAAGACCGTAACCCTCAAAAGTTTGCAAGGAAAAATCGTGGTGATTGATTTCTGGGCAACTTGGTGCGGACCTTGTATAATGTCGTTTCCCGGTATGCAACAAGTTGTTAATCAATACAAAGATAATAAGGAGGTAGTATTTTTGTTCGTAGGTACTATGGATAAAGAAGACAATGTAAAACAATGGGCAGAAAAAAATAAGGAAAAATACTCCTTTTATGTGCTTTACGACGAAGGCAACAAAGTTGCTGATGCCTTTGGCGTAAATGGTATTCCTCACAAGTTTGTTTTAGATAAAAAAGGACAAATTCGTTTTAGTAGCATTGGTTTCAATGGCAGTGCCGAAGCCACCCGCAACGAAATGGAAATAATGATTGAAACCGTAAAAAAACAATAAAATAATTTTGATACTGATAGCCTGAACATAAATTTGTAGCAATTACGCATTGCTACAAATTTTTTTATGGACTTACGCACTCAAATTCAAGAAAAAATCAATCAGAAAACCAAGCCTATTGGGGCTTTGGGGAAATTAGAAACACTTGCTACGCAAATTTGTTTGTTGCAAGAAACATTAAGTCCGAGTCTGCAAAATCCGCACATTGTAGTTTTTGCCGCCGACCACGGCATCGCCGAGGAAGGCGTAAGTGCCTATCCACAAGAAGTAACCTATCAAATGGTCTATAATTTTCTTAGGGGTGGGGCGGCTATCAATGTTTTTGCAAAACAACACCAAATTCAGTTGGAAATAGTTGATGCAGGAGTAAAACACACTTTTCCTGAAAATTTACCTTTGTGGCAACACAAAATAGATTTCGGCACAAAAAATTTCCTCAAAACCTCTGCAATGACTCAAGAGCAATTACAAAAATCTTTAGACTACGGCAAAAAGATTATCCAACACATTCGTTCAAGAAATTGCAACATAGTAGGTTTTGGTGAAATGGGCATCGGCAATACTTCCTCGGCAAGTGTGCTGATAAGTTTGCTCTTAAATATTCCCATAGAACTTTGCGTAGGAGCAGGTACAGGTTTGAACAGCCAGCAAATAGAACACAAAACGAATATTTTACGTAAAGCCATCGCAACACACAAGTTGCCTGATGCCTCACCATTAACAATTTTGCAGTATTTTGGCGGTTTTGAGATTGCCCAAATGGTAGGGGCAATGCTGGAAGCCCAAAAGGAAAAAATGATTATTTTGGTTGATGGCTTTATTGCTTCGGCAGCTTTTTTGGTAGCGTATCAGATAGAAGCGAAAATCAAAGAAAATGCTATTTTTTGCCACAAATCAGCCGAGCAAGGGCATCAAACTCTTTTAGAACGACTTGGCGTAGAACCTCTCTTAGACCTACAAATGCGTTTGGGCGAAGGAACAGGCTGTGCCGTTGCTTATCCTATTGTAGTTTCGGCAGTGGAGTTTATCAATAAAATGGCAAGTTTTGCTGATGCAAAAGTTTCTTCAAAAAGTTGAAGTCATTTTTGAGCTTTTCGCTAATAATTTTCCGTTTTTTATCGTTTTTTGGGAAAAACCTTTAATTTTGCCAATCTTTTGAAGCATTTGTTTTCTCAAAACCGATTACTTGATGCGATATTTTAAATTGATTGCTCTGGCTTTACTTGTGTTGCTCATAGACCAAGCCTCCAAAATGTGGGTGTATAACAATATGAGTTTGGGCGAAGAATTTGTGCTTTTTGATATAACAGGGCTGAAATGGCTCAAAATTCATTACACGCTTAACGAAGGAATGGCTTTTGGTATCAAATTACCTGCTCCTTACGGAAAAATCATTCTTTCGCTTTTTAGAGTGGTAGCCGTGATAGCAATTGGAATGTATCTCAAAAAATTGGTACGTCAGCAGGCACACGTAGGTTTGCTTCTTAGTCTTACGTTCATTATGGCTGGGGCTTTGGGAAATGTAATTGATGGTACTTTTTATGGTGTTTTGCTCAAAAATAATGCTATCCCCAACTCGCCTACGCCTTGGTTTCACGGACAAGTAATCGATATGATTTTCACTGATTTTTGGCAAGGTATCTTGCCCGAGTGGATACCCATTTTCGGTGGCACTTACTTTGCCTTCCCGATTTTCAACCTTGCCGACTCATCAATTTTCGTAGGCGTTGTAAGTATCTTACTTTTTCAAAAACGCTTTTTTGCTCACGAAAAAAATCAAGAAAGCTCAATCAAAACTGAAATAGAAACCTCAACTCAATCAAGCCCAAGAACTGAATAAAAATTACTGGCTATGCCTCTAAAATTACATACAAATTACAAACAACTTTTAGCCGATACCGTTACGCCTGTAAGCATTTATCTGAAACTACGCGATAAATTCGTAAATTCTATCTTGCTCGAAAGTTCCGACTATCACGGCAACGAAAACAGTTTCTCGTACATCTGTTTCCACCCGATTGCTCGTTTTGAAGTGAAAAATGACACGATTTTCATACAATATCCCAAAACCAAAGCCCAAACCTTGCCCATACAAGCAGGCAAGCAAGTCATAGAACATTTACACGAATTTTCAAAAAGTTTTGAGATTGAAGCCACGCCCTTCAACTTTATTACCAATGGCTTGTTTGGCTATATGGCTTATGATGCCGTAAAGTATTACGAAGATATCAGCTTGCAAGAACCCGATGCCGAAAGAGCCATTCCCACGATTTTGTATCAGGTCTATCAGTACGTAATAGCCATTAACCATTTCAACAACGAACTTTACTTGTTTGAACACCTTTTGGAAGGGGAAAAAAGCCATTTGCAAGAAATTGAAAATTTGCTTTTCAACAGAAACATTCCACAATACGAATTTCGCTTGCTTGCAGGCGAGCAATCTAATTTTACAGATGAAGAATTTTTAGAAGTTATTGAAAGAGCCAAAGAACATTGCAAGTTGGGTGATGTGTTTCAGATGGTTGTATCGCGGCGTTTTGAGCAGGCATTTCAGGGAGATGAATTCAATGTGTATCGTGCTTTGCGGTCAATCAATCCTTCTCCGTATTTGTTTTATTTTGATTATGGCAGCTTCAAAATTTTTGGTTCTTCGCCCGAAGCTCAAATTGTGGTAAAAGGCACAAAAGCAACTATCTTCCCAATAGCAGGCACTTTCAAACGCACAGGCGACGACCAAGCCGATTTGGCTCTTGCCCAAAAACTTTTCTCCGACCCCAAAGAAAATGCCGAACACGTCATGCTCGTAGATTTGGCTCGCAACGACCTGAGCCGAAATGGTACAAACGTGCAAGTAGAAACTTTCAAAGAAATTCAGTATTATTCACACGTTATCCATTTGGTTTCCAAAGTAAGTGCCGAAGTAATGCCCAACACGCCTACGCTCCAACTCGTAGCCGATACCTTTCCCGCAGGAACGCTCTCTGGTGCTCCCAAACACAAAGCTATGCAACTTATCAATACCTACGAAAAAGGCAACCGAGGCTATTATGGCGGTTGTATTGGCTTCTTGGGCTTCAATGGCGATTTCAACCAAGCCATTATGATTCGCTCGTTTTTGAGTAAAAACAATAAACTCTACTTGCAGGCAGGAGCAGGCGTAGTGGCTAAATCCGATACACACAGCGAATTGCAAGAAGTAAATAACAAACTCGGTGCATTGCGAAAAGCTATGCAAATGGCTGAAAAAGTGTGAGTTTAATTTTTTTTGAGTTTGTTTTCTTCTGTAAATTCCAATTCGCCCACGTCAATCATTTTTTGTAGCACTTCTACGAGGGCTTCGCGTGTGCGTGGTTGGATAGTATTGATGAGTTCTTCGATGCTAAGTAATTGAAAAGCAAGGGCTTCTAAAATTCTTTCGCGATACATTTCGTAATAGTTTTCGCTCAATCGGTGTTCTTTCTTTTTTTGCAAACATACATCACAAATGCCACAAGGCTCGTAGCTGATTTCACCGAAATATTCTAAAAGCAGTTGTGTTCGGCAACGGTTTTGGTGTTGTACGTAATGAGCTACTGCTTTTGCTTTTCGCAAATCTCGTTCCTTCCGCTGATTGACCTTTGCCATATCTATGGGCAGATGTTCGGGGTGTTGGCGGGGCAACAGAAATGTAATTTGCGGCTTATCTTTTTGTTTTTCATAGACCAAGACACGCATTTTTTCAAGGTATTCTAAAAGTTGAACTACTTTGCTTACCTCTAAATTTGCTTGCTTTGCGATGGTCTGTTCCGAAATACGTACAAAATGACTGAGAGCCTCGCCTCCATACATTCGCAGTAAAAGCTGAATGATAGGCTCTAATTTAGGATTTGCCACCTGAAAAGCATACAAATCGTTTTTATTGAGGACAAATAAAATTTTTGAGGGGCTAAAATACGCTTCGCTCAAATGGATAATGCCTTCATCGGCTAAGATTTTCAAAGAGAAATGAGCTTCCGTTGCATTAAGATTAAAGGTTTTTACAAAATCATTGAAATCAAAATCAAAACTTGCCATTGCTCCGCTTCCGACGGCTAATTGATAGTAATTGGCAAGCATCTGATATACGTTTTTGATAACAGCCAAACTCGGATAAGCCTTCAAAACTTGAATTTGTAATTGCTCAATATCGTTTTTATCGTAGAGAGCCACGGCATAAGCCTTTTTTTCGTCTCTACCTGCTCTGCCTGCTTCTTGGTAGTAGGCTTCAAGTGATGAAGGTAAATCAAGATGTACTACTACACGCACATCGGGCTTGTCGATACCCATTCCGAAGGCATTGGTAGCAACTATCACGCGGGTTTTGTTTTTTATCCAAGATTCTTGTTTGCGGTTGCGTTCTTCGTTGCTTAGCCCTGCGTGGTAGAAATCGGCACTTACTTTGTGCTGAATGAGTGTTTGAGCAATTTCTTGCACACGCTTACGCGTGCCTGCATACACCACAGCCGAGCCTTGTACATTTTTTAAAATATGAAGCAACTTTTGTATTTTATTTTCTTCATAAAAACAAGAATACGAAAGATTTGCTCTTGCAAAACTTTTTTGTACGACTTTCCTTTGCGTTCTGAATTGCAGGCGGTCTTGTATATCGCCTTTTACGACTTCGGTAGCCGTAGCTGTAAGAGCAATGCAGGTAACATCGGGGATAAGTTTGCGGATTTCGGCAATTTCCAAATAAGGCGGGCGGAAGTCATAGCCCCATTGCGAAATGCAGTGAGCCTCGTCGATAGCAAGCAGCGATACTTTCATTTTTTTGAGGCGTTCTTTGAAAATTTCCGTTTGCAGGCGTTCGGGGGAAACATAGAGAAATTTTACTTTGCCATATACGCAATGGTCTAAGGTTAGGTCTATTTCGGTGCGGCTCATTCCTGAAAAAATCGCATAAGCACTGATGTTACGTTTGCGTAGATTTTCAACTTGGTCTTTCATCAGGGCGATAAGAGGCGAAACTACAATGCAAATGCCTTCCATACACATAGCAGGCACTTGGAAACAAATTGATTTTCCGCCCCCTGTGGGCAAAAGTGCCAACGTATCGTAACCTTCAAGAACCGACAAGATGATTTCTTCCTGTTTTTCGCGAAATTGTTTGTAGCCCCAGTATCTTTCTAAAACCTCGTGTGCTTGTTGCGATAAAGCCGATTGCATACTTTCCGAAAGTAGTAGGCTCTAATTTCGGATTTTTTGCAGTAAAAAACAAGAAAAAGGTTGCCCTTTATCAGCAACCTTCCCTGAAAAATAGTTTGTGTTTTGTATTCTCAAAAATGCAGAAATGGTTTTTTATTTTTTCGCCAACTCTTTGGGAGTTTCAATCAAGCGAATTTCTTGTTTGATTTCAGTTTTTGAGGTTTTGATGAAACTCTTTTCTTTGGCAATATAAGGAGCAATCACAAGAGCAACGATAGACATCAGCTTGATGAGAATGTTCATCGAGGGTCCTGAGGTATCTTTAAAGGGGTCTCCTACGGTATCGCCTGTTACAGAGGCTTTGTGAGGTTCAGATTTTTTGTAATAGGTTTGTCCGTCAATCACGACGCCTTTCTCAAAAGATTTTTTAGCATTATCCCAAGCACCACCAGCATTAGATTGAAACATTGCCATTAACACACCCGAAACGGTTACGCCAGCAAGCAAACCGCCTAACACTTCCGCACCAAAGGTAAAACCTACTACCGCAGGCACTATCAAAGCAATGGAACCGGGCAAGAGCATTTCGCGAATAGCGGCACGTGTAGAGATAGCTACACATCTTTCGTACTCGGGGCGAGCCTTACCTTCCATAATACCTTTAATTTCTCGGAACTGACGGCGAACTTCATTGACCATATCCATAGCGGCTTTTCCCACGGCATTGATAGCCAATGAGGAAAAAATAAAAGGTATCATTCCACCTACGAACAAACCTGCAAGCACTTTTGAATTAGAAATGTCAATAGCATCGATGCCTGCTGTTCCCATAAAAGCCGCAAACAAGGCAAGCGAAGTAAGAGCCGCCGAAGCAATGGCAAAACCTTTTCCTACGGCAGCAGTGGTGTTTCCTACGGCATCAAGAATATCGGTTTTTTTGCGTACATCTTCTTCTAAGCCCGACATTTCGGCGATACCGCCAGCGTTATCGGCAATAGGACCGAAAGCATCAATGGCTAATTGCATTGCCGTAGTTGCCATCATACCTGCCGCTGCGATAGCAACGCCGTACAAACCCGCAAAATAATACGAAGCTACAATGCCCGAAGCCAAAACTATAATTGGTAAAGTAGTTGATTCCATTCCCACTGCTAGTCCGCCAATTACGTTGGTGGCGTGTCCCGTACCCGATTTTCTGATGATAGAAAGTACAGGTCTTTTACCCATTGAAGTGTAATATTCTGTAATCCAACTCATTAAAGCACCAACAAGCAAGCCGATGGCTACCGAATAGAAAACCCCCATTGAAGTAAAAGACTCGCCCCGAATAGACATCTGCGGAGGCATAATGTATTGAATAACAAAGAAAGAGGCAAGAGCTGTAAGCACAATAGAAGCCCAATTCCCAATATTCAAAGCTCCTTGCACATTGCCATCTTCTTTGATACGAACAAACAACATTCCTACAATAGAAAACACAGTACCGATGCCTGCAATGAGCATAGGTAATAGAATAGGTGCAATACCGCCAACTGCATCTGCTGATTTGATTTCTCTACCTAAAACCATTGTAGCCAAAATCGTAGCCACGTAAGAACCGAAAAGGTCTGCTCCCATACCAGCCACATCGCCTACGTTATCACCTACGTTATCGGCAATGGTAGCGGGGTTACGAGGGTCATCTTCGGGGATACCAGCTTCTACCTTGCCTACAAGGTCAGCACCTACATCGGCGGCTTTGGTGTAAATGCCACCACCTACACGAGCAAATAAGGCAATACTTTCCGCTCCGAGCGAAAACCCTGTAAGCACCTCCAAAGCAATTTCCATCGATTCGCCATTTACGTTACCGTCTTTTACAAAAATCATGGCAAAAACAATAAACAAAGACCCCAAGCCCAAAACAGCCAGCCCTGCTACGCCTGTTCCCATTACCGAACCACCTGTAAAGGAAACTTGCAAGGCTTTTGCCAAACTGCTACGTGCCGCTTGTGTAGTACGTACATTAGCTTTGGTAGCTATTCGCATTCCTATAAAACCTGCCATAGCCGAAAACACTGCTCCCACAATGAAAGCAAGTACAATAAGCGGGTGCGATTTTTCATTGGTTTGCGAAAGGAAAAATAAAAGAAGGCTCGTAAGCACTACAAAGTAGGCAAGCACTTTATATTCGGCTTTGAGAAAAGCCATTGCTCCGCGTGCAATGTTGCCCGAGATTTCTTGCATTTTCTCGTCGCCTGCATCTTGCTTGCTTACCCAAGCCGATTTTAAATACGTAAAAAGCAATCCAACAAGTCCTAAAAGAGGGACTGCATAGAGTAAAAAGGGAATGTTCATAGGCTTTTTTATGGGTTTAAATGGAAAATACACACAAAAACAAAGCCTTTACAAGGACTTTGTTTAAATAGAGTTTGCAAATATACAGAAAGAAATAAATTTGTATCAAGATAAGGCAAAAAAATATTGAATTTTTGCTGAGAAAAAAACAATCGATGAAAGGCTGTGAATTAAACTGCTCGCTTTCAGAGTTTTAAAAAGTTCTATCTCGTAGTAAGAAATTTTCAGTTTCATAGTATAAAAAAGCATTTTTATTGTAGCTTACTCGGTTTCTATTTCTGTCGGGGTAAGTTTAAAATAAATATCAAAACGTGTGCCTTTGCCTACTTCACTTTGTACTTCTATTCGCCCGCCGAGTGCTTCAACTTGGGTTTTGCATAGATACAAGCCCATTCCTTTTCCTTCTTTCTCGAGATGAAAGCGTTGGTACAAGCCAAAAAGTTTGTGTTTGTGTTTTTTTTAGGTCAATGCCTAAACCATTGTCTTTGAAAGTAAGGCACAACTCTTGTTTCGTTTTTTTTGTATAAATTTCTAAACGTGGCGGTCTTTGAGGGTGTCGGTATTTGATAGCATTGCTTACAAAATTATAGAAAATGCTTTTTAAATAAGTTCTTATGAAATAAACTTCATTTTCTTCTGAAAAGTCTGAGCTAATGGTTGCTTCATTTTGAGAAAAATTATCTCTAAGCACCTCTTGCAAAATTTCCGTTAAGTTTAGTTTTTCTAAGTTTTGATTTTTTCCTTTTTTTATTTCTAAAATTTCGTTCAGGTCTTGAAGTGTTTGGTGCATTGCTTGCGTAGCGGTGATGATATGTTTGATAATTTCTAAG